>Ga0255345_1000349_pt1 | contig 78339 bp, 61 predicted proteins | sample wastewater_treat_6_FD_192415 | JGI IMG/M metagenome (GOLD analysis project Ga0255345, IMG submission 192415) | Wastewater microbial communities from Lulu Island WWTP, Vancouver, Canada - plant20 | ecosystem: Engineered > WWTP > Wastewater > Unclassified | place: Canada: Vancouver, British...
GGTGGGGAAGGTGGGGATACGATGGGAGAAGAGGACGTGCTTGGTGTAGCTGGTACGCAATACCGTCAGGCCGACATGCCTATGGTGTGTGTCACCTGGGTTCAGGCGCAGCAGTATTGTGAATGGGCTGGTAAACGGCTTCCGACCGAGGCCGAATGGGAAAAGGCTGCTCGTGGAACAGACAAAAGGGTATATCCATGGGGCAATGAGCCCCCTTCATGTGACCTTGCACTGTTCTGCCAAAACAGACAAGACAACTGCGGGGGAATTGACCCCGATAAGGTCTGCAGCAGGTCTCCTGCTGGAAATAGTCCGTACGGCTTGTGTGATATGGCTGGCAACGTGCGGGAATGGGTGTTTGATTTCCATCCCTACGATAAATACAATTCTACCCCGGTTAAGAGACCGATAAGTGCTGATGTGCCCAAGTATCGAGTCGTCCGAGGTGGTGGTATCTGGGACGTGGACGTAGACGTGAGTACATCTGTCAGCTATATCTCGGAGACTATGCAACCGCTGCACTCGATTGGTTTCAGGTGTGTAAAGAGCGTGGTTTCTGAATGACCCGAAATCCACGTGGGGCGCTGTTCCTGTTCCTTTTCGCTTGACTGCCGTTTGACTAGCTGGCCAAAACACCTTTGGCTTGGATGCGTTAGTGACCTTGTCAATCCTTATCGAATCGATTGGTAAGGTGCAGCTGGGTGCCTTTTAGACCTTTGTGCCCGAGGATCATTGGGGCATGCCCTGTCCCCGCCCTGCCCTCCATTGGTGCTATAATGCTCCACCTTTCGGAGGCGCCACATGGACGACCAGATTGCCCAGTTCAAAAAGCTATCGTCTGCATTCGCATCTGCAGCTAAGGCCGTTTTGGAGGCTCAAAAGGCGATGAATGCCAGTAAGCCTGTTACTCAAAACATCCAGATTACTTGTGAAAAGGCCGCTGCCAGCCTGCAAAAAATCTCCAATGCTGACGGCCAGATTGCAGCCCTGCAAAAGGCACTGACAGCTCGTGGCACGCAGGCCCGGATTGAACTTGAAAAGGAACGCGCCCTGTTGGCTGGTTTGGTGGCTAAGGCCTTGCAGGCTCAGGGTTTGAGGGTTGAAGGCAACCTGCCACTGCTTAAAGTTGGCCACTTATCGCTGGAGTTCGTCTTTGGTACGAAGGGGGCTTGTAATATCTGGTTTGGGCCAAAGATTAGCCGTCTGGCTGTCTGTGGGCTTGACGCCGAGCAGATAGCCGCGAAAACTTGTGAGTTCCATAGTTCGCTTTTCGCTGCGGAATTTGACGAACAGGCCTTCTTAAAAAAGCTGCGCAAGGCTTACAAACTGGCCCTGACAACGGCCGGGAAAGGCGATGGCGACAGGGTGCCAATTGTGGCCTTGATGACCAATATGGCGTTTTTGATGCAAAAACCCACCTTTTTGACCGATCCTCGTCGAGAGTCTTTCACGCCTTATGGTAGGGTTGAATTTGCGGCTGATTTGTCGCGGCTAAAAAATAGAACCATCGGGGAATGGACTCTTCGCCTGGATGTCGCAACCATGGTGCAGACAAAACGCTTGGAAGACCACCTGTGGATTCCCAGAAATCCAGATGGCGCCCACTATGCGACTGCCAGTTTTGTTAAGGTTCAATAGTTTTTTGGAGAATGAGCAGCATGATTTCAGCGTTAACCACACGCCAGGCTAGGCATGTCATAGAGGTTGTAGGCTCTTCGGGAACGCCCCCAGAATGGGGATTCCAATTCTTTTCCGCCGGCCTGGAAAGCTATCTAAAAGTCATTGAAGAGGACTACTTACGCCAGTTCATCAAGGATGGCGGCTCGTCTTTCAAGGTCGTCGTCGGAACATATGGTGGTGGTAAGACTCACTTTTTGTACAGCATCCGCGAACTGGCATGGAATCACGACTATCTGGTTGCATACTGCCCACTTTCGGCTGAATCCTCTCCGTTTTATCGGCTGGATCTGGTTTATAAATCCATTGTTAACAACTTGATTCGACCTTTGTCACCAGACGAGCTGCTTTCTGGTGCCGAGCGTGGAATTGGGGCCTTCATCAAGGGCGTTTATGCAACAATGGTCGAGGCACTTTCAACTCAGAACATCGCGGCTGATGCCATCTCGGAGCACGTCAAAGCACTGGCAGCCGACTCCACCCGAGGGATCGAGAATCCGAATTTTGCCAGGGCTGTCAGGTTAGCAATCGAGGCCCTAGCTGATGACGACGATGACCGTTTTGAGCTGATGATCCAATACCTTACAGCTGATGGATATGATCGTAATGCTCACAGACAGGCTGGCATCCTGCAACCCATAGAACGTGGACAGGCTTTTGCGACCATCCGTTCATTGGTCACCTGGATCCGTAACCTGCGATTTCGCGGACTTATCATCCTTTTTGACGAGGCAGAACAGGCTGGCTCAATGACCTCCAGACAAAAGGAAATGATGTTGGCCAACCTTCGGGAACTGGTTGATCAATGCGGCTCGTCCGCATTTGCCAACGTTATGATTATGTATGCAGTCCCAAATGAGCAGTTCCTGACAGATGGCCGCTCACCAGCGTATGAAGCCTTGCGACAGCGGATTCAAACCGTTTTTGATTACACCAACCCAACAGGTGTAAAGATCAAACTAGATAAACTGGCGACCAACCCTGAAACTCTGATGAATCAGATAGGCAACAAGCTAGTTGCCATTTATGAGACTGCATATCGAGTATCCATGCCTACCGACCAGACCGAGTTGCTGGTTTCACTGTTGGCCCAGGAGGCATCAGAAAGGGCGTTTGGTGACATTGGGTTCAAAAGGATGTTTGTGCAGGCGCTAATCAGGGCGCTGCACGCTTCAAGGCTTGGCGAACCCCGGGAAATTGATGAAGATTTTGCCAGACAGATGATGTCTACTGGCGAAGAACCAGAGGCTTTTAGTTTTGACGAACCAGACTTTTAACAAAGGCGACACTGTAAAACACCGCGCCTATGGCACTGGTACAGTGTCAGGCTCCAGAATCGGAGGCACCGAAGTTCGAGTGGACTTTGGCGCATTCTCCCTGTGGCTGCCTACCAGGGAGTTAACCTACGTCTCCCAAGCGCTTAAGGTTGTGGGCGCTGAACCAAAGCCAAGTCAACCGCGCAGCCGTACGTCTTTTAATGCCATCTTACGCATGCTTGGCGCAGATCCAGATGAAGTCGACGATGATTTTGATGAGTCTACCCCACCTACCACACCGGCCATCAAGAAGGCCTCTCTGCCTACCCCTCGATTCAAGCCGGCCAGACAAAAGCGAACTATCCATGATTCCACAGCTATCGAGGCTTTCAGGCTTGGAATAGTGCCACAAAAGCATCTCGATGAATGGACGGTTGGCCGTGAGCGCGAAGTACGCATGCTTCGGAATTTCTTGCATGATCCCGCGGAGGGGGCCATTTTGATAGAAGGCGCCTATGGTGCCGGTAAAAGTCACCTGTTGCAGATTATGCTGGCCGAGACTGCCAACCACGGTTATGCAACTTCCATCTGCGGATTTGACCCTTCCGAGGCAACCGCCGCCTTCCCCAAGAAAGCTTATCGACGGCTGGTCAGAAATTTCAGGGCAAATCTAAATGGCAAAGAGCTTGATTTCAGAGGATTTTGGACTGAAGTCAGTAACCGCAAGAATTGGCGTGACGTCCTAGGTGATCACTGGTTTTTTGCCCCATTCCTGAAAAAACTTGTCAAAAACAAGGTCGACGAGGAGTACTGGGAGTACGCCGAGGCCCGTGGTCAGCCAGCCCCAAACAGGCCGACACTCCACGACTTTTCGACTTGTGCAAACCTCTACGTTAATTTGTTGACCGCCACAGGCCAGGCTGCCACCGAGATTCTTGGGATGGCCGGTTTTGCAGTCTTGTTTGACGAGGCAGAGGTCTCCAAAAACACAATGTACCGCTACCAGGCACAACGAGGCGTCAATTTTTTCAGAGGCCTAGTTATGGCTGCCAATGACGAGCCTGCCTTGGTTGAAGAGGACACCCATCGCGTTGAAAACACTACAGTTGGAATAGAAACTGGCCTTGTCTATTCAGGCCATAATCCACTTCGTTACAGCCATGGAATCCCATCTGGACTAAAGATGGCGTTTGCCTTGACACCTGGGTCCTTACAGGACGAATTTCATCGCACCAGGGAATCTATCCCCAGGATTGAACTGGATGTTTTAGGTTACGACCAACTCAGGGAACTATTTGGCAGGATTTCAGACACCTTTGCAGCGGTATATGGAATCCAACCATCTCCTACCGCAAGAGACCGGATGTTTCGCTTGTTGGCGACTTCAGACCGGGTATCCTCAACAAGGGATTTTATCAAGGCATCCACAGAAGCGCTGGATTTTATAAGATTTTATCCAGAAGGCAACGTGGAAGATCTAATCATTGATGGCCAGGCATGACCAAGATTGTCGATAGAACTGGTGCCATGGGCGTTTTACAAAAAAGCTTTCACGCTTTTTTGGGCAGTTTTTCCAAGCTGACTCCCATACAAGCGCATGCAATTATGCCGGTTCTAAGTAAAGAAGACTGCGTTTTAGTAGCCCCGACAGCATCTGGAAAAACTGAGGCCGCGGTAGCGCCTTTGTGTGAAAACATCCTAAACGGCCCTAGTCGCCTTGGAGTCAGTCTGCTTTACATAGTGCCAACAAGGGCGCTTTCAAACGATATTGAGGCCAGAATTAAAGGGCCTACATCGACCTTGGGCTTGGTAACAACTGTTCGCACGGGTGACAGACCAGCAACCGTGCGAAACACGGACCTGTTAATCACAACCCCTGAATCTTTTGATTCAATGCTCTGCCGGCAGCCTGACGTTTTTGAAAATCTGCAAGCCGTACTAATCGACGAAGCCCACCAGATTGATGGAACCGCCAGAGGAGACCAACTGCGAATTTTGCTAAGAAGATTAAAGGGATGGCACGTCAAGCAGAGGCCGCAATTTGTAGCGATGACAGCTACAGTTGCCCAACCTGAAGAGATGGGGCACAGGTTTTTTGGCAAGATACCGCTGGTGGTCAAAGCAGGTCAGGATCGCCCATTGACGATTGATTGGGCTGAGGATCCGCTAAGTGCCTCCAAGGCCATGCGAGCAGATGGATTAACCAAGGCCATCTTTTTTTGCAACAGTCGAAGAAAAGCCGAGACAGTCGGCTTGGAGTTGGCTAGGTCAAGCCAGTGGCCGAAGCAAAGGGTGATGGTCCATCATGGAAGCTTGTCCAGGAAGGAAAGGGAGGACGTTGAAAAGGCGTTTAAACGCTTTGAAGCCGCCTTGCTGGTGTCCACAAATACCATGGAACTTGGAGTGGATGTGGGCGACGTTGATGCAGTGGCGCTGGTCGGGCCTCCTGATTCATTAGCATCGTTTTATCAAAGGGTTGGCCGTGGATGCCGCCGCAAAGCTGGGATGAGGGCCTGGTGTATCGCGGCCAATTTAGAGGAAAAAAGCCAGTTTGAGGGCATTCTTAAGGCCATGAAAGAAGAAGGCTTGCCTGAGATTAAATCGCTGCCCGACCTTTCAGTGGTCGTACAGCAGATTTTTTCGGTTCTGTTTTGGGCCAAAAAACCCATCGCTAGACGCTGGATTGTTGAGCTTCTGAAAGTTCTGGCCAAGCCATCTGATATCGACCTTATCCTTGACCACCTTGTATCTGAAGGTTTTGTGGACACGTCAGGTGGCGACAAAGTCAAGGCGTCGACTTTGGCGATGGACTTGGGTGAAAAGGGTACTATCCACAGCAACATAGGCGATTCTAAGACAGTGACCGTTATTGACGACTCTACTGGGCGGGTGCTTGGCAAGGTATCCGCAGCCACAGCCGAAAGTTTCACCATGGCAGGAAGAGAGTGGGCAGTTACAGGCGGGGGTAAAGACGCCATTCGCGTTGTATCTCACAGTGGTTTAGGAGACAGCGGCACCCCTGTCTTTGGCCCTCGAACAAGTGTTGGCGCTTTTTACCGATATTTACCCGAGTCTTTAAAATAAGAAAATGATATTGTTCCCCCGTTCTAAAAGGCAGCATGCCTGTACACCGGGCTTAGCTGCTATAAGGCCAGTTTACACGAGAGTACCTGTAAAAACCGGCCTGTAACAGGAAAGAGGATAGCAATGGAAAAGAGTGCGCCAACTAAAAAATATCGCTTGGGAATGTCTGAACTAAACCATCGGGTTGATACCGAGCGACTTAAGTTTAAAACCACGGCAGAGCTTAACCCGTTGGAAGGTGTGATTGAGCAAGAAAGGGCTTTAGAGGCGCTTGAAACCGGTTTAAGTATCAAAAACCGTAACTACAACATATATATCGCAGGAGCTTCTGGCACTGGAAAGTCGAGCATTCTGCGCAGGCTGCTGAATCGGGTGGCACAAACAGGCGAGGTCCCACCTGACTTTTGTATGGTGCACTCCTTCCGCAAGCCTCAATCGCCACTTGTGCTGCAGTTTCCCCCTGGTCTTGGCATACAATTCAAAGCGGCAATGGAGCACTTCATCGAGCAGCTGCGAACAGAAATTCCCAAGACATTTCATAGTCCGAATCACCAAGAGCGCATGCAACGAATTTTAAATGAGGGGCTTGAACGAGAAAGCAAGGCGTTCACCGAGCTTAATACGAAGGCCCAAAGCTTTAACTTCACTGTCAAGCGCACCAAGGAAGGATTGGCAACTATCCCGATAGTTGACGGCAAAAGTATCGGAAGCAAAGAGTACGCGGAACTCAGCGACGAGCAACGGGCTGAAATAGATTGTAATCGAAAGAAGTTGGACCCGCTGGTGCTCAAATTTATGGATACCACCAGAAAAATTGAGCTAAGTATCCATGCAAAGGTTCAAAAGCTCATCAGGAGCATGGGAAAAACGACTATCGACCATTTTATCAAGCCGGTTCGAGCCGTTTATAAGTCGGTTAAAGACGATCCAGGTTATCTGAAGGCCTTGACAGAACATATTCTGGAAAACATCCCAAACTTCATACCTGATGAAACGGAACGCCGCAGAAGTGAAAGGGAGAAAAGGGATCCCATGATCGAGTATCAGGTCAACCTCCTTGTTGACAACTCGGAAACCCAGGGGGCCCCGATAGTTATAGAAAGCGTTCCTGCCTATCACAATCTGGTTGGAAAGATCGAAAAGCGCGTGGAAAACGGCATTTATTCAACCGACCACATGATGGTTAAGGCTGGAGCGTTGCTGCAGGCCAATGGTGGTTATCTGGTCTTGCAGGCTAAAGAAGTGCTGACCTACCCCTTTGCCTGGGAGGCGCTCAAGAGTGTGTTGCGTTATCAGAAGCTGATAATCGAGGAAATGGGCGAGGCTTATCAGTTTTTACCCACAACAGGTATTAGGCCTGACCCGATTCCAGTCCAGGTCAAGGTCATAATGATTGGGAGCAACTGGATTTATCATTCTCTGGTTGAACAAGACGATGAGTTTAATAAGGTTTTTCAGGTAAAAGCCGAGTTTGATTCCGAGGTAAGGACAAGCCCTGACTCCTTGATGGAATATGCCAGATTCGTGGCAACCACCTGTAAACGTGACAACCTTTTGCCAGTTAAACGTGATGGTGTCGCAGCAATCATCGAGTACGGGATGCGGCTGACTGGCTCTACGGATCAGATTACCTTGCGTTTTAACGAGATTAATAACCTGCTAATCGAAGCGGACAATCTGGCTAGGTCAGCAGGCAAAAAGCTGATTGATCGCGAACATATCAGTCTGGCAAGAGAACAAAGAAATCGGCGCATTAGCCTGTTGGCAGACAAATCACTGGAAGAGATCCTGGATGGGACACTGCAGATTCACACTGAGGGGGCGAAAATCGGCACTATCAATGGCCTCGCGCTGTATTCCTATGGGGATGTTGTATTTGGCAGACCTTTGCGAATTACGGTGAAGACGTTCCACGGCGCTCCTGGGGTGCTTAATATCGAGCGGGAAGCCAGCATGGCGGGCAGTACCTACAACAAGGGAGTGTTGATCCTGTCTGGATTTTTGGGTGACCGTTTTGCGCAAAAGCGTGCCCTGGGTGTGACAGTTAGCTTAACGGTGGAGCAGTCCTACGGTTCGATTGATGGGGATTCAGCTTCCTGTGCGGAGCTGTGTGGCATCCTTTCGACTCTGGCTCAAGTTCCGATTCGCCAGGACCTGGCAATCACTGGATCGGTCAGTCAGGATGGAGAAGTCCAGGCTATTGGCGGAGTTAATGAAAAGGTGGAGGGTTTTTATCGCATCTGTAAGGCGCGTGGTTTTACAGGTACTCAGGGGGTTATTTTACCGAAGAGCAATATTCGCCATTTGATGCTGGAACCGGAAGTACTGGAATCGATCAAGAAGGGGGAATTTTCGGTTTACGCGGTGGATAGGGTCGAGCAGGCGCTTGAGCTGCTGACTGGTATGCAAGCTGGTGATTTAAGGGCTGACGGTACATGGACGTTAGGGTCCATTTTCGACAAGGTCGCAAAACGGCTTAGTGAATACGCAGATGAGTCCCCTAAACAGAATAAAGGCGCCAGAAAGCCTGCTAGCAAGCGGGGCAAAGCATGATAATTCGCAGTGTTTTGCTGACTTCAAAGGTGACACTGTACGAGATGGCTTGCAAGAGCAAGGGGGATCCTGCTCTTGTGAGGATGATAAAGGAGCGTGATCCTGTAGTTGCACAGGTGGAGTCTAGCCATCTTGAGACTGTGTACGCCCGTAGTCGTGTTCGTGGGCTTTTGGAAAAACGCGGCATCAAAGTTTTTGAGGCGAAAAAACTTAGGTGGATTCCGAATAAAAAATACGATCTGATAGTTGCTTTGGGCGGGGATGGAACAGTTTTGGATGTTGCCAGGTGGGCGGATTCAACGCCAATTTTAGCTGTAAATTCATCGCCTTCCAGTAGTTACGGCCATTTGACTTGTGCGACGGCTGATTCTTTGGATGAGTTTCTGACCAAGATTATTGAGGATGTGGTTGAACCTGTTGAGCTTTCCAGGATTAACATCTTGATTGATGGGGAGTGTTACAAGCATCCTGCGTTGAATGATGTTTTGGTGTGCAATTCACTTCCGGCTGCTGCTTCGAGGTATGTGCTTGGAATCAATGGTGTTGAGGAGGAGCAAAAAAGCAGTGGGGTCTGGGTTGCTACTGCTGCTGGTTCGACTGGGGCTATTAGATCGGCTGGTGGGCAGATGGTGTCTATGCTGGATGGGCGGTTGCAGTTCTTGGTGCGGGAGCCTTTTGCTGGGGCTTTGGATCATCGATATGAGTTGACGACAGGGTTTGTTGGTGATTTTGGGGTGACAATTCGATCTAGGATGATCCATGGTTCGATTTACATGGATGGACGTAGAAATCGTGTGCCAATTGGTTATGGAACGGAGATAAAGCTGACCCCGGATGCACAACCGCTGAGGCTGTTCATCGATAAGGCTCGTATGCATCAAGGCGCCTGAGCCTGTTCCTGTTCCTGCCCCCATTTTCACACTTTCGCACCCACTGTCCTTGACACCTGACTCTATGGTCGCTAACTTCAGCCTCTGCTTTTTGTGGGGCGGAATTCTTTATGTGTGAACAAGCTAATGAGGGTAGGGGTTCTGGCGATAATAAGGGTGGTGTTGCGGAGCGGTTGCTTAAATCTAGGACTGTGTTGCTGTCCAAGGAAGTTTCATCGCAGACTGCTAAGTTGATTATTGAGCAGTTGTTGGTGCTGGAGGCGGAAGACAGCGAGAGTCCCATTACTTTGATTCTGAATTCGCCTGGTGGTGAGGTCCACTCTGGGTTCGCTATTTATGACATCATCAGGTTCTTGAGGTCTCCAGTTAGAATTGTTTGCGCAGGACTGACTGCTAGTATCGCTACCATTATCCTGATTGCGGTGCCCAGGGAACGGCGTTTTGCGCTGCCAAATGCTCGCCTGTTGATTCACCAGCCATTATTTCAAGGGTCCGTTTATGGTGCTGCCTCAGACCTGGAAATAACTGCCAATGAAATCTTGAAGACCAAGGACTTGATCAACAGCCTGATTGCTCAAGAGACGGGTAATACTTTTGAAAAAGTGGCTGCTGATACTGAACGTGATTTTTGGTTGTCAGCTAAAGAAGCGCTTGATTATGGTTTGGTGGGGAAGATCATTTCCAGTCGGATGGAGTTGGAGTAGCAGGATCAGGGACGGGGTCAGGGTCAGGGGCAGGGTCAGGAATTGTGGCGACGGCGGTGGGCAGGGGCAGGGTTGCGTGCCTTTGTTGGGGGTGCCTGCGACTGGGCGGGGGCGGCGGTGGGGTCGGGAACTGCTACAAACCTGCTTTAATGGTTAGGTTGGCGGTGATTTTGAGTTGACCAATCCGTGGCTTTCTGGTAAACATCCCCGTCCGTTCTCCGGGCGGAGGTATATTTATGAATATGTTATTCGGTTTGCTGTTTTTGGCCCAAGTTGGGGCTGGTGCCAGTGTGGATACTCCACCTGCTGGCGTTGCTGCTCCTGCTGCGCCGCCACCACCGGCGGCAGTGGCTGCCCCTGCGGCTGCTGAAGGCGCGGAAGCTGCTGCGGCGGCACCTGCCGTAGTCCAGGCCCCAGCACCAGCAGCTGCCCCGGCTCCGGCGGTAGCTCCTGCGACTGCTCCAGCTGCGGCACCAGCGGCTGCTCCAGCCGATCAGCCGCAAGCCAAGCCAGGTGGCGGAATGGTTCAAACCCTGATTTTCTTTGGGGTTATGATCCTTATCTTCTGGCTACTGATCATCCGTCCCCAGCAAAAACAGCGCAAAAAGCAAGATGAATTCTTGGGTGCGCTGAAACCTGGCGACAAGGTGATTACCAGCTCCGGCTTTATTGGCCGTATTATTTCAATTGATAACGACATTGTTAACCTGGAACTGGCGAAAGAGGTCAGAGTCAAAATCGTCAAGTCACAGGTAGTGTCTAATTACAAGGAAAGCGAAGACGCTAAGTCCTAGTTAATCCAGATGGTAGGGGTCTCCCTGCCACCCACCGGGGGCATCGAATGAACAAACGGAACCTGTGGAAGCCACTGCTGACTTTGGGCGTAACGTTACTGGCGATTTTGTACGTCCTGCCAACGCTGCTGCCTGCAGACACCTTGCCCAAATGGTACCCATTCCAGAAGCGTATGAGCTTGGGTCTGGACCTCCAGGGCGGTCTCGAACTGCGCTACACCGTTGACTACAAAAAGGCCATCAGTGACAACTTGTTGAGAATTCGGGATTCGGTAGTTGACGCCGTAGTCGACGAGCTTGCCCGTAAAGATGGTAAGGACCCTGAGCAGCTTACCAACGAAGAACGGGAAGCCTTGATGGCTAGGTTCAAGGCTGAAAGAACCGACTTTGATACCTTGCGCCTGACATTTGTAGACAAGGAAGACGTCAAGGTTGTTACAGTCAATTTGATCGACGATCTCAGAACCGACCTCGTAAGACAGATCCCAACTGGCAACCAAGTTGTCTTGAATCTGAACAAAAAGCGTGTGACTCAGATTCGCGAGGAAGTTGTCGAACAGACGCTTGATGTAATCCGCAAGCGTGTCGAGGCCTTTGGTCTTGTTGAGCCGGACGTCCGTAAAAACGGCGACACCGATATCGACATCCAAATGCCAGGTGTTCGTGGTGATGAGGTCGAGGCAGTCAGGGCAAGAATCGGCCAGACAGCTCAGCTGGCATTCCGGATCGTAGACAGAAGCCCAGAAGCCATCGAATTCTTTAACAAACACAGCGACAAACTCGCCGAGTTCCAGGCCAAATTCCCGGAAAAGGGCGCACTGTTGAGCCTGGATCGTGATGGTTCAACTGGCCAGTGGATTCTTCGAGCCGCAGCAGGCACCCAACACGGCGCCGGCGACACGCTTGCCAAAAACGCCGTCTACTCCTTTATAAAAACCTTGTCCATCCCGGACGATCACATGGTTGGTCTGGAACTGGAGGAAGTTCGAGAGGGTGGCCGAATCACCGAACGCTATTACCGGACCCATTACCTGTTTTCCAAGGCTGGCGTTACTGGAGACCACCTGACCAGGTCCATGGTCTTGTTTGAACAGCAGGGTGAACCCTATGTCAGCTTGGAGTTCGACGCCACAGGTGCTCGCCAGTTTGAAAAGGTAACCGAAGAAAACACAGGCGAATACATGGCCATCATGCTTGACGATGAGGTCAGCTCCGCTCCGATCATCAATGAAAAAATCGGCGGCGGGCGGGCAAAGATTTCGATGGGTGGCAACAGGCCGCGCCAAGAAATCCTGAATGAGGCCCAGGCCTTGGTGACCGTTTTGACCCACGGTGCCTACAAGGCCCCTGTCCACAAGATTCACGACTATGAGGTTGGACCATCGCTTGGGCAAGACACCATCGACTCCGGAATTCTCTCCTTGGTGGTCGGCGTTGCCTTGGTTTTCCTGTTCATGCTGGTCTACTACCGAGGCTCCGGCCTTATTGCGGTTGCAGGGTTGGCCTTAAACGTCCTGTTCACGGTGGCCATTTTGATTGGTTTTAACGCAGCTCTTACAATGCCAGGTATGGCCGGTATCGTCCTTACCGTTGGTATGGCTGTTGACGCTAACGTCCTTATCTCGGAACGCATCAGGGAAGAGATCAGGCTTGGAAAGGGACCACGAGCGTCCATGGAAGCTGGCTATAAAAACGCCTTTTCGGCAATCTTGGACTCTAACCTGACCACGGCTTTGACTGGAATAATCCTGTTGAACTATTCCAGCGGCGCAGTATACGGATTTGCCGTCACCCTTTTGATAGGTATCGTGGTTACCTTTGTAACCCAGGTGTTTATCACCAGGCTGATTTATGATTGGTACATTGATCGGTTCCGTCCGAACCATCTTAGCGTCGGCATCTGATTGGGGGGTACTTAAGCAATGGAATTGATCAAAACAAATACCAATTTCGACTTCATTAGGTTGTCGAAGTACACACTACCAATAGCGCTTGGAGTGACCCTACTTTCGATTGCCTTAATGATTTTTGTGGGTTTTGATGCCGGTATCGACTTTAAAGGTGGAACCAAGATTATCCTTGAGTTTAACGATGACGACAGGGTAAATCGTGCCACCATAAAGGAGACGGTCGACGAGTTGCTGGAACAGAAATTGCAGCTTGTTGGTACTCAAATCGAGATCCAGGACTTCGATGTCGGTAGTGCCGCCGCCGAAGAAACTGTTAAGTTTCAGATCTTCTCGGAACTATCAAGCCTTCTTTCTCCAATTGATAAGCTCGAACTAGCTAAAAGCCTTGAAAAGCACTTTGGTGCAGGTACTTTAGCTGAGATCCCCTTCAACGCTGGAGATAAGTTCTATCTGACCCTGCCAGCTGATTGGCCTGTAAAAGCGGCTTATGCTGAAGTAAAAAGTGTTTTTGCAAAGAAAAACCTGGAAGTCTCGGTCGTTTCTGACAAGGAACAAACGATAACAACCGACATGATTCGAGAAACGGATCTTTTGCTGTCGGCTCAAGATGATCAGGTCAAGGCCGAGGCAGACAAGGTCCGACAAGAAGCAGAGGCCAAGATTAAGCTTTTGAAGGATGACCGCTTCACCATCGAAGTCCAGGTTGTCAAGGACTCTATCGCCGCGGCGATGAAGGACAAATTCGGCGACGCGTTCAAGGGGGTACTTTCCACCGCTTCAGTTAGCGCCTCGGTCGGAAAAGAGCTGTTCCAAAGCGCCATGGTTGCAATGCTTTATGCTCTGATCGGAATCTTGCTTTACATGAGCCTACGTTTCGAGGCACGTTTTGGGCCGGGGGCCGTTCTTGGTTTGGCACACACTGTGTTTATCCTTTTTGCAGCAATAATTATCTTTGATATCAAGTTTACTTTGCCAATTGTTGCGGCAATACTGACCGTTATCGGTTACGCCATTAACGATACGATCGTTGTTTACGACCGAATTCGCGAGAACATGCAAAAAGGCATCACCAGTGATATGGCAACGCTGATTAACAAGTCCATGAACGAAACTCTGTCGCGAACTATCGTGACTGGTATTACCACCATGCTTGCCGTTACATCAATTTGGTTGTTTGGTGGAGGGACGATTTCAGATTTTGCCTTTCTCTTCATCGTTGGAATTCTTGCAGGAACTTACTCTTCCCTCTTTGTTGCCATTCCTCTGACTTTGAAGTTTGATGTTTGGGCCAAGCGCCGTCGCCGCCGCGCCAGAGCATAATCGCTAACTGATCCCTTAAGCCTGGAGAACCCATGAATGACATCAGCCGCTGGGTACAGGCCGAAGTAGACTTATCCCTTGCCCAGACAATAGCTCAAGCCATTGAAATCCCTAAGCTTATCGCAAAGCTATTGATCTTACGCGGCATCAACACTCCTGACGAGGCTTTGGATTTTATTGAGCCAAAACTGGCAAACTTGAATGATCCCGCAAAGTTCATGGACATGGACACCGCCACAGCGCGTATCGTGAAGGCGGTTCAAAAAAAACAGCTGATCTGCGTTTTTGGCGATTACGATGCTGACGGTCTGACAGCGACTACAATACTGGCCGACTTCCTTGAGGCTTCAGGGGCAGATGTAACTACATTCATCCCAGACAGGATGACTGAAGGATATGGGCTGCAGCCTGATCGAGTCAGGAGTCTGGCCCAATTGGGAATTAAACTTATCATTACAGTTGATTGCGGCATTCGTGCGCATGAAGCGGTCCAGGTGGCGAGTAAGCTTGGGGTCGATGTAATCATTGTTGACCACCATGTCCCAGATCCAACCTTGCCAGCGGCGGTCGCCATCGTTGATCCACACCGAGCTGACTGTTCTTTCCCCTTTGCGGATCTTTGTGCGGCCGGCCTCGCCTTTTATCTGATTGGTTCGCTTCGCCGCGAATTTTACCGGCTTGGCATCATCAACGATGTGGATTTAAGGCCTTTTTTGGATTTGGTCGCAGTTGGAACGATTGCCGACATGGTCCCTTTGAACAGCGACAATCGAGTCTTTGCCGTCCACGGTCTAAGGCGCCTTAATCAAGACACAAGGCCTGGATTAGCCGCCTTAAAAGCAGTTGCCGGTATAGCAGCCAAAAACATCGATGCCCGGGCAGTCGCGTTTTCATTGGCACCTCGACTTAACGCAACTGGAAGATTGGGCGACCCCAAAGCAGCTTTAGACCTTTTAAGAGCCAAGGATGTGCTTCAGGCAAGGACCCACGCTGAGATCCTGCAAAAAGACAACGATGAGCGTCGCATAATTGCCCAAAAAGTGACCGACGAGGCAATGGCCCACGTTTATGCGGAAGGCAAGAATCTGAAACGGATTATCATCGCGGTAGGCCAAGGTTGGCACCAGGGTGTAATTGGCATCGCCGCGGCAAAGCTAGTAAACGCTTTTAACAAGCCATCTATCGTGATTGGCCTTGAAGATGGCATAGGTAAAGGCTCTTGTCGTTCAGTGAAAGGCTTTGATATTGGCCAGGCAATTAAATCGGCCGAACCGTTCCTCGTTCGCTTTGGAGGCCATCCCATGGCTGCAGGGCTGACAGTCGAAGAAGCGCAGATCCCCAACCTAATCAATTACCTTGAAGAGCTGGCCGAGGCGACCATCGACAGTGACATCATCGCTCCTTCAATAGATGTTGATGCTTGGCTGAACTTAAAAGAAGTGACTCCCGAATTGTTCAGGCACATTGAGCGACTGCAACCTTTCGGAATGGGCAATCCTGAGCCAGTGCTAGCCGTAAGCAAGGTTACAGTCACAAACGCAAGAATAGTTGGCAAGGGCAAGCGCCACGTTCAAATTGAAGTCTGCGATGGCGACACAAGGGTAAAAGGAATCTGGTTTGACCAAGCCCATTTGGCCCCAACAATTGGCGATTTGGTGGATGTCGCCTTTAACATCAGCCTCGATGATCGACTTGGCGAGGCCAAGATGAAGATCATAGATGTTAGACAGGCTACCTAGGAGGTTGAGCAGTGGTTTGGGTCTATGCCGAAATTCTGAGTTATACTCCAAGCCATGACTCGTTGGGTTAACACAACCATAGCCCTGGGTATTTTGCTTTGTCACCCCTGTGTTTTGGGGCAGGACCTGCCTTTTGTTACCCCAGCGACTAATCTTGAGCTGCCCTTAAATAGCCCTTTGATGGATGCGCTTTTAACAGTTGAAGGACAGGAAAACCTGAAAGCTTCACTTTCCAAGCACCTTTTGTTGGTGCAAGCATGGCCAAATCCAGGCTTTCACGAGGATCCGGCCCTAGTGCCAACCAGAATTGGGATGGCGGTCATAGTGCAAGTCGATAAAGAACAACAGGTCTGGACTTCCAGCTTTTTGGTGGAAGACGTAAGAACAATTAACCTTACGATTCCAGGCACCCAAACTGTTATACCTGCGACAATCGACGAGACCAAGAACGGCCTTTCCAAGTTAAAGATTGGGGCTGAAGTTTCAGGCCTTGATCATACTGGTGCCACCATTTCAACCAAGGAAACCAAAGACGCTAGGGTAGTATTTGTTACCCCTGCTGGGCCAGACAACATGGTAATTGGGCAATCCGCCATAGCTGGCAATGACTTACCCCCTAATGAAATGCATGTAATTATTCCTGGAATGCTGCCAATGGGATGCCCTGTTTTCGACAACGATGGATACCTGATAGCTGTCGCGCTTCATCCTGGTGCATCCAAAACTGACCGCGTTTTGGCGGCGCCAGCCAAGCTTCTTTTGGACCCGGAACAAAAGCCATGAAAGCGCCAAACCTACCAGAGTTGGTACTGAAGTATTGCCAAGACAAGGCGCTTTTTTGCAATGGCGACAAGGTATTAGTCGCCGTTTCCGGGGGTGCGGATTCTTTGGTACTGCTGGACTGTCTGCTGGCAATCAAGCAAAACCTTGGATTGGAACTGGGCGTGGGCCATGTTGACCACGACTTGAGGCCAGAGTCTGCAGATGACGCTGCGAATGTGAAAAATCACGCCGAAAACTTGGGATTAGCAGTATTGGTAACCAAGGTAAATATTTGGGAAAAGGCGCCAACCAAGGCCACCTTGGAGCAAGCGGCCAGAGGCGCACGATATGAAGCTTTGCAGCAAATGGCCCGCCAGTTTCGGGCCACCAAGATTGCCACCGGTCACTCACAAACCGATCAAGCAGAAACTGTATTAATGCGAATGATTAGAGGCACAGGCCCACTTGGGTTGGGCGGGATATCACCTTTTCGCAAAGACAACGTGGTGCGCCCTCTTTTATCGGTCAGTAGGGACGAAATCATGGCCTGGGCAACAGCAAAAGACCTGCCCATTCGCGAGGATTCCACCAACCAAGACACCCAGTACCTGCGAAATCGCATTCGAGCTGAACTTTTGCCGCTGCTAAAAACATACAATCCACAAATTGAATCTTCCCTTGCAGAACTAGCTGAAGATTTTCAGGATCTTGGACTTTGGCTTTTGTCACAGCTGCCTGAACTTAAGCAAAATCAAGACGCTAAGGTTGTTATCACCAAGGACCAGATAGACCAGTGCCCACCCGCCTTAAGGCCGTACATGCTTGCAGCGGCATTTCACCTGGCGTCTGGAGCGCCATTGGGGCTATCTAGGCCTCATGTGCTGACTTTAGTTGACTTGGCGACAGGGCCATCATCCAGACAGGCGCACCTTCCAAGACGAGTGATCGCGCAAAATGTAAAGGGAGATTTGGAGTTATTTCAAGATCTTGAAGGCCCACCACCTGGAAGTGCTAGGCGGAATTCGGGCCCAAATTAGACGCCGATTTTGGGCCTGAGCCAAGGTTTTGGATCTTTAAACAGCCAGATAAAAGAAGATCACGCTGACAACGATGAGGATTGGTACCAAAATCCCAAAGGAATAAAGCATATAGCCGCCAAAGGATGGCATTTTTACCTGAGTTGCCCCCTTTTCTTCGGCAATAGCCTTCACCATGAAATTTGGCCCGTTTCCAATGTAAGTCGCCGCACCCATAAAAACGGCGCCAAGCGAAATGGCCCTCACTATGGCAACACCCAGTCCATTGGCAAGATCCGGATTGATTAAGCCAACCGCATCTACCCCAAACGCGCCCTTGGCCAAAGACAGGAAGGTCAAATAAGTCGGGGTGTTATCAAGGAAACCAGAAAGGGCACCAGTTACCCAAAAATACTGCAATGGATGAGTAACGCCAAGCTCTGTGCCACGAAACTCCAGCAACATCAGAGCAGGAATCATCGTGATGAAAATCCCAATGAACAGGACTGCAACCTCGGTAATAGCACCAAAGTTAAAGTTGTTATCAATTCTAAGCTGTTTTCGTGTAGCAGCCATAGAAATCAGGCCAAGGCCAACCATGACGCCATCACGAATCCATGGAACAGCCGTAGCGACACCTTGCGAAATATCCGGAATCTTCAAGACTTGACCAGAGACAACAATTGATGCAACAACGCCAAGAATCAGGGCAACATTAACCCAGCCTTCAATAGCCAAAGGAGTCGCTTGTTTAACATCCAAGGCAATATCCTTGACCTCTTCCTTTGCCCAGGCCTTCCTATCCCAAAAATAGTAAATCACCAAAAGTGCGCCATTGACTGCCAGCCACTCGGGCCAAAGGGCCAAGGTCCACTCAAAGGGAATTCCCTGCAAAAATCCCATGTAAAGAGGAGGGTCGCCAAGTGGAGTAAGGCAACCACCTACGTTAGAAACAACGAAGATAAAGAAAATAACGGTGTGGACCTTGTACTTACGCTCCTGATTGGTCCGCAAAAGGGGCCTGATAAGCAGCATCGATGCCCCAGTGGTACCAAAAAGGTTCGCAATTATGGCACCTACCAATAAAAACAAGGTGTTAGTCTTCGGAGAAGCGACCAAGTTCCCCCGCAGCACGATACCGCCAGAGATCGTGTACAAAGACCATAAAAGGACTATAAAGCTTAGATATTCATGCAGGTGATGTAGCAGCCTGTGATAATCGGTGGCGATGAAATAGATGGCAACTGGCAGGGCAAGCAGACCTGCAACCAACCCCTTGTTAAGATTACTCTCCCACCAATGAGGAAACTTCAAAGGCACAATGGCGATGGATAAAAGCAAAAGTACAAAGGGTATGATCCAAGCCACCGATGGCACGTTAGCAGCCTGCTCAGTGGCATGGGCCAGTGACGGAAACAACGCCATCAAGGCAACCAAGCCTGGAATCTTCCAGGCGTCACCAATCCTTTTTGTCATGGACACCTCCGCCAAACTAAAGGCAGCCGCGATTCTACCCTTTTAATAAAAATTGGCGATTAAAAATGACATACCGACAATCAAACTAGTATTCGAACGCAGATCCGCCAATAAATTCACGCAGTATGGACGTAGCAGGAACGTCACCACCAAACACCGGCACGAACAGGTCCAGGAACTCCAACAATCTGGAGGCTTCCACAAATGCTGGGTCCGAGACTGGGACTTCCATCAAAAAGCGTTCGGCAAACATTTTCAGCACCGCAGGCTCGTAGACCAGGGTGCTGTTAAACATGAAGTCGGCTTGCTCCTGGAAGGGGAAAATCCACTTCTCCTCGCCAGCTCTGACTTTTGGCCACATGTGGATGGTCCTAGCGGCAGAATATCCTCGATACATGCGGTCTCGAACGATCCTGCGAATCAACCTGGAGTCAGAGGTAAAGATTCGGTTTTGATGGTCAATGCTAAGCTGAGTCAGGGCCGACATATAAATCCGCATCTTGTGGTGGTCCGGAACAGACTCGGTAAGCCTGTCATTTAGGCCGTGTATCCCCTCCATCAACAGGATTTCACCATCTTCCAGTTGAACAGGGGTCGTGACTTCTTCCCTGACACCCTTGAAAAATGAATACCTGGGCATCTGGACTTCTTGCCCTGCGAGCAACATCTCCAAATGCTCATTCAGCAATGGCAGGTCTATGGCCTCGATACACTCAAAATCGTACTCACCATCCGCGTCTAAGGGGGTTTTAGACCTGTCGACATAGTAGTTGTCCACCGACAAGACCTTTGGACGCAGACCAATAGCCATCAGTTGCATCCGCAGGCGCTTGACTGTGGAGGTCTTGCCAGAAGACGAGGGACCAGCCAACAATACAAGGCGGCAATCCTTTTTGGCCGCCACAGCATCGGCAATTGTAATCACGCGCCTTTCATGAGCTGCCTCAGCTATCCTTATGACTTCCCCAATTCGCCCTGAAATAATCGACTGATTCAGGTCTGCAACCGTTGAAATCCCAACCTTTTCGTTGAACTCCCTGGCCCTCACATAGGCGGCATACAACGTAGTGTGGTTGCGCACTGGATCTGGGGCTTCATCTGAACGACTAGGTGGCGGCAGGATCAAAAGCACGCCGTTTCGATACAGTTCGACTCTGAATTGTTGAATTCCCTCAGTAGTTGGCAGCAGGGGATGGAAGGACAACAGCACCTTCTTGCCCATTGTGACAAGCGGGACCCAAGACCAGCGCAATGTTTCCACCAAACGAGCCGAGGTGTCACTTCCAAGAGAACTTAGCACCTCCACCGCCTGAAGCTTTGGCACCCTGAACGTAGCCAAGGCCTCCTTGCGATGAATCATGGCCCTCATTTCAGCTTCAATGGCCTGTACATCGTCAGCTGTAAGCTGTCTACCCAAGTGAACGTCGAAAAAATATCCATCACCAAAGGACTGCCCTACCATCACCTTGGCGCCTGGAAAAACCCGCTCCACCGCTTCGCAAAGCATCACTGTCAGGGTTGCTCGATAAATTCTGGCCCCTTCCTTACTTGCAAAAGTCACAGGAGTCAATTCACAAGACGACGCGATTGGGGTCTCTAAGTCCGTTAATTGATTGGCAACAATCGCCCCCAAAACATCGCCTGCAATGTCAGGTAAATAACGGCGCAAAAAGGCCTTAACTCTAGTCCCTCTACTGATGGAAAAAACCTGCTCTCCAACCTTTACTTCGATGGTAGGAGAAACGTTCAAAGCTACACTACCGCTCATGGACACCCCTTTGTTCGGAAATTAACGGCCGATTTTGCCAAGACTCATAGCAGTTGGCCACCTGGTAATAAAACGGGCCCCACCACTTGGCGCGTCAGTCAACTCCACCTGACCGCCGTGTGAAGCCACAACTCGGGCAACTATAGCAAGCCCTAGGCCAACTCCACCAGTTTTTCTGCTCCTACTATCGTCCAGTCTGGCAAAAGGCTGGAAAATAGTACCCCTGTGATCGTCGGGAACCCCTGGTCCATCATCGTCGACAATCACCTCAACCATGTCCCCATTTTCGCGGGCCGTCAAAGTCACTTGGGTCTTGGCATAGCGGACGGCGTTGCTAAGCAAATTGCGCAAAGCCCTACGAAAAAGGCGTGGCACCACAAAAACTGCTAGGTCTGGTGGGGTATTAACCTCAATGTTCAGCGACAAGCAATATTCTTCGGCCTTCTTCAGGACTTGGTTGAAAAGATCGATGATTAGCAGATTTTCACGTTCATCAGTTCCTACCACCTCTGAGCGATTCAACTCTAAAAGCTCAGTAACAAGGTGGTCCAATTCAATCAAATCTTCATCGATGGCCTTCAGGCGATCCGAAAACTTTTCAGGGTCCTTGGTTTCAGACAACATCTCCAAGCCAAAACGAATTCTGGCAGCTGGAGTCCTAAGCTCATGGGACACGGCCTGCAACGTCGCCCTGTGAGCCTCCAAAAGCTGCTGATTGCGCTCAGCCATCTCATTAAAGCTCCTGGCCAGACTTCCAACCGCGTCGTTTGAAGACTCTTCAGCCCTGGCAGAAAGGTCACCTTGACCAATCCTGACCGCTGTGGCCTCTAAACGATTTAGCCTCCTTACAAACGGCGCTGACATGGCTGTAGCTGTAACGGCGACTACAATGAAAACCACTAACAAGATCAGGACATAGTCCCAGAACCCAGGCCCGAAACCAGGCTTTAGGGGACCAATAGCAATTACAGAATCGTTGTCCAAAGGCAGGAAAAAAGTTGCCCCAGAATACCCTTGTTCAGCTGTGATGGGCACTTGCCCACGGGCAATCATCTCACGATGAGCGTCGGTCAAGCGCGAAGACGACAAAGGCTCAATGTTGGCCTTGGTATTCAATTCCTTGGCAAGCGCCTGCAAGATGGCCGCCCGCTCGTCATCAGAGGCAGCCCTAATCTGCTCGGGCACCCCGTTGAAAAGGTAATTGGCCAACGGGACAGCCTCCTCTTCCATCGTGGTTATATATGACTGATGAAAAATGAAGGTTACCGCGGTAAAGCTGACAAACAGCGCCATTGCCACAGCTAAGGCGAATTTTACAATCAAACGGTTCATCAGCGCCCTGCCAAAAGATATCCAGCTCCTCGAATTGATTTAATCAACTGGGGATGCTTTCCATCATCCCCAAGCTTCTTACGCAGCCTAGCCACGTTAATATCTATCGACCGATCAAGACCATCCCATTCAATGCCACGCAGGTCAAGATACAGCTCTTCTCGATTTACAACTTGCCCTGCCCTCTTTGCAAAATACCAAAGAAGATCGAACTCAGTGGTTGTCAATTCTATAGGTTGATCATGAAAAGAAACAGTACGCTTTGCACCATCGAGGATCAGCGGCCCCACTGTTAAAATCATGGAATCATCTTCTCTGGTTGCGGCAGTTTCTATTCTTCGAAGCAGGGAGTGAACGCGAGCCAAAAGTAGGCGTGGTCGAACTGGTTTAACCAGATAATCGTCAGCCCCTATCTCAAGGCCGACCACCTCGTCTATCTCATCGCCAAGCGCGGTAAGCATCAAAATCGGATTTTGAAACTTTGGACGCACCTGACGGCACACTGAAAGCCCATCTAGGCCTGGAAGCATCAGGTCCAGGATGACCAAGTCAGGGTTTTCTTCCATGATGCGCAAAACCGCCTGGTCACCACGAGGCTCGATATCGACGACAAAACCAGCGCCTTCAAGAAATTCCTTAACTAAGCTCGCCAGTTTAAGGTCGTCTTCTACTAAAAAAATCCGCTTTGCTGGGGGTCCCATGATAACTCCCTAGTTAGTTTGGAATCAGCTCCTTGATCTCAGTTCCAAGGGCTCTGTGCAGTACCAGTCGCGAGATTTGAACCTGCAACTGGCGCGCCATCAGGTTGACTTCAGCGGCGGCCACCGTGCGCCGTGCATCGGTCACCTCAAGGGAAGACCCAGCACCAGCCTCATAGGCGGTTTGGGCCAACTCCATGACCTCCCTAGCCAATAAAACCTGCTGGCCGGCAAGTTCGGCTGAAGCCAAGGCGGTTTGATGGTCACGCCTAGCCTGACGTACCTCAGCGCCAATGTTTTGCTTCTGGTCCTCAAGCTTTAGCTGTGCAATCCTGGTTGAAACCTTGGCCTCTTTCAGCGCCCCAATAGTAAAATACTGAAAAATTGGAATGTTTAGATTAAAAACCAAATTCCACCTAGCCCTGTCCTGGGCACCAAGCGCTGACGGCTCGGTAAATTGATAAGAGCCTTGCCACGCCATATCAAAAGTGGGTAAAAACCCGGCCCAAGCGACGTTGTACTGACGTTTGGCCAAAAGGATGGAAGCCTCACCTACAGCCAAATCCAGGCGGTGTTTGTGGGCCCAGGAGACCAGCTCATCGTCAGAACCGGCGGGCATCGGCAGCTCGTCAGTTGCAACAGGCATCGGCAAGCCGGCATTCCCAGTCAGAACCCCAAGGGCGTCCCGTGCTGAATCAAAGGCCAAACGAGCTGACAGCAATTGCTGACGAGCGTCCGCAAGGTCCGTCTGGGCGCGAGCAACCTCAATCTTCAGGCCTGCCCCCGATTCATAGCGCTTCGTCGCAAAATCAAGGTGATGGGCAGCACTTTTGACCTGGGTTATCTGCATATCAACCAGGTTTTTGCTCATTAACGCCATGTAGTAGGCTTGAGCCACCCCAACCAAAAGCTGTTGGCGCACTGATTCGATGGAAAGCCTTGTTACATCAAGCCCTTTTCTGGCAGCACTGATGGTAAACCAGTTTTTGACATTGATTACGGACAAGGCGGCTGTGATCTGGCCTGTAACCGTGTCCTGGCGCCTTACAACTGTTGGATTTGGTTCCATTGGCGGAAGTTCAATACCGACAGACTCAAGGATGGGGCCAAGTCCGGCCGCCATGCTTTCACCAAAATCAACAACGTCGGCCTTGTCGGCGTGAATCGCGTTCAATCCGGCGCTCAACATAGGCATCACCAGACCCCAAGCCTGAGCCAGCCGCGCATCAGCTCGATCAATCTCCAGTTTGGCAGCCTGGATGGCAAGATTTCGCGCTTCAGCCTCAGCAATGGCTTGGCCCAAGGTCAGTTCATATCCAGGGGTGGGTTGAAGTTCAAGCTCAGCAAGCAGCTGAGGGTCAGTTATCTGATATTCAGCGGCAAAAGACGTGCCGGCCAGGAAAATCACGCCAAATGCAGCCGCCAGACTAGATTTTTTGAAAACGTGCATTTAAAGGCACCTCCAGGGTCACCTACAGATTATTTCCATTGTTTGCCAACTGGCCGATACCTTCGGCGGCCTCTATCTCGCCTCTAGTTCGATGTTTACCAGCAAAAATCGTGTAAACAGTCGGAACCACGTACAGCGTTAGGAAGGTTGACGTAGTTAATCCACCAATAACCGCCCTTGCAAGTCCAGCCCACACCTCAGACCCTTCACCAATTTTCAAGGCCATTGGCAGCATTCCAAAAATGGTCGTCATCGCGGTCATTAATACAGGGCGCAGACGCTGACGCCCAGCCATTGCGATGGCCTCTCTTGCACCGACACCAGTGTCACGAATCTGATTGGCCGCATCGATCAGGATGATGGCGTTGTTAACTACGATTCCGACAAGCATGATTCCCCCTACAAGCGCGGGCATATCAACCTGGGACCTGGTTAAAACAAACATCAAGACCACACCTATACCAGCCAATGGAACCGAGAAAAGCACGATAAAAGGCTGGAGCAGGGACTCAAACTGGCTGGCCATCACCATGAAGACCAACAAAACCGATATCAGAAACGCTATCCCAAGGTAACGCATTGATTTCATGAAATCTTCGGCGGTACCACCGATCTCGTACATGAAACCATCTGGCCAGGGATATTCTTCGAGAACCTTTTGGACACGGCTTACCGATTTTCCAAAGTCCTTGTTTTGTACTTTGCCCTCTTCGTCTTTAAAGGCAGAAGCCAAGGTCAGACTAACCGTGGTCACGCGCTCTTGGTTTAACCTAGTGACACTTACAGGAGCAAGTTCAGTTGTAATATCAGCAATATTGCCAAGAGGAATGGTCTTTCCGCCTGGGGTAGCTACAGGCATTCGCTTTAGCTCATCAAAGTCTTTACGGAAGTCTTTTCCGTAACGGACAAACACATTATATTCGTCGCCATCTTCAGAATATTGAGCCGCAATCCGACCCATAAACGCTGTGGAAACAGCCTGTCCTACCGCGGCGGTTGAAAGGCCCAAACGTCCCATCTTTTCACGGTCAAAGGTCACGGTCATCTGTGGCTTTTGGTCGTCCATAGAAAATGTCGCTTCCGATATATCATGCCACGCCTTAAACCTATCCCTGAGCTCAATTCCTAGCTCTCTGGATGTTTCCAGGTCATGGCCGATGATCTTGATATCAATATCGCCACCACCGCGAAATCCCATGACGTTACCAACTTTGTATGTAATACCAGGAATCTTGGCCAAGGCCTCTCTAATGGATAACTGGATGGTCTTTTTATCTCTTTCTCGTTGTGCAGGTTTTACCAAGGGAATTCGTATCATTCCATAGTGAACCCCCTTTGAAAATATCGAGGCAAATCCTTCACCTATACCTACGTCGGTGGCTATCATCCTAGCTTCACCAGGTTTAAGGGCCCCTTCAACCGCAGCCTTGGCTTCATCAAAGACACCCAGAGTGGACTCCAAATTACTGTCCACAGGTGCCTCGATAGTTACAGGCAGCCACGAGTCATCCCCTTCCATCATAAATTCAGTGGGCAGCGACGAAGCCAGCGCAACGGTAATCGCTATGACGCCTACCAAAATTGCGACAACAGCCCAACGGTGAGACAAGGTCCAGTCAAGGCTGCGTCCATAGTTTTCGCGAAACTTTGAAAAACGATTGCGCTCCTGCACCTTGGCGAAAATCTGGTTTCCGCGTTTCCCACCAAGCAGGCGCGAAGCGGTCAACGGCACAAAAGTCAAGGCGACAGCAAGCGAAACCAACAGTGAGAAGGATATGGTAAATGACATATCCTTGAACAAAACACCTGTGATACCAGGCACAAAAAGAACCGGCACAAATACCGCCACGGTCGTCAAAGTCGACGCAGAGACCGCCAATCCCACGGTGCTGGCCCCTTCGATCGCACCCAGCCAAGCCCCTCTGCCTTCTTCACGAAGTCTAAAGATGTTTTCCAGGACAACGATACCGTTGTCAACCAACATACCTACGCCCAAAGCCAGACCAGCCAAGGAAAGCACGTTTAAGGTCATCCCAAGCATGTCCATTAGTGCGAACGTAGCAACCACTGAAAGTGGAATCGCAGTGGCAACAATCAATGAACTTCGGAAGTTACGTAAAAACAAGAGAAGCACTATGAATGTGATAATGATTCCCAAGATGGCGCTGGAGGAAAGGTTTCCAAGGGAGTCATTGATGAAATCCGCCTGATTGTACATGACGTTAAATTCGATGTCACCACCTAATTCCTTTTTAACGTCATCCAAGGCTGCCATGACCCTGTTGGCCGCCTGTACTGTGTTTGCACCTGACTGCTTTCTGACCATCAACCAAACGGATGGGGCACCATCAACGGCCATGATTCGTCTGGAATCCTTGAACGAGTCGACGATTTCGGCAACGTCTTTTAGGCGAATCATCTGGATGCCAGTGGCCGACATGCGAGAACCCACCACGACATCTCCAATATCCTCAACCTTTTGGTACTTTCCATCGACCTGAACGGAAAATTCCAGGCCACCCTGCTCTACGTAGCCGCCTGGTTCCTGGCGGTTTTCAGAGTAAATTGCGCCAACGATGCGATTCACATCCAATCCGTAAGCCTGGACCTTGACCGGGTCTAAATGAACGTTGATCTGACGCTCAAGACCGCCAGCCGCACCGGCTACGGCAATACCTTCCAAGCGCTCAAGTCTTGGAGCGATCTCCTCGTCTGCGATTCGGCGCAGTTCATCCAAGGGATAAGGGCCTGAAACCATCATCATGATGATTGGTTGCATCGAGACATCAAAGGCAAAGACGATTGGCTCTTGTGAGTCGTCCGGTAAGAAACCTTTGATCAGGTCGAGATTACGCCTGACGTCGGTTTCGGCCTGCTCCATGTCTTTGCCCCAGTCAAACTTCAGCGAGACAAGGGAAACGCCTTGTTTAGAATCGGATGATACTTCTTCAACTCCTTTGGCTGAAACGACAGCCCCTTCAATGGGACGGGTTATCAATGTCTCAATATCTTGAGGGTTTGCTCCGGTATAGGAGGTGATGATAATGACGACGGGGAACTGAATATCAGGATAGAGATCCAGATCGAGCCTGGACAATCCAAAAAGGCCGAAGCCCAGGATCAGCAGGTATAGCATCCCGAAGGTAACCCCGCGCCTTACAGCGAGTTCTGCAACCTTCATAGACGGTCCTCCTGAGTATCAATCACTACGTTTTGGCCTTGTTTTATTCCATGGTGGCCTCGAACTACCAAGCTTTCGCCTTCGGCCAAGCCTTCCAGGATTTCCCATTGATTGCCGTCTCTTGCGCCTAGTTTGACGACCCTGATATCGGCGGTGTTGTCAGGCTTGACCACGACTGCCTTACGGAGTTCCTGACCGGCCTCCCCTGTTATTCTGGTGTCCAGAAGCAGGGCTTCTCCAGGGGCGACGATTACATTTTCGCGACGTTCGGTTATCAGTTTTGCACGGCCGTACATGCCTGGCTTTAGGAGATATTGGCCAGATTCGTCCTTGGGATTTTTTATGGAAACTTCAACTGCGTTTGTCCTGGTTTCTGGGTCTAGGTAGGGCAAAATTCTGGTGACGTGGCCGCTGAAGGTGCGTCCTGGATATGCATCGAGGTCGATGGTTACCTCTTGTCCCATGTGGACTTTGGCTACGTGGGATTCGATTAGTTTCAAGGTGACCTTGAGGGTGTCGATTACCAAAATCCGACCGAGGGGAGCTTGTGGGGACGCGATGTCGCCTTCTTCGAACATTCTGTTTGCAAAGACGCCAGAGATGGGTGCCTTTACTACTGCGTTTGCGGCTGTGGCCGCAAGCTGACCGCGCCCGGCGACTAAGGCCTTTCTTTGGGCGACTGTGGCGTCGTAACTAGTTTGAACTTGGTCGAGGGCCTGCTGAGTGGCGACTCCTTTGGTGAACAAGTCTTTGGCTCTGGCTAGTTCGCTTTCGAGGTTGGCGATCTGAGCGTCGAGGGCCAGTAATTGGGCGCCGAGCTGGTCAAGGCCTCGGTCCATGGCTTCGCGGCGGATCAGGGCGACGACTTCGCCTTTTTCGATATAGTCTCCTTCCTGGAATGGGAGGGAGAGTATGCGGTCCATGACGGTTGAGAAGAGCTTTACTTCGACGGAGGGTTGTAATTCTGCGCCGTAGATTAGCTGCGAATCAATGTCGGCACGGGTGACTGGGGCAATCCTGACTGGTCTTGGAGGTTCAGGTACATCATCCACTTTTTTCTTGGAACACCCTGTTATTACAAGAACTGCCAGGGGTAAACAAAGCAAAAATCGCTTCATATGGTCGACTCCTTAATATCTTGGGCCATACCAATAGGCCAAGCTGAGGCACTATGTGGCCTAACGTCAAGCTTATCAATAGCAGAGAAGTAACCATTTGTAGCGTTTTGTAACAAGGAGTGGTTATGTCGCGGATCCTGATCCTTTACCTGATCCTGTCCCTGATCCTGCTACGTAGTTTCATAATGGTGAAGGGGAGGGAGGGAAAAAAATCGATCTCAAACTCCACCATCCTGCAGACGCGCCACGTCGGGCGCCCCTATTGGCCATTGGCGCCTACGCTGCGCTGTCGCCTGGCAAACAGGGGCGCAAGGCCAAGGGCCCAAGGGCCCAAGAGTCAAGAGTCTAGCGCACCGACCTCGCGAGGCGGAACCCAAGGCGGACGCTGCGGGTGCGCGGAACGTCGCAGCGAGAAGCTGCCCGCACGCGCCTGGCGCCGCCGCTCCAGGAGCCGCCGCGAAAAACCCGGTAAGAGCCTGTAGGCTTTTCCCAAGCTGAGCCATCAGTTGGTGCACCTTTGTAGCTGCCATGGTACCAATCCTGAACCCACTCCCAAACGTTGCCGGCCATATCGCACAAGCCGTGAGTGGTGTTGCCTCTTGGCTTGCTGCAAACTGGCCAAGTACTTTTACGGCCGCAACCCGAACCACCATCGTTCATTACTGCCCGATCACAAGTCGCTTCTTCATTGCCCCAAGGATACTTCCAATCACGACCACCACTGCGGGCTGCGTACTCCCATTCAGCTTCTGTCGGTAAACGACCACCAGCCCACCTAGCGTAAGCTTGGGCTTGATCCCAATCTACGCACACTACAGGTTGGGAGTCACCTTGGAAACTGCTTGGCAATGTACCGTATCCCCAAACTGAACCAGCTGTATAAACAAAGCATGTGCCATCATCCACATGGGCTGGCGTGCAACCACCAGCAGATACGCACGCTCGATACTGCTTAAAGGTTACAGCTGTCTTGCTCATTTCGAACGTTGGTACCGTTACTCGATGAACTGGCTTTTCGTTATTGTATGAATCGCCATCATTTGACCCCATATTAAAACTACCACCAGGAATTCGCACCCAATTAATATCCGCAGTTTCAATTCTGATATTCACATCTGAACGACCATTGTGCGCCACTGTAACCTGTTGGCTGGCCTTGCCCTTTGGGCACTGTACCTCAACCGTGTGGGAGCCGGCTGAGACGTCTCCTTGCCAGGGAGTACGGCCTACAATTTGGCCGTCGATCTTTAGATTACCCTCGCACTTACTGCCGCCGCCGTAGCTGGACGACACTACCAAACGACCGCACATTGGTTCTAGTTTTGCTGCTACTGACGCTGTCTTGCCGCGAACGACGCTTGTCCTTGCTGTGCCCTCGCTGTGGCCGGCTAGGAAAAACTTGACGACGTGTACTCCGGGCGTGACGCGGTCCAAGACACAGGGAGTTGTTTTATCTGTTATCAATACATCGTCAAGATAAACCGTGGCGCCGGTGGGGGAGCTTGAAATGCTGATTTTACCCCAATTCGAGGCTAATTCTCGATGATGTATGGTCTCTTTACCCTTCTTGATCACTATAGTCGCTTCGTTGGAGACATAGTCGGGTAATTCAAGGCGTAATTTGTACGTCCCGGATGGCTTTTCATGGATGATATGGGGAGTTATGCCTATGAATTCATCGTTGAGCCACACTTCGGCTCCAGACGGCGAGCTGGTGATCTTGGCTGAACCACCGCCTTTGCCCAAATCTTGAACTCGCTGTGCTGTCGGCACAACGCCACCTTCTTTGAGTATGGCAACGACTTGGTCTATACAGCCCTTAATCCCGATGACAGTACACGGACCTTCAGCTTGGGCACCGACATCCGTGGTTTCAGTTTTGAGGTCGTAGATCTGTGATTGTAACGAGCATACATCGCCAATTTTGATCAGCTGACTGGATAACGATTTGTCGGCGGCTACGGCCTTGCCAAGTTCGATTTGGCAGGATTGGTCAAAGCAGTCTTTGTGGGACTCACGTTTAAGACTGACAACACGCTCTCGAACTTGACTCTGGGGAGTAAGCTTGAAACCAGCAAACGCCAAACGACCATACATGTAGTCGTTTAGATTCGCCATCGTGGCTGCTTTTAAAGGGACTCCCCGCCTTTCAATCTCGAAGACAGCGATAATCTCCGAGGACTGAGCTGTGGCGCTAGCAGCCGGCAATACCCCGGCCAGGCAAAAGGCAAACCAGAGACAAAGTTGTAAAAGTAGCTTTCTCATGACCCGGATTTATCGCACACCATACAACCGAACGCAAGCACCATTTTCCCCTGTCCCTGACCCTGCCTCCACGATTTCCTGTCAAATCATTACTATGATTGATTTGCCCAAGATACGTGGTTACCGAGCATCTTGGCGTGTGTTACCCTGCGGTGTTCGTTGTTTTTCACGCTGGAGGTTCGTTCATGACTGCCACATCTCGTGTTCTTGCGTTGTTGCTGGCTCTTTTCACGGTTGCTCTGGGGTGTGGCGATGATGGACAAAGCTGTTTCAGCGATCTATCCGACACTGATTTTGCTGCTGACAGCAGCTTTGATTTGGCCGCTGATAGCAGTTCCGACATAGCAGCTGACACCCGCCTTGACCTAGTCGCTGATAGCAGTTCCGACTCGGCGACTGACGACAGCCCCGACTTGGCTGGTGACGTGGACAGCAACGACAGCGAGCAGGATGCTGAAAAGCTTGGTAAGGTCGGTGAGCCCTGTGTGGGCGATGAGGAGTGCGCTTCCGGCCTCTGCTTGTTTATTGAAGCCGACATTGAAGAAGGGTTTTGCACCTGGTTCTGCCTTAACGCAAACGATTGCCCGGACGACTTCGACTGCGTCTACATGCACAAAAGCGGTCTGGACTTCGCTAAGTTGTGCGTCCCCGAGACCCTCTGCATCGATCATGATGGGGACGGCTACGGCGTCGGACCTGGTTGTTTGGGCTACGACTGCGACGACAACAACGACAGTGTCAACTCTGGTCAAACCGAGGTCTGTGATGGCCTAGACAACGATTGCGACGGCCTCACCGACGAAGACGACCCGGAAGCTGGGCTTAGGTGTGATACGGGTCTTGACGGCGTCTGTGGGGCCGGCGTGACGCGCTGCTCTTCGGGCGTTCTGACCTGTGAGCAGATCGTCACTGCTACCGACGAGATTTGCGACGGCCTAGACAACGATTGCGACGGCCTCACCGACGAAGACGACCCGGAAGGCGGGCATCCGTGCGATACGGGGCTCGATGGCGTCTGTGGGGCCGGCGTGACGCGCTGCTCTTCGGGCGTTCTGACCTGTGAGCAGATCGTCACTGCTACCGACGAGATTTGCGATGGCCTGGACAACGACTGTGATGGCCTCACCGACGAAGGCAACCCTGGGGGCAACGTGGTCTGTGCCACTGGACAGCCCGGGATCTGCATGGAGGGCCGCACAAACTGCAACGAGGGTCGTCTTGAGTGCCTGCCCGTCCACTCACCTAAAGAGGAAGAAATCTGCAACTACCTTGATGACAACTGCAACGGCTTAATCGACGAAACCTTCAAGGTCGGTGGCGTGTACGGCCTAGATACCACCTGCGGTAATTGCTACACCGACTGTACGGTCATCTATGACAAGCCTAACGCCTATGGCGTGTGCAGGCTGGAAGTCGAGCCCCAGTGCAAAATGGAGTGCGAAGTGCCCTACTTCGACCTCAACAATGTCCCCGATGACGGCTGCGAGTTCAAGCTCGACAGCACAGTCATCTATGTCTCGACGTTTGGCACAGACTCCGACACCTGTGGCCTAGGTCCGGTCGGCACGGTTGAAGAGGCATACGAGCCCTGTGCGACCATCGCCTACGGCCTCGAACGGGCCCATTCGGTTGGCCGAAGCCAGGTCCTAGTCGCCGATGGCGAGTACCTTGAGACAGTCAACCTGATTCCCGGCATCGACCTCCTGGGTGGCTACCGGCCCGACACATGGGAGCGCCGCCTAAACTCAACGGCGACCATCATCCGCGGACCTCAGGGGACCGGGCATCGCAAGGCAGTCATCGCCAGTGGTGTCAAAACCGCTACCCTTTTCGAGGGCTTTAACGTCCTAGCCGCCAACGCCATCTCCAACGGTGCCAACTCCTATGCAATCTACGTCAGGGACTCTGATTCCAACCTCGTCATCCGCCACAACACCATCATGGCGGGGCAGGGCGGCCCGGGACGATCAGGTGCGGCGGGCACCTCGGGACAGGTCGGGGCTGCAGGTGGGAACGGCTCCAACACCCTCAACACCGTGTGTACCATTGGAAATCTCTTCCCTGATCGAGGTGGCGCGGCCGGCATCCGATCCTGCCAGGACCCGGCCACGTTCTCCCCTGGAGTCACCCCCACCTACACCGATGCCAACGGGGGTGCGGGGGGAGTACCCACCTGCCCAAACAAAGACAAGCAGTCTGGAAGCGGTGGCAATGGCACCGATTCCATCCCCAACTGGGGAGAAGGTGGAGATGGAGGATGGGGCCATTACTCCACAACCGGAGGTAGCTGTAGCCCCACCCCCGCCAAGAACGGGGTCGGCGAGGCAGGCGATCCTGGCCGGGCGGCGACCGATGGAACTGGTGGGGCTGCATGCACCTCCTCCCAGCGCATGGGGCGGGTCGTCGACGGTGAATGGGTGGGGCACTCCGGGTCGACGGGGGCTCACGGAACCCATGGCCGCGGTGGTGGTGGCGGTGGCAGTGGCGGTGGCCAAAGGCTGAACAATAACACCTACGACGTCAGCGGCGGCGGTGGTGGCGGCGGCAGTGGCGGATGCGCTGGTGAGCGCGGCGGCTACGGTGAGGCAGGTGGGGGATCCTTTGGGGTCTTCATCTATTTTCCAAACGATCCCATCCTCCCTAGCAATATCCCCACGGTGACCAACAACACCATCATCCGTAACTACGGAGGCGCAGGTGGCCACGGTGGTAACGGAGGCGCGGGTGGAAACGGGGGCGCGGGTGGTCGCGGAGGCATGGTTTTAGACTTCCGCGGTCCCGAAATCTGCATCTTTGGTGGCGCTGCTGGCGGTGCAGGTTCGCGGGGTGGGCATGGGGGCGGTGGGGGTGGAGCCTGTGGTGGTCTGTCCTACGACATCTTCCTGTTCAATGGTAACAACGTTGCCTACTCGGATCAGATCAACAGCAACAACTTCCCCATCTCTGAATCAGTGGCTACCGGCGGGGCTGCCGGCGAGGGAGGCAGCTCGTCGAACACATCCATCGGTCTGGGCGCTAGTGGCCAACCAGGCCCATCGGGTAACATCGGAGTCGTCAATTAAGCCGCCAAATCTCATGAGTTTGGCCCCGCCCCTGCCCCTCTACTGCGGCTTGAAAATCAGGTTTTCTGCGTTTGTTACGTACAGTTTCCGCAAGACATCCTTTGGCAGCGAGATGGCGTCTACCTTCCATTTTCCTTGGATGGGGGTTGGGTGGTCTATCTGCTTTGCGTCTGTTTCAAAGTAGCGCCAATGGCGGGTGAAGAACTCGACGGCGTTGTCTATGCCTGGCTCTTCTCCTTCAACGTGCCAGACAGAGCCGAGTTGCATTTTGCCGTCAAAGCTGACTATGAAATCTGAGCCAAACAGGATTCTGTCTTGGTGCTTGATGAAAAACTCCTTTACTTCGTTTGCTGGGTGACGACCAAATTCTGGGACTCTGGCTGAGATGTCGATGTAAACATTGGGATAAGTGGTCAAAAGGCGATCTACATAGCTTAAATCCTCGGCATTATTGCCAAAATGAATAAGTAAAAACGTGGTTTGTGGATGCTTTTTAATCCGCCTTTCTTGGGCTTCCATTAGCTCGTTAAATGAGGGGAAGTCCTTACCATAAAAGCTCCAACTTTCAGCTATTTTCAGCTCATCGTAGCGTTCATTGTCTGGAATGGGTGCCTTAAAAAAGGCGACTGGGTCTGCGATGTGCCAAGCAAAGATTAAGCCCAGCTTTCCACAGGTTTCAAAAATGGGGTCCAACCTTGGGTCATCAACAGATAGCAGTTTTCCGTCGCCCGTTCGCACACCAAGTCCTAATGCCTTGAAAACCTTTACTCCGACCATGCCGTCGGCCTTTGCCTGGGTCAAGGCCTTGACCTGTAAATCACTCCAGGCTGGAGAATCAATCCCCTGCCAGTCGATATTGATGAAGGATTTCATTCGACCAGCCATGATTTTTTCCATAGCTAAATTGGCTTCATATCTGGGAGTTCCAACAGGGCCTGCGCTCTTTACAACAAACCTGCCAATGCCAGACTTTTCAAAGACTTCCAAAGCCACTGCTAGCGCCTGCATGTTTGGTGAGATGTGGACATGAGAGTCTATAACTGGCTCGCCTAGATGCATGGGGGCCTCGACCTGGGCAGACGGCGTTGGGGTGCTGGCGCAGGACAGGAGCAGGGACAGGGACAGGAGCAGGCCCTTTGGTAAAGTCGTTGAACCTGACGCAGATGTGGTCAGGGACATGTTTTTAGAATGTGTCCTTGAAGGGGACAGGTATGTCGTTTTATTCATTGGGGTTCCTCTTGGTAAAAGCTATTATTAAACGTTTAGTCTCTTACGTGTTGGAGGGCCTCGTCTGGCACTTTGCCGTAGTAAATCTGTCCGTTGATCACAAAAGCTGGCGTTCCCTTTAAACCCAGTCCATTAGCCTCGGCAATATCGCTGTCTATGATGGCCGCAGACTTTGGATCGTCCATGCAGCATCTAAACTTGTCCAAATCCAACTCAAGACGCTGTGCTATATCATCGGCAGTCCAGTTTTTAGCCCGAATATCATCAGATTTCTGGAACAAGAAATCGTTCATCTCCCAAAAACGGCCCTGTTGGCCAGCACATACCGCCACCTTGGACAGCTCACATGCCCTAGCGTGAAATGGCCGCTGAATCCCCGGGTTACAGGCCATATCCAGTGGTAAATGCCTATGGTACACGCGAATGTGGCGATCCGAGGCCACAAGTTTTCTGACCATCATGTGGGCTTTTCTGCAATGAGGACACTCGTAATCCGTGAATTCATGGATCTCCACCCTGGGATCCTCACCACCTATCCAATGATGCCCATCGTCAGTTAGGCCAGTCAGTGGCGCCTTAATAGCTGCACCGTCTCGCCCGCAAGTTTGAGGATCCGTGGCCTTCCCTTTGTCGCTGGGGGCAAAAACCGTGCCTGACTTCACAAACTCAAGGGATTGTCCCCCAGTTTGAATCCCTTTACTTGCAAGGTACTTTGGCCCAAGTGTGTAAGCGGCACCAAGAGAACCAAATCCAAGGATGGCTATGACGACCACTAACACTGGGCGTTTAAATACTGCAGCAATATCCAGAACTACCGATCTCACACAACCGCCGTGGCGGGCCCTGGCGGCAATTATGGCCAACACCAGAATGGCGACATTTATAACATCCAAGGCGATACACAAAATACAGAACGACTTGATAAGAAAGTGCATCACATATATCAGGTAAAATCCAACACCGACCATCAAAACGCCCATGACCACTAAAAGGCCTGGACCTGGAAGACGAATCCTCTTAATCAGGCTAAGAATTGATAAAATCAAGACAAATGAATAACCTGCTATCCCCCAAATCGCGATAGGGACACCTGCCACTGTGGAATAGCGGCTTAAAGCCACTGTCTCGCAATTCATTCCCTCACTGACTGCGCAAAAACTCTGATAGTCAGGGTCCACTCTCGATAAAACAAAAACACCAGTTAGATCAACTGCTATGCCAATCCCCAAAAGACATAGCAACGCAATGACGCCAATAGCCAGATTAATCCGTTTTGGCTCAAGACCTACGAAATCAGCTTTGCTCAAGTCCGATTCACTCACGTGGCAAACCTCCACAACACTAAAGCCGCACCACTTTGCGACAATAATCGTCGATTTTCAAGGAAAATATCGTTTGATGTTTAAGTAGCACCTCTCCAACAGGCATCCATCATGTATCAAATGCCAAGTTTAAGTTCCACCCGGGGTTGATGGTGGATGGTGGTTTCTGGCACAATGTCTAAGCATTGGAATTCTATGGTGTGAGGCTAAATGTCAGCGCCTGCTAAAAGCAAACATTCATTTTATCGCCTGCTAAAACTTCTAGCCGGTCTGGCTATGGTGGCTTTACTGCCAAATTCGTGTGTACAAGAGAGATGCTATGAGGACCAGCACTGTCCTGGACCACAAATATGTGGAAGTAATGGCAAATGTACTTGGCGTTGCGTCAAGGATGAAGACTGCGGACTTGGTTTTGAGTGTGTAAACCACGAGTGTTCGGTCAAGCAGATCACGCCAACTTTCCCAGACTTTGGACCTGGAAACGACACACCAATGCCAGACCCAGTGCCAACATGCCCTGAAGGAATGGTGCTTATCGAAAACAACTTCTGTATTGACACCTACGAGGCTGCTAGGGTGGATGCGACCGCTGTCAACTACGGCAGGATCGATGAAATGGGCCTGCCACGACCTGGCGTTATGCCATGGATGGTCAAAGACAATGCCACGGCAGATGCCGCTTGTAAGGCTGCAGGCAAGGAGTTGTGCACACCTGTTCAATGGGAATTTGCATGTAAGGGACCAGCCAAGACAGTTTATGCTTATGCAGACGCTTATGACCCTGTAATATGTAATGGTTTAGACACCTTTTGTGACTGTGATGGCAGATGCAAGTCCGTAGCAATCTGCCCTTATGTTGACTGTTATGGCAAACCCTCTCCAGCCCAGGATGGAGGGCCATGTGGCGCCAGTTTCCACCCAACACCGACTGGGGCCTTCCCGGATTGCACCAATGCTTACGGCGTGTTCGACATGAATGGGAATCTGTGGGAACACGTTGCTGGTGGCAATGACAAAACGGTCCGCGGAGGAGCGTTTAATTGCTCAGACTCAAAACAGTACCATCGCTGTGACTACATACCAACCAACTGGACCCCCAGTGCGCTTGGGTTTAGATGCTGCACTCCGGTCACTTGGAGGCTACCAGATTCTGGAGACCCGATAGACCCTGTGGATGTTATAGAACCCAAGGACACTTGGAGTGACGAGTCTGGTTGCCTTGACCCTGACTTTGATGTACCGACCGATACACAAGACACAGATGAAACAGAAGGCGGCTGCCTCGATCCAGATCTGGATACGCCAGACCCAATCGAGCCGGATGACCAAGGTGGCTGCCTTGACCCTGATGCCGACTCTGACACTGATTCCGAACTGGATACTCAACCGGACACGGACCCAGACCTGGACATTGCGCCGGACACGGACCCAGACCTGGACATTGCGCCGGACACGGACCCAGACCTGGACATTGCGCCGGACACGGACCCAGACGCCGACCCGGACCTTGATGTTGAACCAGATCCGACTCCAGACCCGACTCCAGATCCGACTCCAGATCCAACACCCGACCCGACTCCAGATCCAACACCCGACCCGACCCCTGATACAGACCCTGGCACCCCATGCCCCCGTGACATGGCCCATGTGCGCCCAAATTCAAGCCACCAAGGCTGGTGCATGGATCTATACGAGAACAGTCGATCCGACGCCACTGACAACTCTTACGGCACATCAAACACGGCCGTCAGCCGGCCTGGAGTCCTTCCATGGCGCGTATACTCCTCGGACCTTGAAACCATCACAGCCGCCTGCGAAAGTGCTGGAAAACGACCTTGCCTTGAATCAGAATGGCTCCTATCTTGCACCGGGACGGCGCATAACACCTACGTTTATGGAAACAACTACATAGCCGACATTTGTAATGGTATTGACGCCTTTTGTTATTGCTCATCAGAGGCATGTAGTTCAGTTTCGCAATGCCCATATCCTCATTGTCGTGTCCAAGCGTCGCCAGCTGGCGATGGAGGCCCGTGTGGCGCGGCTTTCCAACTAAAACCAACTGGTTCATTTGAACACTGTGTAAACGAGTGGGGAATGTTTGACGTCTGTGGAAACGCCTGGGAGGGCATGGTCGCAGCCAACAACACCATTGTTTATCGTGGCGGAGCGTTTAACTGCTCCAACTCGGAAATACTGCACCGCTGTGACACAGTTGTTCAACCCAACCAAGTAAATGTTAAGGGGTTTAGATGTTGCAAAGACGTTACCCCATAGACGGGGGAAAACAAAAAACTGCTAAAATAAGCCATACTTTTCAAGCCATTGCGACCATTGCCATTACAACATGGCTTTTATCACTGTGCGCGACAACAGCCCAGGCCCAATGTCAGGATTTAGATTGTGCAATCAAAGAAATCCAAGAATTAATCGCGTCAGACCAAGGAAAAGCCGCTGTAGAGGCAGCCAAAAACTACTCAAAAGCGTTTCCAGACGACCGCGGCATTCAAGTCTTGCTTGGAGTTTCGTATCTGACAGCCGACAACACAATGTGGGCCATCAGGGTTTTGACTAGGCATGTGCAAAATCACCCTGACGATTGTGAGGCCAGAACATGGCTTGCAAGGGCCTATCTGACCACAGGAAAGCCTGACATGGCCACTGAGGCACTAAAAGACCCAGCATGCTCGGATGGCTCTCCAGTCGCAGTCAGGGCGTTGATGCTAAAGGCAGTCGCAACCCCTGAAGACACCCACAACCTTTTGCTGAAAGCCAGAAAATCAAAAAGTGCCTGGAAAATTGAACGCTTGGCTTTACCTAGCCTTATCGCTCGTCAAGACAGCACCTACATGCCTGATCTGTCATGGCGACTTGAGGCCAGTGGCGGCTGGACCAGTAACCCAAGGATGGGCTCCCCTACCGATGCCACCAGCGACTCGTCTGCAGGCGGCAGTGCCCTTTCCGGCCTGGACTTTTGGCTAAATCTGTCCCCTGAAACTGGCATCGTCATACGCCCAGTGCTCGAATTTCAAACCAGAATGTTTTGGCTGTTTGCCAAGGACACAAGAAAACTATCCTACGTGCAGCTAGGAGGAAAAGTCGGCCTGCAAGTGTGGGCTTCATCTCCCAGAATTATCCTGTCTTACCGGCCAGACTTGGTGATAATGCCCCTCGGTTTTCGCAACGAGGCCGGCCCAGTATCCTTTTCCGCCGGACACCGTGGCGAGCTTGAAATCGAGATAAGCCGCTGGGTCACAGCGTTTTTCGGGGCTGGCCGCCGCATATTCAGGGAACTTCCCAGAACAAGGACAGAAGTTGACTTGGCCCTTGGTGGCCACGTCCCACTTGGCAAAATCGGAAACCTTGTCTGGGCAGGGGCTGGGCGAGTTTACCGAGCACGACATCCAGCCTATAATCTTCATGGTGCCAGCTTGGCCCTTTCCACGCAGTTCAGGCTTCCAAAGGGCTTTTTAGCAAAGGCTTCGGCCTCATTTTCCGCTGATTGGTACCCAGATTCCGCAGGTTTTGGTGGAATCGACATTTTTGGCTCGGCAACCGCTAGGCGTGACTTGCTGTTTCGGGTCGGACCAGCATTTTTCTCGCCCGATCTGAAGGGTGTCCGCATTGGTCTTGGGTATGACTATTCAAACCGCCTGAGCACGGCGCAAAACTATGCGTTTGATGACCATCGCATCACGTTAAAAGTCGCATGGACAGGCGACAAAATGCTTTGGGGACCCGGCCTAGCAGATAGTGCTCCCATCATTGACATGCCGTGGGACACGTCGTCTGGAAGCACTGGGCTGGAAGAAAGAGTCCAGGATCTACTGCGCCAGGATGAGCAAGTTCAAAGGTCATCATCCTGTGTCCAATAAGGGCCGTCAAAGTCGTGACCGTTTGGCTATTAGAGGGGATGGCGATGAAAAGCCTGATACGAGATACGTTGGTTGTTTTGCTTTTATCTGGTTTGGTGGCAGTGGCCGTCAATCTGTTCAGGCCAAACCCGCTTCCTTGGGTGGCCGACCAAGATTACGAAACGATGGTTCCATGCCCTGAGCCTTTGGGAGAAGTGGATGAAATCACGGTGGAAAGCGACATCATCCTTGATGACAGAACGCTTTTAATAGACGCCAGGGAAAAAGATGAGTTTGAACTAGGCTCCGTACCAAAGGCAGTCAGCGTCCCCTTTGACTGGCTTGACCCAGTGCCTGAAGAAAAGGTTGCAGAACTGGTCAAGACACGTGCAGCAAGAGTGGTGGTGTTTGGAGATGGGTTGGACCCTGACTCAGGCAGGGAACTGGCCAGGGAACTGGCAGGCCGTGGGATGAGAAATGTCAGTTTCGTGAAAGGTGGAGCCAAAGCTCTGTTTGAGGCTGGTCTTGGCACAACAGGGGGTGCGCCATGAGAAGAGGACGACTGAACAAAGGGCCGAAAGGAATGAGAATCAAAAAAGGAAAGGCCACAGTGAAAAGAGACCTCTTCCCACACTCAACCACCGGAAATATTGGCAGTTTCATGCATTGGAAAGGCCATTCATTAATCGCGCTGTTTGTCAGGATTTATCTTGCCTGGGTGTTTTTGTCGGCGTGCTGGTTCAAGATTGTTGCACCAGCGTCTTTTGCATTGGACATAGCCACTTACGAAATCCTGCCCCTTTCTTTGATCAACATCATGGCCATTTGGCTGCCTTGGATTGAGCTTTTCGTTGGCGTGATGCTCTTGATTGGCCTCAGGGTCAGGCCCGCATCGCTTTTAGTAGCTGGTATGATGGTGATGTTCATGGTGGCGCTCGGAATCGCCCTTGCAAAAGGTCTGGACATGTCATGCGGCTGCTTCGCATCTTCAGGGGCCGACGAAGACCCCATATCCATGCTGACAATGCTACGTGACGCTGGATGGCTGGCATTATCACTTTACGTACTGATTTTCGATGAACACCCAATTGGCGTCGAGATGATCCCATGGTTTTCAAGGAGGTTTGCATGAAACAAGTAACAACATTATTAGTCTTTTTGGCCTTGATGGCCCTTCCTGCGCTGGCCTTTGCAGGTCCATGTGACGACCTTTCCCCAGCCCACAAAAAGGTGGTCGACGCTGTCTTTGCAAGTGAATATCCGTACGATGGCTGTGATGAGACTTTTGCCACGTGCCTAAAGTCCACCCCAGTGCACCCCTTGGTTACTCGACTGGCTGACTGGATGTGCCAAAAGGCCGCCACTGGTGCTGATGAAGCCACCTTGAAAAGGTCCCTTGAACGCCGCGGCCTTAGCATGATGCGTCCAGGTAAAACCTATGAAATCTCCCAAAAAAATGCGGCCATTGCTGGATGCCTAAAGTCCCCAGTCGAGGTCACCATTTATGCTTGTGCTAGGTGCCCTTATTGCTCAAAACTGATTCCTGAGATTTACAAGGAGGCCACCACTGGTCAACTAGCTGGCAAGGTAAAACTGATCTTCAAGCCCTTCCCAATCAAGTCCCACAAGTATTCCACAGAGGCCAACCAAGCTCTTCAGGCGGCCATTGATTTAAATCGAGGTTGGGAATTCTTGCTGGCCATGTATGCGAAATTCGACGGTTTTTCCCTGGACAGGCTTACAAATCTTGCGATAGAAGCCGGCCTTGATAAGGCCGCGTTTGCCGACATGTCTGCCAAAAAAGAGGTACGCGAACACTTGGTGGAAGCCAAAAAAGAAGGTCTAAGAAACGGAGTTGAAGCAACTCCAACCTTCTTCATAAATGGAAGACGTTTCCTGGGCGACCTTGACTCGCTGACCCTGGTGGACTGCATTCTCGAAGAAGGAATGCAGTAAACGCCACCCTAAATTCCCGCCAAATCGCAAACCTACCCTCAATTACGCGGCAGTTTTGGCCGAAAACTGCTCAATCTGCATCCTTTCAGGCTAAACTTCATCAGCGTCTTTTTTGACTTTGATACAAGTCTTTGAATATAAACTTGGAGACATCAAATGCGCCAAGCGTTTCTTTTGGTAACCCTCATGGCCTTTGGCCTTCTTTCATGTGACTCAGAATTCGTCGACCAGACAAAGGGTGGGGAAAACACCGCCTTACTGCGAGCCGAAACTTACATCGCATGGACAAAAATCCAGGAATGTGGTGCAGAATCAGGCATTTTGGGCTTGGTCTCCTTGGAACACGTGGCCTTCACATCCTTGCCATTAACAGACGGATTAGAGATTTTACTGGTAAACAGTGGCCAAACCGCCTTTTTTGACATTTTATCGGCCATAAACTGCGAAGAAGTGCTGCTGGCATTAAATTTTGGCCAAGAATCCGCCGAGTGCTCCTTTGATAGTCCGGTCTGCAAGGACGGCCTTTTGTCATCATGCGAGCCCATTGGCGCAAAAAAGCACCTGATTACAACCGATTGTTCGCTATTTGGGCTTCAGTGCGTCAACGACACTTGCCAATTACCGACTTGTAATGGGCCAAGATGCGAATATGACATGCTGGTTACATGCGACGAAAATGGCCTTGAACAACACTTTGACTGCGCGGCCCTTGGCCTTGCCTGCGGTCGTGGCGCCGATGGGCTGCAATGCATAGGCACCGGAGATCATTGCTCTACAAACGAACTGGATGAAAATGCCTTGATATCCAAGTGCGACCAAGAATCAGTGGTCTGGTGCCTGGGTGGCCGACAGGCAAGGATCGAATGCTTTGATATTACAGACGGTCGCAGAAGCTGCTCTTACGACTGGTTTAATAAAAACAAAGACGTACCACCTGACGAGATCTTGACGAAATATCTAACAAAGACCTGCGCCCCCATCGGCGCCGAATGTGAAGACGGCCTGATGGAATGTGAAGATACCATCATAAAAATATGCATCGATGGCATCTTCCAATACTTGGACTGCCAGGCATACCAATTCCAGACCTGCAAGACCGCCGATGGGCAAGCAAAATGCTCTGGTTTTGGGAATTGAAGCGCAGTTTTTGCGATTTTTTATGGGGCCCCTAAAAAACGTGACTAGAACATGAACTTTAGCTAAAGTTGCAGCTGACTTGACCCAAGGCTGGAGGTTTTCGTGGGCAAAATCTTTTCATCAGTATTTTTGGCGCTGGCGCTTATCTCACTGGCTGGATGCGGTGACGATAACACTATCAGTTTTAAGGTTATTGGCAAGGTATTACAGGCACCTGATGGTACCGCAGCCTCTGATGCCACAGTTATCTGCGCAGAATCTGCCAAATTTGCTAAGGTCAAACCAGATGGAACCTTTGAACTATCGTGTGAAGTGCAGCAGCTGGACCCAGAAGTCGCACCCATGGTGGGTGTCCGCTTTGAGCGCACCGGCTTTGTTCCCGTAACAAAATCGTTTCAGCCAGTTGATAAGGCTTCCTACGCAGCGGTAGTCGTCGTTTCCAAGGAACTGTCAAAAAGAACCTTCACCATTCCCGAGTTGGACGTACCCCACCTCGAAGAGGTCGACAATAACGAGCTGTCATTTCACTGGAATTCGTTTATTGCTGAAGAAGGGGTGATAGCCACTGGTGAAGCCGAGGTTTCTATGGCCTCCTGGGATCCTTCACTTCCAAGCAATTTTGAAGAAACACCACCATTTGTCGATGCGCTCTACCCTCCCTTTCCTGCCGAAATTCAGACAAACGACGATGCCTCTCCTTATTTAAGGACCCTGGCAGCAATTTACCTTTACGACCACAAGTTCCAAATCAATCCTGAAAGAGGCGTCGACTTTGAGATGATAAGCCTGTACGCAGCCGTGGCTTTCGGAGAAGAACTAAAATCGAACGACAACCGAGTATTTCGCCAAGACCCATATACAGGCGTCTTTGTGGAGCAAAAGGAAGGCATAAAGGTTCAAAGTAACCAGCTCAAGGGCGGAATCAGCGAGTATGGCGTGTGGATCTGGGCCAAGGAGGTCAAATCAAAAGGCTGTGTTGATGTGACAGTAAAAATAGGTGACCGACTCTATGACGGAGCCCAGTTCGCCATGTACGACACCGACATAAACAATAAAAACAAGACGCTGCTTTATGAAGCCTTTGGCAGTCGCGATGGTACTAGGCGTTTAATGGGCCCAATCGGAAAACAAGTCAGAATCCAAACCTGGATCGCCGAGGGAGAACGCTTGGAATCACAGGAAGTCATGAGCATAACATCTGGAAATTGCACTGATAGCCCAAAGGTCGTCGAGTTTGTCTTCCCCTGCGTGACCAAAGATGACTGTGTGGATGATTCCATTTGCGAGGAAGGCGTGTGTGTTGCCTTAGAACCTGCTCAAGAAGATGACTCGCAAAACGACGAGCCAGCCGAATAATTTGGGTCAAAACTAATATTTTCTTGACCTGAACAATCATCAAAAAAACTTGCTGACCAAAAAACCTAGGGCTTTTGCCTAATCAAATCCATTGCTTAACAACCACGGCTCAAAACCATATGATTCTAAAAATGAAACTTGGGTTCTCTGCTTTCTTGGGGAGTTGTATGGTTTGAAAGAAAAGCCAAAGAAAATTTATATTCCATAACTACCTGATAACACGCCTGTTTGCTAAACAGTGATCTAAAAGCCTTGAACCAGACCCTTGCGTCGCCTAAAGTCTCCTTCACGAGGCTAAGGTGCCTTTCTAAAAACTCTTCATCCAAACGGTGCTAGGAGTACTGGGAAAGAATGTCTGAAACTTGGTGCAAGACTTTGGAAATTTTAAAGGCTCGCGTTGAGCCTGAACCTTTCGAAAGATGGTTCGCCCCCCTAGAGGTAATTAAGGCCGATGGCGCTAGCCTCTTGTTGGGCGCTCCAGACGAGTTTTCAGTCAAATGGATTAAGGACAACTACCTAGAAATTATAAAGGACGCCCTTTGGGACACAGTTCAAGCCCCGGTCACTGTAAATTTGGAAGCACCACATTCTAGGCCCCAGTCCAACACGCCACATGAAAATGCGGCAACTGCTAATCGCCAAACAGCGCCTACGCACGAAGCCGACACTCCTTTTTTGCGCTTTACTTTCGAGCAGTTTGTGGTGGCTCCGTCCAACGAAATAGCACATTCAGCATCTGAACTTGTGGCCAAGGCACCAGGAAGACAGTACAACCCCTTGTTCATACACGGCGGTGTTGGGGTTGGTAAGACCCACCTGTTGCACGCCATCTGGCATCAGATTCGCGCAAACCAGCCGCACCTGCAAGTGCTTTATACCTTTGGTGAATCCTATGTAAATGAGGTCATGACCGCCAGCCGAAATGGCAGATTGGACCTACTTAGACACAAGTATCGTGGTCAATGTGATGTTCTTCTGATGGATGACCTCCAATACTTGACCACCAAGGATTTTCCCCAGGAAGAGTTCTTTCACACGTTTAATGAACTGTACAACTGCGGCAAACAGATAGTAATCGTCAGTGATCAGCCGCCTCAGATGCTTGCTGGTATCTCTGAAAGGCTGCGTTCCAGATTCCAGTGGGGGCTCCAAGTCGACATCGCCCCGCCTGAATTTGAACTTTGTGTCCAGATTTTGTTGCGCAAGGCTCAAAGGGAAAATATTGACTTACCAAAGGAAGTCGCCGAATACCTGGCCCAGCGCTTCAAATCCTCGATTCGGGAACTTGAGGGCGCTTTAAATAAAGTCTCTGCCCACGCAAAAATCAGAAAGATTCCAATAACGATTGAACTGGCACGCCATCTGATGAACAACGTGGTCCCAGCAAACGGCCACAACCAGGACACTGTAATCAAGGTTGTAGCCGATCATTTTGGACTCAGCGTTTCCGATCTTAAATCATCGAGGCGCCACCAAAGCGTCTCGTTGCCCAGACAAATCGCAATGCACATCCTGCGCGAACACTGCGGACTATCGCTTCCAGCCATTGGGGCGCTTTTTGGTGGCCGAACTCACACCACTGTGATGGCCTCCATCAGCAGAGTCAAGGATTTGGTCGATACCGAGCTTGCAACAGAGCGGCTGCTTAGGGATATCGAACGCAGATTAGGCTTTGCCTAAAGATAGCCCTGTCCAAAAAAATCAGTCTTGACTTAAGAATCATTTACCCCTATAGTGTCGCCCGGTTTGAAAAGGACGAAGTGGAGGAACCGGATGCCACTTGCTACAGAGCAGAAAAAAGCATTGATTGAAAAATTTCGCGTTCATGACTCTGATACAGGGTCCCCTGAAGTACAGGTGGCGATTCTAACAGAGCGGATCATTTACCTGACCGAGCATTTTAAAACGCACAAAATGGACCACCATTCCAGACGCGGGCTGCTGAAGCTCGTTGGAAGGCGCCGTAAGTTACTGGATTACCTTAAAGCGAACAATGTTGGTCGGTACCAGACTCTAGTTGCTGAATTGGGACTCCGGAGATAAGAAGTTCAGGGGAACTCAAAACCCCAGCCACCAGTTTAGCCCGCTACAACGTCCTTGTTTTATATCTCACAGTTATGGCTGCGTAAAAACGCACAGGAGAGTGGCATGCTCCACCGCAACACAGTAGATTTTCATGGAAAACCCCTAACAATTGAAACTGGCCGTTTGGCAAAACAAGCAGGTGGGGCTGCACTTGTTACCCTTGGTGAAACGGTAGTGCTGGTTACTGTAACCGCCGCTTCATCAGTCAAAGAAGGATTTGATTTTGTACCACTTTCTGTGGACTACATGGAAAAATCCTACGCGGCAGGCAGGATCCCAGGCGGTTACTTCAAACGCGAAGGACGCGCCACTGAAGTTGAAATCCTGAACTCCAGAATCATGGACCGCCCGATTAGGCCACTGTTTCCAAAGGGTTGGCGCCATGAGACTCAAGTAGTCGCCATGGTCTTGTCGGCAGACCAGGAAAACGACCCGGCCATTCCAGCAATGATTGGCGCATCCGCAGCGTTGATGTTCTCGGACATCCCATTCCTGGGTCCAATCGTTGGACTTAGAATCGCTCGTAAAGACGGCCGTTTCTTGGTCAACCCCACCAACACCGAACGCAAGGGCGCAGACCTAGACATCGTGTGTGCTATTGGGCCAGATGGACTGACGATGGTCGAAGGCGAAGCCCAGTTCGTCTCCGAACAAGTTTTGGTGGAAGCCCTTGTTTTTGCAGAAAAAGCGGCCCAGCCTTTGATGGAACTGCAGCGTACGATGGCCAAAGAAGTTGGAAAGCCCAAGCGCATCATTCCAGAAATCGTCGTTGACGAAGCGCTGGAAGCCAAAGTCCGTGAAGTTGCATGGACTCCAATGTGCGAGGCCTTGGCCATTCACGATAAGCTGCAACGACGTGACGCAGTTGACGCCGTTTTCACCCTCGCCGCTGAGGCTTTGGCTGAGGAATTTCCAGATAGAGGCCAAGAAATTGCGTCGGCCGTTGAAAAGCTTCAAAGTGAAAGAGTCCGCGAACAGATCCTGACTGAAGGCAGGCGTATCGATGGTCGAACCCTTACCGAGGTCAGACCGATCACATGTGAAGTCGGGGTGTTACCAAGAACCCACGGCTCTGCCCTGTTCCAAAGAGGTGAAACACAAGTACTTGTAACGTTGACCCTTGGAACCGCCATCGATGAGCAACGGATTGAACTGCTAACAGGCGAATATTTCCGATCTTTCATGCTTCACTATAACTTCCCACCGTTCTCGGTTGGTGAAGTTAAACGCATGGCTGGCCCCAGCAGGCGTGATATCGGCCACGGAAACTTGGCTGAACGCGGGGTCGCAAAGGTACTACCACCCAAGGATGACGCATTCCAGTACACCATTCGCTTGGTGTCCGAAGTCTTGGAATCAAACGGTTCATCCTCTATGGCCACCGTGTGCGGCTCGTCTATGGCATTGATGGACGCAGGTGTTCCCACAACAGCGCACGTTGGCGGTGTCGCAATGGGCCTGATTAAGGAAGGCGACCGCGTAGCCGTCCTGACCGACATTCTTGGAGACGAAGACCACTTGGGCGACATGGACTTCAAAGTCGTCGGCACCACCGAAGGCATCACCTCAGTCCAGATGGACATCAAATGCCAAGGTCTGACCGAGGCCATATTTACCCAAGCGCTGGAGCAGGCCAGACAAGGACGACTACACATCATCGAAAAGATGAAGGAAGCAATCGCTGCTCCTAGGGCTGACTACTCCAGACATACCCCCAGAATCTATACCTTTACCATCAATCCTGACCGTATCCGCGATCTCATCGGTCCTGGCGGCCGAAATATCCGAGGAGTCCAATCTGAATCTGGCTCCACGGTGACCGTTGATGACGATGGACTGGTCACTATCGCTGCAATAAACGGGGATCAAGCTGAAAGGGCCATTCAGATGGTCCGCGAACTTACAGACGACGCTGAAGTCGGCAGAACCTACATGGGCGAAGTCGTAAAAGTCGTCGACTTTGGAGCCTTTGTCAGGATCCTTCCTGGAATCGAAGGTTTGGTCCACATTTCCGAGCTTTCAGACCGTCGCGTCCGCCAAGTCGAAGATGTCGTCAGAGAAGGCGATGAAATCCTAGTGAAATGCATTGGAATTGATGCCAAGACTGGCAAGATCCGTTTGTCACGGCGTGAGGCCATGGCAGACTCCGAAAAAGCCGCTGAAAATCGCGACGTTACCTTTGAGGACTAGACCTGTGCCCTCAGAAACCCTACAAATCCAAAGAGTTTCAGCCAATCTTCCGGAACTTCCCTTGCCATCTTATGCAACCCCAGGTTCTGCAGGCATGGATTTAGCGGCGGATATCGTTGAAGATTTGAGCATTCTTCCTGGTGACAAAGCTATAGTGCCAACCGGTTTTGCCTTTGCCATCCCACAAGGATTCGAGATCCAGATAAGACCCCGCAGTGGATTGGCGGCAAAGCACGGAATAACAGTTCTAAACTCACCAGGTACCATCGATTCTGACTATCGAGGCGAAGTTAAGATAATCTTGATCAACCTAGGCAGTTCCACCTTTGTGGTTCACCGCGGAGACCGCATCGCTCAGGCAATAGTCGCACCAGTTTCCAAGCTTTTAGTCAAAGAAGTGGAAACCTTAGAAGATACGACGCGAGGTCCAGGTGGTTTTGGATCGACTGGGCGATAGTTTAAAGCACAGTTTTCCCTTGATTGCGCGATTTTCTCTTGATCTAAACACAAGTTCTGTTAGACTACTCTGCCCTTTGGTATGGAGTGAAAAGTGGCATCACCAACCAGAAAGATTAAAAAGATTCGCAAGGCCAAGAAAACAGCCAGCGGCGCCAGAAGGAAACGAGACATCAGGCACGCACGTCGCGTTCAGCTAGCTGAATTGGCAAAACAACTCGGCATTGATGCTCCAGGAGCACTACAAGTTCAAAAGACTGACGCCGAATAGTTTTTGGGTCATTGACAATTCCCCGTTGGGGGTAAGGTTCATATCAGAACTGGAGGACCGAAGATGTTGTTCACAACAGACAAACAAGTAATTGTACCTCAGTGTGAGGGATGCTCCCATGTACAGGTCGTCGGCGACCAGAGCTTTTGCGACGCCTATGCAAATCCAAGCGCCAAGTGGATGCTTGGGGCGTGCCCACTCGGAACTCACGTCCAGCGCCAAAACATCGACGCAAGCAAAAAGGTCAACCCACTGAAGGCCTCCAAGAAGGCCAGCAAGGGCAAAGGCTAGTTCGCTTCAGATCACCACACAATCTCAAAATCACTTGTTTAATCGCGGAGTTTTTGAGGCAGGAGTCTCAGGAGCAGGGACCGGAACAGGGACAGGGACGGGGACAGGGTTTTAGCTAGAACTAGTTAGCGGGGGCTTCAGCTTCTTCAGCTTTTGGGGCGGGTTTTGGTGGGGCGGCTTTCTTGAAAACTACCTTTTGCTCGACCCTCCACTGTCTTAACAACTTGCCCACTTTGGTCAGTTTCCAATCACCAGGTTCGATTGTAAATTCGAATGGTTCCAAGTCAGGATAGCTGGGACTTAAGCGAATGGTGTGAGGATTTGTCCGGTCCAACGAGTGGATTTCAATGGTCTTTCCACCATTGGAAAAGGCGTGATTCTCCCATTCTTCACCGTCAACTCTAAGACTTGCATAGTCCGAGGACATTGAGATTTTTACCTCACCTACGGTGACCTCTTCTGGAGTCAGATTCTCAGGACCAGCCCCCTCCTGAGCAACAACCGTTGAAGAAACCATCAAGGCTACAAAGAACACACCAAGCAACTTGATCCACGTTTTTAAACTCTTCATTTGACACCTCCGAGGTGGTTTAAACCAGTTAACCACGTTTAGAACGTGTGAATCTCTACCAATTTTAGTGGTAGAAGCCTATCAATTCAAGCATTGAAGACCGAAGAGGACAGACGATCTTTGTCGCCAAATATTCTGATGAATGCGGTTAATAGGACAATTTATTTCAGACCAAAATACCCGCCAATACTCATAACCGCTTGTTTTCATACAACAACTATCACAATCTCTCAGAATAAATAAACCCAGGAATTCTTTGATCGTATTGCTAGCTTTTGCTAGAATGTCACCCGGTTTATCTTGCTTGCAGGCAGCTTTTCACTGACAGGCGCGGTAACACCAGGTACATGCTCTGGCCCCATCAGGGAGGTCTGTAATGGCGACCCATTTTAAACTGTTTGTTGGCGCTTTGGCCGTCGGCTTGGCTTTCACTCTTGCCTGTGGGGGCTCAACAACCCCCGGACGAGACTGGGGTAACGGCGGGGACGAGGACATCAGCGACGAATCGATAAACCCTGACCATTCGACCACGCCTGATGCAGACTCCAAGGAGCCGCGGCCTGACGATGGTAAGATTGATACTCCCCCCGAAGAAGTCAAGGAGGAAACGGAACAGCCTGACCTGCCTCCTGAGGTTGACATAGATGCCGAGCTTCCACCAGACCCCAAGTGCACCAGGGACGAAGATTGCCCAAATGCCTCAAATGGATGCGAACTGGGCAAATGTAACGACGGAGTTTGCGGGCTCGTCGATAAGGACTGTAGCGATGGCCTAGAGTGCACCGAGGATAGTTGCGATAGCAATAATGGGCAATGCTACTGGATGTACATACCAGGTAAACCATGCGAAGGTTGTGCTGTTGATAGCGACTGCCGCATTACAGACCCCTGCTTTTCGCACAGATGTGTACCGTGCCCTATTGCCGATGGGGCGATTCTGGACCGTTTTGATTGTCCTGCCTCTGGCAACGTTTGTTCCAGAGTTGAGTGCCCAGATTGTGACGACGGAAACCCTTGTACCATCGACAGCTGCGACAGCGAAGGCGTCGTTTCCAACGTTGAAAAGTCGTGTACTGACTACGACCCTTGCACTGCTGACTACTGCGACCAGACGACCGGAGAATGTGTTCACATGCCTGTCGCTGGCGACTGTGTACCATGTGCGATGGGAGACGATGCCGCTTGTAACACTGTCGAAAACAACCCAAGTCCAAACTGCTTGATTGGCAAATGTGTGGAAATTAAGCTTGAGGGAGGCTCTGTCCCATGTGGCGCGGGTAATACATGCCCAGGTGGCGGACGTTGTGATACGCAGCTTGGTGTATGCATGACCAATATCTGCGACTACGAGCCGGTTAATTGCGAAGACGGCAACGCATGCACCAAGAACGAATGCATCGAGGAAATGGGCGGCTGTCAGAGCACCTGCATATGCACCTTTGGATGTACAACCGAATCTGACGACAGCGAGGAATGTGACGACGGAAACCCATGTACCACTGACATGTGCATCAGCGGCGCTGGTGCTGGATCCTGCGCTGGCACCCTGCCCCTGTTTTGCTACAACGAACCAGTTGATTGCGACGATGGCGACCCGTTGACATTGGATTATTGCGATACTGAACTTGGCACTTGTGTCCATCTACCAAAGGTCTTTGACTGCATTGACGATGCGACTTGTCAGAATGTGCAAAACAAGTGCACCACAGACGAATACTGTGACGGCGTCACGCTGACTTGCCAATTTAGGGCTGTCGACTGTAATGACCGCGACCCATGCACCCAGGACTCATGCGATCCCAGGATTGGTTGTATCCACACTCCCATACTGGAGTGCGGTGACGACGAACCTTGCACGACCGACGCAATGTGTGATGACGGCAACGAGTGCACCATCGACAGCTGTGTTGCGGATCCAAACAACCCCGACAAAAGCTATTGTAAGCATCTGGACAGGGTATGTGACGAGGCTCCCAAATGCCATAAAGGCACGTGTGTCCCAGGCAAGGGATGTGTATACCTGCCAGTTCCCGATTGTCAGTGTTCTGCCCACAGCGACTGTATGGCCGAAAACATGTGCTCCGTTGGACGATGTAATTTCTCGACAGGACAGTGTTTTTACGAAGAAAAGAACTGCGACGACAACGATCCATGCACCCTGGACAGCTGTGACCCGGCCAGCGGCGCCTGCATCAACACGATTGACCCGTATGCCCCACCCCAAACTTGTACTGACTGCTCAAGGGGCGGAGTCCAAACCTGTCGCAACATAATGTCCAGTATTTTCCAGGACAAATGCCTGGAACCCGTGTGTAATAAAGACACCCATCGCTGTGAATTCCCCACTAAGCAGTGTCCAACAACGGACCCATGCTTCCCGGGCAGCTGTAACCCAGCGACCGGTCAGTGCGAAAACACAAAGATTCCCAACTGCCAGAAGTGCAGCAGGGATACCGACTGCTCCAACCCACCAAACGCTTGTAAGTATGGAAAATGCAATACAGGTGAGGGAGTGTGCGAGTGGTTGGATCTGGTTTGCGAAAGCACGAACCCTTGTACCGTCGGGCGATGCGATCCCTCTGATCCCAGAAACCCCTGCAAGTACGATCCAAAAGATTGTGACGACAACAACGCATGTACTACGGACACCTGTAAGCCTAACGTGCCTGGAGGCTGTGTCTACACCCAGAAGATTTGTGATGACGGCCTGAAATGCACCTTTGACACTTGCGACCCAGTGACTGGCGAGTGTGTATTTACACCAAAGGACTGCTCCAGTGATGACCCATGTGTGACCGGCAGATGTAGCCCAACCAGCGGCGTCTGTGTTTTTGAGGCTGTTGACTGCGACGATGGGGACCAGTGCACAAACGACTACTGCGTACCAGGCCATGGCTGTGTCCATGACCGCAGCCCCTTCCCGCCTTGCTACTGTATGGGAGATGACAGCAATTGCGACGATGGAAACGCATGTACCAACGATTACTGCGACCCAGATACGGACCTTTGCGTCAGCATGCCGATAGATTGCGCTGACGATGACCCTTGTACAAGGGATTACTGCAATCCCACCACAGGGCTGTGCGAGCACCCACGAACCTCATGTAACGACAACAATCCATGTACCATCGACTCATGCGACGTTAGCGGCGGATGCATCCACAAAACTGCGATTTGTTCAGATGGTGATAGGTGCACCAGAGACAGCTGTGATCCGGCGTGTGGCGGCTGTATATACGTCCCATACAAAAACCCTGAAGAACCAGCTTGCGCAAACTTTAGGTGCACAAAGGATGCTGACTGCACCATCAGGGGCAATCTTTGTGCCCAGGGCAAATGCAATACCGGCACCGGAGAATGCTATGCGCTGTGCGAAGCAGCATGTGATGACGGCGATCCTTGCACCATTGACCAGTGTAACCCTGTCAATGGACAGTGCACGCATTTAAGAAAGACTTGCGATGACGGAAACCTTTGTACCATAGACACATGCGATCCGCTTACAGGACAATGTATCCACCCAACTCAGAACTGTGATGATGGCAACCCCTGTACCGAAGATTTCTGCAACTCCGCGTCTGGGGTTTGCCAGCATCGCCTGATCATGTGCGATGACGGCGACCCCTGTACTAATGATGCTTGTGACCGCGAGACTGGTGCGTGTAAATTCACGGAAATCAAGTGTGACGATGGAAACAAGTGTACGCTTGATTTCTGCAACAGATTAACAGGAGAGTGCGATTACGTAGCAATCGATTGCGACGACGGGAACCCCTGTACTGAGGACAGTTGTAATGAGATTACAGGCTTCTGCATGAATCAGCCTAAGAGCTGTAATGACAACGACCCGTGCACAACCGACTTCTGTAGCCCGGTGGATGGCACTTGCATCAACGAACCTGTGCAATGTAACCAAGGAACAGCGTGCCAAACAGGTTCTTGTAATCCTTTGACTGGGAGATGCGAGTACTTACCGATTGCCTGTGATGATGGCGATGCATGCACCGCTGATCGCTGTATGCCTGATGGTACCTGTGTTCACGAGGCAATCAGTTGCGATGATGGAAACGCGTGTACAGCGGACACCTGTGATCGTAATAGAGGGTGCCGCCATCGAAATATCTCCGCTGAATGTGATGATGGCGATGAATGCACGGTTGACAGTTGCCATCCTTTGGTTGGCTGTATCAACGCCTACACACCAGATTCAGAGATTGGCTGCCCTGCATGTGAAAGTAACGCGGACTGTGACACGGGTAACGTCTGTATGCAGGCGATTTGCACCGCAGAAGGGACCTGCGAGTACACCAACCGCAACGTCTGCAATGACAATAACCCTTGTACCATCGACATATGTGATTCTGTGACTGGGGCTTGCACCCATGTTCCTAAGAATTGTGACGACGGGCTAAAATGCACCATAGACACCTGCAATCCCGCAACCGGTCAGTGCGAGCACACCCCACGAGTTTGTGACGACCATAACCCGTGCACAACCGATTATTGCGACATTATGACTGGTAAGTGCGCCTCGGTGGATCGTAACTGCGACGATGGAAACCCATGCACCATCGACAGCTGTGACGTTCGCTTTGGCTGTATCTACTCGAACCAGAAGTGCGACGACAACAACCCGTGCACCATTGACTCTTGCGATCCGCATACTGGCCGATGCTCCTATACTCCAAAGGTGTGCGACGACAAGAACCCGTGCACTACCGACTTGTGCATGCCAGCGACTGGCACATGCGCGTTCATTCCAAAGACTTGTGACGATGGCAATGCATGCACTACGGACAGTTGCGATCCCAGAACTGGACGTTGCATTAACACACCAAAGGACTGTGATGACAACAATTGTTGCACCAGAGACACGTGTGATGCCTTAACTGGCGTTTGTATCCATAACCCTGAGACTTGTGATGATGGAAACCCATGTACCAGGGGCTTCTGCAATCCCAATACCTGTGGTTGTGACTATCAGTTTGTGACCTGCGATGATGGAGACCCATGCACCATAGATGTTTGTAAACCATCTGCTGGTGGTTGCACCCATCAACCGGTGGTCTGTGATGATGGCAAGCCAGAAACCACAGATTCTTGTGTCCCAGGTATTGGATGCGTCTATACACCCACAAGTTGCGATGTCGACAGCGATTGCGATGACAAAAACGCGTGCACCACTGACAAGTGCGTGAACAGGCGTTGTGTCAACACTCCAAAGACTTGTAATGACGGCAACCTGTGCACTGTGGATTCATGTAATGCGATTACAGGACAGTGTCAGTTTAAGGCTAAAAACTGTGATGATGGTGACCAGTGTACGACCGACACGTGTGATCCTAACACTGGGGATTGCGTACACACGCCTCGCACCTGTAATGACCACAATCTGTGTACCACCGACACGTGCGATCCTGTAAGCGGACAGTGCATATTTACCCCTGTGAACTGCTCTGATGGGGATCCATGTACGATTGATGAGTGTTTTGCTTCAATAGGTTGTAAAAGCACTGACAAGGACTGTAACGACTACGACAACTGTACAGAGGATTCCTGCGACAGCAGAACTGGACAATGTGTTCACAAGGCCAAAGAGTGTCATGACAGCGACCCATGTACACTCGATTTGTGCAATCCATTCACTGGACAGTGTGAGTTCAGGCCTGTAGACGTCGACGACAATAACGCCTGTACAGTTGATGAATGTGACCCAGCAACAGGTCAGATCAGGCACTACCTCAAGTCATGTGCGGATACGGACCCATGCACTATCGACTCCTGTGACCCAATGACTGGAGAGTGTCTAAATACTCCAAGGGCCTGCGACGATTACAATCTGTGTACTATCGATACATGTGACAGTAACACCGGTATGTGCGTGTTTACACCCATACACTGTGACGATGGAGATCCTTGTACCCAGAATTCATGTGATCCGGCTACAGGACAATGTATATACCCACCAGTGAACGTTGATGACGGGAATCCATGTACTTTCGATTACTGCGACCAGGACACAGGCGAGATTGTCAACGTTGAGGTAACATGTCCATCAGACAATGACCCCTGTACAGAGGATGTCTGTAACCCAGCTGTTGGCATGTGTGGGCATTGGCCTAAAGACTGTGACGACGGCAACGCTTGTACCAACGACTACTGCGATCCTGTGACCGGCGAATGCAAACACGAAGAGCGAGTCTGCGACGATGAAAATCCATGTACGACGGACACCTGTGACCGAGATGTTGGCTGCGTGTTTACTCCACGGGTTTGTGATGACAACAAGAAATGCACACGCGATTCTTGTGATGTCCTGACTGGTGAATGCGTGTTTACCCCAATCTTCTGCGATGACGGTAACGCTTGCACCACCGACACTTGTGACGAGGCCACTGGTCAGTGTCGCTTCACCCCGATCAACTGTGCAGATGAAGACGCTTGTACCATCGACTACTGTGACTCCGGAACAGGCCTGTGCGTAAACGCAGCCAAAAACTGTGACGACACAAATCCGTGCACCACTGATCGCTGTAATAAAGAGACAGGTGAATGCTACTATGAAGACGTTGTATGCCCGGGTGACCCCGGCAACCTGTGTTTGGTGGGCGTCTGTAACCCAGATGATGGCTCATGCTCTATCGAGGAAAACCTCTGTGACGACTTCAATGGCTGCACCCTTGATTCCTGTGATCCTGTAACTGGCCTGTGCTCGCATGAGCCACAATCCGACTGTACTCAATGCTTTGAGGCGGCAGACCCAGTATGCAACGATGGGGATCTGTGCACCGAGGACTACTGTGACACGATGCTTGGTGTTTGCTATCAGGTTCCAAAGTCCTGCGACGATGCTAACGCCTGTACCACTGACTGGTGTGATTCAGATGTTGGCTGTGTCCATGAGGAAAAGGATTGCGAGGATGGCAACCTTTGCACGATCAATTACTGTGACGTTCGAAGCGGCCAGTGTTTGACCACAGCGGTGCCAGTAGACGACGGCTCCCCTTGTACTGTGGACTCATGCGATCCTGACATTGGGCCGATCCATACGCCCAAGTGCACAAGTAACGACCCGTGCTTTACCGCTTCCTGCAACGAGCAAACGGGCGAGTGCCTTCTGAGGCCTCTGGACTGTGACGATGGGGATGCCTGCACGACTGACGCCTGTATAAACGGTGAGTGTGTTCATATTGACAAGATTTGTGAAGGTACCGACCCCTGCATAAGCTATTTCTGTGACCCCTTCACTGGTGAGTGCGCTCAGGAGTCTTTCTGCGAGGATGGCAATCCTTGTACCATTGACACATGTGAGGTGCAGGGTGGTGTGGCAGTTTGCGTCTACGAAGACGTGACTTGCGATGACTCCCTCGCATGTACTTTGGACATCTGTGATAGGGCCACCGGAGCCTGTATAAATCTGCCGATTCTGTGCGATGACAACGATAAGTGCACATCGGACGAATGTGACACTGACACTGGATTATGCAAATTCACCCCTAAAGACTGCTCCGATTCGGACCCATGTACTGAGGATCTCTGTGAGCCATCCACTGGAACTTGTTTCTGGATTCCGCTGAGCTGTGATGACGGCGATCCATGTACAGAAGACTATTGTCACCCTGTGGATGGTTGCAGACACGATCCAATAGTCCCATGTCAAGAATGCGTGGATGAGTCGGATTGTGATGAGCCCCCACTGTGCCACCTTGTTGACTGTGTGTACGGAAATGATGGGGGACGCTGCGTATACAGCGTGAACACGTGTGATGACAGTAACCCATGTACCGAGGACAGCTGCGACCAGGCCACTGGAGAATGCGTCAGGACTCCAACATGCAATGACGGCGATCCGTGTACTCATGACATATGCGATGTCCAGACTGGAGACTGTAACTTTGTGCCGATTGACTGTGATGACAACAATCTGTGCACAGAAGATATTTGTGTTGAAGGAAGGTGTGTCAACGAAATGATCGACTGCACCTCGTATGTGAAGTGCACAATTGGTGGCTGTGAGCCAAGTGTTGGTTGCTACACTGTTGACGTTAATTGTGACGACGGCAATGTTTGCACCGAAGATTCGTGCAACCCAATTACCGGTAAGTGCGAATATGAACCTGTAGACTGTAATGATGGTAATGCTTGTACAACCGAGGAATGTGTCGAAGGTATCGGCTGCGTGTACACGTCGGTCGAATGCAATGACGGCAACCTGTGCACCACAGACTCGTGTCATCCTGTGCTCGGCTGTGTCTTCACGCCGATCCCCAGTCCAATTCCAGACCGATGTGTGGACAGTGAATGTGACCCTGACACTGGGGTTTGGACGCATTCACCAAGGTGTGTTGACAACGACGCATGCACCATGGATATCTGTGACCCCTTGACCGGCAACTGCTCTAATCCGCCGATTACAGGAATTTGCGATGATGTCCTTAGCTGTGCGACCCATCAGTGTAATCCGATCACTGGTCAGTGCGACTATGACTTTAGCAATTGCGAGCCTTGTAATGTAAGAGAAGACTGTGGACCAACTGGAGAGCAGCAGCCCGAATGTCTCACCGTTGAATGTATCGAGCTTGTGGGATACGGTAAATTCTGTGAGCAAGGACCAACGGTCTGTGTTGACAAGGATGACCCTTGCCGTATTGGTGAATGTATCGAGGGGTCTGGCTGCGTAAACTACCAGCAGGTGCAGTGCCCAGATTCGACGGTTCCTTGCATGGAATACACTTGCGACAGAAGAGGTGGCTGCATCCTAGTGCCTGTCGTGTGTGACAACGGTGACCCATGTTCAGCTGGCATCTGTAATCCATTGACAGGTTCATGTGAGTTCGCGCCTAAGGTTTGTGACGACTCTGGTGATCCATGCATCGTTGCCACCTGTATTGCAGGTCATGGTTGTGTCGCGGCACCTAAGGAGTGCAATGACAATAACCCATGTACTAAGGATTATTGCGAGCCGTTGGGTGGAGGATGCATCTTCGAATTTGACCCTGATGCAGGTTGTTTACCATGTCAGGTCGACGACGATTGTGACGATGGTTTAGCGTGTACCAGCGACTTCTGCCATCCGGACTTCAATGTTTGTGTAAACGCTCCAACCTGTCAATCGCAACCTGGATCATGTGAGACCTACACCTGCGTGGAATTAGGTCAAACAGGCCCAGATGAACCGGACTTTGAGTGTGTGGAGAACACCTTAGCTTGTGACGATGGATTGGGGTGTACAACTGATTTCTGTATCGAGGATTTCGGTTGTGTGCATACACCTGTAGTCTGCCCTGATTCAAGTAATCTTTGTGAAACTCCGCAGTGTCGCGAGCCATTGGCCCATGAGACAGATCCGTACATCTGTGAGGGAGTCCAGATTGACTGTGACGACACCAATCTTTGCACGGTTGACACCTGCTCCAGTGATGTTGGCTGCAAGCACACCCCGGTGGAATGCGATCCGACGGGACTGCACTGTGAAGCCAACGTCTGTAATCCAGTCACTGGTGAATGCGAGGTTGGGCCTCGGGATTGCGATGATTTTGACGACTGTACGACAGATTCATGTGATAACGAAACGGGCTGTGTTAACGTCATTGATCCAACAGTATGCCAAAGCTGCAACGAAGATTCGGACTGTACACCGCCAGAACCTTGCTTAATCAATGCACGCTGCGAGGAAGGGCCAAACGGCGGCTTGAAGCGATGTGTCTTTGACGAAAACACCTGTGACGACTTTATTAGTTGCACAATCGACACTTGCAACCCACAAACAGGTGTGTGTTCCCATGAGCCTTACTGTCCTCCAGACGGAGACCTGTGTACAGTGGATACCTGCAGCCCAGTTGCTAGATCGTGTATATACGTTCCAGTCCATTGCGACGACAGCAACCCATGTACCAGCGATCAGTGCAACCCAGATACTGGGTTGTGCGAGCATGATTGGCTACCAAGCTGTTGTCTCACCGATGAGGATTGCGTCACCATAGATCGCTGCTCAGTTGGAAGCTGCAACGGAAATATCTGTTCATTCACTGCGAAACAGTGTGATGACATGAAACCATGTACCAATGACTCATGTAATCCTGTGAACGGAGAATGTGTGCACGATTGGATTCCAAACTGCTGTTCCACCGATGCTGATTGTGATGACAACAATCCGTGCTCGAACGAGATGTGCGACATGGTGAACATGCAGTGTGTTTACAGCAGTAAGGACTGCTACGATAACAACCCGTGCACACAGGACACTTGTGATCCAGAAACTGGGGATTGCGTACATACTCCAATTAATAACTGCTGTCAGACCTCAGGCGAGTGTGATGATCAGGACCCCTGTACAGTGGACACATGTGAAGCAAACCGCTGCGTGTTCACACCGATCCCAGACTGCAAATAGTTTTTCCAGTGCATCATAGATTGTGAACCGACGTTATCTGACGTTATCTTTCGAAAAGGCAAAGGAAAGTAGTTTGAGGTTGACTAGGCGGCCATGGGGGACTATAAGAGGCCGTGTAGTAGTTGGGCAGGAGGAACCATGAACAAAGACCTTAGTGATTTGATTGTCTATTCTGGATTGTCTCACCCATCGTTAGCAAAACGGATTGTAAGTCATTTGGACCTGCCCTTGGGACGCAGTCAATCAATAGTTTTCAGCAATGAAAACATAATGGTAAGGCTGCAGGACAACTGCCGTCAAAAGGATGTCTTTGTAATACAGACATCTTCTTCACCAGTTAACGACCATTTGGTCGAACTGTTAATCCTGTTGGATGCCATCAAATACGCAAGCGCCGCCAGAGTAACTGCGGTTTTGCCCTATTTTCCATACGGACGGTCTGACAAGAAGGATGAGCCAAGGATTTCGATTGCGGCACGGTTGGTTGCCGATCTTTTGCAGACGGCTGGCGCTGACCGAGTGTTGACCATGAACCTTCACTCCCCACAGATCCAGGGTTTCTTTAGAATTCCAGTGGACCAATTGCTTGCGGCACCAATCTTTTTTGATTACTTTAATGAAACACTTTTCATGGAAGAGAGCAAGGAAGACTTTGTGCTTGTTATGGGTGATGCAGGTGCTGCAAAGGCCTTTGGCTATTATTCTGATGAGTTGAATCTGCCTGTGGCCATTGTCGACAAATTCCGCCCAGATCACTCTGAAAAGCCGATTATTCGCCAGATTATCGGGGATGTTCGTGGAAAATCCTGCCTGATTGTTGATGATGAAATCACTTCTGGAGGCACCTTGATTGAGGCTGCGGAAAGATTGTCAGCGGAGGGGGCAAAACGCATCTTGGCTGCGGCTGTTCACCCTGTTCTGTCGGGCGATGCTGTTAAAAAGCTGGTGGCTTCGCCTATCGAACGAATTATTGTTGGCGACACAGTACCTGTGCGTGAAAAGATTAAGGGCCACGAAAACAGGTTTGCGGTACTGGACCTGTCTCCCTTGTTTGCAAAGGCCATCCTAAGCATCCACAACGGCTCGTCTATTTCAGCTCTGTTCCCGCCTTCGGTGCGACGGCGCCCCTAGTTAAGGATCTAAATAATGAAAACCAACGCGATTATTGTTCGCTTTGCTGAGATATTTTTAAAAGGCGGCAGGCGACAATGGTTTACTGCACGCCTTAGGGAATCACTTGCAAGGCAGGTTGGCGGTGAATGGCGAGTGCGGGAGTTGCATGGCCTGTTTTTGGTGGTACACCCTGATGCTCAGGGAAACGACCTGCCTGAGTTTGAGATGGGGCAATCCTTGGCGGATGGTATAGCCAGGACTTTTGGGGTTGTTTCCTTTTCGCCTTGTCTGTTGATGACCAGGGAGATCAGTGCGCTTGAGGAACTGGCAAAGGTAATTGCCGATGAGCACGTGGCGGGGCGTTTGCACTTCAAGGTTGCCACAAGCAGATCTGACAAGGAATACCCGCTTAATTCGGTCGAGATTAACCAGCGGCTCGGTGGGATTATTCATCTAAGAACAGGTGTACCCGCAAAGATGAAGGCCCCAGAAGTCACTATGCACGTCCAGATCCTGCATAAGGGAGCAGCCGTCTATCTGGATGTATTGGAAGGTCCTGGAGGCCTGCCGGTTGGCACATCAGGAAAGGTGCTGTTGCTGCTTTCAGGTGGCATAGACTCTCCAGTGGCTGGGTATCAGATGATGCGGCGTGGGTGTACGCTGGATGCGGTCCACTTTGAGGCGGCTCCATACACAACCCCCCAGGCCAGGGAAAAGGTGGTGCAGCTAGCGCGGCACCTCAGTCTTTATCAGCAATCGATGAAGCTGCATATAGTCCCGTTTGGAGGGATTCAGGCCCACCTTAGGGATCATGTTCCAGGGCGGCTTTTGGTGGTGTTCTATCGGCGTTTTATGGTCAGAATCGCAAACAGGATTGCTGCACAAAACGGCTTACAAGCGCTAATTACAGGAGATAGCCTTGGCCAAGTAGCCAGTCAGACCATCGAAAATCTTGCGGTGATCGAAGAAGCGTCGAAGTTGCCGCTTTTTCGGCCGCTGCTGACTTTTGACAAGATGGAGACTGTCGCGCTTGCACGTAAAATGGGAACTTATAAAACGTCCATTCTTCCTTTTGACGACTGTTGTTCTTTGTTTGTGCCGCCCCATCCAGAAACGGCTGCAAAGCTGGAAAAAGTCTTGGAAATTGAAGCAACGCTGGATGTTGACGGAATGATTGATGAAGCTATAAAAGTGACCGAAACGGTGGCTTTGGACAATTAGCCTCGAACAAGCCTGCGCTGCCTTTCTTCACTGTAGTTTAGTGCCGCCTTTATAAACCCCTTGAACAGCGGATGAGGAGCCCTAGGCCTGGACTTGTACTCTGGATGGAACATGCTGGCAAAGAAAAATGGGTGGTCTTTAAGCTCAATTATGTCAACAACACCACGCCTGCCATCAGGTAGTGGTGGCGCTGATTTGGCTCGTTCGCCAGTGTGAATTCCGGATATGACGAGGCCACCAGCATCTACAAGCTTACCCAACAACTCATTGGACACCTCATAGCGATGGCGATGGCGTTCTTCGATTTCCTTCTTGCCATAAAGGCGATGGGCCAGGGAACCTTCATCAAGCAGACACTTGAAGGCACCAAGTCGCATAGGTGGAATCTCTTCACCAGATTCACGACTCTCCGGCGGAACATTAACGATGGGATACGGCGAATCAGGGTCAAATTCGGTAGAATTGGCACCCTGCAACCCACAGATATTTCTAGCGAATTCGATCAGCGCCAACTGCAGCCCAAGACAAATTCCCAGGAACGGCACTTTATTGACTCTAGCCCATGAAATCGCAAGAATTTTTCCTTCACCCCCCCTTGATCCAAAGCCTCCTGGAATCAAAATCCCATCTACACCGGACAAAAGCCCAGAACAATCCGATGTTTTTTCGATATCGCCAGCTTCAATGAAGCGAATATTTACCTTGGCCTCGTTTGCAATCCCCCCATGACGCAAGGCTTCATTTAAGCTTTTGTAGGATTCATGCAGGTCAACGTATTTACCAACGATAGCCACGGTGACTTCCTTGGACGCCCTCTTCATCCTGTCAACGATCTCTTTCCAGTCTGACATATCGGCATCCTTAGCCAATATTTGCAGCTGCTCAGAAATTCTGCTATCAAGGCCTTCCTCAATAAAGCCCAACGGTAGCTCATACACAGACGGCACATCGATTGCTGCGATTACATTGTCAGGGTGAACATTGCAAAAAAGGCTTATCTTCCTTTTAACTTCAGGGGGCATTACTTTTTCGGACCTGCAAATCAGGATGTCCGGCTGTATACCGATCTCGCGAAGCGCCATGACGCTGTGCTGGGTGGGTTTGGTCTTTAGCTCACCAGCAGTCCGGATATATGGGATGTAGGTGACGTGCACAAACAGCGTGTTTTCGCGGCTAAGCTCCAGTCGAATCTGCCTGATGGCTTCCAAAAGGGGCAAACCCTCAATATCACCAACAGTTCCACCGACTTCCACTATGCAAAGGTCCATCCCTTCGGCGGTCAGCGCGATCCTTCTTTTAATCTCGTCTGTGATGTGAGGAATTACCTGAATGGTTCTACCACGGTACTCGCCGCGACGTTCACGCTCCAAGACATCCCAGTAAACCTTTCCAGACGTCACGCTGTTGTTTTTGGTCATGACTGCCGAGGAAAAGCGCTCGTAATGGCCGAGGTCAAGGTCAGTTTCGGCGCCATCATCAGTGACAAACACCTCTCCATGCTGCAAAGGATTCATCAATCCTGGATCCAAATTCAGGTAGGGGTCCAGCTTCATCAGGGTCACCTTCAGGCCCCTGGCCTCCATGATAGCGGCTATGGATGCGGCGCTGATGCCTTTTCCTATCGAGGAAACAACTCCGCCAGTCACAAAAATAAACTTAGTTTGCCTTTTCTTAGCGGGCATACGAACTCCGTTCCTGGAAATTAACTGGCTGACTCTCTGTGTCGGCCGTCAGATACTAGACCCACCACCTAAGGCTTGTCAATCGGACATTTTTTCGAATCTTTATTTGGTTGTTTTTACGGGAACTTTGGGGTGATTTTAATAATTTGGTTTTCCAGTTTGTAATAAAAACATGGGAATTTGTGGGCCCAAAGTTGACTGTAGGCGATAAAAAACTAACATATCGCCATGAGAATTATCGAGATATTTCGGTCAATTCAAGGTGAAAGTTCAACAGTTGGAACTCCTTGTACCTTTGTACGCACCGCGGGCTGCAATCTGAATTGCTATTGGTGTGACACCAGATATGCGATGGAAGCTGGCATCGAGATGTCTGTCTTGGAAATTCTTGGACAGGTGCGGCAATTTAATACCAAATTGGTGTGTATCACAGGTGGGGAGCCCTTTTTACAACGGGATTTGCATGAACTTGTAAATGCGCTTCAAAGTGCTGGCTATCAGATTCAGATCATGACTAATGGGACTGTGTTTTTTGGACTGATGAATAGCCAAGTAAGCAGGGTAATTGACATCAAATCACCTTGGGTGCTTGAACCAGACGTACCAAAAGAGCTTGAATCGTTGCAGTTGTCTCCGGTGGGTTTGGATCTGTCCAACCTCAAGCTTTTGTCACCGAGCGATGAAATCAAGTTTGTGGCCCGCAACTTGGTGGAGTTTCAGTGGTTTTTGGCATGGGCGAAATCTGTGGACCTTTTTGGGAAGGGTGTAGCTGTGGCTGTTGGGCCAGCCTGGGGAGTATTAGATCCAGGACTACTTGTCGACTGGATCCTGGAAAGCGGACTTCCAATTCGATTAAACCTGCAGATTCACAAGATTATTTGGGGTTCTGAAACTAGACGTTGAATGAAAAGGTCAAAATTTTTGGCTTTATCCAAGGATTCAAAATCAATCGTCAATTGCAAATCCAACTGACCGCATCTTAGCTGCCAACTGACTTCCTGAGGCACGACTGACCAAGGCCTCTAGGTATCTGGCAATTATGTCGACTTCAATGTTTACCTTGGCACCCGACTTCAAAGTAGCAAGCGTAGTATTTGCAAAAGTATGAGGGATAATCATGACTTCAAAGGTATTTCTTGTGACTTTATTTATGGTCAAAGAAATCCCATCAACGGCCACAGAACCTTTAGCGGCAAGATACTTCATCAGTTCGACTGGTACTTCGATGGCGACCTTTGATGAAGCACCCTGGGCGGTTATGGATTGAATCCGCCCTACTCCATCGACATGACCTGCGACTATGTGGCCTCCAAATCTGCCATCTGCAGGCATCGCCCTTTCAAGATTTACAAGATCGTTGCGTTTTAGGGCACCAATAGTGGTTGTCGCCATGGTTTCTGAGGATGCAAAAACCTTGAATCCATCTGGGTCAATCTGCTCAACCGTCAGGCATATGCCGGAAACAGCGATGCTTTCCCCCAAGACAACAGGTTCACGTGAAAAGCTGGCCTTAATGGATAAAGACATGCCGCCGCGGTCCTGGCGAATACTAGAAACGATACCTGTAGTTTCAACCAATCCAGTAAACATAGAAAAACCTCCACTCAAGTCAAAGCTAACAGGTTGGAATCATTTCGATTCTGATGTCTGGACCGCAGCGACTGGTGCGTAGGATCTTAAAGCCAAGTGCTTGATCCAGTTGGGTTATACCTAGATCGGCCACCAATGGCTTTGCATCAGGATCGCCAAGCATTTTAGGGGCTATAAAAAGCTCTAACTTATCAACCAGTTTTGCACAAAGAAGGCTTGCTGCAAGTGTGTGACCGCCTTCACATAAAACGGAGGCTATGCCCTGTTGCCCTAGCGTGTCCAGCAGCAATTCAAGGTCCACACCTGTTTTTGGGGCGGGTGCATTTATGACCTGGATTGGCAGGCTTGAGAGGGCGGCGGGGACAGGGGCAGGGGCTGGGACAGGGCCAGGGACAGGGGCGGGGGCGGGGCCAGGGACAGGGGCAGGGGCGGGGCCTGGAGCAGGGGCAGGGACAGGGGCGGGGGCGGGGATGCCTGCTCCTAGGGCTACTGCTACTGGTCCACGATCAGTTGTTGAAAACAGCTTTGAGTTCAGGGGTAGATCACCAAAAGAAGAAACGACCACCCTTAGAGGCGCTTTTTTCATCGGATAGTAGACAGGAAGCAAAAGCGGATCATCGGCCCGCACAGTACCAGCACCTACCAAAATGGCATCAGAACCAGCCCTTAAACGATGGACTGTCTTCCTGGACTCAGCACAGGTGATCCACCTGGATTTGCCATCCCTTTGAGCAGTACGCCCATCAAGGGTGGCTGCCATCTTTAAAGTCACAAAGGGACGCCGCGAGACAATCCACTTGGCAAACGCCTGGTTTAATTCCCTGGCTTCCTTTTCTTTCAGGCCAACCTCAACTAGGATTCCAGCGTCTGCCATCATCTTAATCCCCTTGCCAGAAACCAGGGGATTAGGATCAACCATTGCAACCACCACGCGCCGCACTCCAGCATCAATCAACGCTTGGGCACATGGAGGCGTCCTGCCATGGTGACAACAAGGCTCCAAGTTAACAAAAACATCTGCACCCTTGGCCTTTTTCTGAGCCTGCTTTAATGCGACTATCTCGGCGTGGTCTGCCCCCAAAACTCTGTGCCAACCTTCACCTACTACAACGCCATCCTTGACGATTACGGCACCAACCATCGGATTGGGACTTACAAGGCCAAAACCTCGACGAGCCAGGCTTAACGCCCGATTCATGTGTCGGGCATCTGTACTCATCCTTTGGCTCCCTTGGATTTCCGGCTTTTGGTTTTGGGGATAAGAGAACGGATTTCTTCCTCAAAAGCGGTTAAATCCGCAAAACTACGGTAAACACTGGCGAATCGAACGTAGGCAATCGGGTCCCTAGATTTTAAAAAGGCCATTACCTGCTCGCCAATCCAGACCGACTCTACTTCGTGGGCCATCATGTCTTGAATTTGGGCCAGCAACCCATCGACAAAGGCTTCCAGGTCCTTAATCGAGACTGGTCGCTTCTCGCATGCCCGCATCAGGCCTTCAAGAACCTTTGAGCGCTTAAATTCCTCGCGGCGGCCATCTTTTTTGATTACTCTGGGAATGAACTCTTCAGCCCGTTCGTAGGTAGTAAAGCGCCGGCGGCAGTCCTCACATTCCCGACGACGACGGATGGCGCCACCATCCCCGGAAACCCTTGAATCGACCACTTTGCTGTCGGGACTACCACAAATCGGACACTTCATCGTAGGTCCTGTCAGGCAGGACTTTCCCTGCCGCTTGTCTCAAGTTCAGCGACCATATCCAAGCGTCGCTGATGACGAGCCTCGAAGCTTGAGTTTAAGAAAATATCCAAAAGTTCGAAAGCCAGTGCAGGCGCCAACAACCGCCCACCCATGACCAGAATGTTGGCGTTGTTATGCTCTTTGGCTAATCTGGCAGTGGTAACATCGTGGACCAAGGCGGCCCTTACCCCAGGGATCTTGTTGGCGGCAATTGACATCCCTATTCCCGTGCCACAACAAAGGACGCCAAGATCGACATCCCGATTGGCAACGGCGGTGCCCACCAGCTGGGCATATTTAGGGTAATCAACAGATACCGAGGGATCGTTGGTTCCAAAATCCGTGACCTGCACGCCTTTGGATTGAACGTGTTTAATCAGTTCATCCTTCAGAGCGCAGCCACCATGGTCCGCTCCAAACCCAATACGCATAAGAATCACGCACCGGTGGGTTCAGGGGCAACGGCTATGCGATCGCGATAGAAACCACACGCGGGGCAAGCACGGTGTGGCATTCTGGGCTCACCACATCTGGAGCAGGACGACAAAGATTGCAGCACAACCTTGTCGTGATTTGCGCGACGCATGTCCCTTCTGGATTTGGAAGTCTTTTTCTTAGGGGTTAGCATCTTGTTCTCCTTGGATCTTTATGTGCTTCAAGGCCTCCCAACGAAAATCAACCACGTCAGGAGCACAGTTGCACGGGCCTTCATTCCAGTTCTTACCACACCGTTGGCAAAGGCCGCGGCAATCATCGGAACACCGTGGTATCGCGGGAAATGCAATTGCAAGCTCCTCACCAACCAACGGCTCCACATCAATTACTGGGCCTGTAAAAAAAGTAACGTCCAACTCTTCAGGTTCCTTAATATCCTTAGGCACTTTGGGTTTGGACGATTCTTTCACAAACAGATGAGAAAACTGCTGCCTAAACTCGTATGGAAAGGGCTCCGCGCACCTGCTACACACCGCGGTCATTTTCCCTTCCCAGTGCCCCACAACAGCAACCGAGGCACCAGCACGAGACAGCTTTACAAACAGGGTGATCGAGTCTTGGGCCAATGAAAACTGCGGCCCAAGGTACGGAGCAGCCCAAGCAGCATCAAGCTCACCTGAAAACTCCACCCCAGACTCGGGTATTTCCTCAACAACAAATCGAAACACCGCCCCTCCAACCGCAGGACAAACCCCGCCATTTGGGCAGGATATTTTAGAGGCAAAGCAAAAAAGCGTCAAGTGAGGATTTGCTTAGGAACAATTACCGTATTTTCATTCAAATCTTTATATTTCCCGTGCGATCCCTTTTGAGAAACAAATGTAAATCCACATTTTTCTAAAACCGATATTATTTCTTTAGACGAGTAAATATTAGGCATCTATTAATTCACGCCCCAACATGATTTTATTGATTTTGGGAAGATCAAAGGCTTCATTTTCAAAGTAAAGCTCAACCGCTTCTTTTAGGTTTGCCGTCGCCTCGTCTATAGTTTCTCCAAATGACGAGACATTAACGTTAAGACATTGTGAGACATAATATTTCCCTTCTTGCCAGATAACAAATTCGATTTCTTTCATAATTTGCCTAGCTAAAATTTGAACGACAAATAAAGTCTAAAAAAATATCCATCATGTGTAACACAAATCCAGAACTTTTTTTTCGCTTTCAAATCGGTAACCAGCATATATCTCAATCAGCTTTAACCACGACAAAAGCGAACTCGAACATTACTGTGGTGGGGAAGGTCTAAATTGATCTCATGATTGACGCCTTTAACCGCGGCGCGTAGAATCCGCCGGTGGTTCTCGAACCTGACGCGGAGGTCTATTATGCCATCTAAGAAACGAATCGTATGGGTTGAATACTGGAGCCTCGTTGCTCTTATTGTGCTCTTTGTCGGTGCCTGTGGTGGTGACGAGAAAGGCACGGACACCAATGGTAATACAGATATAAGCCAGGACCGACTAGATACTAGCGACACCTCGCAGGACACCCCTGATATCGAAGATGACGTCACCGTTGATGTCCCCGACACCACGGCCGATGATGGGAGTGAGCCTGACGACTCACCCTCGCCCTGCGCAGGCATCGACTGCGGTGGTCACGGCTCCTGCTTAGTCTCTGATTCTAACGAAGCTTATTGCGACTGTGATGCAGGGTACCATGCCGATGGCACGACTTGTGTTGAGGATTGCGAGCCAAAATGTGGCGACCGTGTCTGTGGGCCAAACCCACTTTGTCCTGACGAATCATGTGGCGATTGTGAGGAAAATAAAACTTGCAATGACCAAGGTCAGTGTGAGTGCACGTCAAAATGTGGCGACCGTGTCTGTGGGCCAAACCCACTTTGTCCTGACGAATCGTGTGGCGATTGTGAGGACCCTGAAACCTGCAACGATGATGGACAATGTGAGTGCGTAGCGAAATGCATCGACCGTGTCTGCGGCCCAGATCCGGTGTGTCCTGAAACATCATGTGGTGGCGATTGTGGGGAAAATAAAGAATGCAATGACCAAGGTCAGTGTGAGTGCACGTCAAAATGTGGCGACCGTGTCTGTGGGCCAAACCCACTTTGTCCTGACGAATCGTGTGGCGATTGCTCTGTCGATAAAGTCTGCAATCGGCTTGGTGAATGTATCCCCAAGCTAGAAGCTGATTGTACTGAACACTGGTGTTTGATTCCAGCAGGTGATTTTGCGATGGGATGCTCGGATGATAGTTGTGAACCTGGCGATTATAGTTGCGCACATCAAGGTGGGTATTTCTGTGATCAAAATACTTATCCAGTCCATTCAGTGACACTTACACGTTCTTTTTACATGAAACGGACCCAAGTAAGCCAAAAAGAATGGCGAGAGCTAATAGGCAACAACCCATCTAACTTTAACTCCTGTGAAAACTGCCCTGTTGAAAACGTGAATTGGTTTGATGCCGTTACATACGCAAATAGGCTTTCAGAATCCGAACAACTTGAGAGCTGTTACACGATTACCGGATGCACCGGCTCTGTAGGCAACGTTCTGGACAATTGCACGGTAACTTTTAGTAGCTTAGACTGTAAAGGCTATCGTTTGCCTACAGAAGCCGAATGGGAATATGTAGTACGTGCTGGTACTACTGGGGCCAGATATGACGACGTCGGTTTCATCGCTTGGTATGGAGACAACAGTGAAAGTTCGACACATCCATGCGGTACAAAGGACCCTAACGGCTGGGGAATACACGATCTGTACGGCAATGTTTGGGAGTGGGTGCATGACAATTTTGACCATAACTACTACAGCGATTGTGAGGCCGGTTGCACAGATCCGGTTGGCCCTACTTCGCAGAAGGATAAGCCTAGCAAAAGCATGCGTGGCGACTCCTATTCGAACCCCGACTCGTCCATGAGGGCACACCATCGCAACTACAGCGTTGTAAATACCGCCACTAGAATGATTGGTTTCCGCCTTGTTAGGTCGGCTCTCTAGTTTTCTGATTCCTCAAATACTTTCCTAAATGCCTGTCCAATTGATGTCCACGGTTGGCTGTGCAAGGGCAGGGACAGGAGCAGGAACAGGGGCTGCGGCGGGGGCAGGGACAGGGGCTGCGGCGGGGGCAGGGACAGGGGCTGCGGCGGGGGCAGGGACAGGGGCTGCAATATATGTGCATCAGGGCGTTTTATTAGACCTTCCCCACTCCCCTCGCAGACGATGCCGACGATCTGCTTGCAGGCTCGGGCCGAGTCTTCCACGCTTCAGTGCCTAAGGTACGCCCGGATCCATTGGGCCGCCTCCTCGGCGCTTGCACGAAAACTCGCCAAATTTACGTCCATTTTTCCTGAATCAAAGTAAACGTATGCGCTCGATCATAACGAACTCGAAAAGTACTACGGTGGGGAAGGTCTAACATGGTTTCAATTTACACAATTTTCTGCACCGGATGTTGTACAATATTCGGTGCAGAAATCATATTTTGTGAATCTCTGATTCCAAGGTGCGAATAGTTTCCATAACATCCTCAAACTTCGGGCTTTCTCCCATAAACATCTCCCTCATTTGCTCGTAATCTTTCCTCAATTCTTCAATTCGATAATTATCAGGAACCAATTTGATATGGGTTTTTGTCGCTTCCTCATATTTTGCCCATTTTCTCGGATAAAACTTAGCCTTGAATTTTACAACTTTTTCCAACAATTTTAATTCTGCAAACGCCCTCTCCTTATAAACTGAGTTAGCTATACAGTAGATATCATAATAGTGTCTAGCATATCGTGCCGGTATTCTTAAATCTTTCGGACGATTAGCCTCGTGATGAAGAATAGTTGCCTTTTCCCAAAATGTTCTCTCTACCGAAACAGCTTTTAAAGAAATCTTTTTGCCTTCAAATACTTGCGAATACTCAACGGCAATATATGGTTCTATCCAAGCCGTTTCCGATGGTGTCCATGCAGCTAACGAGCCAATCTCCAACCGTATCGCCTCTGTAAGATAATCTGAAGAAAAAAACTTAGGATAATAAAAAAGAATAGTTTGCGGATTTTTCTCATCAATTATGAGTTGAAACGGCTCTGTCAGTATATCTTCTAATTCTCTTTTCATTTGTACAATGAAAACTTCAGCTAAAAACATTTCCGTTTTTTTGTTCGCTTCTTTATTGAAGAGGTCTTGTTTTGTATTTGATCTTGTCTGCCACGGCTCATCCTTCTCATATCCCAGTAATCGCCAATCCAAAATTAAGTCAATATCTTCTGAAAATCTGTCAATGAGAGAAAAACACTTTGATAAACTCGTACCTCCCTTAAAAGTAAATGATTTATTCCACTCCGATTGGTGAAACAAATAATCCAAAATAAAGCAAACCCAATAATCTTTTTCCACAACTGTTTCTTGAATCTTCATCTTGTTTGCAGTATTTCTTATCAGGACAATCAAATCCTCTTGCTTTATCTTATCCCAGGCAAACATCATATTACTCATCTTCTCTCCCTATTTTTCGCAAAATTTCATAAATCCAAGCGGTTGCGGCTTTACCTTCTCTTAATAGTGCTTTCTTTTCTTCACTGGAAAGTCTCTTTTTCAATGAATCAATTTGATCCTCGGTTATCCTGTCTTTTCCTATTGCCTTTATTGCTTGAATCACCATTGATGTAATCGTGGACATATTGGATATCTCGCCGTTACTTCTCCTCTTGAATTCAATATCAATACCCTTAAAAGAATAAGTGACATATCTCCCATCCGAAAGATAAACCCATTTGGCTGGAACTTGTGTAGATAGACCAAGAATATTAAGAGCGGTGTTTTCAGAAGGAGTAATTGTCCAGTTGTATTTTCTGGCAATAGCAAGGGCAACTTGGTGTACGTTTGGTGCTTCATATTCATCAATTAGTTTGCTATATCTGGGGTGGTAATATACCCCGTTTAAAATACGATGAATAGTTCCGTCCTTTACTAATCTGTTAAGAATATTACGAATGCGTTCATAGCTTGCGATTTCCAGAAAATCGTTGGCTATAAACACAGTTCCCGTTTCAAATGATTCTATTTTTTTGACGACCGACTCTTTATATGAAATTTCCATTTTATCACCATTTTGCACCGGATATTGTACAATATTCGGTGCAAAACATCTATCTTTAATTTGTTAATACATTTTTCACGGAGAATTTTTCATTTGAAATAGTGATTGCGCATTGTTTAACAATTTACAGATTTTGTATTAATAGACCTTCCCCACTCCCCCCGTAGAGAATGCCGCGCTCGTCGTTGCGGTCGTAATCGCTGTGAGTTTTATCACTTGCAACTTGGCAATTACCTGATAAAATGCTTGCGTTTTCTGTCCGCAGGGACTTTGGAGGCGTATTTAGTATGGTGAAACTGAGATTAGCGAGATTTGGTGCTAAGCAGCGCCCCTTCTACAGAATCGTTGCTATGGACTCTCGTGGAAAGCGAGACGGACGCTATATCGAACTGTTAGGGACCTACGATCCCATGGTGACCCCACCGGCAGTCAAGTTGAACGAAGAACGCATTCGCTATTGGCTTTCCGTTGGTGCTCAACCCACCGAGGCAGTCGAAAGATTCGTCAAGAAAATGGGTTAAACGAGCTAGGCACGCTCCAAATAAAGGAGATTGGCATGGCCGGTATTGTAGAACTAGTTACTATGATTGCGAAAGCTCTGGTTGACGAACCAGAGGCGGTGGTTGTAACTGAGCTCGAAGGCGAACAGACCCGCGTTTATGAGTTGAGGGTCGCCAAAGACGACATGGGTAAGGTTATTGGAAAGCAGGGCCGAACAGCCAAGGCGATCCGCACCGTTGTTGGGGCAGCCGCAGCTAGAGACAACAAAAGAGCCATCTTAGAGATTGTTGAATAACCATCCCAATAAGACTCCCGATGGAAAAAGAATTGGTTGAAATTGGGGTCATCGGTGCGGCCCACGGTCTGCGTGGGGCCGTGTTCGTGCGCCTTTACAATCCCTCGTCGAGTCTCCTGGAGCCAGGCACTGAAGTGCTGATAAGTGGTCAGCATAACACACATTTTTTAAAGGTTATGATCGAGATGATCAGCCATAGTCCAAAGGGAACCAAAGTGAAGTTCTATGGCATAGATGATCGCGACGCCGCTGAAAATATTAATGGCTGGACATGTGCAGTCGAGCAATCGCAGCTTCCCGTTCTTGAGGAAGACGAGTTCTATTACCGAGATATCATTGGCTCTCCTGTGTTTTCTACCGACGATATTGCGATTGGCACTGTAGAAGACGTCTTCAGCGCGGCAACTGATATCTTGGTCATCAAGACCACCGAAGGAGACGAACTGCTGGTCCCTGTCGTCGACGTCTTTGTAATATCCCTTACTCCAGGTAAAGTGGTGGTTGATCTGACTGGCCTGGAGACTGATTAATGCCTTACCCGATTACTGTTTTGACTCTATTTCCAGAAATGATTCTTCAGGCCGTGTCCCACTCTATCATTGGCAGGGCGATTGGTAACGAAATTCTGGACATTAAAGTCTTAGATATCAGAGACTTTGCAACTGACAAGCATAAAACAGTTGATGATGAGCCTTATGGCGGTGGCGCTGGAATGGTGATGAAGGTCGACGTCGTTGTGGCCGCAATCAGAGAGGCAAAAAAGGCGAGCCAAGGTGCCAAAGTGGTCCTTATGTCTGCCTCTGGTCGCCCATTTAACCAAGCGGTTGCCAAAAGATATGCAAGCCATCTTGGCGGAATCATTCTGGTTTGTGGCCATTATGAAGGTATCGACGAGCGGGTGGCCGCGCACTATGTGGACGAAGAGGTGTCTGTAGGCGACTTTGTCCTGTCAGGCGGCGAGATACCTGCTTTAGCCATCCTGGATGCAACTGCAAGGCTGCTTCCAGGGGTGCTTGGAAACGCCGAGTCCTTGGATGTTGAGTCTCACGAAAACGGACTACTTGAGTCACCACAATACACCAGGCCTCAAGTGTTTGAGGGGCATGAAGTGCCAGCTGTGCTACTGTCGGGTAATCACAAGGAAATTGAACTGTTCAGAACCAAAGAGGCGATAGAAAAGACAAAGAGAATGAGGCCTGATATTAAGCTGCAACTTGAACCAGAACCGCCACCTATGCAACTAGGTCGCCCAAGGGAGCTTGATAATGGGTAACACTCCGGTGGCGATAGTCTTGGCTCATTATCCGGTCTTAAATCGCCGTGGCGAAACGGTGACCACGTCGGTTACATCGCTAGATATCCACGATATAGCCAGGGCTGCTAGGACCTATGGGGCAGATCCTTACTATCTGGTGTCGCCAGTCGCAGCACAGCGTGAAATGATTGAGAGGGTGACCCAACGCTGGATTGATGGCCCTGAGGCTGAGCACCCAAGGGGTGAGGCCATTGGTCATATAAAGGTGGCGTCATCCATTGAAGAGGCCGCCGATGCTTTTGGGGCAAGAATAAATGGGCGGCCATTTGTGGTTGTGACCGGTGCGAATTTCAAGGCAGGCACGACCTCTTTTCATGAATTGCGCTTGGGAATAGAGGCTTGTAAATGGCCAGGGGTCCTGCTGGTATTTGGTACAGGTTGGGGCCTGACAAACGAGATTGCGGCTAACGCAGATGCACGTTTGGAGCCGATTAAAGGCGTTGGAGAATTCAATCATCTTTCTGTTCGTTCTGCGGCAGCAATCGCGCTTGACCGATTATTATCTCCTGGTATATAATCTCGTGCCTTGTTGTCCTGGGTGTAACCAATAGGTCAACAAATTTGGAAACTTATGGCGACGAATTCAGTCGCAAGCCTTGAATCTTGATGGGGTGCGCCGTGCACAAGACAATCCAGCTGGTTGAAACTATTCAACTACGATCTGATATTCCCCAATTTTTCCCTGGGGATACCGTTCGCGTTCACTTCAGAATCCGCGAGGGGGATAAAGAGCGCGTACAAGTTTTTGAAGGTGCTGTTATTGGCATCCGCCACGGTGGCGCAACTGAAACCTTTACCGTTCGTAAGATTTCTTATGGTATTGGTGTCGAGCGAGTTTTCCCGCTTCACAGCCCAATGATTGCCAAGGTGGAAGTAGTGACACGCGGTCGCGTCCGTAGGGCGAAGCTGCACTACCTCCGTGCTCTGCGTGGTAAGGCGTCCAAGATTCGCGAAAAGCGCACTTGGGTGACTCAGACTGGATCCGCTGAAACTGCTGAATAACCTGCTATCTCCAACTAGCACCGGATATATCGAGCGATGGGCGGCTGCGGCTGGCTACACTCCTGTGATGGGCGTGGATGAGGCTGGTCGAGGTTGCCTTGCTGGCCCTGTTGTAGCTGCTGCCGTGATTTTGAAATCTACCGACGGTTTAGATGAATTGGACGATTCTAAGGCGCTTTCTGGGAAGACACGTGACCGTCTTTTTGGTGTGATTAAAGAAAACGCGGCGGCGATAGGAATTGGTGTGGTGAGTGCTGCTGAGATTGATGGGGGCAACATCTTGGCGGCTACTTTGACGGCAATGCATATTGCTGTGACTGAGGCGGCCAAGAATTATGGGCATCGAGTGGGAATCGTGATTGTTGACGGGAACCAGCAGATCAAGGGCCTTGCAATGCTGCAAAGGGCATGGGTTAAAGGTGACCATCTGTCTTGGAATTGTGCTGCGGCGTCAGTTATTGCAAAGGTGACAAGGGATCGAATAATGGAGGGGCTGGATTCGACTTACCCGGGCTATGGATTTGCACAGCACAAAGGTTACGGAACGGCAAAGCACCTTGCGGCCCTGAAAGCCCTAGGCCCCTGCCCAGAACACCGCCGCAGCTTCGCACCAGTGAAAGATCTGCTGCGACATTAAAGTATGGAACATGAGCGTGGGCCTGACCCTGAGCCTGCTGCGTGGTTTCGTAATGGTGAGGGGGAGGCAAAAAAATCGATCTCAAACTCCACCATCCAGCAGACGCGCCACTTCGGGCGCCCCTGTTGGCCACTGGCGCCTACGCTGCGCTGTCGCCTGGCCAACAGGGGCGCAAGGCCAAGGGCCCAAGGGCCCAAGAGTCAAGAGTCTAGCGCACCGACCTCGCGAGGCGGAACCCAAGGTAGAAGCTGCGGTAGCGCGGATCGTCGAAGTTGCGATAAGCTGCCCGCACGAGCCCGGCGCCGTCGTCCCAGGAGCCGCCGCGAAAAACCCGGTCAGAGCCTGTAGGCTTTTCCCAAGCTGAACCATCAGTTGGTGCACCATTGTAACTATAATGGTACCAATCCTGTACCCACTCCCAAACGTTGCCGGCCATATCACACAAGCCGTGAGTGGTGTTACCTTTGGGCTTGCTACAAACGGGCCACGTTGTGTTACCACGCCCACAACCATTACCACT
>Ga0255345_1000356_pt1 | contig 77419 bp, 75 predicted proteins | sample wastewater_treat_6_FD_192415 | JGI IMG/M metagenome (GOLD analysis project Ga0255345, IMG submission 192415) | Wastewater microbial communities from Lulu Island WWTP, Vancouver, Canada - plant20 | ecosystem: Engineered > WWTP > Wastewater > Unclassified | place: Canada: Vancouver, British...
GCTGGTTTTGCCTCTGGTTCGGAATCTAAGAACAGCATATCTATCATGAGCAATCGCATCAGGCAGGGTTCATTTTATCTGTCCATGGTTGCAAAATTTTGTCCACGGTTTGGGGTACACTTTAGTTTATGCAGGATTTCTCCACCATGCACAAGACCTCCGATGAGGAGCTTGGATTGTGGCATCTCTTTCACCGTCTTGACGAGCTGAACGACTATATAAAAACTGTTGAGACTATGCGTGAATGCCTCTCCGATGACAGGATCAGGTCAGAGGGACTGACAGCGCTGCGGGATTACATTACCGAGCTTTACGAGGATGCTTGCTTTGCCGATATGAAGAAGGACATCGCTGCCCTGAAACTGAAGGCGTCCGACGTGCAGAGCGTCACTCTCGGTATCAATGTAAACGAGCGCTTTGAAGCTGTCAGTATAGGGCTGGTCTCGGTCAATAAAAAGCAGTTCAGGAAGTCGGGCATAGTCAGCAACTTCGCCGATGCCATTGCTTCTAAGGACAAGCTCCGCGACACAGCAGACTGGGACGGTGATATGCACTATCAGCTCATCGACAGGGAGGAAAAGCGCGGCGTCATGGACTATATGAAGAATGAGGCAGGTGCCATTGCGGTTCAGACTTCTTTTGCGACAAATGCCAAAGCCAAGTCCACCATCGCCAATGCAATAGCTGATGGCGCAGCTGCAAGCGCTACTTCCTATCTTGATACTGTGGTGAATAAAATGCTCGGCTCTCTTGTGAAGAAGCTGAGGAACACGCTTACCGTATACGCAAATGTGGCGATCGTGAATGTTTCTGCATTGGTATCAGAGTTTATATATTACATCAGATGTGCGGAGTTTATCGGCGGTCTGATGGAAAAGGGCTGCGTGTTCAGCGAGGCTCAGCCGATAACTGAGGGTGAGACTTCTATGGAAGCAAAGGGCTTCTATAATCTGAAGCTGGCAATGAACATGGAGAATATCGGTGATATAGTAGTCAACGATCTTGCCTTCGATGAAAAGCATACCGTCTATATCCTCACAGGCGCCAACCGCGGAGGAAAGACCACGATCACACAGGCTTTGGGACAGCTTTTCGTTCTGGCTCAGGGAGGACTTTTCGTCCCTGCGGAGAGCTTCCGCTATATCCCATGCGACTGTATCTATACCCACTTCCCCGCAGATGAGGACAAGACAATGGATCTGGGAAGGCTGGGAGAGGAATGCGTCCGTTTCAAGGAGCTGTTCACTCAGTCCACAAGCAAAAGCCTTCTTCTGCTGAACGAGACATTCTCTACTACCTCCTTTGAGGAGGGCTACTACATCGCAAGAGACTCCGTAAAGGCTCTACTGGCAAAAGGAGTGCGGACTATTTACAATACCCATATGCACAAGCTGGGTGAGGACGCTGAGGAGCTTTCCCGTGACGGCGCGGGAGCTGCTTCCCTTATCATGCGTACTGAGGAAGGAAAACGTTCCTTCAAGGTGGCTCTGTCACAGCCCGAGGGCTCGTCCTACGCAAAGGATATTGCCGAAAAGTACGGCGTGACCTTTGATATGCTTATCGGCGGCAGCGTATGATGAAATTTATCGGAGAATAATATCTTTCATTGCAGCGGGGTGTCGTTCAGATACGGCAGCTCGCTGTTATTATGTTCTCTTACAAGCAGACCGATAGCTTTCAGAATATGCAATGATCCCGCAAACTGTCTGACATAAACAGTTTGCGGGATTTTTCCTTATCATATCAGCAATGCGCCGCTAATAAAGCTCCGTCTTTGCCTCTTATAGGTGTGCAGCCTTTGTCGGAGCCTCGGAGGTGATGATTTCATCAGCTTCAGAAGGCATCCTTTCAGCAGCAACGCTTCATGATACTGCTGAAAAAGCGCACAAAGCCGGTATTATTGCCGAATATCCTGCTTTTATAGTATCTCTTTAATTATATTTATTTCCTTATGGGTCAAATACTATTATAGTATTTTCTTCAATGACATTGCAATAGGTCTTATCCCAAAAGGACTATAACGAGCAGATTTACACAAAAGGTTTGGCGCTCGTGGGATTTTTTGTGCTTATTGCTGAATATAGACTAAACCTATTGACAAACAAAGAGATAGGTGTTATAATACATACAGTTCCGATAGGAATACAAGGATTAACGAAAGGAGAGCTGAACATGAGACATTTTTCAATGTGTTGCTGCTGTTGCATGAATAGCAATTATATGTTCCGTATAGTGCGCACTTATGCTCAGCGATGTTGCTCTTTCTGAAACATTTAAGGCATATGTCGGACCCATGGGTCTGTAAATGCGCGGAATGCGGAATGCGTTCCGCGCTTTATTTTTGTTTGGAGGTCAATATGGTCGATGAAAGAGAGAGCGTGACCGCTAAGCTCTGTGCCTTTGCAAGAGCCTGGCACTCAAACAGGTCGCGAGAGAAGATATATGACGATTATCTTGCCTATGATCTTATGGGCAAGGAGGAGTACGACGCAGTCTATGACATGATAAGCCGCGGCTTTGGCGGAGATATACCGCAGCTTTCAAGGGAGGATACGGAGCAGGTCATCAATGAGTATATAGCTCCCATACCGCTTTCGAGGATACACTTTTCCGAGAGCAGGCTTGAGCGTTTCGCAGAGGAGAACGGCGAGATACAGTACGTTATCTGCGGTGCGGGCTCGGACACCTTTTCCTTCCGCAACGCCAATGAGAACATCACGGTTTTTGAGGTGGATCACCCCGATACTCAGCGCTACAAGCTTGAGAAGATAGGTGGGCTCCAGTGGAATATCCCACGGAATGTAAGGTTTGTCTCCGTTGACTTCGAGAAGGAGCGAATGTGCGACAAGCTTTTAGAAGCAGGCTTTGATCCTGAGAAAAAGGCATTTTTCAGCATACTTGGCGTGTCCTACTATCTGACACTGGATGTCTTCGCGGACACACTTTCTCAGATAGCCGAGCTCTCGGCACTGGGGAGCACAGTTGCCTTTGATTACCCCATAAAAACAGGTACATTCCCGAGAAGAGTGCAGAGACTTGAGCAGATAACCGAGTCCCTCGGCGAGGTCATGCGGGGCGGTTTTGATTACAATGAGGTCTCCCGTGCGCTGTACGCCCTGGGCTTCCAGATCGACACGTATATGCCTCCCGAGAAGGTGCAGAAGGAGTACTTCGGCGGCAGACAGGACAATATGAGAGCCTTTGAAAACGTCAGCCTTATATCGGCTACATACACCTCAGGCTATAATTTTGAATAGGAGTGTTTACAATGAGCAGATTCAATAATACAGAAACAGCAGTTATACACGGAGGTATCTCCATTGACGAGCGCACAGGCGCTGTGAATATCCCCATATACCAGACCTCAACATACAAGCAGGACGGTCTGGGAAAAATGCGCGGATACGAGTATTCACGCACTGGAAATCCCACCAGAGAAGCTCTTGAAGCTCTCATCGCCGAGCTGGAGGGCGGCTATGCAGGCTTTGCCTTCGGCTCGGGAATGGCAGCTCTGACAGCGGTTCTCAGCCTGCTTCACAGCGGAGACAGAGTTCTTATCTCCAGCAATGTTTACGGCGGAACCTTCAGGCTCCTCAGCAAGGTATTCGACCACTTCGGCATCACATACACCATTTCCGACACCACCGACCTTGCAAGCTTTGAGAGTGACATTGCCGAAGACGTAAAGGCAGTCATCATCGAGAGCCCTGCAAATCCTCTCATGACAGTCACCGATATAAGGGCAGTGGCAGAGGTCTCCCACAGACATGGTCTTCTCGTCATCGTGGACAATACCTTTATGACACCCTATCTCCAGAAGCCCCTTGAGCTTGGTGCGGACATAGTGGTTCACAGCGCGACCAAGTATCTTGGCGGTCACAGCGATGTGGTATCGGGACTTGCCGTAGTCAATTCCGCAGAGCTTGCCGAGAAGATAGCCTTCATACAGAATTCAACAGGCGGAGTTCTCGGACCTTTTGATTCCTTCCTGCTTATCAGGGGTATCAAGACCCTTGCAGTCCGCATGGACAGACACGTTTACAACGCGGAAAAGGTAGCGGAGTTCCTCTCGGAGCATGACGCCGTGAAGAATGTCTACTATCCCGGACTTCCCGGCAGTCAGGGCTATAAGGTGAACCGTCGGCAGGCAAAGAACGGCGGCGCAATGATCTCCTTTGAGCTCAAGGAAAACTATGATATAAAAGTATTCTTCGAGAGCCTTCAACTGGTGTCCCTGGCGGAGAGCCTGGGCGGAGTTGAGTCCCTTGTATGCCATCCCTCATCAATGACTCATGCCTCAATTCCTGCGGATATACGCAAAAAAGTGGGCATAACCGACGGACTTATCCGACTCTCTGTAGGTATTGAGCAGATCGACGATATTCTCGGAGATGTTGCTCAGGCTATTGCAAAATCTGAAAGAAAGTGAGATAATATATGAAGTACTATGATTCAATGCAGTCTCTCATCGGAAACACTCCTCTGGTGAGACTTGGAAATATCGTACAGGCAGAGGGCGTGAACGTCTTTGCAAAGTTGGAGTTCTATAATCCCTCGGGAAGCGTCAAGGACCGCACAGGTCTGTACATGATAAACGACGCTGAGAAGAAGGGACTCCTGGGTGAAGGCGGGACCATCGTTGAAGCTACCGCAGGCAATACAGGTCTGGGCATAGCCTTTGCCGCTCTGAACCGCGGCTATCGTATCATCTTTGTAGTTCCCACCAAATTCTCGGCGGAGAAGCAGTCACTGCTCCGCGCACTGGGAGCTGAGGTCATCAACACTCCCCGTGAGGAGGGAATGCTGGGAGCTGTAAAAAAGGCAGAGGAGATAAAGGCACAGATAAAGGGCTCTATCTCGCTGGAGCAGTTCAAGAATCAGAGCAACCCCCTCGCTCACTATGAGACTACGGGCAGGGAGATCTTCGAGGACCTTGACGGTAAGATCGACTATGTTGTGGCAGGCGCAGGAAGCGGCGGCACCTACACGGGCATACTCAGATACATCAAGGAGAGAGTTCCCTCCGCACAGGGCGTTCTTGCGGACCCCGTGGGCTCTACTATGGGCGGCGGAAAGCACAGTGACTACAACATCGAGGGCATAGGCAATGACTTTATTGCCGACACCATGGATATGACACTGGTGGATAAGGTGATAAAGGTCAATGACAGCGAAGCCTTTGAGACAGCAAGACTGCTTGCGGCTAAGGAGGGCGTTATCGCAGGCTCCTCCTCAGGAGCGGCTATGGCAGCGGTGCTGAAGCTTATAGACAGCGGCGCAAAGGGCAATATAGTTACGGTATTCCCAGACCGTGGAGACAGATACTTCAGTACGGGGTTATTTGACTAAAACCGAAGCATTTCAGCGATGGCAATATAATTATACCGTCGGTCGAGCCGAGGGGGGAAAATGCGTTACAGCCGTGTGACATTGCTTCGCTTGTCACACTACTTCTCAGGAAGGGCTCTGCCCTTCCTCGCACACCTTCCCGCTCAAGGGAGAGCCTCCCTTGAGAATCCTGATGCTGCGGCTTCGCCGCCTTTATTATTATTTTTTTAAGAGGTGTTATAATGACTTTACAGCAGCTTAAATACATTCTTGCCATATCCGAAACAGGCTCCATGAACAAGGCTTCCGAGCAGCTCTATGTGTCCCAGCCTTCACTGACCTCATCGGTGCAGGAGCTTGAAAAGGAGATCGGCATAAAGATATTCCACAGAAGCGGCAGGGGAGTTACTCTCACCAATGACGGTGCTGAGTTCATCCAGTACGCAAGACAGGTGGTGGGACAGTTCGATATTCTGGCGGAGAAGTATATCAGCAAGGGCAATGTCAAGAAGAAGTTCGGCGTGTCCACCCAGCACTATTCCTTTGCGGTAAAGGCGTTCGTGGAGATGGTAAAGCGCTTCGACACCTCTGAATACGAATTTGCGGTCCGCGAGACCAAGACCGCGGAGATAATCAGCGATGTGGCAACTCTCCGCAGCGAGATAGGCATAATATACCTCAATGACTTCAACCGCAAGTCCATGACAAAGCTGCTCAGCTCCAACGGTCTGGAGTTCCACACGCTTACAAGGTGCAGCCCCTTCGTCTACCTCTGGAAGGGACACCCGCTGGCAGGAGAGAAGTCCATAACCTTTGAACAGCTTGCGGACTATCCGTGTCTCTCCTTTGAGCAGGGCGACAACAGTTCCTTCTATCTTGCTGAGGAGATACTGAGCACCAATGAGTATCAGCGCATAATCAAGGCAAATGACCGTGCCACCATGCTCAATCTCATGATAGGACTTGACGGCTATACTCTCTGTTCGGGCATTATCTGCGAGGAACTCAACGGCAGCGACTATATCGCTGTCCCCTTCGACAGCGGCTCTGCCGACGAGGTAATGGAGATAGGCTATATCACGCTGAAAAACGTGATACTCAGCGAAATGGCTGAGATCTACATCGGCGAGATACGGGATTACCTGAAGCTATAAATTTATCCTATAACACATCATAGCGTTTCGGTATTGGACAGGGAGGTGCTATGGGTGTATAATTAAAGCATACCAAAACGATAGGAGATTTTCCATGAAAGAGATAATCTGGCTGGGCAGAGGCGGACAGGGCGCATTCACCGCCGCAAAGCTCCTCGGAGCTGCATATACTGCCGAAAACAGCGATAAATATGCACTGGCATTTCCCTCCTTCGGTCCCGAAAGACGAGGAGCTCCCGTGAGAGCCTTCACCAAGCTTGATACCAAGCCCGTTACCGACAGGAGCCAGACCGAAAAGGCAGACTACATCGTTATACTTGACGATACCCTGTACAGTCCTCAGCTGAAACAGCTCCTCAAGGAGAACGGCAGGATAATAGTCAACTCAAAGAATACTATCGGCGGAGCCCTCACCTTTGACGGTGAGAAGATCTCCGCGGAGTTCAGACTTCCCACGGTGAATACGGTCATGTACGGGCTGCTGGTGGGACTTTCGGGAGTAGTCTCCGTGGAGGAGGCTGTAAGCTCCATAAAGGGCTATATGCCCGAAAAGATACAGGAGCGCAACATCGGCGCTCTCGGCAGAGCTGTTGAGGAGGTGCTTGCATGAGACCGTATATCAGGGAAAAGACCGCCTTTGCCTTTGACGAGGTGCCTGTGAATACTTCATTTGAAGCAGGCTATCTTGTCACAGTCAACAGCGGCTGGAGAAGTATCCGCCCAGTGGTGGAAAGCGCAAAATGCGTTGGCTGCGAGCAGTGCTATCTGTACTGTCCCGACGGCGTTATCTCAATAAAGGACGGCAAGGCACAGATAGACTACGACTTCTGCAAGGGCTGCGGTATATGTGCAAAGATATGCAGGATAGGTGCCATAGGAATGGAGGCGGAACGCTGATGAGCAGAAAATTTCTTTCGGGCAACGAGGCATTTGCCGAGGGTATAAGGCTTGCCCGTCCCGAGGTCATATCGGCATACCCCATAACTCCCCAGACCATAGTGGTGGAGCGCCTTTCCGAGATGGTTGAGGACGGCAGTCTCAAGGCTGAGTACGTCCATGTAGAGTCGGAGCATTCCGCTCTCTCATGTGCCATAGGAGCAAGCGCTGCAGGAGCAAGAGCCTTCACAGCCACATCATCACAGGGACTTCTCTACATGGCGGAATGTCTTTACTACGCCGCAGGAGGCAGGTTCCCCATCGTTATGATGAATGCGGACAGGTCAACGGCTCTCCCCTGGAACATTTACGGTGACCAGCGTGACAGCCTTTCACAGCTGGACAGCGGCTGGATACAGGCTTATGCCGAAAACGCACAGGAGGCTCTGGACCTTGCACTAATGAGCTATAAAATAGCTGAGAACAAGGCGGTCTCCACGCCATTCATGGCAAATCTTGACGGCTTCGTACTTACCCATACCTATGAGACTGTTGAGATCCCCGACAGGGAGCAGGCAGACAGGTTCCTGCCGCCTTATGAGACCGATAACCGCATCGACTTCGATGACCCGAAGAACATGGCGTTCTCCGCAGGTCCCGATACCAACTACATATTCAAATACAGGGAGCATGAGGGCGTTCTGGCAGCCAAAGCCGTCATCGCCGAGACCGAGAAGGAGTTTGCGGAGATCTTCGGCAGACAGTATACGGGACTCACAGAGAGCTACCTCACCGAGGACGCCGACTACATACTCATCACCCTCGGAAGTATCGCAGGACTCTGCCGCGAGACCGCAGATAAGCTCCGCAGCAGGGGAGTGAAGGCAGGCGTGCTGAGGATACGCTATATGCGTCCATTCCCCAATGAGGAGATAGCCCGTGAGCTGAAAAACGCCAAGGGCTACGGAGTTCTTGAAAAGGACATCAGCTTCGGAAACGAAGGCGCGGTTTATACAAATGTTAATTCGGCTCTGAAAAAAGCAGGGCTCACTATAAAGGGCGGAAACTTCATAGGCGGTCTGGGCGGACGCAATATCTCTGCCGCAGACATAGAGGGCATTTTCGCAGACATCGCCGACGGTAAGGACGGCGTTCATTTCCTTGGCATAGGAGGTTCGGACAATGGCTAATAAAACGGCGGAAAGCATTTCCCGCGAGGAGTTTTTCTACGGGCATAAGGCGTGTGCAGGCTGCGGCGGAAGCCTTGCAGTCAGAGCTGCACTGAAGGTACTGGGCAAAAATGCAGTATCAGTGCTGCCTGCGGGCTGTATGTCGGCGGTAGGCTTTAATTTCCCACAGCTTTGCTTTTCCAACAACTCCATAATCTCCACCTTTGCAGGCACAGCCTCCATGCTCACAGGCGTTGAGGCGGGTCTCAGAGCCAAGGGCTACAAGGACTTCACCGCAGTCGGCTTCGCAGGTGACGGCGGCACCGCCGACATCGGTATACAGGCTCTTTCCGGAGCTATCGACCGCAACGACAATATCATCTACATCTGCTATGACAACGAAGCCTACATGAATACGGGCATACAGAAAAGCGGTCTTACTCCCTTCGGAGCAAAAACCACAACTACTCCCGCAGGCAGGAATATCCACGGCAATATCCGTCCCAAGAAGAATATGTTCGAGATAGCAGCCGCCCACGATATTCCCTATGCAGCTACGGCAAGCGTAGGCTATCTGCCCGACTTCATCGCAAAGGTGAAGAAGGCATCGCAGATACAGGGCACCAAGTATATCCACGTTATCGCGCCATGTCCCACGGGCTGGGGAGTCGCTCCCGACGAGACCGTTGAGATAGCAAAAGAAGCGGTGGACAGCGGTCTGTGGTATCTTGCAGAGTATGAAAACGGCAGGTTCACTCTCAACCACAAGCCGAAGGAGTTCACCAGCGTTGAGGCTTATCTGAAAAAGCAGGGACGCTTCAGGCACCTTGACGATGAGGATATAAGAGTTATAACCGAGTCCCGCGACAAGAAGTGGGAGCACATAAACAGCAGCTTTGAATATTCGGGAAAATAGTTCCCGATGAAGGTATATATCAGTTATAGGCATCACCTATAACTGATGATAAGCCTTTGGTATTGGACAAAAACGTTTATAGGGTGTATAATAAAAGCATAGAAAACCGATAGGATATATCGAAATTGTAATAATAATTGAAATCGGAGGATAAAGACATGAGCAGAGATGTAAACAACAAATTCTGGGACGAGGAGCTGGAGACCCTCCCCCGCGAGGAACTGGAAAAGAGACAGCTTGAAGACCTGAAGGAGATCGTTAAGTTCGCATACGACAACGCTCCCTACTACAAGCGTTCATTCGATGAGGCAGGCGTAAAGCCCGAGGACATCAAGACCCTCAAGGACATCGAAAAGTTCCCCTTCATCAACAAGAAAACTCAGCGTGACACTCAGGGCGTCGGCTCATTCCTTGGTGAGCTGTGTGCAGTCCCCGAGGAGGACGTTGTATTCATATCAACATCGTCGGGCTCTACGGGAGTTCCCACAATGAGCCCCTTCACAAAGAAGGACTTCGACGAGTTCCAGGAGACAGAGAGCCGCTGGTTCTGGCAGGTGGGAATGAGACCCAATGACCGCTACGTTCACGCTCTCAACTTCTCACTTTACGTTGGCGGACCTGATGTTATCGGTGCCCAGAACTTAGGCGCACTGTGCATCTGGGGCGGTACACTGCCCAGCGAGAGACTTCTTTTCATACTCAAGACCTATCAGCCCACTGTAATATGGACCTCCCCTTCATACGCATGGCAGCTTGGTGAAAAGGCTCTCAAGGCAGGTATCGATCCCAAGAAGGATCTCAATATCAAGAAGATCATCGTAGCAGGCGAGCTTGGAGGCTCCATCGACGCCACAAGAAAGGCTATCGAGGACCTCTGGGGCGCTGAGGTATATGACTTCTACGGACTGTCCGACATTTTCGGTGCCTGCGCCGCACAGTGCGAGTACCACGACGGACTTCATATCGCCGAGAACCACATCCTTGTGGAGACAGTCGACATCCACACAGGCGAGGTCCTCAAGCCCGGTGAGGTAGGCGAGCTTGTATTCACAACTCTCCGCAAGCACGCCCGTCCTCTCATCCGTTTCAAGACAGGCGACATCGGACGCATCGACACTACAAAGTGCAAGTGCGGACGTACACACGGAAGGATACATATCCTCGGCAGAAAAGATGATATGTTCATCGTTTCCGCAGTAAATGTATTCCCCAGCGACATCGAGGCGGTTATCCGTGAGCAGAGCGGTATCACAGGCGAGTACCTTATCCGTATCTTCGAGAAGGACTTTACAGCCAAGTATGCTGTTGAGATCGAGAAGAACGCAGACAACCCCAAGGACGATGATACAGTTGCAGCAGAGATAAGTGCAGCACTGAAGGCTCGTATCGGTGTTAAGCCTGCAAAGGTGGTAGTTCATCCCGACGGCGGACTTGATACACGTTCCGAGCACAAATCAAGAAGAATTATCGACGAGAGAAATATTGACTACAACATCTGATAGTAGTATAATATAAAAGATGTATGCAGGGGCGGTGTGAGCATCGCCCCATGCGAATTGTTCTTGTAGGGGACGGCGTCCCCGACGTCCCATCAGTTGACTGAGTGGGCTGTCGAGGACGCCAGCCCCTACATTTTATATGATTCAGGAGGAAAAATATGCCAAAGCTTTCAAGCAGAACAGAGACATTTACAGATTCCGTCATAAGGCGTATGACGAGGATCTCAAATAAATACGGCGCAGTGAACCTGTCCCAGGGCTTCCCCGATTTTGAGCCTCCACGCGAGATACTTGACCGCCTTGCACAGGTCACAAACGAGGACTTCCACCAGTATTCCATAACATGGGGAGCTCAGAATTTCCGTGAAGCTCTTGCGGATAAGCAGTCTGCTCTCATGGGCAGGAAAATAGACCCCAACGGTGAGATAGTAGTTACCTGCGGAAGCACCGAGGCTATGATGGCGGCAATGATGACCGTCACAGACCCCGGGGACAAGGTCATAGTGTTCTCGCCCTTCTATGAGAATTACGGCGCAGATACCATTCTTTCGGGAGCCGAGCCCATTTATGTTCCCCTTATACCGCCTGAGTTCAGCTTTGACGCCGACGTTCTGGAGGCGGCTTTCAAGCAGCGTCCCAAGGCTATAATCCTCTGCAATCCCTCCAATCCCTGCGGAAAGGTATTCACCCTGGAGGAGCTTCAGATCATAGCTGACTTCGCTAAGAAGTACGACACCTTCGTCATCACCGACGAGGTCTATGAGCATATAGTTTACGCTCCCCACAAGCACATTTACTTTGCTTCGCTGCCCGGTATGTGGGAGAGGACTATCTCGTGCTCCTCGCTGTCCAAGACCTATTCTATCACAGGCTGGAGACTGGGCTACGTCATAGCACCTCCCGAGATAATCGACACCGTCAAGAAGGTACACGACTTTCTTACCGTGGGAGCCGCAGCGCCACTCCAGGAGGCAGCAGTTACGGGACTTCGCTTCGGTGCGGACTATTATCAGTGGCTTCAGGACAAGTACACCGAAAAGAGACAGCTCTTCCTTGACGGACTTGACCGCATAGGACTCAGGCATACAGTGCCTCAGGGCGCCTATTACATACTGCTGGACATCTCGGAATTCGGCTATGAGAGCGACCTTGATTTCTGCGAAAAGCTGGCTGAATATGTGGGAGTCGGAGCTGTTCCGGGCTCAAGCTTCTTCAAGGAGCCGGAAAACAGATACATCAGGTTCCATTTTGCAAAGAAGAACGACACACTGAACAGCGCACTTGAGCGCCTTTCAGACATCAGAAAGAAAATGCCGAAGGCATAAAAAACAAGCCATAGTACCCACTGACATCAGGGTACTATGGCTTTTCTGTTTGAGCTTATCTGCCCACAACGATGTTCATTATCTCTCTGTAGAGTCCCGAGGACTGGGAAGCGAACTCAAAGCCGTGATCTGCGGGATTCATTACCTGCATTACCACCACATAGGAGCCGTGTTCGCCGTAGCTGTCGTAGTTTTCGTATACTGTGGAGCCGTCATCGGCATCATTCTTGGCGCAGCCCGTTATGTAGAGACAGTCGCCCTTCCAGCCCTCAGCGGTGCCTGTCTTGGCGTAGAAGCTGTAGCCTGCTGGGAGCTGCACTCCCAGACCCGAGCCAACGCCCGTCATTCCGTTAAGGAGATTCTGGCGGTAATCCGCAGGTATTGATGCGATAACGTCAAGAGCCTTTGAGCCCTCGCCGATCTTCTGAGTACCGTCGGAGCTTACAATATCCTTGACCACGAAGGGCGTTACCATGTCGCCGAAAATGGCTTCTCTGCCGAGAGCGGCAAGGAAAATGGGGCAGGTCAGCACATAGGACTGTCCGAAGGCGCTCCTGCGCAGATCGTCAAGGCAGTATATCTCGATATTGTTGCTGAGTGAGCCAAAATCGCACTTAATATCGTCCTCTGCGCCAAAGTGGAAAATTGAGCTGAGGTCGGCGAGAACATCGTCAGCGCCTACCTCCTCGAAAGCCTTAGCGAAGAATATGTTGCTGGAGTTTATAAATGCCGAACTGAGTGAGCGGTCGGGGATAGGGTAGCCGCCCTTGTTGCTCTCATGGTCCCAGTTGACGATTGGAACGCCGCCCACCTCCCAGGTGCCGTCATCGTAGAGGGAGTATACTCCGTGCTTGTCGGCGATGACCTCAGACATTATCTTGAAGCAGGAGCCGGGCTCATAGTTGCTGAAAGCCTTGTTGCCCACATCTCCCCAGGCAAGGTCCTCGTCGTACTTCTGGTCGGCAACGGCATTGGGGTCGTATGAGGGATAGTTCACCTGTGCCATGATAGAGCCGTCTGTGCGGAGACAAACCACGGAGCCCACGATATTGTTCTGCTCCATGTAGCTGTATATCTCGTTCTGCACATCTCCGTCAAGGGTCAGGCGTATGGACTGTCCTGCGCCCTCGCTGTCGGGAGTTGTGAGTATATCGTTGAAGGCGGTGTCATAGCCGTCGGACATGGTGGTGATTATGTTTGCAAAGGAAACAGCATAGGGCTCTGCGGAGACACGGCGCTTGCCGTCCTCGCCTGTGGACAGGAGGAGCCTGCCCTTTGCGTCATAGAAGCTGCCCTTTTCAGCCGCAGCAGCGGTGGCAGGCTGTGTGGTGGGCAACTCTGTGGTGACAGCCTCGGTGGAAGCCTCAGTTTCGGGAGCCGCAGTGGTATCGGTCTGAGCAGTGCCGCTGACGTCAGCCTGTCCCACCGATGATGAGGAGCAGGAGACAAATGAAGCTGACATTGCGATAGAAGCGGCAAGAGCCGCAAGTCTTCTTGTATACATTATAGTTACCTCTGAGTAAGATTTAGTTAGCATAATTATTATAGCGTAAACCGCTGGGTTAGTCAACCTTTAATGAAAAAAATTTGGAAAACACTTGACTATTTCCGAAGAATATGAGATAATAGAGTGTATGTTATTATAAATGAAAGCGAGTTTTGTTATGTTAAAGTATATTCTTACATTTCTTATATCAATGGTTCCCATCGTAGAGCTGAGAGCGGGTATCCCCTTCGGCGTTGGCATGGGCGTAAAGTGGTATTACGCAGTACCTATCTGCATGATAGGAAACATGATACCCGTTCCCTTTATCTTCTTCTTTGCGAGAAAGATACTTGAATGGGGCTCGGACAAGAAGTATATCGGCAAGTTCTTTTCATGGTGCCTTAAAAAGGGACACAGCGGCGGCGAAAAGCTCCAGGCAAAGGCAGGAAAGGGAATGTTCTGGGCACTTCTTCTCTTCGTAGGAATACCCCTTCCGGGAACAGGCGCATGGACAGGCACACTGGCGGCAAGCCTGCTGGATCTTGACTTCAAGAAGAGCATTATCGCAGTATCTCTCGGAGTAGTTCTTGCAGCAGTCATCATAACGGTGCTCACACTTCTGGGCTTCAGCGCATTCACAGCTGTCAAGTAAATACAATTACAAGGGACTTTCTCGGAGGTCCCTTTTTTATACCCTGATATAATTCACAAAAAGCTCTCCCGCAGCATATCATAAAACGTGCGGAGAGCTTTTTCGCACATGGTTCTCCGCGCAGGAAAGGAGGACTAAGGTATGAATCTTGATCTCTTTGACGATATGGAGGGCATCATTCTCCATGAGCGTGAAGCCTCTCTGGTATCGGAAATGAAGAATAATAACGGAAACGGCAGTATGACGCGGTTTCCGAAAAATACTCCCCTTGCAATGGCATATGTGCCGTTCCAGCAGTGGGGAGAGACCTACGGTGACGATGAGGCGCTCAGCAGGGGAACGCTCTTCCCCGAACTCGACCTGCCCTTCTTGAAGGGAGGCGCTGACAAATGAATGAAAAAAATATGCTTCTCAGCAGGATAAAGAAGTATGACTTCACACTGAAGGAGCTGAACCTCTATCTTGATACTCATCCCAACTGCCGCCGCGCACTGTCAATGTTCAGAAAATACAGGGAGCTCCGCAGGGACGCAGTACAGGAGTATAACAAGCGCTTCGGACCTCTCACTCCCGAGCAGGTGACCGACACGCAGAGCTGGACCTGGGTAGAAGACCCCTGGCCCTGGGAAAGGAGATAAGCTATGTGGCAGTATGAGAAGAAATTACAGTATCCCGTAAAGATAAAGACTCCCAACGCAAAGCTTGCAAAGATCATCATATCACAGCTTGGCGGTCCTGACGGTGAGCTTTCGGCGTCACTGAGGTATCTCAACCAGCGCTATGCCATGCCCTACGGGGAGGTCAAGGGACTTCTTACGGACATCGGCACCGAGGAACTGGCACACTTCGAGATGATCTCGGCAATACTCTACCAGCTTACCAAGGACCTGTCAATGGAGGAGATAAAGGCAAACGGCTTCGACACCTATTTCGTTGACCATACAACGGGCATATATCCCGTGGCAGCCTCCGGTACACCCTTTACCGCAGCATATTTCCAGTCCAAGGGAGATATACTCACGGATCTTCAGGAGGACCTTGCTGCGGAACAGAAGGCGCGTACCACCTATGACAATATCCTGAGACTTGCCGACGATCCCGATGTGCGGGACCCCATCCGCTTCCTGCGTGAGCGCGAGATAGTACACTACCAGCGTTTTGGTGAAGCGCTGCGGATAGCACAGGATAAGCTTGATTCAAGGAACTTCTATGCCTGCAATCCGTCATTTGACAAGAACTGCGGTAGAAAGTGAGCCTGAGGATACGCAGATATATTGACAATCGGCAGAGAATGATGTATAATATCTGATAACAAGGTTACCATGGCTGTATCAGGTTGCAGCCATGGTACCTGTTTATATCGCAGGTACAGGCGGCGGGCAGGCTTTCGGGACTGCTCAGGGGTAGGACATGATATTGTCCGAAGCGGTTTCCGCGGAGAAGTCCGGGTATAGCTGACGCCTGCAAAGCATGGCGGAAGCACCGCCGAATAATGATACAGGGGGAATGAATATGCCACATTCATCAGGAGGAGGCTCTCACGGAGGAGGCTCACACGGAGGTTCACACGGCGGCTCACATGGTGGAAGCAGAGGACCTACTATAAGCAGAACACCGTTTGCAGGCTCAAGACGATATTCCTATTACAGGCATGGACGACAGCGCTTTTTCTATGCTTCAAAAGACTACAAGCCCGGATTTCATCCGGCGAGACTGCTGATAGGTATTGTCTATCTGCCATTCATTTTTGTATGTATCATGATGTTGAAAGATGCTCTGCCTTTTGTTCCGAAGAATTATAACCACAACATAGTCCTGAAGGACGAAGCAGATGTGATCGACAATGAGGACGAGCTTTACAAGGAGCTTGAGCGCTTCATGGACAAGACGGGCGTTACTCCGTCGGTAGTCACGATACATAACGAAGAGTGGGAAAACTACAACAACCTTGAGGATTATGCCTATGACAGGTATCTTCAGGAGTTTGATGACGAGATGCACTGGCTCATCGTGTATTCAGAGCCCACAGAGCCTGATCCGAGATTCAATGACTGGTACTGGGAGGGAATGCAGGGCGATGATACCGACCCTGTCATCACAGTTGACAAGGCAAACGAATTCACCGGAAGGCTTCACAGGGAACTTGATCGCGGTACTGATGTCGGTACAGCCATGAAGACATCTTTCTCGGAGTTTACCGATAATTATTCGCGCACCTTCAATTTCGGGGCGCTGTTCCCGGGGCTTTTCGTACTTGGTTTTGTTGCGTTCCATGCATACTTCATGCTTGGCTTCAGTGAACTGAAGTACAGAAACGCAGTACCTGCTGACGGCTCCGATCCCGGAGGCAGAGCCGTCTATGATCCCACAGCGCAGTTTCAGAGCTATCAGGACTACAAGCGCAGCGCAGCCTATAAAAGTAATCAGCAGGCTCCGGCACAGTCCTACGACGATTACACGCCTCAGTCTGATATGGACGATCTTTACGGGGCACGCAACAGTGGAGCAGGAAGCGGAAAAAACACCGTATGCCAGTACTGCGGAAGCACATTTGCGGCAAAATACAAGAGATGCCCGAGCTGCAACGCAGAAAATCCCGACCATCTGAGATAAACATCATGCCGCACTCATATTTTGTGGGTGCGGCACTTTTATTGCACAGGCATAAGTGATAAATTAAACTGCCGAAGATATAAATAACTGTTTACTCTTGACAAGTTTTTTTGATTATAGTATAATTAAACTATATTTTTTTCAGAGAGGGCAGCCCGTAAGCGGACTGGCTTCACGCTGCTGACAGAGTCATATTACAGACACGGCGCGGAAATCATTATAAAAGGAGAAATAGTATGAAGATCGGATGCGTAAAAGAGATCAAGAACAATGAATTCAGAGTGGGACTTACTCCAGACAATGTCAAGGCTTATATAGCCGCAGGACACCATGTGTACATCGAAAAGAGTGCAGGTGCCGGCTCGGGCTTTGCAGATTCCGAGTATGTTGAGGCAGGCGCTTCGGTGCTTGACAACGCAGCGGACATCTGGAACATGGTGGACATGATGGTAAAGGTAAAGGAGCCTCTGGAATCGGAATATCCTCTTTTCCATGACGGTCTCATTCTCTATACATACCTCCACCTTGCAGCAGACAAGGAGCAGATGGACGCCCTTCTGGACGGCAAGGTAAAGGCAGTAGCCTATGAGACACTTCAGGAGACAGACCGTTCACTTCCTCTCCTTGCTCCCATGAGCCAGATAGCAGGACGTCTTTCCATTCAGGAGGGCGCAAAGTACCTGGAGAAGAAGTTTGGCGGCGCAGGCATACTCCTTGCAGGTGTTCCCGGTACACCCAAGGCAAATGTAGTTATCCTTGGCGGCGGTACAGTCGGAACCAATGCCTGCAAGATCGCAGTGGGCATGGGTGCAAACGTAACTATCCTTGACGTTAACCTCAAGAGACTTGAGCAGCTTGACAATATGTTCGGCGCTCATGTACAGACACTCTACTCCACAGACAGCAACGTGGAGAGAGCCGTAAAGGACGCAGATCTTGTCATCGGCTCGGTGCTCATACCCGGCGGTTCCACACCCAAGCTCTTCAAGGCGAAGTATCTCCCCGAGATGAAAGACGGAGCAGTATTCGTTGACGTTGCTATCGACCAGGGCGGCTGCGGAGAGACCTCCCACGTTACAACTCACGATGATCCCGTATATATCCTGGATGGCGTAGTACACTACTGTGTAGGCAATATGCCCGGAGCAGTTCCCCGTACAAGCACCATCGCACTCACAAATGCAACTCTCAGATACGGACTCCAGATCGCAGAGAACGGACTTGAGGAGGCTTGCAAAAAGAGCGAGGTCATCGCAAGCGGCGTAAATACCTATGCAGGAAAGCTGACAAACAAGAACGTTGCCGCTGCACACGGCTACGACTACACAGAGCTTTCAAGCCTTATCGGCTGAGCCTGAACAGAATACGAAAGAATAAAGCCCGAGGACTGCTTTTGTGCAGCCTTCGGGCTTTTGTATTATTTCTTTTCGGAGTTCTCGCCTTTAAGAGGTATCTGATAGACCGTCTCATCGTTGAAGTGCCTGTGTCCGCCCAGCCTTCCCGATATGAACCAGTATATCAGCAGGAGTATCAGCACCGCAGAGATTATCACTGCATAGACCGTCATTTCGTCAGCCATAACGGCGTCTGAGGGTACCTTTACATTATGGGGATATACCGTATCTATCCTGTGCGCGCGGACCAGCATCCTGTGAGTATTTATTCCGTATGGAGTACATGTCATAAGGGTGACATAGTCCTCATCGGGGACCGCATAGAGCTCGTTCCTCTCATATGGGAGCACTGTAACTATCTGATCCACCTCATAAGTCAGCACCTCGTCGAGGATAGTTATGGTGAAGGTATCTTCTTCGATCAGCTGATCTATATCCGTAAAGAGACGTGCCGATGGGAGACCCCTGTGTGCTGATATTACCGAATGGCAGCCCGTTCCGCCAACGGGGAGAGATGATCCCTGAAGGTGTCCCACAGCGACATTGAGCACCTCGGGACTTGTTCCGTGGTAGATAGGCAGGTAGACATCTATCTTCGGGATAGTGATATATCCCATGATACCTGTACCCGTGATGTCCAGAATATCCTCATAGCCGCTTATCTGCTCATAGTCCTCAAAAGGGGCGCCGAGACTGCCCAGCTCCTTGTTGTACTGCTCTGCTTTCTGGAGTATCCTCTCTTTTTCGTTATTGCTGAGGTCTGCAACAGCCCGGTCATATCTTGCGATGGCGCGGGACTGCATACGGGAGTTCCACCAGTTGCTGAAAGAGGGATACAGTGTCAGACAGATACCTGTGATGAACATGATAACAAAGATCATCGTAGTGATGACGCTGCTTTTCTTTTTCATCGTATCGCCTCCGCTGTCATTCGAGCCTGCCTGCGTCGCTGAGGGGGAGTATCCTGAAAGTCACCTTGCCGATGATGTTTTCCTCAGCCACACAGCCCACCGCCGTAGACCTGCTGTCCACAGAGACTGCCCTGTCGTCGCCCATAACGAAGTATCTTCCCGAGGGAACGGTGAATGGGAGCGATATATCGCATTCGCCCTCGGCAGATACAGCGGCGTAGGGCTCGTCGAGACGGGAGCCGCTTACCGTGACATTGCCGTTCTCGTCAATAGATATAATATCCCCCGAAAGTCCGATGACACGCTTGACCAGTATCTTCTTATTATGATAGAAGGCGATGATGTCGCCGCGCTGTATGTGAGCGGGACGGCTGCAAAGTATGACCTGATCCTCCTTGAGTGCAGGCTCCATGCTTGAACCCGTTACGCGCATGACAGGGAAGACCAGTACCGACAGCAGTACCGCAGCTGCGGCAGCAGCCAGAAGCGCACCGAAGGTCCCCGTGAGTGTTCTTATGTAGCTGCGCTTGTAACGGCGCCTGTCCATTTCTTTTTTCAGCTGCTCCGCCGTAGGGAGCTCAAGTTCCTTCTGTTTTTTCATGTCAGGACTCCGTTCCGCCGTCGGAAGGCGACTCATGGAGAGCCTCGCCCACCAGCCTGTCCAGTCTTTCCTTCAGCTGATCGTTTTCCTGCTGAAGCCTGTCGATCTCTTTTCTTGCATAATAAAGCAGCTCTAAAAGCTCAGAGCGTTTGAGTTTTTTCACTTGCTTGTCAGTCATGGTGTTCCTCCGATATATACAATTAGTATTATTAGAACGATATATAAATAATTAATAGCCTTTGCCTAAAAACAGGTAATAATGTCATCACCTTATTATATTATACTTCATACTTTCAGTACAGTCAATGAAAATCAGTCATTTTTTATTAGTAAAAAATATATATTTTATGTATATCGCAATAGTTAGCTGATTTGTGCAAAGTACACATCAAAAAATGGGGAGAATGTTGAAAGCAGCATAAAACAGACATTTTTATTATGTTTTGTAGTATTCAAATTTAAATAAACATTTTGTACAAAGTGGAACTTTGTGGAACTATTTGCTGGTTGTAGCCGATATTTACAGCGAATGGGCAGGAGGTTTGTTAAAAGCGACGAAGTATTGAATAAAATGTTAAAAGTTGACAAATCCGATTGACAGTCCACTCAACAGATGGTATAATTAGTTTGTGAAAAAGATATGACGCTATTTGAAAAATAATATGGAGCATTAATATGACTGATAAAGAATTCAGAAAGCTTAAACGCGGCGATCTTATCGCAATAATATATGAATATCAGAAGAAACAGGAAGAACTCGTGAAAGAGATCAGCGAGCTTCGGGAACAACTCGAATCGAAAAAACTTAAAATCAACAAAGCGGGTTCGATCGCAGAGGCTGTAGTCGGACTCGATCTTCTTTTTGAGACCGCACAGAAGACTGCCGATGATTATATCGAGCAGGTGAAGCTTGCGAACGAGGAGGCAGAAAAGAAAGCTGCCGAGATCATAAAGCGGGCTGAGGATGAGGCTGCGGAAATTGTTTTAAAGGCAAAGATAAAAGAAGCAAACAGGAAAAAGTGAGCCTGAAGCTCACTATTTGATATAAAGAAAGAAGCAGTTCAATGGCAGCTGATAAAAAGAAATCGGTCACGATGCCTTCAAAGGAACAGGTCGAGACCGAACTCGGCAAGATAAAATACAAGAAAAAATTCCTTAGCACTCTGCTGAGCACCGTTTCTGTATTGATAGTAGTAGCGGCGCTGGCAGTACTGGCTTCAACTTTATTCTTCCCCGTTGTTCAGGTTTCGGGCACCAGCATGGAGCCCACACTGAAAAACGGAGATGTACTCGTGCTTGTCAAGTCCGATAAGGTTGGATACGGAGATCTCTGCTGTGTATCATGGCAGAACAAGACTCTCCTGAAACGCGTTATCGGCTTACCCGGGGACAAAATAGATATTGACGATCAGGGCAACGTCAGCGTTAATAACGAACCGCTGGAGGAACCCTACGTTACCGAGAAAAGCCTCGGTATATGTGAGATTGAATTTCCGTATATGGTCCCTGACAATAAGATCTTTCTCCTGGGCGACAGACGTGAGTCTTCTGTGGACAGCAGAAGCGCGGCTATCGGCTGTGTGGGCAAGGATCAGATCATCGGAAAGGTCTTTTTCAAGGTCTGGCCGATAAAATGACTTAGAAAGGGGGACGGTGATATAGATGAAAAACTATATCGACGGTTTTTATGAACTTATCCATAAAAACAGTCTCAAGCGACGGCGTATGATCTCGCTTTTGCTTGTTCTTTCAATGTTTGTATCATCAGGCGTCCTCTGGGGGCTGCACGATACAGGCATTACAATGGTGAATGAGGAGCTCTGCGGCATCGCTGAGCATACCCACACGGATGAGTGCTATGAAGATGTCCTCATATGCGGACTCGAGGAAAATGAGGAGCATACCCATACAGCGGAATGCTACGAAAGACGCCTGGTCTGCGGATATGAGGAACACATCCATGACCTCGGATGTTACACCGACGATGAGTCCTTCAGCGAAGAGAATGAGGAGATCAGGGCTCTTGATCTCAGCTCAGACGGTGAAGTTGTCTATGATGTCGGAGAGTTACCCGAGGAAGCTTTCCTGTCGGAAGATTTACCGACACTGACGCTGGATAATGAGATCGCTGCAATGGCAGATGATACTCTGCATACTATCAATACGGTGGATAACATCGCTGAGGGTATCAGATTCACACTGTTCAATTACGGTGATTCGGCTCTTGAAAACAAGAACAACAATTATTATTATCAGCGGGATGAGGCAAGCGGAGAATATACCCATCCTAATGTAAAGGATTCAGGCATCAATTCTGGTAAGAACGTTAATGATGACATCATGTTCTTCGCTTATGGTACTCCTCCGCCTCATGGAGATGAAACAGGCGGAACGGTTCTGAACAGTAACGGCGAAGCTGTTACTGCTTATTATCCAGGTACACATGATAAGAACTCTTATTCCGGTGATTACAATTTTGATTCTTATGAGTCCGGAAACAGAGCTGTTCAGGGGATCGTACAAAGCGATCTCGGCACAGACGGTTATCCTAAAGTTGCAGGTTCAGGCAATAGCCTCGATTATCTGTTCAATAACTCCACCGCTTCATACAAGCAGGTATACAGCGATGTAAACCATCTGCTCAAGAAGGTGACCAGCGAAAAAGGTGTAGATCATCTTGTTTTCAACAGTAATGAGAACTACGCTTACTTTAATCAGGATACCAATGAATTTGAAGTGTATGACAGGACGTTTGATATCATCAATGATAATCACCATAAAGCCGGTGATGTGAACAACATCAAGTTTGACGCTGACGAAAATCCGATCAAATATGATAAAGACGTCGATCCCGGATTCAAGATAGGTTTCTTCCCCTTTGACGAATATGATGAATCGAGAAAAGATCCTAACTATGATGGTAACGGATATGATCATCACTTCGGCATGAAGATGGAAGCGTCATTCAGTAATCCTGAATATGACGGCATAAATGTCAAGGAGCCGATAACCTTTAAGTACAGCGGCGACGATGATATGTGGGTATTCGTTGACGGAAAGCTCGTTCTTGACCTTGGCGGTATCCATGAGCCTGCGGGCGGAATGATCGATTTTTCAAACGGTCTTGTCTGGGCACAGGATAACTCTCAGGGTAAAACCCTTGCCACGATAAAATCCGAAGGAAATTATTCCGATGAAGCGTGGGCAGCACTGCCTAAGCCGATAGGCATTGATACTGCAAGTACAAGCAGTGATTCAGTAAATAAATGGATCGTAAAGCCGATCACGGATTATATTTCTGACTGGAATGACAATGCAAACGGCGAACACGATATCAAAATGTTCTATCTTGAGCGAGGCGGCTGTTATTCAAACCTCGCAATGGAAATGAACCTTCCCACACTGAAGCCCCTCTCGGTTATCAAGAATGTTGATTACAAGGAGCACCTTGATCACACATACGATGATACTGAGTACGAGTTCCAGCTTTGGGAGAAGGTCGAAGATGACTGGGTAATACCTACAGACATCGCCGATAACAACTTCAAGATCAGAGCGGGCGAGAGAAAGAAGTTCGATAAGCTTGGACAGACAAGAATCTTCAAGGTTGTCGAAGTCGGCGTTGACCCCCAATGTGATCGAGAAGGTCGAACTGGCATATGATGATGGTTCACTTGAAAACCTGCCCATAGTCAACGGTGAAGCAGCCAAGGAAGGCGGCGCGCTGAAGGATATGAACAGTTATAATTTCAAGAACACCATTCAGGAAGATTTTACCAATATAAACGTAAAGAAGAAATGGTCACCTGATCTTAAACCGGAAAGCTCACTTAATGACTTTGTCGTAAAGTTCAAGATCATGCGTACCGACTCCGTTACGGGGGAAGTAAAGCAGGTAGCGCTCAAGGATGATGAAGGTATCAAGAAAAGAACGTTTACGATCTCTTCACAGGAGTGGAACGAGGGTGTGACTATCAATCATCTTCTTTCACGTTACGGTGATCACTTCTACACATATACTGTTGAGGAACTCAATGTTCCCAACGGATACAAGGCTGCCTACGGAACCGATGAAACAGGATCCATGGTGATAACCAATACGGATATTACCAAGATGCAGATCAACGTCAAGAAGGAGTGGGAGAATGTCTCGGGAACCGAGCCGCGGATCCGGCTTCGTCTGACAAGAAAAAAAGTCGGATATGAGGGCAGCAAGCCAACAGCATTAACGATAAATATCCTTGATGAGGGCGGCAATAGCATAAAGAGCCAGACTATAACACCAAGCTCTGAGAATAAAATATATTCCGGCGGAAGCGTTGAGTTCGCTTATGTACTTCCTAAGGGAGCCGAGCTATATTACGACGATCCGGCGTATCCCCAGAAGACACCTGAAAAGCTTCGCGTAAAATATGACGATGGAGTGCTTGTGCTCGACGATCTTGCTGCTATAGATCCTGAACATCCGGACACTATACCGAATGTGGTCACTTTCAAGGTGAAGACAGATAAGGCAGAAGACAGTCTGTTGATACTTCATCATTCGTTTACAGGTAACACAAACGGCTGGGGCTGTGAAGGCGGTTCGATCTCACACGAGTTTGACCGTGATAAGGATTACGCTACCGGAGGCTATATCACTATAGGTAACAGAGATAAGGCATGGAATGGTGCAACGATCACTCTTGATCCTGCTTTGTTCCATGTAAACAAGACCTACACATTCACAGCTTATGTTTACAGTCCTGTGGCTACGACATTCAAGATGAGCTTCAACAACGGTCTTGGTCATTATGATCAGATCACCAATCCACCTGTTCAGGTGGTAGCTGATACATGGAAGAAGCTCACGGGTACTATCAAGCTTCCTGCTGAGATAGATCCATACGGAATGTATATAAAGGTCGAGGAAAGTAATGATTTCCATACTTCTTACTTCCGAATGGACGAGTTTGCTGCTATTGAAGGCGATCATGATGTTAACATCGTGGCAGACTCCGGAGTAGTTGAAGTTGACGCAGGCGGCACAACCACCGAAACAATAGGTGATGAAGTCTTCAATCATTCAAATATGGATGGCTATGGAAGCAAAGGGTGGTATAAATCTGGTAGTCCTACATTAGAGCGTAAGGATAATGGCAATGGCGCAGTGGCTGTAGTTGTATCTGATAGAAGTAACAGCTATGATGGTATTGATAAAGAAATACCAAATCCGACGCCCGGTGGTAAATACAGATTGAACGCTCAGGTATCCGGTCATAGATATTATACTGATCCTGATCCTGGTAATGTAGATCATCAAATTGTTTTCAAAATAAAGTATACAAGAATCGGCGAAAGTGATGAAACACAGGAACCGGTTACGACTGTTACTTCATCAGGTGATGGATGGAAAACCATAAATTCCACATTTGAATTACCTGCTGATCTTGATACTTCAAAACGAGTTACAGTTGGTTTCTGTGCAAACGGAACTGGAGATAGTACCGCTTTTGAGGTCTGGAACTGTAAGCTGAATAAAGTCAATGTTACCACAAGCGAAGGTATAACAGGTAATAAAGACGGTTATAAGTTGGAAGGCGGCAAGTATAAATCCAACTACAGCAACTATAAGATCGTCATTGATCCAAACTCCGTAACCGATCCAATGCACCTCAAGGGTGAATATGTGGATGATGATGGTTGGGAGAGAGTAATAACTCTTCCTGATGACGGTGCAGACTGGACATATCACTGGGATAATGATCAGAATACCCAGTCTCCGCATAAGATCGAAGAGGATTCCGCACGTTTCCTCTACAAATATCACCTCGAAGAGGTTTGGATAGATAATGAGGGCAATGTGATAGGACCCGTCGACGGAGATCTGATGAGTGCTGACGGAGATTACCTCGTTACTTATATGAATAACGATGTAGCTACAAATGACAGTGCTAATCCTATTACAGTCAAGAACAAGTACATCTGGTACAAGCTGCCTGCAACAGGCGGCAGAGGAACCACAGGCATCTACGTGCTTGGCGGCTTCCTGACAGCAATGGGTATATTAAGCGGATGCGCTGCATACAAGCGCAAAAGGAGGCGTGACTGAAATGGCTTCCTGAAAGATGCTTACAACCATCCGCAAAAAACAAAAATATATTAAAATGGAGGAAAATATATGAAAACTAATAAACGCGCATTAGCAATAATGACAGCAGCCTTTATGGCAATGACACCTGTAGCAGCAACCGGTCTTACTGCTTTTGCAGAAGGAGAGACTGCTGCTGCAACATATGATATAACCGTAAATGCTTCAAAGAAAGCTGATTCAGCTTTTGCAGCATATCAGATCTTTGCAGGAAAAGTTGAAAACGGTAAGCTCACCGGAATCCAGTGGGGTTCTGGAATGCCTGCTGATAAGAGTGGCTTATTAAGTGCTCTTCAGGCAGAAGATGCTTTCAAGGTCGGAGAGGGCGGTGCAAATGTATTTGCTTCCCTGACAGCTGAATCGACAGCTGAGGATTATTCTAAGGCAATTGGTCAGTTAGAAGATAGGTCTGACGCTGCAAATGCACTGGCAAGAATACTTGAAGATGTTGTAGGTACAGCTGTTACTGACGGAAATACAAGTACTGCACAGGTTATTGAGGGTGTGGCTTCTGGTTATTATCTGGTTAAGGAAACAACAACAGCTAATGATGAAAACCTGATTACTCTCAATCTTCTTAAAGTAGTTGGTGAAGATGTTACTGTCACAACAAAGGAAGATCTTCCTACACTTGAGAAGAAGATAACAGGGGCAACGGCAAAAGATGGTGGTAAGGCCAATGCAGTTAGCATAGGCGACGATGTTCCTTACGAGATCACATCAGCAGTACCTGATATGACCGGTTACGCAAAGTACTTCTTTGTAATCAGTGATAAGATGGTTAAAGGCTTGACATTTAATAATGATGTTGCAATTACCATTGGAGGCACACCAGTACCTGCTGATAAATATGAGGTTCAGACAGATGCTGCTGATACTGACGGAAATACCTTCCAGATAGTATTCAAGGATTTCTATGGTAATTGGAAAAATAATTCTGGTGATACTATCGTAGTTACATATTCTGCTACCCTCAACGAGAAAGCAGATCGTACTACAACAGGTAACCTTAATACTGCTAACCTGACATACTCGAATAATCCTAATATAGTTCCTGATGGTGAGTCAACTGATAATCCTGATGAACCTAAGCCTCCTACGCCTGGTAATCCTGATGAGCCCGGCGATCCTGTAGGAAAGACACCTGATAAGCAGACAAAGACCTATACAGCTAACATCAAGCTCACTAAGGTTGATGGTGCATCTACAGCTACACCAAAGGCAACACTTACAGGCGCTAAGTTCAAGATTCATGGAACATCTGCAAACGTTGTTCTTGTAAACGGTAAAGCATATCAGAAGGATGCAGAAGGAACATACTATAAGTTAAAGGATGGAACATTTACAACAACAGCTCCAGGCAGTGATACTAAATCATATGACGGAACAGATAAGTATAAGGAAGTTTCTAATGTAAGCTCAAACACAACATATACAGATATCTGTATGGAAGCTTATGTAAAATCTGACGGAACATTAGAGTTCGGCGGTCTTGGTGCTGGTACATATACTATCACTGAGCTTGTAGCTCCTTCTGGTTACAATATGCTTGATGCTCCTATAGTGGTTGATATCAGCGATACAGGTGTAACATTTAATGCTCCTGCATGGACTGCTACAAAGGACGGAACAGCTATTGATATGGACAATACAGCAACTGTTGAGTTCGAGATCGAGAACAAGGAAGGTTCAACACTTCCTTCGACCGGTGGTATCGGTACAAAGCTGTTCTACCTCTTCGGCGGTATCCTGGTAGCAGGTTCAGGCATTCTCCTTATCACAAAGAAGAGAATGGCTAAGGAAAACTGATCATTACAACGATCTATCACAAAAAATCTGAATAACTGAGTGCAGTGGAGGGGCTCTCCCTCCGCTGCATGATCATAAATATTTCTCAAGGAGCTTTTGATGAAGCGCTTTATTCTGAAGTCGCTGCCATTTTTGGCACTGTTTATAGGTCTGGTGCTGCTGCTGTACCCCACGGTCAGCGAGCATATCAACACCATGCACCAGTCCCGCGCTATACAGAAGTATAACGATATTGCAGAGTCAATGAGCAATGAGCAGCAGGAACAGCTTATCAGAGCTGCGAACGAATATAACAGGAAGATAGCTTCCACACAGGGCGTACTTTTCCACCCCGAGCGTGTGGAGGGCTACAACGAAACACTTGACATTACAGGAACGGGAATAATGGGATATGTCACCATTGAGAAGATCAAGGTGGAGCTCCCTATCTACCACAGCGTTGACGAGAACGTTCTTCAGATAGCGGCAGGGCATCTGCCGGGGACGAGCCTTCCCGTCGGCGGCACAGGTACACACGCTGTACTGTCGGGACACAGAGGACTTCCCAGTGCAAGGCTTTTCACTGACCTTGACAAGATGGAGATAGGAGACTTATTCTACATAACGGTCCTGTCCGATGTCCTCACATATCAGGTGGATCAGATAAAGACCGTCAAGCCATATGAGATAGAAGATCTTGCAATAGACCCGAATGAGGACTACTGCACACTGTTCACCTGCACTCCGTACGGTATCAATTCCCACAGGCTTCTCGTAAGGGGCAAAAGGATAGAGACCAGGGAGGAGATGAAGGTCTATGTTGCCAACGACGGCTTCATAGTATCGCCTATCATCGTCGCACCTGTTATAGCAGCACCGATACTGCTGATACTGTTCATCATACTGATGTTCGGCGGCAGGAAAAAGAAAAAGAGCTCTTATGAAAGCAGCCGCAGGGCTGTAGAGGAATATTTCAGGGGACAGGGGGTCCCCGTAAATGATACAAAAAATGAAAGGAGTGATGAGAATGCAGAAGGTCCGTAAAAGTGCTATATGCTTGTTGATGAGTATGCTTTGTATGCTGTTTACATTCTGTTGGGCGGTTCCCGTGGATCTTTCAGCTGCCTCTGACAAGAGCATCACTCTTGAATGTAAAAAAGATGACGTAATACTGAAGGGTATGCGGTGGAAGATCTACCGCGCAGGCGAAAGAGGCGGCGAAGGATTTGTGCTGACAGGCGATTTTGCAGAATGTCAGGCAGATCTGGGAGATATGTCCGTGGAGAACATAAGCCACGCGGCACAGACCCTCGAAAGCTTTGCGATAATGAAGCAGCTTGGGGCGCTGGCTGAAGGCTCCACTGCGAATAACGGAGCCGTTACATTCAGCGGACTTGATGACGGACTTTACCTTGCAGTGGGCTATCCTGTTGAGGACGGAGCTTACTACTATGAGCCCTCACCGCTGCTGATGGAAGTCAGAAGCGATAGAAGCAGCTTCTCATTTGACGCATATCCCAAGATAGTCAGAGTAACTCTCAGTGACAATGTTACAGCCTACACCGTAAAAAAGTGTGGGTGGACGATGATAATGCCTACCAGGCACGTCCCACATATGTAACTGTTGATATTTTCAAGGACGAGGCGCTCTATGATACAGTCACTCTTAATGAGAGCAACGACTGGGAGTATCGCTGGGTAGTAAATGACAATTCTTCACAGTGGAGAGTTGCCGAGCGCGTGGTACCCGTGGATTATGAGGTAAGGATCGAGCATAACGAGACCCAGTACCTTATAAGGAACAGCTACAAGAACGCAGTGACCACCACAACTACCACGACCACAACGACTACTACCACTACGACTACAACAACGACCAGCGGAAGCACTGAAAAGACTACTGCTCCGAAAACAACATCGGCTCCTCCCGCAAGCACAACTACCACCGTGCCAAAGGAGAAGATCCCACAGACGGGACAGCTCTGGTGGCCTGTACTTCCCATGGGAGTAGGCGGAATAATGTTCATCATGCTCGGTGTAACGATGAAGCCGAGAAAGAAGAACGACTAATTGAATAGTTCAGCGGCAACGCTGAGATACCTCGGAAGGAAATGGAAGGGGTAAAGGCTGTCGGTACGAAAGTGCCGGCAGCTTTTTTATTGTGCGGAGCACACAGCCGTCGGGAAATATTTCGTCAGTTTCTGATAAAAGGCGTCAGGATTTTCTGTTTCAGCCTGTCGCAGTCTCAGTGAGAATGTGTGGTTTTCGCGGGAAAGCGCAGATCATGGCGAGAAAAACCCCTTTTCCCGAAAATCCTCGGGTGCTATACTTTCTTCATAGGAGGATCTTGCTATGAAGAAACTGATTTTACTTGCGGCAGCAGCTGTACTGACGGGCGGCACTGATACAGACTCCGCAGAGACGCTGCCGAGCAGCTACGATTACACCATAATCGACGGTGAGGCGACCATCGTGGGCTATACGGGAAAGCCCGTATACATAGACATTCCCGGATTTATTGAGGGCTGCCCCGTTACTGAGGTAAGGGACAACGCATTCTATAACTGCAACAGCCTAAAATGGATAAGGCTTCCCGACACTGTCGAAAAGATAGGTCACCACAGCTTCTACGCCTGCTATGAGCTTGAGACCGCAGAGCTTCCCGAGGGACTTGAGGAGATAGGCATGGGCTGCTTCTGCGGCTGTGCGTCCCTGTCCGTTGTGGACTTGCCCGATTCATTGCGTGTGCTGCCCGATTCCTGCTTCCGCGCCTGCACCTCGCTGACCGATGCGGAGCTCCCCGCGGGACTTGAGACCGTGGACAAGTTCTGCTTTTCGGGCTGCACGGCACTGAAAAACGTGAAAACGGGAGACTGCCTTTTGAGCATCGGAGAACGGGCGTTTTATCAGTGCCATAATATGGATACCGTGTACCTGCCGCCCACCGTAGAGACCATAGGCGATGAGGCACTGGGCTATGACTGCGACAGGAACCTTCTGATAAAGCAGACCAATCTTGTCATCACAGGGGAGCAGGGCAGCGCTGCTGAGCAATACGCCCATGAAAACGGTCTGACATTCTGTTCCGGTGAGCCCTCTGCGGCAGCTTTTGCGGAGCTCCGTCCTGTTGAGGACGAGGTGCCGTTTGCCGCCTGGCTGGGACTTTTTGTATTCGGCACTATCGCCGCATTGGTGCTGTGGCTGGTGTTCAGACGGGGAGAGCGCGACAGCTTAAATAAAGATGAAAATGACTGACCATTAATTGCGTTTTCCCGAAAACAGACCATTTTTAGGAATGTTTCATAAAATCTCTTGCATTTTCACGGAAAATGTGCTATTATAGATTTGGAAGAATGCGTTAAGCTTGTAGTTTAACTTAGGCACTTAAATTTTAAGCTTAACATTGAAAATTTAATAAACCGATCTGGAGGGATCAAATTGAAGAAAGATATTATAAAGCGGTCTGCCTGCACTGTGGCGGCTGCTTTCATCGCTGCGGCGGCGATGAGTTTTCCCTCTGCCATGAAAGACGGGAAGGGTGCAGCTGCTGCGGACACCGTGCTCAAGTACGAGTTTGAGGACGGCAAGACATCCGGCGGCAAGTTCTACACCGCGGGGATCAAAAGCAAGCCCGATGAGGAAGTGAAGTGGGAAATATCCGAATTCTCGGGCAGCGGCTTTGCGTACCTCGACCAGAAGGGCACCACCATAAGCGTTGATGTGGACGTACCTGCGGACGGGCTTTATGAGCTGACTATCTGCTACTGTGAGCCCAGCGACCCCAACAAGAAGGTGCAGTACCTCAACGTAAACGGCGTAAATCAGGGTGAGGTAAGCTTTCCATTCAACACAAAGTTCGAGGAGACCTCGGGCGGCGTAGTGAACCTGAAAAAAGGCAAAAACACCATCGAGCTCAAGGCTTACTGGGGCTATGCGTACTATGACTACCTCACATTGAAGCCTGCTTCGGAGAAGCTCACCAAGCTGAGCCCTGACAGGAGGCTTTCAAACCCGAAGGCGTCCGACTCGGCAAAAAGGCTCTACAGCTACCTCTGTGACACCTACGGGAACCATATCATCGCAGGTCAGCAGGAGTACTGCGGCGAGCATAACTACAACATCAATGCCGACCCAACCACTAAGAACTATATAGTGGACAACGAGGCGGAATTCCAGTATATTGAAAAGACCACAGGCAAGCAGCCTGCCATTAGAGGCATCGACCTGCTGGCGTATAACTCCACCTCTACATGGCGTGACCACGCTCCCGAGCGAGCTATACAGTGGGTCAACGAGTACAAGGGCATAGCCACTCTCACCTGGCACTGGAACGTGCCGCTGGAGAAGGGCAGCGAGGAAACTGCCTTCTATGTAAAGTCTGCGGCGGCTACATACACCACATTCAGCATATCCAAAGCCCTTGAGGAGGGCACCTGGGAGCATGAGGTGCTTCTGGCGGACATAGATGTTCTGGCAACGGAGCTGAAAAAGCTGAAGGAAGCCGATGTTCCCGTGCTGTGGAGACCTCTCCACGAAGCCGAGGGCGGCTGGTTCTGGTGGGGAGCCGAGGGCCCCGAGCCCTGCAAGGAGCTTTACAGGTTCCTCTATGACAAGCTCACCAACGAGTACGGTCTGGACAACCTTATCTGGGTCTGGACAGGCTATACCTTCCCCACATCTCCCGCCTGGTATCCGGGCGATGACGTGGTTGATATAGTGGGCTACGACAAGTACAACGCAGCAGACGGAATGCCAAATCTCAGCTCTATATCGTCCACCTTCTACAGCCTGGTGCAGAGCACTGACTGCCACAAGATGGTGACCATGTCTGAGAATGACACCATACCTTCACTTGAAAACCTGGTGAACGACAAGGCGGCATGGCTGTATTTCTGCCCCTGGTACATGAATTTCCTCACCAGCGAGCAGAACAACCCCGTGGACAACCTCAAGGAGATATACAACAGCGATTACTGTATCACCCTTGATGAGCTGCCCGACCTGAAGAAGTACCCCATAAATGAGGTGGATGCTCCTTCAAAGACAACAACGGCGACTACTACAGCGCCCGTAAAGACCACCACCACAACAACAACATCGCAGAAGCCCGCAGCAGGTGACTACCTCAAGGGCGACGCGAACTGTGACGGCAAGGTGGAGCTGGCGGACGCCATAATGATAATGCAGTCTCTTGCAAATCCCGACAAATACGGCATAAAGGGCAGCAACAAGCAGCATCTTACCGAGCAGGGAAGAGTAAACGGAGACGTTGACAAGTCCACAGAGGGACTTACCTCAAATGACGCTCTGGAGATACAGAGGTATCTTCTCAGGCTTACAAAATGGGATTAAAATTGCTTCAGCATTATAAAAGGGAGGAATAATACTATGAAGCTTTCAAAAAAGATAATCGCCGCAGCACTGAGTGCTGCTACGGCGGCAGCCAGCATGGCATCATCAATGCCAATACAGGCTGCGGACACTGAAGAGGAGCAGCAGTTCTGCGCCCCTATCAGTGAGGTAGTCACAGACTCCGGTCTGGATATAGACTACGCAAGAGCACTCCAGTATTCGCTCTATTTCTACGATGCGAATATGTGCGGAGACCAGGTAAGTGAGCACACACGCCTTGCATGGCGCGGCGACTGCCATACCTATGACGCACACGTTCCCATGATAGAGTGGGACAGGATCACCACCCAGACCAGCAAGGGCGGTACCAACCTTTCATCTGAATTCATGACCAAGTATAAGGACGTTCTCGACCCCGACGGCGACGGCACTATCGACGTAGCGGGCGGATTCCACGATGCAGGTGACCACGTTGAGTTCGGTATGCCGGAAAACTATACGGCAGCTACCCTCGGCTGGGATTATTATGAATTCCGCGATGTTTTCAAGAAGTTAGAGCAGGATGACCATATGGAGACTATTCTCCGTTACTTCAATGACTACCTCATGAAGTGTACATTTCTTGATGATAACGGCACGGTTATCGCACACTGCTATCAGGTAGGCGACGGTAATATCGACCACGCTATCTGGAACAGCCCCGAGGTAGACACAATGCCTCGTCCCGCATTCTTCCTCACAGCCGAGAAGCCGCAGATCGACTATGTAGTATCTGCCGCAGCATCTCTGGCGATCAACTATCTCAACTTCAAGGATACCGACGAGGAGTATGCAGAAAAGTCACTGAAATACGCAAAGGCTCTCTGGGCATTTGCAAACAATGCTATAGATACATTCCCAGCAGCCGATGATAAGGATCCTCTGCTTTCCGATAACGGTGACGGTCCCGGACGTTTCTACGGCTCATCCAAGTGGCAGGACGACTACTGCTGGGCAGCAGCCTGGATGTACCTTGCAACAGGCGAGGCTTCCAGCTTCGATTATGCAGTAAAGATATTTGACTACTATGCTCCTTCGGGCTGGTGCTACTGCTGGAACGATATGTGGAGCGGTGCAGGCGTAATGTGGGGAGTAGTAAACCAGAAGTACCCCGAGCTTGACCTGGTCCAGAAGATCAGAGACGCACAGGGAAAGAACCAGTATGTATTCAAGGATTTCTGGGACGATGACTGTGTAGGAAAGTGCCTCAAGGCATTCAAGCAGAAGGAAACTCCCGGCGGCTTTGCACACCTTGATACATGGGGAAGCTGCCGTTATAACACAGCTATGCAGCTCATCTGCCTTCTTTACGATAAGTATGCCAATAACGGCGAGCCCAGCGAGTGGAGCGAGTGGGCAAGGAAGGAAATGGACTACGTTCTCGGTAAGAACGATATAACCTATAAGGAAAAACCTGATATGTCAGTTCTTGCAGGCAGAAACGGTACACACGGTCCCAGAGCCTTCATCGTAGGATACAATGATTCGGCAGTAAAGAATCCTCATCACCGTGCAGCATCAGGACTCCTCATGGCTGAGGATCCCCGTGAGCAGAGACACATTCTCTGGGGCGCACTTGCAGGCGGACCCGATGACAACGACGCTCACAGCGACAGCACAAATGACTGGACCGAGAATGAGGTGACCATCGACTATAACGCTTGTCTCCCCGGAGCAGCAGCAGGTCTCTACGCAATATACGGCACACCCGAAATGGCTATCACTCCCAACTTCCCTCCTGAGGACGAGAAGAGAGTATACGGCGGCGGTGGCAGCGAAGGCGGAAGCGGCTACTGGATAGAAGCAGTCGGAATCGACAGCCGTAACGATGACGGAACAGGCGCGGTGGAGGTATCACTGAAGGTCCTCTCCGGCGAATCAAAGCCCGCAAACAATATCACAGTAAGATACTTCATCGACGCATCTGAAGTAAAGGATCCTTCCGTTATCGAAACAAAGAAGCTTTACGATCAGGCAGAGATGGAGATACAGGGCGTTGAGTGTACTGTAAGCCCCTTACAGAAGTACAAGGATTCAGACAGCATCTACTATGTAGAGCTTTCATGGGAAGGCTGCAATATCGCCAACTCAGGCAAGAAGAGCCAGTTCTCTGTAGGATTCTACGGAAAGGGATACACTGAAAACAACAAGTATATCGTTTATGACTGGGATCCCACAAACGATTACAGCTATAAGTCACTCAAGCTTGGCAAGAAGACAGACTTCTTTGCAGTTGACGATCCGCCCGAGGTACGCTGCGACGCTATCTGCGTATACGCTGACGGTGTTCTGGTAGGCGGTACCGAGCCTGACGGATCGACTCCCGCACCCAAGGAAGAAGATGTCACCACAACAGCACCCCGGAAGACAACCACTACCACCACAAAGACTGTAGTTATCACAACTACAACAACAGGTCCCAATAGCACAGTTGTACGCGGTGATTCAAACTGCGACGGCAAGGTAGAGCTGGCAGACGCACTGCTCATCATGCAGGCACTTGCAAATCCCGACAAGTACAATATCGGCGGCACTTATGAAAAGGCTCTTACAGAGCGTGGCAAGAAGAACGGCGATGTTGACGACACCGAAGGACTTTCCTCCAACGACGCGCTGGAGATACAGCTCTTCCTCCTTCACAAGAAGGCAACACTCTGATATAATTTACCCGAAACGGCTGCACTTGAAAAGGTGCAGCTGTTTTGCGTTTTCACGAAACTTTCATTTCTCTCACAATTTACCTGTTGTATTTTCACATCAACTATGTTATAATTTTGTCATACTTGATATAGGAGATGAATTCACATGAATGAAGAAAAAAATCCGCGTAAGCAGTATGCGGTATACATAGTGATATGCCTGGTGCTGCTGATGATATTCAACGCCATAGTCATGCCCAAGCTGACACAGGCAGCTGTCAGGGACACCGATTACAGCTTTTTTCTGGACAGCCTTGACGAGGGGAAGGTGAAGAAGGTACAGATAGAAGACAGCGAGATAACCTTTACCGTTGAGGAGGACGGCAAGGAGCAGGCATACTCCACGGTGCGCATAGACGATCCCGATCTGGTAACGCGGCTCCATGAGAGCGGCGATGTGGAGTTCACGGGAAGGCTCCGTGAGCGGAGCCCTCTGCGTGACTTCCTGCTGGGCTGGATAATCCCTATTGTAGGTATGTTCATGCTCTGGAACCTGCTGTTCAAGGGGCTTGGCAAGAGAATGGGGGGGACTTGGCAATGCCATGTCCTTCGGCAAGAGCAATGCGAAGATTTACGTCAAGGCGCAGACAGGCAAGACCTTTGCCGACGTGGCAGGACAGGACGAAGCCAAGGAAGCGCTTGCCGAGATAGTGGACTTCCTTCACAATCCTGACAAATACGCCGAGATAGGTGCCGACCTTCCCAAGGGAGCCCTTCTTGTGGGACCTCCCGGCACAGGAAAAACGCTTCTTGCCCAGGCAGTAGCAGGCGAGGCGGAGGTGCCCTTCTTCTCCATTTCGGGCTCAGAGTTCGTGGAGATGTTTGTGGGAATGGGTGCTGCGAAGGTTCGCGACCTGTTCAGCCAGGCGACCCAGAAGGCTCCCTGTATAGTATTCATCGACGAGATAGACACCATAGGCAAGAAGCGTGACGGACAAGTCGGCGGCAATGACGAGCGTGAGCAGACCCTGAACCAGCTTCTCACGGAGATGGACGGCTTTGACGGCAAAAAGGGAGTAGTTATCCTTGCAGCCACCAACCGTCCCGAGTCCCTTGACCCTGCGCTGCTCCGCCCGGGACGCTTTGACAGGCGTATCCCCGTTGAGCTTCCCGACCTTGCAGGCAGAGAGGCAGTGCTGAAGGTACACGCGAAAAAGGTGAAGCTCACCGACAATATAGACTTCAACGCCATAGCCAGAGCCACGGCAGGAGCCTCCGGCGCGGAGCTTGCCAATATCGTCAATGAGGCGGCACTGAGAGCCGTAAGGAGCGGCAGGAGCGCTGTGAACCAGTCCGACCTTGAGGAGAGCGTAGAGGTAGTCATCGCAGGCTACCAGCGCAAGAACGCAGTCATCTCACAGAGGGAAAAGGAGATAATAGCCTATCACGAGGTGGGACACGCTCTGGTTGCGGCAATGCAGAAGGACTCCGCTCCCGTCCACAAGATAACCATAATCCCCAGAACATCGGGAGCTCTCGGCTACACCATGCAGGTGGACGAGGACGAAAAGTTCCTCATGTCCAGGGAGGAGGCATTGGGCAAGATAGCCACTCTCACAGGCGGACGCTCGGCGGAGGAGCTGGTTTTCAATACCTGTACCACAGGAGCCTCCAATGACATTGAGAAGGCGACAAAGCTTGCCCGCGCCATGGTGACACGCTACGGAATGAGCAGCAAATTCGACATGGTAGCTCTTGAGACTGTGAATAACCAGTATCTCGGCGGCGATACCTCGCTGGCGTGCTCTCCCGAGACAGCGGCAAAGATAGACGAGGAGGTGAGCAGTATCGTGAGAAATGCCCATACCAAGGCGGTTCAGATACTCACCGACAACCTGGGCAAGCTTCATGAGATAGCCCGCTTCCTCCTTGAGAGGGAGACCATCACAGGCGAGGAGTTCATGGCGATACTCCGCAGAGAGCCTGCGCTTACTGTATAAACCGTAAAAAAACTGCCAATGATAGCCGATGAGGTGATAACATTGAAAACACACACATCGGCAGTCCTGGCGGCAGGGCTCATACTGACAATACTTATATCAAATATGGGCGTTATAATACGGGACGGGCGCAGACTTGACAAGCTACGGGGACGGGTGCTGCGGCTCCACATACTTGCAAACTCCGACAGCGAGGAGGACCAGCGGCTGAAACTGCTGGTCCGTGATGAGCTGCTGAAAAGGAACTATTTCGGCGAAGCGTCAGACCTCACCGAGGCTGAAGCCATAGCGCGTGAGCAAATTGATGATATAACAGCGGCAGCGGAGCAGGTGCTCCGCGAAAACGGCTCTGCGGACAAAGTAACAGCAGAGCTTGAGACTACGGACTTCACTGACCGCATTTACGACGGAATCACTATGCCCGCGGGAGAGTACAGAGCCCTCCGTATTAAAATAGGAAGGGCAGAGGGACACAACTGGTGGTGCGTAATGTATCCGCCCCTGTGCATTCCCGCAGCCTGCGGCGAAGCCGAGGAGGAGACGGAAGCCGCAGAGGACAATACTGCCGAAGAGGAGTATTTCGCTGATGAGGAACTCGATATACTGAAAAAACCGAAGAAATATAAGATAAGATTTGCAATATGGGATAAAATCAAGGCGCTTATAGAGACCTGAACTGTGCATTGTGACAAATTTCACCCAGCCGCTTGACTTATTTCCCACAGTGATGTATAATAATTGAGTAAACAAAGCAGAACTATGCGTTCTCACCGTCGGGCTAAGCTGAAACGGTCAATATGTATCGGATATCCTGCTGTTCTTGCGGCAGGGGATATATTCAGTGTGTATTGGTGAGTGCGGATAACTTCTGCACTCATTTTTGTTTTTAAATTATATTGCTTGGAGGTGCTTGACTATTAGCAAACAGGAACTGCAGATCAACGAAGAGATAAGAGACAAGGAAGTACTCGTAATCGACGCTGACGGTAAAAAGCTTGGCGTTTTATCCGCCAAAGAGGCTCAGCAGATAGCCTTCGACAAGGATCTGGATCTCGTTAAGATCGCTCCGCAGGCAACACCGCCCGTGTGCCGTATCATGGACTACGGAAAGTATTGCTTTGAGCAGGCTAAGCGTGAGAAGGAAGCAAGAAAAAATCAGAAAGTCGTTGCTATCAAGGAGATCAGAATGTTCTCCACAATAGACACACATGATTTCGAGACGAAGGTAAATCAGGCTGTCAAATTTTTACAGGGCGGCGATAAGCTCAAGGTTTCGGTGAGATTCCGTAAGAGAGCTATTGCACATCCGGAACTTGGAAGCGAGCTGCTTGATCGCTTCAAGGAAGCAGTTTCTGCGGCAGGCACTGTGGATAAGCCGGCTAAGATGGAGGGACGCAGCATAGTAATGTTCGTTTCCCCAAAGGCCGCTAAGTAAGGAGGATCATATAATGGCAAAGGTAAAGGTTAAAACTCACTCGGGCGCTAAGAAGCGTTTTAAGATTACAGGAAGCGGTAAGGTAAAGTACCAGCACACCAACAAGAGACACAGACTTACTCAGAAGGACACTAAGCGCAAGAGAATCGCTCGTAACGCAGGTGTAGCAGACTGCACAAACGCACCTACAATCAAGAAGCTCGTTCCTTATATGTAATCGGAAGCGGATAATTTGTTCCGCATGGTACTGAGCGCAATTCCCGTAATTTTAATTTTGGAGGTAAAAGACTATGGCACGTATTAAAGGTGCAATGATGACTCGTAAGAGAAGAAACAAGACTTTAAAGCTTGCTAAGGGCTACTGGGGCGCAAAGAGCAAGCACTTCAAGATGGCTAAGCAGGCCGTAATGAAGTCAGGCAACTACGCATATATCGGAAGAAAGCAGAAGAAGAGACAGTTCAGACAGCTCTGGATCACAAGAATTTCCGCAGCTGCAAAGCTCAACGGCATGAACTACTCAACATTCATGAACGGCTGCAAGAAGGCTGGTATCTCTCTCAACAGAAAGATGCTCAGCGAGATCGCTATCAACGATGCAGCAGGCTTCACAGCAATCGCTGACAAGGCAAAGGCTGCTCTTTAATTGCAATTAAAAACACGCTCCTTTTATAAAGAGCGTGTTTTCTTGTAGGAGGCGGGGGAAGACTCCGCCTGCTGCAAGAAGTCTCACCAAGTTATAACGGAGGTGCGTGTAGTATTGGATAATATTATAACCTCTAAAGATAATCCCACCATCAAGCTGTATCAGAAGCTTTCCTCGTCGAAAAAAGAAAGGCTTCAGTACGGCTTATTCGTGTTGGAGGGGCTCAGAATAGTGGAGGACGCTCTTAAAGAGGACAGCGGCATAACTCAGCTCATACTGACCGGTAAGGCGTGGGAGCGCTGGGGCGAGGAGCTTTTACAGGCTGATTTGAGAGATACAAGGACAATTGTCATTTCAAATGAGCTTGGAAACAGGATAGCCTCGACGGAGAGCACACAGGGAGTCTTTGCCATATGCAGGATACCCATTCAGCGTACTGCTGAGAGTATAGTCCGAGAGGGCGGGAAATACCTTGTGCTGTTCGGTCTCCAGGACCCGGGAAACGTGGGCATGATGATAAGGACCGCGGACGCTCTGGGTATCGACGGAGTTATAATGTCGGGCAGCTGCGACCTTTACAGTCCCAAGGTGATACGTTCCACCATGGGCTCTGTGTTCAGAATGGCGATCGCCGTTGAAAACGATGCCGACGCTCTTTTTGAGCAGCTTAACGGAAAGGGCACGGTCACATCTGCGGCAGTCATCGACAAGGACGCAGTACCCGTAACGGAATGTGAGTTCACGGGCACACAGGCGGTGTTCATCGGCAACGAGGGCAACGGACTGCCTGCGGACATCGCACAGCGCTGCACGAGAAGGGTCATAATACCCATGCACGGAAACATCAACTCCCTCAACGCGGCGATGGCTGCGGGGATACTCATGTGGGAGCTGAAACGATAAGTCCGAAAAGGAGGGCTGACTATGGAGGAAACAAAATACTGGCTCTGGCTGAATATGGTCTTCGGAACGGGAAACCACCGTATCTGGGAGGTCATGAGCTTCTTCCGCACGGCGGAAAAGGCGTACATCTCCCTCACCACCGATAACGGCATAGTCAGTCTTAACGAGGCAGAGCGGAAGAACGTCAATTCTATCCCTCTGCGGAATGCGGAGATATATCTTGCCAACTGCGCCAAGAGGGGCATCGGAGCCGTAGCCTTTACGGAGCCCGATTATCCCGAGCAGCTGAAGCACATCTACAATCCGCCGTCCCTGCTCTATTATAAAGGAAATATCTCTTGCCTTAAAACGGAGCTTACAGTGACCTCCGTGGGCACGAGAAAAGCCACTCCCTACAGCCTTAAAGCAGCTAAGGAGATATGCTCCGAGCTTTCGGCAAGGGGAGCTGTTATAATTAGCGGCTTTGCGGTAGGCATCGACCTTGCCTCACACATGGCTGCGGCAGACATAGGCAGACCCACAGTCTGCGTAATGGGCTGCGGCGTTGATGTGGACTATCCCAAGCCCAATTTCCGGTACAGAGATACCATACTTGCGGCAGGCGGTGTGTTTATATCGGAATTTCCGCCGGGAACTCCGCCCAATTCTCCCAACTTCCCCAAGCGCAACCGTGTGCTTGCGGCGCTGGGAGCAGCTGCGGTGGTATTCCAGGCAGGAGCCAAGAGCGGCTCGCTGATAACAGCCAATCTTGCGGCAGGACAGGGGCGCGAGGTGCTGTGTCTGCCTCCTGCGGACATATTCAGCGGAGAGTTTGCAGGCAATGTGAAGCTTCTCCGTGACGGAGCGCTGCCCATGTACGACGCCTCCGACGTTATGGACTGCATAACGGGAAAGAAGAAAAAGTCAGCGGATACTTCTGCCGTCAGAAGGGGAGCAGAAGTGTTCGGTGAGACCAGTGAGCCCTCAAACGATGAGTTAAACGACCTTATGAGGGCAATGAACGGTATAGACGATGTAAAAAAGGAACCTGCCGAAAGACCTGAGCAGCCCGCGCTGTCCGGCGAGCTGTCGGAGACTCAGCGCCGCATTGCGGAGGAGCTTATGAACGGTGCTCTCCACGCAGATGAGCTTGCTCAGAGACTTGAGCTTGATCCCTCCGTGCTTATGACAGAGCTTACGGAGCTTGAAATATTCGGGACAGTGAGATCGCTGCCCGGAAAAATGTTTGAACTTATCAGATAAGGGGATAAATCAATGTCAGATTTAGTCATAGTAGAGTCGCCTGCAAAGGCAAAAACTATCCAGAAGTATCTCGGAGCGGGATATGAGGTAATAGCTTCCATGGGACACGTCCGCGATCTTCCCAAGTCGAAGATGGGCGTGGACAAGGACAACGACTTCAAGCCTCAGTACACAGATATGAAGGGCAAGGAGGACGTTATCAGAGAGCTGAAAAAGCGCGCCAAGAAGTGCGACAAAGTATACCTCGCCACCGACCCCGATCGTGAGGGAGAGGCAATATCATGGCATATCGCCCAGATGCTGAAGCTGGATATGAACGATAACAACCGAGTGGCTTTCAACGAGATCACCAAGACAGGCGTAAAGAACGGAATGAGCAATCCGCACAAGATAGATGTGGATCTGGTCAATGCCCAGCAGGCAAGGCGTATCCTTGACCGACTTGTGGGCTATGAGCTGAGCCCCTTCCTGTGGAAAAAGGTCAAGAGAGGACTTTCCGCAGGCAGAGTACAGTCCGTTGCTGTACGTCTTGTAGTTGACCGTGAGAACGAGATAAGGGCATTCGTACCCAAGGAGTACTGGTCCATCGACGCCAAGTTCACCGCCCTCTCATCGAGGAAGGTGTTCGACGCTGCACTTGTGGCAGTAGACGGCGAAAAGCTTGAGATCCCCAACCAGGCAGAGGCAGACGGACTTCTTGCAAGGCTTGAGAACGCCGAATACGTTGTAAAGTCGGTAAAGAAAAGGGTCACCAAGAAACAGCCTGCACCTCCCTTCATCACCTCCACCCTCCAGCAGGAGGCTTCCCGAAAGCTGAGCTTCAGTGCAAAGCGCACCATGAAGGCAGCGCAGGAGCTTTACGAAGGTGTTGACGTACAGGGAGTAGGTGCAGTAGGTCTTATCACATACATGAGAACGGACAGTCTCCGTATCTCCGACGAGGCGAAGAAGGCAGCCGCCGAATATATCGGAACTGTCTACGGCAAGGACTATCTGCCCCCGGAGCCCAGAAACTTCAAGACCAAGAGCAACGCACAGGACGCCCATGAAGCTATACGTCCCTCGACCCCCGAGCTTACCCCCGAGAGAGTAAAGTCCAGTCTCAGCTCCGACCAGTACAAGCTCTACAAGCTCATATGGGAGCGCTTTATCGCAAGCCAGATGGCAAACGCCCTGCTGGACACCGTATCTGCGGATATAGAGGCAAATGGCTGCACATTCAGGGCATCGGGCTATTCCGTTAAGTTTGACGGATTTATGGCACTTTATGTAGAGTCCAGCGACTCCGAGGACGGCTCAAAGAAGATGCTTCCCGAGCTCAAAGCAGAGGATAAGCTGAAGCTGAAGTCCATCGCTGGCAATCAGCACTTCACACAGCCCCCTCCGCGATATACCGAGGCTTCTCTCATCAAGGCACTTGAGGAGAACGGCATCGGCAGACCAAGTACCTACGCTCCTACCATAACCACCATAACCTCACGCCGCTATGTTGAGCATGAGGGCAAGGCGCTGAAGCCCACAAACCTTGGTGAGGTCATCACGGAGCTTATGAAGGATCACTTCAAGAAGATAGTAGACGCCAAGTTCACCGCCGAGATGGAGAACAATCTGGACGAGGTAGAGCACGGCGAAAAGAACTGGGTAAGCACACTTCACGAGTTCTACGACGACTTCTCAAAGACCCTGAAAAAGGCAGAGGAGGCAATGGACGGCAAGCGCGTGAAGGTACCCGACGAGGAGACCGACGTAGTATGCGAGCTGTGCGGCAGGAACATGGTAATAAAGTACAGCAAGTTCGACAAGTTCCTTGCCTGCCCGGGCTTCCCTGAGTGCAAGAACACAAAGAAGATAGTAACAGAGGCGGACGGAAACTGTCCCCGCTGCGGAAAGAAAATGCTGCTTAAAAAGTCCAAGAAGGGCAGAAGCTTCTACGGCTGTGAGGGCTTCCCGGACTGCAGCTTCATGACCTGGAACGTGCCTACCAAGGAGGTATGTCCTCAGTGCGGCAAGAGCCTGTTCATGAAGGGCGGAAAATCGGGCAAGCTTGTATGCGAGAACGAGGGCTGCGGCTATGAAAGAGAGCTGAAGAAATGAGCGTGACCGTCAATGTCATAGGCGCAGGACTTGCAGGCTGCGAAGCTGCATGGGCAGTTGCCGAGGCAGGCATAAACGTAAGGCTTTACGAGATGAAGCCGCAGAAATATTCTCCCGCCCACAAGTACAGCGGCTTTGCGGAGCTTGTATGCTCCAACTCCCTTAAAGCTGCAAGGCTTGAGTCCGCAGCAGGACTGCTCAAATACGAGATGGAGCTGCTTGGCTCACTGACTGTGCCCTGTGCAAAGGCAAATTCCGTTGAAGCAGGCGGAGCCCTTGCGGTGGACCGCGAGAAATTCTCGGACGCAGTAACGGAAAAGATAAAGTCCCACCCCCTCATAGAGCTTAAAGAGGGCGAGGTTACGAAGCTTCCCGAGGGCGAGACCATAATCGCCACAGGTCCCCTTACACAGGGCGCCATGGCGGATATAATAAGGGAGCTCTGCGGCGAAGGACTCAGCTTTTATGACGCCGCCGCACCTATTGTTACCGCGGAGAGCATAGATATGGAAAGAGCCTTCTATGCCTCACGCTATGACAGAGGTGACGCGGATTACGTCAACTGTCCCATGAATAAGGAGGAGTACCTTGCGTTCCATGAAGCTCTTACAGGAGCCGAAAAGGTGCAGCTCAAGGACTTCGAGACCCACCCCTTCAGCGTCTACGAGGGCTGTATGCCTATCGAGGAGCTGGCGTCGAGAGGTGTGGACACCATGCGCTTCGGACCCATGAAGCCCGTGGGCATAGACGACCCAAGAACGGGCAGACGTCCCTACGCAGTGGTGCAGCTACGCAAGGAGAACCGCGAGGGCACACTTTTCAACCTTGTGGGATTTCAGACTAATCTTAAATTCGGCGAGCAGAAGCGTGTATTCTCAATGATACCGGGACTTGAAAACGCCGAATTCATGCGCTACGGCGTAATGCACAGAAACACCTTTATAAACAGTCCCGAGCTGCTGAATGGGGACTTCTCCATGAGGAGCCGCCCCGAGATCTCCTTTGCGGGACAGATAACGGGAGTAGAGGGCTATATGGAAAGCGCTGCAAGCGGACTCATAGCAGGTATCGCGGTATCCCGCAGGATAAAGGGACTTGAGCCCGTAAAGCTCCCCCTTGACACCATGACGGGCGCCCTTTCCCATTACATCAGTGACCCCTTCAACAGCGGCAGTTTTCAGCCCATGGGTGCGAATATGGGGATACTTCCCGACATCGGCGTAAGGATAAAGGACAAAAAGGAGTGCTACGGCGCATATGCAGAGCGTGCCGTTAATTCGCTGAGAGGAGAGCTTGAGAGAATTGGCTTCTAAGATAATAGTTGACGCCTTCGGAGGAGATAACGCTCCTCTGGAGGTAATAAAGGGCTGCGAGAGAGCGGTCCGCGAGCTTGGCGTGAGCATCATACTCACGGGCAGCGAGGAAAAGATAAAGAAATGTGCGTCGGAAAACGGTCTCAGCCTCAGCGGCATAGAGATAGTCCATACCGATGATGTTTTTGATATACATGAGGAACCGAAGGAGATAATCAAGTCGGGCAAGAATAGCTCTATGGCAGTGGGACTCACCCTTCTTGCAGAGGGCAGGGGCGATGCCTTTGTTTCGGCAGGAAGCACGGGAGCACTTGTCATGGGAGCCACCTTCATCGTCAAGCGTATCAAAGGCATCAAAAGGATAGCACCGTCACCCGTGCTCCCAGGTGATAAGGGAAGCTTCATACTTCTTGACGCAGGAGCAAATACAGAATGCAGACCCGAAATGCTGGTGCAGTTCGCTGTTATGGGCAGCGCCTACATGGAGAAGGTCATGGGCGTGAAGTCCCCCAAGGTTGGACTTCTCAACATAGGCTCCGAGGAGACCAAGGGCAGAGAGCTTGAAATAGAGGCTTACAAGCTGCTGGAGCAGTCGGGGCTGAACTTCGCAGGAAATATCGAAGCAAGAGACCTGCCTAAGGGCGAGGTGCAGGTAGTTGTCACCGACGGCTTTACAGGCAACATCGTCCTCAAGCTCTACGAGGGAATGGGAAGCTTCTTTGCCAAGAGGGTGAAGTGGATATTTTCGGGAGCAGGAAAGCTTGGAGCGATATTCTCCCTTGGCAAGATAAAGGCATTCAGAAAGCAGATGGACTACAAGGAGGTAGGCGGCTCAGCCCTTCTCGGCGTGAGAAAGCCCGTCATAAAGGCACACGGAAGCTCTGACGGAACAGCCTTCTTCAACGCCGTAAGGCAGGCAAAGAAGTGCGTGGAGGGCAATGTCGCAGGCGTGACCGAGAGCTATGTAGCTCGTATGGCAGCCGCAGACAAGGAGTGATAATATGGAAGACATTTCGAGATTTGAAGATATAATCGGATATAAGTTCAAGGACATACAGCTGCTGAAGCAGGCTCTTTCCCATTCGTCCTATGCAAACGAGAGAAAGCACCCCAACGGCAGCAACGAGCGTCTGGAGTTCCTGGGCGACAGCGTGCTGTCCATCGTGGTATCGGACTTCCTCTACAAGAACCTGAACGTAGCAGAGGGCGAGCTGACAAAGATGAGAGCGTCCCTGGTATGCGAGAAGTCCCTTCATGTTTTTGCAAAGCAGATAAACCTGGGAGATTTCCTGCTTTTGGGCAAGGGCGAGGAGAACACAGGCGGAAGGGAGCGCCCTTCCATACTTGCCGACGCCTTTGAGGCAGTCATCGCCGCCATATACCTTGACGGCGGAATGGAGCCCGTATCGAAGCATATCCTGCGCTTCATGCCGAAGGATATACGCCACGCAAAGAAGCCCGTATTCAACGACTTCAAGACGGTGCTCCAGGAGGTAGTCCAGAAAAATCCCGAGGAGAAGGTGGAATACGTTCTCATCGGCGAGGAGGGACCCGACCACAACAAGCGCTTCGTAGTTGAGGTGTGCCTGAATGACCAGGTCATCGGCAAGGGAAGCGGAAAGAGCAAGAAGGAAGCCGAGCAGCTTGCTGCAAAGGAAGCGCTGGAGCTCATGGGCTATGAAGCACAGTAACATATCCGTATTCGTGCCTCATGTGGGCTGTCCACACAAGTGCAGCTTCTGCGACCAGCGGACCATAAGCGGCGCGCAGAGCCTTCCCCGCGGAAATTATGTCAGGCAGGTCTGTGAGCAGGCACTGAGGGAGGTAAGGTCTCCCGAGGATACGGAGATAGCGTTTTTCGGCGGAAGCTTTACGGCTATCCCCCGTGATTATATGCTGGAGCTCCTTGAGGCAGCCCGGGAATATGTAGGAGAGGGGAAGTTCAGGGGCATACGCTGCTCCACCCGTCCCGACTGCATAAGCACTGAGGTGCTTGACCTGCTGAAAGGCTTCGGAGTCACCGCCATAGAGCTGGGAGCCCAGTCCATGAAGGACGAGGTGCTTGCCGCCAACGAGCGCGGACACACCGCACAGGACGTTGTGAACGCAAGCCGCCTTATAAAGGACTACGGCTTCGAGCTGGGCTTGCAGATGATGACAGGGCTCTACAAGAGCAGCCCTGGGGACGACATGGAAACGGCAAGGAGAATAGCAGACCTTGCCCCCGATACTGTCAGGATATACCCTGTGGTAGTGCTGAGGGGCACCCGTCTGGGACAGCTTTATCTGTCCGGCGAGTACGCTCCCGCACCCTTTGATGAAATGGTGGAGGTCTGTGCGGATATAATGAAGCTTTTCACCGAGCGCGGCATCAGGGTCATAAAATGCGGACTTCACGCCAGCGAATTTGTGGAGCAGGACATGGTGGCAGGCTACTATCACCCTGCATTCCGCGAGCTGTGTGAGGCAGCCATCTACCGCAGCAATATCCTTCGCGCCATAGAGAAGGAGCTGCCGGACTGCCGCGGCAGTGTCACGGCAGAGGTCAGCAGCAGGTGTATCAGCAAGGCTGTAGGACAGAAAAGAGCGAATATAGAATTTTTCAGGGAGCGCGGTCTGGACGTGACCATCGTGGGCAGTGAGACCGTCCCTATATATGAATGTAAGCTGAGGAGGTGAGCGGGTGTATCTTAAATCACTGGAAATACAGGGATTCAAGTCATTTCCCGACAAGATAAGCCTTACCTTTGACAAGGGACTTACCGCAGTCGTTGGACCTAACGGAAGCGGAAAGAGCAATATCGGCGACTCCGTGCGCTGGGTACTGGGCGAGCAGTCCACAAAGACTCTGCGAGGAAACAAGATGGAGGACGTAATCTTCTCGGGTACCGTGGCAAGGAAGCCCATGGGCTTTGCGCAGGTAACGCTGAATATAGACAACTCCGACAAGACCCTTCCCGACATGGGGGACGAGGTCGGCATAACCCGTAAGCTGTACAGGAGCGGCGAGAGCGAGTACCTCATAAACGGCAAGCCCTGCCGACTGAAGGACATCAACGAGCTGTTCATGGACACAGGTCTGGGACGTGACGGCTACTCCATAATCGGACAGGGAAGAATCGCCGAGATAGTAGGCGCCAAGAGCTCCGAGCGCCGTGACATCTTCGAGGAGGCGGCAGGAATATCCAAGTTCCGCTACAAGAAGCTGGAAGCGGAGCGAAAGCTCACCGCCGCACAGGAGAACCTGCTCAGGCTCACGGACATACTCACCGAGCTGGAGGGCAGAGTAGAGCCTCTGAGGATACAGTCCCAGAAGGCGGAGAAGTTCATCAAGCTGGCGGAGGAGCGCAAGCGCCTGGAAATAAGCGTCTGGGTCAGCCGTCTTGACGAGATGAAGATAAAGCTTGACGAGCTTGAGAGCAAGATACTCGTCAGCAAGAACGAATACGAGAACATCGAGAACGACATACAGCGCGAGGAGCAGAAGATAGCCGACGGCATAAGGAAGATGCAGGAGAGCACCATGCGCGCCGACGAGCTCCGCCGCAAGATGCTGGAGGAGGAGCAGACCGCTTCCGAGATGAAGTCGGGCATAGCCGTTCTTGAGAACGATATAAAGCACTGCAATGAGGCTGTTGAGGCAGCCCAGAAGAATATCGACAGCTCCGAGGAGGCAAAGAAGGCTCTCGAGCAGGAGCGCAAGGCAGCTCTTGAGGGACTTGAAAAGCTGGAGGAGCAGAAGAAGGCTCTGGAAGCCGAGATAAAGGCAGCGGAGGAGAGCTTCGAGAAGGCTGAGAGCGAGAGCACGAAGCTGGGAGACTCAGTAGACAAGGCAGGCAGTGAGATAAACGGCTTGTACATCAGACAGAGCGAGCATCGCTTCAACATCGAGTCCTCAAAGTCCATGATAGAGGAGCAGACCGCAAGGCTTGCCGAGCTCCGCGAGAGCAGCGGCACCCTGGTGAAGCGCATCGAGGAGTACGAGGGCCACAGAGCTGACCTTACCGCCCAGAGCGAGAAGAACGCCGCAAGGGCAGAGGAGCTCCGCAACAAGCTCAGCGGACTTGAAAGACTGTACAAGTCACGCCGCGAGGGCTTTGAGCAGGCGAAAAACGACTTTGAGCGCGCACTGTATGACCTGAAGGACAAGCAGCAGCGCAGGAAGATACTCACCGACCTTGAGAACAACATGGAGGGCTTCGCAGGCAGCGTAAAGCAGGTGCTGAAGGCTTCCAGGCAGGGACGCATAGGCGGAGTATTCGGCACAGTCGCCCAGAATATAGGCGTTGAGCCGCAGTACGCCGTAGCCATAGAGACCGCACTGGGCGGCGCAATGCAGAACATAATCGTTGAAAACGAGGACATCGCAAAGCGCTGTATCCGCTTCCTGAAGGAGCAGAAGGGCGGACGCGCCACGTTCCTGCCCATCACCTCCGTAAAGGGCTATGAGCTCAGGGAGCAGGGACTGGAAAACTGCGAGGGCTTTGTGGCGAATGCCAACAAGATAGTTACCTACGACCCGAAGTTCAGCGGCATAATCGCCTCCTTGCTGGGACGTATAGTCATAGCCGAGGACATCGACACCGCCACCCTTATCGCCAAGAAGTACGGCTACAAGTTCAGGATAGTCACTCTTGACGGACAGGTCATCAACGCGGGAGGTTCCTTCACGGGAGGCTCCGCACAGCGTTCAGGCGGTATCATCACCAGAAAGAACGAGATAGACACACTTGACGCCGAGATAGAGAAGCTCGCTGCCGAGAGGGACACCCTTCGTGAGAAGGCAGAGAAGCTCCGTGCGGAGTCGGAGAAGCTCCGCTACGATACCGAGGCAGCCAAGGAGGAGCAGGCACAGTGCGAGGCTGAGAGAGTCCGCATAGGAGCCGAGCTTACCAGTGTCATCTCACTGGCAGACCAGCTCCGCGCACAGTCTGCGGACTCCGAGAGAGTCGCCGCCGAGACCGAGCAGCGTATCGAGGCTGCAAAGCAGAACATAGCCGACTCCGAGAAGGCTCTTGCCGACACGGAAGCGGAGATAAAGGCAGCAGAGGAGAAGCTTGCCCAGGGACAGGACATCCGCGAGAAGCTGAGAGTTCAGCGTGAGGAGCTGTCCGACGGGCTTTCGGAGCTGAAAATAAAGGGCATGGAGCTTGCCAAGGATTTACAGGCGCAGGAGCTTGAGCTCTCACGCATAGACAGGCGTGAGGAGGAGCTGAAATACGGCGCCCACCAGTTCGAGGAGGAGATATTCCGCCAGAGGGAGATCATCGCTCAGAAGGAGTCCGGGATAGCGGAGCTGAAGCAGAAGCTGGCGGACTTCAAGGACAACACCGCCTCCTATAACGAGGAGATACAGCGCTGTCACACCACTCATACCGAGCAGAACCGCCTTGTCAACGAGATGCAGAACGGTCTCAAGGGCATAAATGAAGCCAAGGAGAAGCTCTCCGCAGAGATAACCCGTCTTGAGGAGCGCAGGGAGACAGTCTGCCGCGACACCGACAACATCATCAGACAGCTCATGGAGGTCTACGAGCTGACACGCTCAGAGGCTGTACAGATAGCCGAGAAGATAGACGACATGATGGCTGCACAGGCAGAGCTGACCACCATCAAGAACAAGATACGCGCCCTTGGAAGCGTAAACGTGGACGCTATCGAGGAGTACAAGGAGGTATCGGAGAGATACCGCTTCATGTCCGAGCAGATTGCCGACATACAGAAGTCAAAGGCAGAACTTGAGAAGATAATCACGGACCTGACCTCAGAGATGTGCAGGATATTCTCGGAGAGCTTTGCCATAATCAACTCAAACTTCAAGAGCATCTTCGTGGAGCTCTTCGGCGGCGGAAAGGCGGAGCTCATACTCAGCGACCCCGAGAACGTACTGGAATCGGGCATCGAGATAAGCGTAGCCCCTCCCGGAAAGGTCATCAAGAACCTTATATCGCTGTCGGGAGGCGAGCAGTCCTTCGTAGCCATAGCGATTTATTTTGCCATACTGAAGCTGAGACCCGCGCCCTTCTGTATACTTGATGAGATCGACGCGGCTCTTGACGAGGTAAACGTAAGGAAGTACGCACAGTACCTCAAAAAATTCACGGACACCACCCAGTTCGTACTGGTAACACACAGACGAAGCGCCATGGAGGAGGCAAATGTGCTCTACGGCGTCACCATGCAGGAGGACGGAATATCCAAGCTTCTGAAGATGGAGCAGGTTGACTTCCAGGAGGACGTAGCAGATATTCAATAATTTTTTTGTCACAGATGAACATATCGCTGCGATATGATTAATAGACCATGTTTGGAGGATATAATGGGACTTTTTTCTAAAATTGCCAGCGGTCTGAGAAAGACCAAGGATTTCCTTTTCGGCGGTATCCAGAGAGTGCTCAACTCTTTTACCGTTATCGACGAGGAGCTCTTCGATCAGCTTGAGGAGCAGATGATAATGAGCGATATCGGAGTTGAGACCTCCGAGGAGATATGCGACAGGCTCCGCAGGAAGATAAAGGAGCGCGGCATTACCGACCCCAAGGAGATAATGGGACTTATCCACGAAGTTATCGCGGAGATAATGGGCGACGATACAGGTCTGGACCTTTCCGTATCCCCCGCAGTAATAATGGTCATCGGCGTAAACGGCGCAGGCAAGACCACCACCATAGGCAAGCTCTGCCACCAGTTCAAGCAGGAGGGCAAGAAGGTCCTTGTAGCGGCAGCGGATACGTTCCGTGCGGCAGCTATCGACCAGCTTGAGGTGTGGACACAGCGCGCAGGCGTTGACATTGTAAAGCACGCCGAGGGCTCCGATCCGGGAGCTGTAGTGTACGACGCTCTTGAAGCCGCAAAGGCAAGAGAGTGCGACGTAGTGGTAATAGATACGGCAGGACGTCTTCACAATAAGAAGAACCTTATGGAGGAGCTGAAGAAGATAAACCGTATCATCGACAACAAGGCAGGAGAGTGCTCAAGGGAGATACTTCTCGTGCTTGACGCCACCACAGGACAGAACGCCGTAAACCAGGCGAAACTGTTCAGCGAGACCGCTCCCATCACGGGAATAGTTCTCACAAAGCTTGACGGTACAGCCAAGGGCGGTATAGTTATCTCCATAAAGAACGAGCTTGGCATACCCGTAAAGCTCATAGGCATAGGCGAGAAGATAGACGACCTCCAGCCCTTTGACAGCAATATGTTCGTTGACGCCCTCTTTGCTTCACCCGAGCAGCTTGAAGCTCTTGAGGATGAGGACGAGGAGACCGAGGACTACGATAACGAGGAGTACGCTGAGGACGAGGAGGACACCGACATTGTGGAGGTGGACGGCGTTCAGGGCTACTACAATGAGTATGGCGCCTTTGTTGCCTATGAGGAGTCCGATGACGAGGACGAGGATGAGGACTACGAAGAAGCCGACGACGAAGACGAGGCAGAGGACGAGTCCTATGACGCTGACGATGAAGACGATGAGGACGAGGAGTCTGACGATGATGACGACCTGACCGATGACGAGGACGCAGACGAAGAAGAGGAAGAAGACGAGGACGAGGAAGACGAGGAGGAAGAAGAAGCTCCCGCACCCGAGCCCGAGAAGAAGAAAAAGCGCGGCTTCTTCAGCAGACTTTTCGGAGGTAAGGACGATGATTAAGCAGCTGGTAATGGCTACAAACAACGCAAACAAGCTCCGCGAGGCGAGGGAGATACTCTCACCTCTGGGCATAGAGGTACTGTCACAGCGCGAGGCAGGAGCAAACTGCGACCCCGAGGAAAACGGCGCCACATTTGCGGAAAATGCCCTTATCAAGGCAAGAGCGGTCTATGAGGCAGTAAACCTTCCCACCATTGCCGATGACAGCGGACTCTGCGTAGACGCCATGGACGGACGTCCCGGAGTATACTCCGCCAGGTACGCTCCCGAGGGACAGCACTGTGCAAAGCTCCTTGATGAAATGAAAGACGTTCCCGAGGATAAGAGGGGAGCAGCTTTCGTGTGCTCCATCGCATTCATAGACGAAAACGGTGAGAATTACGGCGTAAGCGGCAGGTGCAGCGGCAGCATCGGATATGAGCAGCGCGGCACCAACGGCTTTGGCTACGACCCTGTATTCATGGTAGGAGAGAAAAGCATGGCGGAGCTGACCGCAGAGGAAAAGAACGCAATAAGTCACAGAGGTGCGGCTCTGAGAGGGCTGTACAAGTACCTGAAGGAAAGATTTGGTGAATAATATGCTTACAAGCAAGCAGAGAGCGTACCTGCGCGGTATCGCATCAACATACGAGACCATATACCAGATAGGCAAGGGCGGCGTTACCGAGGCGATGTGCAATGACATATCCGCCGCACTGAAAAAGCGTGAGCTCATAAAGCTGAGGGTCCTTGACAATTCGGGCTGGACAGCAAGGGAAGCCGCAGACGCCATCGCCGAGCAGACAGGCGCAGACGTAGTGCAGGTCATCGGCAGCAAATTCGTGCTTTTCAAGCGCAACGAAAAGGATCCCGTTATCGAGAACATTCCCAAGGCAAAGTAAGTCATGAGGGTACTGATAATATGCGGCACTGCTCATAAGGGCTCCGGCTACAATATCGGGCGTATGACAGCCGAAAAGCTGGCAAAGCCCGGGGAAATAGACGAGGTGTTCCTGCCGCGGGACTTTGACGAGTTCTGCTGCGGCTGCACAAATTGCTTCACCAAGGGCGAGGACACCTGTCCCCATTACGGAAAGCTTAGACCTATAACGGAGCTTATAGATGCCGCCGATGTGCTGATACTCACGTCCCCCGTGTACGTTTATCACTGCACAGGACAGATGAAGGCGCTGCTGGACCATTACGGCTGGCGCTGGATGGCGCACCGTCCCGAGGAGAAGATGTTCCGCAAGCAGGCGGTGGTAGTATCCACAGCTGCGGGAGCAGGGGTGAAGTCCGCCATGAAGGATATGGCAGACAGCTGTTTCTTCTGGGGCATACCAAAGACATACAAGCTGGGCAGACCTGTTGCGGCGACGGACTGGGAAAGCGTAAAGCCCGAGGTGAAGGAAAGTATCAGCAAAAAGGCGGACAGTATCGCCAAAAAGATACTCAGGCGGCAGGAAAATGTACCCGTACCGCTGAAAACAAGAGGATTTTTCAAGATTATGAGCCTTATGCAGCGAAACGGCTGGAACAAGGCAGACATGGACTACTGGAAGGCAAAGGGCTGGACAGAGAGCAAACGTCCGTGGAAATAAAAAAGGAGTGAGGATATGATATTATACAGACCGGTTGGGGAAGCAGAGCTCAATCTTATTGCCGAAAGCGGTTACAGAGAGTTTCCGCCGAGACTTCCGGAACAGCCTATATTCTATCCTGTTCTCAATGAAAAATATGCCGCTGAGATAGCTCAGAAATGGAATGTGAGAGATACAGCCGAGCATAAAGGCTATGTTACACGTTTTGAGGTGAGTGATGAATTCTGTCGCAGATATCAGGTGCAGACTGTCGGAAAAAGTTATCATCAGGAGCTTTGGGTGCCGGCAGATGAGCTGAGTGAGTTCAACAGCAATATAATCGGCAGGATAGAGGTAATAAAGGAATATGATAAAGAATGACAGTATAACTTTATCGGAGGTGCATAATGAAGACAGGCATATATGGCGGAAGCTTCAATCCCGTCCACAACGGACATATTCATCTTGCGGAAACTGCCGTTAAAGAGTTTGGACTTGACAGGCTGTTTCTCCTGCCTTCAAAAATATCTCCCCATCGCTCCAGTGCTGAGTACGCACCTGACGAGGACAGACTTGAGATGCTGAGACTTGCCTGCGAGGGCAATGATCATCTTTTCGTCAGCGATTACGAAATAAAAAGCGACCGTGTGAGCTATACTATATACACGGTGGAGCATTTCCGCGAGACCTATCCCGATGACGAGCTTTTCCTCCTTGTGGGAAGCGATATGCTCATGAGCTTTGACACATGGTTCCGCTACGAGGATATACTCTCCAATGTTACCCTGTGTGTAGTTTCCCGTGAAAAGGGAGATCTGCCTGCTCTGAAGAGAAAAGCTGAGGAGCTCGGAAAATTCGGCAGGATACTGGTATCCGAGGCTTCACCCACGGTCATTTCAAGCACTGAGGTAAGAAAAAAAATTGCAAAAAATAAGGATTTCACTTGCTATCTTGACGAAAATGTAGTACAATATATTAGATTGAAGGGATTATATTCAGTAAGAGGTGAAGGCAGTTTGCAGTATAACCCTGACGATAAGAAGAAATACCTGAAAGCGCATCTTTCGGCGAAGCGCTACACCCATTCACTGAATGTGGCAGCGGAGTGCAGGAAGCTTGCGGAAAAATACGGCGAGGACCCCGATAAGGCATATTTTGCGGGACTTCTCCACGATATATGCAAGGAGATGCCCGACGATGAGCAGAAGGCTCTGGTACTCGAAAGCGGATACACCGTCTGCCGCGAGGAGCTGGACACCCGCTCGCTCTGGCACGGTATCGCAGGCGCATATTTCATCAAAAAAGAGTTCGGAGTAGAGGATATAGACATTCTCAACTCTATTAGATTTCATACAGTGGGCAGGGCAGGAATGTCCCGACTTGAAGAGATAGTCTACATGGGCGATCTCATTTCCGCAGAGAGAGACTACAAAGACGTAGATAAAATGCGAAAGCTTGCTTATGCAGATCTTAACGCAGCGATGCGTGAGGCATTTGCATTTTCCATGAAGTCCGTGATAAAAAAAGGCGGAGTTATACCGATATGCACCGCCGAGGGGTATAATTTTTATACACGGCTTTCCAGATAAGACAAAAAATGATGGAAATTTGAAAAGAGGACTCTAATGAACCGAGAAGAACTTAACGAGGAGTTAAAAACAAATGCAGACAACGCTCCGAAGCCTATGAAACCGCTGAGGAAGCTTAAACGTATAGATAACAGCCCCAGGCCTGCCGAGCCCGAATACCACGGGCTTCATGAGGCACCACAGATAGATATAGCCATAGAAGGCGAGGAGAGACCTCAGGAGAGCGCTCCACGTCAGGTATATCACGGAGCCCATGAAAAGGGCAGGAAGGAAGACATCGTTGAGTCTGCGGACTATGATGAGGACGATGAGGAGAAGCCCGTGGGCAAAAAGAAAAAGAGCAGGAAGGACGCCCTTATAAAGCTTGCCGCCATACTGGTGAGCATAGTGTCCATAATTACTCTTTTCCTTAATATGCCCATACTCTGGTACAAGAAGGCAGGACAGCCCGACGAGAGAGTGTCCATAATCAATTATTTCAAGCGCTGGCAGCCCACAGTTGACCTTGAGGGCGATCTTGAGAAGCCGCAGATAGACCTCAGCGTGGATACAGACATCGTAAACGATGATTTCACCGACGGACTTGACCTTCCCCAGCTCATCGAGGGACAGTACACAGTGCTCTTCCTCGGCTTTGACGAGGATCAGGAGCTCACCGATGTTATCTGGATATGCCAGTTCGACATCGCAGCAGCAAAGCTCCATATCCTCCAGATCCCCCGAGACAGTGCAGTGCCCAACTATACCAGCAATCCCACCACGAAGATAAACAGCGTTTACTACTATGCCTGGGATCAGGATTCCAGCAAGATACAGCGTGTGGTAAACTGTGTACAGGAAAACTTCGGAATACCCATAGACGCCTATATCACCACCACCTGCTTCGACATCGTTGACATCGTTGACCTTGTTGGCGGAATACCCATGAACATCGACAACGAGATCGTATATGAGGCGGACAAGATAATCCCCGCAGGCGAGAACGTGATACTCACAGGTGAGCAGGCAGAGTGGTTCGTGCGCTTCCGTCATGACTGGCTCCAGGGCGACATCGGACGAGTACAGAACCAGCGCCGCTTCATGGCAGCAGCCATGCAGAAGATACTCAGCATAGTAAAGGACGAGGGAAGACTGAAGCTTTACAGCTACCTCAACACCATATACAAGAAGAAGTGGATAGCTACTAACATGAGCGTTGACGATCTGAGCAAGCTGGCGGACTTCGGCTCCACACTCACCACGGAGAACGTATCGGTCAACATGGTACCCGGCGAGGACGCAGCCTATATCGGCTCTGACGGTCAGGAGTACAGCATCTACTCTATCCACAAGAGGGCGACAGTGGATATGCTCAACGAGTATTTCCGTCCCTACCAGCGCCCCATGCTCCTTTCCGAGAGCAATATAATGGAATTTGTAAGCGAATACGAATATCAGTACGAGCTCTATGACGATACGGGAATAACCTTCAAGGACCTTGAAAAGGCAACGGAACCGCCGAGAGCTTCGGATTACAACTAATGAAAGAAAGGTGAAGCAGATGACAGAGCAGGAAAAGCTCGAGCTTATAGTAAAGACACTTGACAGCAAGAGAGGCGAGGACATACAGGCGATAAAGATCTCCGACCTGACTATCCTTGCGGACTACTTCGTAATAGTAAACGGTACCAGCAACACCCACGCAAGAACACTGGCGGACGAGGTGGAGTTCGTACTTTCACAGAAGGGCATCGAGCCCCAGCGCCGCGAGGCAGACACGGGCAACACCTGGATAATCCTTGACTACGCCGATATAATCGTCCATGTATTCTACAAGGACACCAGAAACTTCTACAAGCTTGAGGGACTCTGGGCAGACGGCGAGCAGGTAGACATCAGCAGCCTTCTTGTAAAGGAGAATGAAGGTTGACGTTCAAAAACAAAACAGGCGGTACGCTGATCGTAGTTATGGCGGTGTATGTAGTGGCGAAGTGCCTGCTGAACATGGCACTCAGCGGACATCTTTCCGTAACCACCCTTGTCATAGCCATACTTGAGGCAGCAGTCTTTTTCCTGTGGTTCAGGTATGTGAACTATGCTCTGGCAGGGCTTCTTGCCTTCATAGCCATTATCTACTTCCCGCAGAACATAGCCAATATTGGCTCCAACTGGATATACCTCCTTGAGGGAGCCGCAGACGTATGCTGTGCCGCACTTTTATGCTTCCACAAAGATGTTGCGGAGCATTACACAAGACCATGGAACAATAATAATTAAAATAAAGGAATGATATTACAATGAGCAGATATGATTTCTCATCTGTTGAAGCCAAATGGCAGAAATACTGGGACGAGCATGACACCTTCAAGGCGTCAGATGACCACAGCAAGAAGAAGTTCTATGCGCTGGTAGAGTTCCCCTATCCTTCGGGACACGGAATGCACGTGGGCCACATCAAGGCATATTCGGGACTTGAGGTAGTAAGCCGCAAGCGCCGTCTTGAGGGCTACAACGTACTTTTCCCCATAGGCTTTGACGCCTACGGCCTCCCCACGGAGAATACTGCTATCAAGGAGAATATCCACCCCAGAATCGTTACCGACAGAAACATTGAGAAGTTCACAAATCAGCTCCGTACAGTAGGTTTTTCCTTTGACTGGTCCAGAGTAGTTGACACCACAGAGGAGAGCTACTACAAGTGGACACAGTGGATATTCCTGAAGATGTTCGAGAAGGGCCTTGTATTCCGTGACAAGACCTCGGTAAACTACTGCCCCAGCTGTAAGGTAGTTCTCTCCAACGAGGACTCACAGGGCGGCAAGTGCGACGTATGCCACAGCGACATCATTCAGAAGACCAAGGAGGTATGGTACCTCCGCATCACAGAGTACGCAGACAAGCTCCTTGAGGGACTTGAGACCGTAGACTACCTGCCCAACGTAAAGCTCCAGCAGCAGAACTGGATAGGCAAGTCCACAGGCGCATTCGTTGATTTCAAGATAAAGGAGCAGGACGAGAAGCTCCGCATCTACACCACCCGTCCTGACACACTCTATGGCGTTACCTTCATGGTTATCGCCCCCGAGCACCCCATTATCCAGAAGTACCGCGACAGCATCGCTAATATCGCCGCACTGGACGATTACAAGGCAGAGTGCGCAAAGAAGAGCGAGTTTGAGAGAACACAGCTTGTCAAGGACAAGACAGGCGTGAAGATAGAGGGACTGACTGCCATCAATCCCATCACAGGTAAGGAGATACCGATCTACATATCCGACTATGTAATGATGGGCTACGGCACAGGTGCTATCATGGCAGTTCCCGCACATGATACAAGAGACTATGACTTCGCAAAGAAGTTCGGCATAGACATCATCGAGGTCATCAAGGGCGGCGACATCACCAAGGAAGCCTACACAGGCGAGGGCGAGCTTGTAAACTCAGGCGAGCTCAACGGACTCACCAACAAGAAGGACGCCATCAACAAGGCTCTTGAGATACTTGAAAAGCTTGGCTGCGGCGAAAAGGGTGTACAGTACAAGATGAAGGACTGGGCATTCAACCGCCAGAGATACTGGGGCGAGCCTATCCCGATAGTACACTGCGATACCTGCGGAATGGTAGCCGTTCCCTATGAGGAGCTTCCTCTGAGACTGCCCGAGGTGGAGAATTTCGAGCCCGGTACAGACGGCGAGAGCCCTCTTGCAAAGATAGACAGCTTCGTAAAGTGCAAGTGCCCCAAGTGCGGCAGGGACGCACGCCGCGAGACCGATACGATGCCCCAGTGGGCAGGTTCATCATGGTACTTCCTCCGCTACTGCGACCCCAAGAACGACAATGAGTTCGCATCACAGGAGGCACTGAAGTACTGGATGCCCGTTGACTGGTACAACGGCGGTATGGAGCACGTTACAAGACATATGATCTACAGCCGTTTCTGGCACAAGTTCCTCTACGATCTGGGACTCGTACCCACCGCAGAGCCCTATGCAAAGCGTACCGCACAGGGACTTATCCTCGGCCCCGACGGCGAGAAGATGTCCAAGTCAAGGGGCAACGTCATCGACCCCAACGACGTAGTAGCCGAGTACGGCGCAGACGTACTGAGACTGTATGTACTCTTCATGGGCGACTACGAGAAGGCAGCTCCCTGGAGCGAATCCAGCATAAAGGGTTGCAAGAGATTTGTGGACAGAGTATGGTCACTTACCGATATGCTCACAGAGGGAACAGAGTACACAGAGGGACTCCGCTCCAACTTCCACAAGACCATCAAGAAGGTAACAGAGGACATTGAGGCTATGAAGTTCAACACAGCTATCGCAGCCCTCATGACCCTCATCAACGATATATACAACGCAGGCTCAATAAACAAGGCAGAGCTGGGCACATTCTGCACACTGCTCTATCCCTTCGCACCTCACATCTCCGAGGAGATCTACAACAGCGTATTCGGCACAGTTCTCAGCGAGCAGGGCTGGGTAAGCTATGACGAGGCACTCTGCAAGGACGACACTATCGAGATCGTTGTACAGGTAAACGGAAAGCTGAAGGCAAAGCTGAATATCGCAGTTGACGCCGATAAGGACTCCGTTATCGCTCTGGCACTTGCAGACGAGAAGGTAAAGGAAGCAACAGACGGTAAGAATATCCTGAAACAGATATATGTACCAAATAAACTTGTTAATATTGTTGCAAAATAACGAATTTTTTTCGGACGAAAAAAATGCTTGACAATCGTCCGAAAATATGGTAAACTTATAGTATATTCTTTATAACTAATTATAGTATATCTGCTATTTATTGGGGTATATGCTGACTGACACCCGCAAGGGTGATTAGTATAGAGCATCGGAGCCGAGCTCCGAGCAACCTCTGAACAAGGGAGGGAAATTTAGTGGCAGAAGTTCGTGTTGGCAAAAACGAGTCTTTAGACACAGCTCTTAAGAGATTTAAGAGATCATGTGCAAAGGACGGCGTAATTGCTGAGGTTCGTAAGAGAGAGCACTACGAGAAGCCTTCGGTAAAGCGTAAGAAGAAGTCTGAGGCAGCTCGTAAGCGTAAGTATTGATCTTGCGATAATGATTAATGTTGATAAAAGCGGGCTTAGGCTCGCTTTTTCATTTGTATGAACGGAGTTGACAAATAACTTGGGCCTTATACATAAAATTACAGGGACCGACGTGGATTTCGCCTTCAGAAGAACGGTGGAGATCAGTCCCGCCTTTCTTAAAAAGCACGGAATAAAGGGACTTATCCTTGACGTGGACAATACCCTTACCACCCATGACAATCCCGTCCCTGCCGAGGGTATAAGGGAGTGGCTTGACACCATGAGAGCCGCAGGCATAAAGCTGATGATCGTCTCAAACAATCACCCCGAGCGTGTGAGACCCTTTGCGGATCCCCTGGGGCTTGATTTCGTCAGCGACAGCGGCAAGCCCCTGAGAAGGGGCTACAAGGCGGCTATGAAGAAAATGGGGCTGAAAGCCTCAGAGACCGCCGCAGTAGGGGATCAGCTGTTTACGGACGTATGGGGAGCCAACATATCGGGCGTGACTATGCTCTATGTTGAGCCTATGGAGCTTGAACCGAAGAGCAAGCGCTTCATAAGATTCAAAAGGGTACTTGAAAAGCCCTTCCTGCCGAAAAAATTTGTCAAACTTGCAAAGGAGTAAATATGGTTAAGAAGATACTTGTTATACACGGTCCCAACCTCAATCTGCTGGGAGAGCGTGAGCCCGGTGTTTACGGAGACCAGAGCATCGACGCCCTCAACAGCAATATCATCGACCGTGCAAAGGAACAGGGGCTGGAGTGCGAGATATTCCAGTCCAATCACGAGGGAGCCATCATAGACAAGCTCCACGCCGCAAGGAAGAGCTTTGACGGAGTTATCCTCAATGCAGGCGCCTATACACACTACAGCTATGCTATCCGCGACGCTATCGCAGCCATAAAGATCCCCGTCATCGAGGTACACATCAGCAACGTGTTCGCAAGGGACGGTTTCCGCTCAAATTCTGTCATTGCGCCTGTTTGCAAGGGCAGCATAAGCGGCTTCGGCTTCGGAAGCTATTACCTTGCAGTGCAGGCTCTTTCAGAGCTTTAAGAGGTGCTGCATGACCAGATTTGACAGACTTTTTGATATATTCGAGGGCGCAGACTGCGTACTCATAACCTCAGACATAAACAGGCGGTATTTTACAGGCATGAAGTCCTCTGCGGGAGTGATACTTGCATTCCCTGGGAAGGCGTATCTGCTTATAGATTTCCGCTACATAGAGAAGGCGAGAGCCACAGTAAAGGACGCTGAGGTCATAGAGCTGAAGAAGCTCTACCCCCAGCTCATGGAGCTGCTGAAAAAGCACGGCGCAGAGTCCGTTGCCATAGAGTCCGAGACCATGACGGTGAAGGAGCTCAACGCCTACGAGCACTTTTTCACAGGCCTTACCTTTGTCAGCAACGACTCTCTCAGCAACGCCATAGCCACTCTGAGAGCCTCCAAGGACAGCGATGAGATAGCCTGCATAAGGATGGCTCAGGAGATAGCTGAGAGGGCTCTGGAGGAGCTTCTGGGCTTCATAAAGGTGGGTGTGACCGAGCGCGAGATAGCTCTTGAGCTGAACCGCCTGATGTTTGCCTTCGGAGCTGAGGATCTTTCCTTCGATACCATAGTCCTTTCGGGCGCAAATACCTCCATGCCTCACGGAGTTCCCTCCGACAAGAAGGTGGAGAGCGGCGATTTTGTTCTCATGGACTTCGGCGCGGTATACAACGGCTACCACAGCGACATGACCAGAACAGTCTGCGTAGGGGAGCCCACAGAGGAGATGCGCAGGGTATACGATACAGTTCTTGAGGCGCAGCTTGCAGGCTTAGAAGCCGCAAAGGCAGGCATAACAGGCAGCGACCTTGACAAGGTGTCCAGAGACATCATCGAAAAGGCAGGCTACGGCGCCTGCTTCGGACACTCTCTGGGTCACGGCGTAGGCATGGAGATACACGAAAAGCCCAATGCTTCACCCAATTACAAGCTTCCCCTGAATGAGGGCGCAGTAGTAACGGTAGAGCCGGGTATCTACATCGCAGGAAAATTCGGCGTCAGAATAGAGGATTTTGTCATTTTGACCGAAAACGGCTGCGAAAACTTGACAAAAAGTGCAAAAAATCTCATAACTTTATAAGAATATCGCTTTAGGTATTGCAAAAATTCCTGAAATGTGGTAAAATAAAGTATCATATTAATTTGAAAAATACGGAGGTATTTATAATGATTTCAGCAGGAGATTTCAGAAACGGCGTTACCTTTGAGCTTGACGGACAGGTTGTTCAGGTCGTTGAATTCCAGCACGTTAAGCCCGGTAAGGGAGCTGCTTTTGTAAGAACTAAATACAAGAACGTGATCACAGGTTCAGTTGTAGAAACTTCTTTCAACCCCACAGCTAAGTTCCCTACAGCTTTCGTTGAGAGAAAGGATATGCAGTACAGCTACAACGACGGTGATCTTTACTACTTCATGGATCTCGAGACCTATGAGCAGGTACCAATCAGCGCATCTATCCTCGGCGACAACTTCAAGTTCGTAAAGGAAGAGATGATCTGCAAGATCCTCTCATACAAGGGCAACGTATTCGGCGTAGAGCCCCCCAACTTCGTTGAGCTGAAGGTCACACAGACAGACCCCGGCTTCAAGGGCGATACAGCTACAAACGCTACAAAGCCTGCAACACTTGAGACAGGCGCAGAGATCAAGGTTCCGCTCTTCATCGACGAAGGCGAGATCATTCAGGTAGACACAAGAACAGGCGAGTATATGTCAAGAGCATAAGCTCCTGTTAACCGCGATACTATTTTGAGAGGAGGAGCTTGTTATGAAGCTTACCGAGAAAATGTCATATTTACAGGGACTTATCGACGGTCTTGAGATCGACGCATCTACAAAGGAGGGCAAGGCTCTCATCCAGATGTCAGAGGTAATGTCCGAGCTGGTGCTCTATGTTGAGGACCTCCAGTCACAGGTAGACGAGCTCACAGAGCTCTGCGACATCCTTGACGAGGATCTTGGCGCAGTTGAGGATGATTTCTATGAGGATCTTGACTGTGACGAGTGCGACGGCGACTGCGACAGCTGCGACGACGATGACGACTGGGACGATGACGATTTTGACTTCGATGACGAGGACGATGACGATGAGCTTTATGAGATCACCTGTCCCACCTGCGGAGACACCATTCTCCTTGACGAGGGCATGATCGAAGAGGGATCAATAAACTGTCCTAACTGCGATGAGCTCCTTGAGTTCGATTATGATGATCTTACTATCGAGGACTTTGAGGACAAGGACGAAGAGCCCGAGAAGAAGTGATCGCAAAGGATCGTAAAACAGGCTGCGGATAGCGATTATCCGCAGCTTTTTTATTTTTTAGAAAATTTCTGTAACGAAAGTTAAACAGCGTAGTCTTATAGTTGAAGGCGGTGAGAAGTTTGGAAAAGATAGAAGAGCTCTACAATGACTATTTCCATGATGTATACCTATATATACGGTCGCTTTCGGCGGACGAGCATCTTGCCGAGGACATAACACAGGAGACCTTTTTCAAGGCTTTGAAGTCAATTGACAGTTTCCGCGGAGACTGTGACATAAGGGTCTGGCTGTGCCAGATAGCAAAGAACCTGCTGTACACACACTATAAAAAGGCAAAGCGCTTCACAGGTGACGAGATCCCCGATACTATGCCGGATACAACTCTGTCGGTGGAGGAACAGCTTGCCGATTCACAGCAGTCCGCAGCTATACACCGCATACTTCACTCCATGGCTGAGCCATATAAGGAGGTATTCACCCTAAGGGTGTTCGGGGAGTTGAGCTTCCGTCAGATAGGTGAGCTATTCGGCAAGACCGAGAGCTGGGCGAGAGTGACTTTCCACCGAGCCAAGCTGAAAATAATAGAAGAACTGGAGGAACAGAAATGAGTAAGAACTGTGAAATGATAAAAGATCTCCTTCCGCTGTACACTGATGATGTATGCAGCGAAGAGAGCAGAAAAGCTGTTGAAGAGCATATAAAAGAATGCCCCGGCTGTAAAGCAGAGCTTGAAAAGCTCCGGAAAAATGTCACTGTAAGCCCTCAGAAGGACACTGATGTGCTTAAACGTATAAAGAGAAGACTCCGTACGGAGAACATAATAGTTGGCATTATAAGCGCATTGACGCTGCTCTGTGGAATGATTGGTCTTATAGTATATATGGCGAACACCATGACAGATATGGATTACGATGACAAAAAACTTGAAAACTGTATTTCTGTTGTAGAAGAAGAAAATGGTGATGTACGCCTTATATGCAATAAAATGGATTGCGACCGTATTTTTTCGACTGCTGCTGACATAGATGGTGCTGTTTTCGGAGATCCGGATTTTGATAAAGAGAAAAAGTGTGCATACGGTGTTACATTTATGGAACGAAGAATAAATATATTCACACGGAATTTCTTCTTTCAGTTTGAACCGGAACATTCTGTGATTCTGTTCAATACAGCTGAGAATACGGAATATGACACCGTTTTTTATTACGATAAGGGCGATAAACAGAAGCATATTTTATGGGAGCGTGATAAAAATGACTGAGAGAAAATTCAACATACCGCTGATAATAATGTCTGTGGCAGCTTTAGGACTTTGGTTTTTCGGACTTCCGGGCGAGAGCATAGTGCTTGCGGTTATAACCATTATTGCATCTGCAAAGCTTCGCAGCAGGTATCTCATAAAGATACCCATAGCCCTGAGTATTTTGGCGATACTCATTTCCGCAGCATTCCTGACATTTATGATCATGCATGAAAGCAGAGGGATCTCATCGACGGATTACTGGCTTATGCGTTTAATATTCGGCAGAATGAAATAACAAAAGCCCCGCTTTTAGGTCGGTACTAATATAGAAGTTTTCAAAGAACTAATATGAAAGACCTATACAGCGGGCTATGAAACAGAACAGGCGGAGCTTCCATGTCGAAGTTCCGCCTGTTTTCATTATGTTGTTTCTTCATATGACGAAGAGTATTGCTTAGCTTTTAGTTTATGAATAATATTTATTTCAAGAACTGGTATTTCTCGTCTTTCATTAATTAATTCTTGTAACTCCTTTACGGTTTCATCTGTTAATTCTCTTTCGGCGTGGTTTTGGATAGCTTCTATCTTAATGGATATTTTGTGATAAGAATAGTGTTCAATAATTCTTTCAATAACTTTCAGTATTATTCCGATTGCACATACAATAATACTTAGTGCATCAGATTTGAATAAGACAAACATAGCAACAAAAAAAGAAGTCAGTATAAACAGAATAATAGGTAAAATAATCATGCGATTTTTAACCATCTTCTTATTCCACCATATATTCTGCTTTTGACATTCAAATTGAGCTTGAAGATCAGCAACAGTATTTTTAAACTCATACCAGTTCCTTACACCCGGTGGTTTGTCACGACCAGTATTATGAATATGGATATCCGCTTCTTTCTTGTGCTTATTATATGCGGTTAAGGCAATTTCTCTTAGCTTTTGTTTGCTAATATCTGTATAACTATCTTCGCCTATCATTAAAACATAAGAATCAAAATAATTACGCAGAGACGCAGCATTCTTTAGCTTATTGTTAAAAACGTAAGCGGTTATAAATGCCAAGGCTTCTAATAATGCTGGTATTCCCAGGCTGATGAATTTTGAAGCAGAATCAGGTACAAAAATCATTATAGCAGATACTATACATAATAGCCAACTCACATAGTTCACTGTTTCCGCAGAATTAAAATACCGACTTGAAGCATACTGAATCTTCAATAACAGGTTTTCGTTTTGACGATTGTTAATGATTTGACTGTTTATCATACTCTTTTATCGCCTCACATAAACTTGAATAATCTTTTTGTGCAATGGAAAATAAATAGTCATCGCTAATAAATGGATAAATAAAGCTCCCATGACATCGTCTTGTTATCAGCCTCGATTCACAAGGGCAAGGTAAATGACCTTTGTATTTTCTTTGAGAAATTGCTTGAAGCAGTTTATATACTTTCGCACAATCGCTTTCATCGAAAATTTGCTGATATGTTTCTGTTACACCAACAAGATCATGCCCTCGATCACCATATGGGAACTCCCCAAACCGTGAGAAATACTCATAAGAATAATAGTATGGTTCAACAATATTCTCCATCCACTGCAACAGGCTATATCCATTATAGAAACACAGAGCCATGAATGCTTTTGTTTCTAAACAAAGCTTTCCATCTGGATATCGGTGAATATACGATTTATCAATATGGTTCCCGATATCCCAAACATCGGGTAATTCATCATTGTTTAGAGGAATAAGAATTCGGATATCATATTCCTTATCTACGGTGAAACCATTGTAAGAACGATTAATGGCTACTCTTCCAGACAGAATAATTGATGTATTATTATCAGTATCTTCTTCCTCTAAGTCTCCATATGATGTAAGAAGCTCCTCAATCTGAGACTTAATGTGATTGTAGTCTATTCTCATGAGCAATGATATGGCTTTGAAGCAGTTGAAGCGTTGATAGGTGCCGCAACACGAGCCTTTCTGTATTTTTTGATAATCGGATTGTTTGGATCGTAATTTGCAAAACTATTCTCCAAGACAACACCAAATTGATTATCGTCTTCCTGAGTCATCACTTCAAAAAGGTCTTTTTTAATTGTTGTAACCCATTTAAAAAAGCTCTTAGGTATTCTCTCATCCTCGTTCCATTTGTTCGCAAGATTATCCTCTGGATCAGCAGGATTCGGGACATTCCATTTCCCGTTTTTATATGATAAAACCGGAGATTTATCATACTGCAAAGCATATTGTTCAAATGTCATTTCGGTTTGATGAATACACATCTCGAGCCTATTCAGTACATATTCTAGCAACTCAAATACAGAACAATCCTTTTTTCCGTAGTTAGATGCGATTCGAGCAGCCATTGTTGTTATCAATGCAGAAATCGGCTTAATATCGTCACCATTAGAAAGCTTAGAGTAATATGTATCACGCTGGTATTTCAAAATCTGTATAACCCTTTGTAAAGCAGAGCGTCTTACCTCATTTGGTAATTCCTCAGCAGTGGTACTTTCGAATATACCACGGACTGCATATTTAGGGGCATACATTAAGAACGGAGCGTTTATTTCATCAAACCACTTTTTGAATCCTTTAGGATTATTTGATATCCAACGATAGCTTTTTTCAGAATTCTGCCGTGGAATAGCGATGCTTGTATCAACAATTTGCGGGCTTAATCCTTTTGTGAGGAGAACTGCCTTCTCAGGCTCGGAATCGCTTACCGCCGGAACTAAATCAATCGAAAAGCTAACACCATTGATATCAGCATACTCAATAGTAAAGCATTCTTCCCACTTCACAAGCTTTCCACCATAAGTATTATTACTTTTTAGTGTGTCTTCAATTAGGTTTCTCAAACCACTTGGGGTGTAATCTGACTTTGTTCCGGTAACCTGACAAATACAATCAAGGTCATAACATGGACTATCAGCCTTCTTTGCAGGACGAGTAACCGTTCCTAATGCAAATGAGCCCTGTGGATATATTGTTGCCTCAATATCATGTTCATCTAAGAACGCAGCAAGGGCTTCATATTTGCTTTGAGCATTCTTAAATAGTGTTGGCGAAATATCCAGTTTTTCAATAACTGACAGGAAATCCTTCTGACGTTCAGAAATGTTCATAATAGAATCCTCCATTAGTTTTTAGCACTCTCGCGCATCGAGTGCTAATTATAGTATAGCACTAATCTGAATAAATGTCAAGAGGTGTCAAATAAAGAGACAGATACTATTGTGAGAAGTATCTGTCTCTTTCGCATATTATGCCTTATCCGAATATACTATCCAGTTTCGCTTCCAATGTCCCGTCCTTCGCCAATGGCAGTGCATCGCACTGACGCAGATGATGTTTCTCGATCAGTTCGCCGCCCTCAAAACCGAGAATGAAGTGCAGAGCTATCTGATAAATGATCTCAGTCGGAGCAAGTCCGTATACCTGATGCTCAAAGATATGCTGTAACCGCTGTGTCTCGTCAGGGAACGCCTGTTTCATACCATCGCTGTTGAACAGCCGCTTCACAATCTCTGCGATATACAGACCTGATTTCATGTACAGATCAGCAAAGGTCTTGCCCGGATCATCGAAACAGCCGGGATTTTCCTGCTCCAGCATATCGACCATCTGCTTCACGATACGCTTGGGCGTGAAAATCTGATTGGTCTTCTGTGGCGGGATATAGTCGAAAATGTCCTCGGTATGGGTTTCATCAAAGTAATTGCCCAGCCGTGTACGCAGTGTGAGAAATTCCTTGATGGAATCATCGAATACCACAGGATCAAAGAGCTTTCCGGGATAGCGCTTCTCTTCGCCCGTCTCTGCATCAGTATAAGAACCGCCGTCACGCAAAAAACGGAACTGGTCAAGTGTGATACTGGTCACTTCATAGAACACATCATCGGGGATGATCATATCAAAAGTGGAGAGTGTGGTCTCATCGTCGCCGTATGCCATCAGGAATGACGGTATCGTCCTTGCAAAGCCACGGAGGTGGTCACGGACAGCTTCCTCAATGGTCTCCTTGGTACGCTCACGCTTCTTGGTCTCGACAGTCTTTACGACCTCCTCACACAGAGTCGGCACCGTCTCCTCCAGCACATTGCTGACACGCTCCTTGAAAGCATCTGTCGCCTCCTGCACCAGAGTATCGAACTGTTCATTGACCTCGGCTGCGGTCTGACCTGTTTCACTCAAATGTGCAAGTGCGTCCTGCCGCTGTGCTTCCAGCGTTTTCTTCTGAATGGAATAGTCGCCGTATTCCTGCGTCACAAGCCTGTCCGCTTTTTGTTCAAGCTGTTTCTGAAGCTTCTGCGCATCACGCTTCTTCAGGTCGGCACCATAGGTGTCGTTTGTTACCTGCATCACAGGTGCAACAAGCTCCTTGCGGAATACATCCTGCAAATGTGATATCTGCTGATCCTCTGTCGATTCGGGGACAGCAAGTATCTCCTCAGTCTTACGCTCCAGCGTTTCGGAAATATCGCTGTAGATCTTGTCACCGAACACATTCTGCGCTGTACCGATGACAAATTCGTCAGACAGTTCCACTTCGCCCTCATCATTGACAGACAGGTCTTCCCTTGTTTCAGGCGATACATCTACCAGATCTCCCTCCGGTGCATTCGGCAGTGAGCTGATAATATCAATGACCTCCGGCGGTGCATTGAAGATATTGGCGATATTCTGGAAAAGGAAATTCGACATGAAACCACAGCGGACAACTTCCAGAGAACGTATCTTTCTCGGAATGGACAGCACTTTCTCTGCATCAAGCTCGATCATCTCGCCGTTTTCGTCTTCACCGATGACCGGGAAGAAATTGAGCAGCTCACGGACATTCTGTTTGCGCTGGTCGCTGTCGCCCTTACCGCCGGAAGTGCCGCTGGACAGATCATTCGCAAATTCCTCGAAGATGATCAGCGTTCTTGCCGGATCAAAGTCGAATACATAGGCGTTTTTCTTCACATGAAGCGTGCCGTTTTCCTGATAGCGCCACGGATTCTGACTGCGGAAAGCCGCCTGCATATACAGCGCCGGAGATTTGATATTGGAGAGCATCAGCACCGCCGTCCACTCCGGAACGGTGATACCCGTGGTCAACTGTCCGACTGACAGCGTGATCGTTTTTTCGTTGTGATTGATGGCATCACGAACTTTGTCGTAAGCTTTCTTCGTTTCCTCTTCCTCGGAGAGTTTGCCATCACCGGCAGCAAGTACAATCTCGTATTCTCCGAAGATCGGGTGCGCTTTGAGCTTCTTTGCCAGTGCCTTTGCGCTGTCAACACGATTCAGGAGCCAGAAGGTATGTTTCAGCTCCGCACGGAGTTCGGGCGTGGAGAACGGAAATTTCTCCTGCGAGGTCAGCGCTTCAAGAAAACGGTCAACTGACTCCTCATACACAAAATCGCCGTTCGCCTTGACAGAGAAGAACAGGTTCAGGTCGAAAGCGTATTCCTCCGTCTCGCCCTCGATCTCAACACCCTGCCGTAATTCCTCACGAATGATCTCGGACATCTGATAGGTGAACAGATTGAGCTGCGGCAGGTTCTCATAAGGATTATTGCGCTCCGCATCGTTCCAGCCTGCCTTTGCTTTCTGCTCGTCCGCATACGTCCAGTTATAGATCGCATCGGACGGGAATTTATCATTTGCCAGGGCTTTGAACGGCGTACCCGACAGGTGCAGCGTGTGATTGCGCTTGATCTGATGAAATGCCACATCGGTCTTGGAAGTATCAACGCCCTCATGCGCCTCATCAATGACCAGCAATTCCCACTGCATATTGACAAGCTCTTTCAGCTTGTCATGCTGACCGCCGAAATACAGAGAGCCTTTCAGGTCTTGCAGACTGACAAATTCGATACAGCCGACTACACTGTCATCAAGGCTGTTCAAAAACTGCTCTCGGCTCAATACAAACGGCTTGCCTTTCAGTGCGGAAACCTCACTCACGAAACGGAATCCCGACTCTGTGCCGATAAACTTGACAAAATCCTCATACCATGAATTTGCGATAGCAGGACGGTTCGTCACGATGAGGATATTGCAGGCATAGTCGCCCTTGGTCGCCTGCAAGCGCTTGCAGAGGTCGTATGTCGCCAGTGTTTTGCCGAAACGTGGCTTTGCGTTCCAGAGAAATTCGCCCTTTTCGTGGCTCATGAAATAGTCAAATGTCTGCGATACTGCCTGCTCCTGCTCAGCACGCAGTTCATAGGCAATCGTCCCGACAGTATCCATAACGCCCTTTGTACGGCGGAATTTCGAGTACAACGAGAAAGATTCATCGCCGCTGATACGAAACCACTCCGGCTGCTTCTTATCGCCGTTCATCGGCTTCATGCGCTCTACGCCCTGCTTTTTGAGATAAGCGTGAAAATCGCTGTCACGGAAATATGTCCTGCCATCGGCGAAAACGGCAACATCGCTCCATTCGGTATGGTGCGGGATATGGGCGGTCTGTAACTGCTGACGAATGCGGTCTTCCACATCGTCCTGCTCGGTGTAGCCGATCTTCACCCAGCCGTCATGGTCGGAGATCGTGGGAGTGGTATAGCAATAACAGCGCGGCATAGCCGTTCTGGTGGTCTGAATGTTGATGTTTGCCACTTATTCCATCTCCTTTACATGAGTTTCGATAAATTTGATCTCATCGGGTGTCAAGCCGTATTTTTTGTAGAGCTGCTGGTCTATTTCAGAAATTGATTTGCTCCAGTCGATGTCACTGGTTTCGGTGAAGTCTTGGAGGGGGACAAAAACATAGGTTTTTGCGGTTGCGTGCTGTGAATTCTTGGCAAAACAATGAAGACAACGTAGGAACTTTGTTTTTAAGTATTTTACAAGGTTTTCTGCCATGACTTCAGACAATTCAAGATTAGCCCCAATTGCAAGATATGTTTCTGTGCATATAGAATTCGGCTCAGCGACAAAAGCATTCAAATTATCGTCACTTAACTCTGTTCCTATATTGTTTGCATAGGGCGTAAGAACCTTCCATTTATCTATCCATTCTTTATGTAATGGGATATCTGTATATTCTACATATCCTGTCTTTTTTCCTTTGCTATAACAAAGAATTGGTTTTGTTATTCCATCAGACGTGCTGTGAAAACGAGGATTTCTTGGGAAATCAGTACTTAATCCAAAAGGCTTTCTCGATGATATATAAGCCATCAATCCGTTGTTTGAAAGAAAGGGTGATATTTTCTGTATAATTGTTGTTGCTTGATAATCTCTTAAAAAGAAATCAACGCCAGCAATCTTTAAGGCTCTTTTGTTAAGAATTTGGTTGTTTCCAGAATGCGAATATACACTTGTTAATTCGTGTGTATTATCATATTCCGCATCCCAAACAATAATACAAACACCACCACGTATATTTACTTTTGGAAATACATCTCCAGTTAGCGGATAGTCATGAATCACTTTTAAATGAGTATCAGTAAGCATAGAATCTCGAAAATCATCTAATCCTTTTCCACCTGAATACCATCTTGCAGGCATAATGATTGAAAAACATTTGTTGGTGATTTGTTTAGCACTTTCGACAAACAAATGATAAACAGGTTTTGCACTGGCTTGTGCGCCACCGTCCTCCTCCTGATAAGGCGGATTCCCGATCACAAAATCAAATTTCATGCCTTTACCTCTTTTCTTCAGACCTTTGAACAGCTTTGAAATATCTGCCCGCCAGTCATATATTTTACAGTAGACGATCTCATCATCATTTGTCTCATCGTCTTCAAACAGCGACATCTGCACGACTTCATCGTTCGGGATACCATAGGGCGGCGTATCGTTCATGCCGTCCATCTGCCAGAAGTTCCAGCAGATCACATTCAGGAACTTCTCCAGCTCCTTCTGTGTCGCCTGCCTGTGCCATTTGGCTTCGATATAATCCGCCAGCGTATACAGCAGATTTATGCGGGCGATCAGCAGGTTGTCCCCCTGATACTCATAGCCGTACACGCTCTGAAATGCCCGGAATGACCATTTGAACCACTCCGCTTCATCGGCGGCGTTCTCGTTCACGATACGCAGCTTGCGGTCAAGAATGCCGATGCGCTGCTCGATGGGAATGATCTCACCTGTCGATGTGTCATAGCGTGATACGATGTAGGGCGCTTCTCCGCAGGTGATCTCCAGCCGACGGGAATCCACATACTGCTTCCAGTCTTTCCCCTCCGGGAATGTGACCGGATCGGTGCTGACCGTCCACTCCTGCCCCTCCTGATAATTGAACACATCGGCACGACCGAACCACTCCGCATCGCAGTGGTTGTTCATCTGATTGACGATCCACGCAGGCGTGAAGACCTCGGCACGTTTGTGGGTGCGCTCCGTCTGCTCCGCTGCCGCCTTGTATACTCTCGGCTGAATGTCGCAGGAATCAAACCCCAGCAGCAAACCCTCAGTCATCTGCGAATCGTCTCTATAACCGGCACCGTAGCCTGCATAGCTGTCCGATGCAAATAATATATTTTTCCGTGTGGTCTTATCCTGCAACAGCCGCCCTACCAGCCCTCTGATCGGATAAGCATCCAGTTTTATCAGTTCTTCCAAAGGAACACTCCTCACATGGCTAAACCGGGAGTTCTGCCCTCTGACTGCATACCGGATAAATGCGGTGTTATACTATGTATAGTATCCGGGGAGAGAGTTAGGTTTCTTGAAACAGATACATTCAGGAGAATGCTCACAAAACAGCGTAAAACCGTCACTATTCAATTTTCAAGATACTGTTCTGACAACAATTTACAACTGCATACACATATTCATCAGCCTGCGTTCATAGGCGTGGTCGGGGTGAATATATCGGTTGAGTGTCAGGGTGACGTTGCTGTGACCGAGGACGGCGGACAGTGCTTTTACGTTAAAGCCTTTCTCGGCGGAATTGGTCGCAAAAGTGTGACGTAGCTTGTGATAATTATGGATTTCCACTTCAGCAGACCGCAGTATCTTCTTATATCTGTACTGCATTGTACGAGGTTCGATTGGCTTATCCTTTCCTGATAAAATGAAATGATCAGCTTCATCTCGATACATTTCAAAATATTTCATTAGCATATCAGGAATAGCGATCTCTCGGAACGATGTTGCCGACTTCGGAGCGGAGATCACAACCTTTGTTTTTCTGTTGCCGTCAGCGGAGCTGATACGCTGAACCGTTCTCCTGATATACAGCGTCTTATGCTTAAAGTCCACATCTTCCCATTTCAAGCCACAAAGCTCACCGATACGCAGTCCCATAAACAGCGACAGCAGGATACCGAAAGCAGTCAGCGACATATTTGATTTCAGATACGAAACGAGCTTTTTCTGTTGTTCATCGCTGATCTTCTCGACCTGTTTCTTTTCGGCTTTCGGGAGTGTGACGTTTTTCAGAGACAGCCTGAATCCGTACTCTTCCTGTGCATATTTCAGCATAGTTTTGAAAACAGTAAATATATCACGAACATAACTTGCAGATAGACCGTCTGCAAGCTTTTTGTTTATAAAGGCGTTTATCCTGCCTGCGGTCAGGTCTGCACACGGCACATCTCCGAATTCGGGGAGAATATGCTTTTCAAACTTGTTTTTGTAGTTTGCAAGTGTTGACTCCTTGACACGATTTACAACAGCATTCAGCCATTCCGCATACACTTTTCTGACAGTAATATATCTGCCAGAAAGAAAGCGTGAAGCTATCTCACGCCCTATCAACGCCTTGTTTTCGGCTTCTTCGTAGGTCTTACCATATACATACTGATACTCTGCTTTACGGTCATCTCCGTATCCAGTGACGAACTTTCCCATGTATCGTCCGTCTTTACGCATTGTAATACAAATGCCTGCATTTTCCATTCAGTAACCCTCCATACACTCACAGATGAGCAATCTGCACATCTGTGTTGCCCGTCTTGTATACAAACCGCCGATTTTCGGCTCGATACTTGCAATTCTAAGGAAAATCCTGTATAATTTCAATATGGGATAGTATGCCATTTGGCGATGATACCTGCCATAATTGCGGATTTCGTTAAAGTATCTGTTTTGAGAAATCGGCTATTGTAATTATAGAATGGCACTGCGCCGAACCCATGTGATATGCGCGCCAGTATTGCGCTACTTGCGCGCTGAATATGTGAAAAAAGCTCTCTACGATCTTGCAGAGAGCTTTATAAAAGATAAGGCTCCCAGAATACACTCTGAGAGCCTCGTTTCATATTTATGGAAAACATAACAGAAACCATATCCGAAAGCCAGTATGAGCCTTTTCCGTTCGCCTGAAAGCATACCGCCTGTACTGTCAGAAAATCTGCTCCGAATTAACGTCTACCTTAACAGCAAAACTGTTCTGAAAGTGCAGTTCTTCTACAATGATGACTGCCGTATTATCGGGAGCGTTCCGAAGCGAGCCAACAAATGTTATAGTCCCGCCTTTGGAATAAAGAGAGCTCACGGCACTTGCATTATCGTCAAAAGCGAGACAGGTGAATGTATCGGACTCGACCGCATCAACGCCTTTCTGCTTAGGCTGATCAACAGCAATATTGAATTTGCAGTATCTGAGGTCGTCTTTGGTAGTAACAGCAGGCTCGTTCAGAAGCCTGCCTGATATCATGATCTTGTTCAGCATAGTCTACTACTCCTTTCAGTCCACGTCACTGCACTCGTCAAGTCCGTGCATGAGCTGAATGTATACGCACTCCGCACGTTCATGTTCCTCGCCGTCGGTGGACATCATAAGTTCCAGGAAATATGCTTTTGCTTCCTCATAGTCTGTCCAGACCTCACGCTTACCGTTGCATACGGTAGTGACTTTGTTTGATCTCGGCATTGCCAATTCAGGTGTTTTCAACATAGCTGTTACCTCCAAAAGTTTTATTGTGACTCCATTATATCCGATAAAACTACCGGAGTCCAGTGCTGTGGAATGATTGTAATAATTCTTGTGAAAGGCGCAGCAAAATGTTGATTTTCCCCAGTGCATTGCGCTGTTATCCTTTAAACTTATAATTATACAAAGATATAATATAGTGTACAATTCTTTGGAGATATTAGGCATCCGCAGTACTTATAATTAAAATCAAAAGCAGCTTCTTTGTTACTATATAATCTATTTTACTAAATGTCGTAAAAACACCATCTTATGATTGACTATTTGCCTTATTATTGGTATAATATAGCTATAGCCAAATAAATCAGTAACAGTATCAATATAAAACTTGGCTTCAGGTAATATCTCATATTTTCCAAAAAAGCATTTCAATTACTATAATGAAAGGATAATTTTATGATAACGGATAAAGATGCCAAAAAAGTGAAGGAACTTGCAGATTTAAGAGAAGAATACGAAAAGACACAAAGACTTCTCAATGAAGGTAAAAATGAAGAGTTGGACCATAGTCAATAAAGTGGACAAGTAAAAGAAGCAAAATTCACAAAAAATTCACTTCAGCAAGGTCTGGGGAAAGACCATTATTGTGAGAATGAGGTCTGAAAGAATTATAGAAACCATGGAT
>Ga0255345_1000360_pt1 | contig 77027 bp, 64 predicted proteins | sample wastewater_treat_6_FD_192415 | JGI IMG/M metagenome (GOLD analysis project Ga0255345, IMG submission 192415) | Wastewater microbial communities from Lulu Island WWTP, Vancouver, Canada - plant20 | ecosystem: Engineered > WWTP > Wastewater > Unclassified | place: Canada: Vancouver, British...
GATCCGCGTCATCCAGCGCAGAGCTTACGGCATCACCAACGAGGAGTACCTGATGCTCAAGGTCATCACCTCGTATATCAAAGAGCCAAAATCACCCTAATTTATGCACAACAAACCCGGAAGACCCATTTTATTCTCTTGTCTTCAATACTCTCAATGTACTCTTTTACCTCAGGATCATATCCGTCAGATACGATTATGTGCTCCCACTTCGGATAATCCTGCTTTCTTACGCTGGTTATCGCTTCTTTTAGTTTGTCCAATCGTCTATAGGTAGGCGTTATTACGCTAACCAATCCCTCTTGCTCTGACGACATATAGCTTAACAGTCTAACGTACGAGATTAACAAAGAGTTCTGCAACACAAACCTTGCGTAACGAAATGCTTTTCTTGGTTTTTTTACGGAAAATGACAAAACATCTCTGAGTGTGAATTTTTCCATTAACATTAACGCAACCCCCGCTTCATTAACGACATAAAGAGGTTCTGGTAACCCCTCATACATTGATCCATGGAATAGAATTCTTTCACAATATTTCGAGAGACTCGACCATAATAGAGTCGAAGCTTATCGTCATTTAATAGTTTTAGCAGGGCTGTTTTTAACCCTTTCTGGTCACCTAGATCGAGAAGGAATCCGTTTTTGCTGTTCACGACGACATCGCGTATACCGGGAACATTAGTTCCGATGACAGGAAGCCCCGCGCTCATTGCTTCAAGCAAGCTTACCGGCAAACCCTCCCTGTAAGAAGTGAGACAAAACACATCGGCTATTAACAATAAATCCTGTACATCGTTTCTGTGCCCAGTGAGTATGACTTTATCTTGCAAATTATGCTCTTCCAGATAGCTTCGGACATCACCCTCAGAGTTCTCCGGATCACTTTCAGTGCCCTGTCCTATCAAAAACAACCTCACGTTATCATATTCTTTGAGAAGTTCTTTGAATCCCCGGAGAAGAAACAAATGGTTTTTTACCTTCCTGAAATTTGCAACCGTCATCACTACCTTCGTGTCAGAAGCCAGATCAAACTCATTTCTGATCTCTCTGACATCTCGAGGTTCTTTCCTGCCTTCAATATCATCAACTCCGTTTCTGATCGTGATTGCATTCTCTTTCTGCAGGTTAAATTTTTCACGGAGTGCTTCTGTGACATCGTTGCTTACTCCCATGATGCAATCCAGTTGACTCAAGAGCAGTCTGCCAATTAACTTCCATTTAAGAGGCACCTGTTCTACTTCCCAGCTCGAATGCTCCGTATAAACAAGCTTGCGACGATTGACTATCTTGCAGGCATAAAAAGAGTAGAACATCGAGACAAAGTGATGGGCATTGACAATATGAATGTTGTTCTCATTAATTATTCTTGCCAGCTTCCGCATCGCAGATAAGTCTGCCGCCCCATTTTTAGGAATATGGTACAGCCTTATGCCCTTTTCCTGGAATGCATCTCTGAATTTCTCATTCCCATAAAAGTAGAAGTACGCCACAGAAGTGCTGAAAAGGTCTCTGTCCAATCTCGACGCTACGTTGTAAACGAGGGCTTCGCTTCCGCCTTTCTCTAGCTGCGGTATAATAAAAAGAATGTTTATTTTTTCTGTTTCAGATTTTTTACTCATTTACAGCTTCCGCTCAGTTCTTACCCAGAATTTCCTTCCCATGCCGGCGACTGATAACAGATCGAGCCCGGATTTCCATATCAGGAAAACTGGCGCGAACAAAAGCGCCGTTAGTTTCTTTTTTTTATTTTTCACGTACACTATGCCAACAAGAAAGAACGCAAGCTGTAAAATAATGAGCATACCTAACCATCCAACAAATAACTGTCGATGGCCGGAAATAGGAATGACCAGTGTAAAAACGAATGTCACAATTGTCAGGCTGATACCAAGAGACGGATTTGGTAACAATAAAGGCATGGCCGAATCCATTTTCATAATACTGCCACTTTTTATTCCGTTAAAGAACAGTCGCATTCCGTATTTCGCGGCTATCGCAAATCTGCCGCTCGACCATCGAAGTCTTTGAGAGGTAGCCTGCTCAAGATCAATAGATTCCCTGTGATAAACACGGGCTTTGTTGACGAATGCAATTCGTTCACCCTTCATTACCAATTTTGCATAATATTCCCAATCCTCGCCCACGGTAAAAGCGTCCCACCCATATCCGTCAATGACATCGCGTACAAAACACATTCCATTGCCCATCAGATGCGATGACAGTCCGATTATTTCTTTGGCAGGTTCCAGTACCTCGTTACCGAGGGTTCTTGACACATCCATAAGGCGCGTGAACCAGCTATCATTGGGGTTGGCAAGCCCATTGTAGCATTGAATAATTCTCGCACCCTGTTGAATTGCCCGATCCAATTCTCGCAGGGCAGCTTCATCAACTATGCTATCTGCATCTATTATAAATACGGCGTCGTAGGATTCATTTTTCAGGTATTCTAGTCCATATTTGATTGCGTAACCTTTTCCTGCTAAACTGCTGTCCTTCCTTTCTAATGCCCTGAAACCTTCCCGTCTTGCTATCATTACTGTTTGATCGGTACAGTTGTCTGCTACAACCAGGACATCATACAGCTCCTCCGGATAATCCTGATTGCGTACACTCCTCAGTATTCTTCCTATGAGCAATTCTTCATTGTGCGCGGGAATAAGCACCTTGAATGTCGTCACCGGTGTATATTTGCCGTCCGCCCTTTTTGGAATAAAAAAGTGAATGAAGATCAGTAATAAATTGTACAGAACATAAAAAGATATATATAACCCTGCGAACAATATTACGATTTGAATGATCAGCATTTCCTTTATCAGCCTGCCACAACCCTTCGATATTCGGCTTCCATTTTCTTAATCCACTCCCCCATATTGTACCTGGCCTGTACCGTTTGCCGGGCTTCTATTCCCATTTTATGCCTGAGCCCCTTGTCCCTGTATAAAAGACTGATTGCCTTTGCAATATCCTGTGGTCTTCCGGGACGCACCAGTATCCCGTTTTCTCCGGATTTTACAACATCCGGAATGCCGCCTACGCCCGATGCAACAACAGGAAGACCGCAAAGCATGGCCTCGAGCATGGCCATGGGCGTCCCCTCCATTAACGATGGCAGAACGAATACGTCAAACGCCGGCAGCCATGAGGAAATGTCGTTCTGAAACCCCAGAAACATGATGGTTGTGTCAGTGCCGTTATTTTTCGACATTAATTCAAGTTCTTTTCTCCGGGGTCCCTCACCAATCAACACAAGTTTAACTGGAATACCCGATTTTATAAGATCTGGAACAGTGTCAATAAGAAAACCAAGCCCCTTTTCCTCACTTAATCTGCCGACGTAACCCATAACAAAGTGTTTATCATTCCAGTCCATCAATGATCTTTTCGAGCGTCTTAATTCTTCTATGCCATTTGGATCATGGTTGAGACCTACCGCGTTTGGAATAACGCTGATATTATCTCTTCTGACTCCGGCTGCCAGCAGGCTGTCCCTGATACCATTGGACACAGCGATAACCCGATCAAAGTGCTTAAGGACGAATCGATCCAAGCTATTGTAAAGCATGAGCTTTTTGTCATTAGGGATAAATCCATGACATGTTGCAACCAACGGCACGCGCAACGGTCTTGCTGCCATGAAACCAAGGACGTCAGCCCTGTATCCGTGCGTATGAATAAGGTCAAACTGGTTTTCTCTGACAAGTTTGTAGACCTGTTTAAGATTCATGATGGGGTTCATATATTTGATGCGCTCACTATCTACGATGATATTGCAGTATTCCTTTCCTTCTTTTTGCAATTCTGACACGAGTGTGCGTTCTCTTTGCCTGTTTGCAGTAAATATAAGCGGCATCATATCGAATGCTGCATGGTCATGATGATCGATTAGACACTTGACCACCGTTTCAAGTCCGCCGAATTCAACTGATGTGATAAGCAAGCCGATCCGGACGTGCTTTTTATGCGGGTTTTTCTGTTGCTTCATTACTTACTTTAGTCTTATGTAGTTTATCCCGCATGGAAATGAGATACGGCCATGCTTTTGGAAGAACTGTGAACTCCGAAAAATTGAACATCCCGTAAAGTGTCGGCTTCAAAGGGAGATCATAGTATCCGACAAGGCGAACTACCTCAGGTAGAAATTTACTTTTAAAGTATTCCTGGGACGGTGTTGTGCCAACACCCCTGAAGCTAAACCATAAGCACCCCGTCTCCTTCGCCCACCTGATACTCTCCCATAAATATGCGTAATTTGATTGAAGTTTTTGATATCTATAGGGTGTCCCCATGTGCATTGCCAGGTGTTTTCTTGCAAATTGTATGGATATAAGCCCACCGATCATCTCGCCTTTATACATTGCAAGAAACAATCTGCCATTCCCTTTTTCCACGTATTCATCCCATAATTTACTTTGATACTCATAGCCCCTTATCATGAACCCTCTTGCCATGGAGTGCTCGCTGAATATCTTGTAGAATTTTTCAAGTTCAGACTTTTTGGTAGCAGGCTCAATCGAAACACCCTCCTTGGCCGCTTTCCGGATGCACCTGCGTGTATCCCTATCCATCAGATTAAAATGATCCTCCGCCTTTTCTATCTTTGTGAGGTCTATCCTGTATACATCTCTCGGAGAATTCCAGAAAGTCCACCTGTGTTCGAGATGGATGAATCCAAGCATCTCAAATGGATCATTACCCTCAGATATGACATCCTCCTTTATATTGGGATCTATTCTGAGAAAAATCGCGTTGTGCTCATCACCTAACCTTCTTGCCTCACCCACCAAGGCTGCCAACGTCTCACGGTCACCATAATCCCATACTGGCCCCTTTGGACTGTACATGATCGAATATGGCGTATACGGGATTTTTTTCACTAAAACCATCATCATGCCTCTTACGAGGCCGTGATTTTCAGCGACAAGATATATTGGCTTCCATTTGTCGACACTCCTAACAGCCCCCCACCCAAAAGCATTGAGAGGATGAACGATCTCGAATTTTTGTACTTCCCGATTCCAGTATTCTTTTTCCTTTTCATCTATCCGTCTAATGGTCACCATAAAATTGCTCACCTCTTCAATTAACAGCCGGTCTCATTAATGAGAATCATTAACATTATGTCCTTTTTATAGTACTTTGTACTGGTAAACTAATCCATTTTTGATACATCAAGTTTCCTGGACACCTGAATTCCAAATACTTTTCTTAAACAAATCTCTGCTACTTTAACGTAGTGAGCCTTCTCAAAGCCTTTTATGGACACCTGATTACTACATTCAACTAGGCCAAATACTCTCCTGTAACCTTGCTCCCCCAAGTACTTAGCTGCAGCCAACAGAGTAGCTGAATACAACCCGCGTCCACGGAATTCCGGCAAAGTCATGCCAAACTGAAGAAGCGCATCCTTTTTTCCCAATACCAAGAATCTATTCGAGTCAGCCTTTCTGTAAATCCATGTGATGCACTGTATCGTATCATCATCTCGCGCGATGAAGAAATCTTTCACACCATCAAACTTGTGACAGTTGAATTCCCATGCAGATGCTCCTGTTCTCTTGCAGAATTCATCAAGTTCATCGATTTCGCCTTTTTTTATGATTACTTTATCATCTTTTTCACCTCGACTTGTCGTTTTCCCTACAATGTCCTTTGCAAAAGTCTCCGTGTCTCTGACGAATACATAAATCATATCGTTTCTGAATAGAGTCGTTCTGATAGTAGTGACAAAGTCAGAGAATGTCAGGTTTTTGAAAAGATATGACAACAATTTGATTGATCGATGAATTCTTAATCTCATTTCGAGGCAGTATACCGTGTTACTTATTTTGTTGATATGAGAGGGTAATTTTTCTATGCCGGGTGAATGGATTCTGATCCAATGTGAAATAGGACGGCTGAGACTGCTACGAAAAACACCCAGTAAATGGAATAGGCCTGGCTCAGAAACATGGATGCCGTAAAATGACCAGCAAAACCGACTTTTGCCATCTCACCTATTTTTATCATCTGTGCATCAGTGCCTTTATTTTTCATGCTGCCAAATATTTTGAACGTCTTATAACTTATCAGAAGAAATAAAATCAGGCCAAATATGCCCGTTTCGGTACCTATCTGTATCAGGGAGTTGTGTGGCGCCTGCCACAATTCCTGCAGCCCCAGTTCCTTTCTCTGTTGACCGATGGCTTCACTAAAACAAGACACACCGACCCCGGTTAGTGGGTCGCTTAGCATTAAACCCAAGCCTCTCTTCCAGATTTCTATCCGTCCCGTTTCATCAAAGACGTTATAATCCTCCCCGATTTGCGTCATAGTCTGAAAGCGTGAGAAATCAATAGTTGAGCCACCATAAACGATTGCAACTACTGCGAATATCACAACAATCATTTTGTCTGATTTGCCTATTATCTCTGACCTCGTAAGAAACAGCATGAGAACGACAACACCTAAAGCGATAAACCCTCCTCTCGACCCCGTCATCAAGACGATCAGAATACTGACTGTGATATTCATCAGAGACACGAGCCTTTTCCACCATGGGTCGTTTCTTGAAATATAGAGGATGTTAAATGGAAGAAATGAAAGGGCAAAGAAGGCCAGATCGTTGGGGTCGAACATATCGCCGAATTTTAATCTCCCGGAACCCATCTCACCCCTGTAAAGAGCACTCACCAAATAAAGGCTGGTCCCGAGACATGCTACCCATATAATGTTTGTAATTTTTCTTCCGTCATCGATAATTTTATAAAACAGGAATAAAAAGAGCACTGTGACTATGTATTTTGTGAAAACAAATTCGAAGGCACCCCTCCTGTAATAAGCGAAAGGGATGCTGATCATCATCACGGCCAACAAATACAAATATAGTCTGCACTGCTGATTATCCAGTAACCTGTGCTTATAGCATGTGTAATAAAATGAAAACAGGATGAGAACAACGAGACCGACAGATAAAGCCGGTCTTAAAGGTGTGATTGCCTCGATGAAATCCTGAGGCCTTGCGATGAGAACAAATGTCCATATGTAGAAGAAAGAAACAAGTATATTTGTATCTTTCTTTTTAGACGAACTTAATATTTTCGCTTCTGCCATGCTAAAACAAATCTGACTATTTAAGCCGTCTTCCTGCGTCCAAGCATCGTTATCATATTAGTTATCATCTGCCTGTCCAAGAAAAATACCGAAGCGCAATATAATAAAATCGATGACGTCAAAAAAGCCGTTATCTTCAGCAGTGGGTTCATGACATGTTGATAATTATTCATCAACAATATTCCAATCATCAAAATCCCGATACTTGAAATAACAGGTGTCTTATATGTCTGAGCTATGGCGGCTGCGTTCACCTCCAGATTTCTGATGCACATGCTGATCATGAAGAAATAGATAATAGGGAACCCTGTGACCCAGGCCCAGCATAAACCAACATATCCCCAGTTCAAGCCCACAAGGAAGGCGCACACCATAATGACAAGGGCGAACCCGCTTGTCAGCATTGTGATATTGGATTTTCCCAGGCCATTCATCGCGGGAATAAACAGCATCTCGAATGCGCGAAACGGCATAATAATGCAGAGTATCCTCATCGGCAATATGATTTCCATCCACTTGGGCCCAAGCAATAGAGCTACAATATCCTCCGCAAGGACGAATATCGCGATGTAAGAAGGGATGAATATCAGATTCAGCAACTTCAAACCCTTCAGAAAATTCGCCGTGTATGTTTTGATGTCGAATTGCATTTTGGAGAATGCCGGAAATGCGACCTGCGGTATAATAGAAGACATCTTTTCGACCGGTGCGAACGCCAATTGATGCGCTATCGAATACAGCCCAAGGGCATCCGGGCCTATGAACCTGCCACCGATGATAATGTCCGATTTAAAAAAAAAATACCTCAATATTGTGCTTCCGGTAAAAAAACCGCTGAAAGAGAGCATCCCTTTGATTTTTTCGACACGAAACAACGGCCAGTAGTAATCTGTCGCCACAATAGTGAAAGCTGTTGCACGGAAAAAAAAATGCACAAGCGTGCCATAAACGAGCGACCAGACGCCATAACCAGTGAGTGCGCAAATAAGCGAAGTGATTGCTCCACATAAATTGCATAAAACATCAATAACCGATGTTTTTTGAAAATTCATCTCCCTGAGGAGCAGTGAATGGGGGATCACATAAAAAGGGATGAACAAGAAAACAATGCAGAGTGTCCTCAGAATTGCCGTCAGACGTGGTTCCGAGAAATAACTGCTGACGACGGGTGCCACAAGGTATGTCGCACTCAAAAACAGCATATTTATCACAATGATGAAGCCGAATATTTCCCTCAACTGGTCTTTCGACACCTCTTTGCTCTGGACGATCGAGGCAAAAAGCCCGAAGTCGCCAATCATCGTCAGAAAGCCCCAGAATGCCACAGCCATCGCCATCAATCCGAAATCGGCGGGTGATAAATGCCGTACGATCACAATGGTTATCGCCCATGACAATACCTGAGTAATCGCATTGGCGCTGCCGACCCATGTCAGCGATGTGATGACTTTTTTACCAAGTCCTGGTTCGCTCATTGTACCCTTCTGAAAAGCTCACAGAACGCTCTGTATTCAGTCTTGCTTCTGATTATTTCTCGATACAGATATAAATTTTGCATAGTGATCCTCAGCTTTTCTTCTGATCTCACCCATATCCGTATTGACATAAAAGGGATCGTTGCTCGGCACGGTCTTAACAAATGCAATCCCGTCCCTGTCTATTCTTTCTTTTATGGCGTCCGCTGTCAGGCTTCCCGTTTCGATATCTCCAAAATCAAAAATATTTTCATCCCGCGCATCGCTTCCCACTCTTTCAAGAATCTCGGCGTATGTCGTATAGGGCCGTGCGGGGTTGCCCGCCACAGCTCTCCCCTCGGGCACGCTCCTGTTCACGACGGATCCCGCCGCTACCATGGCCCGCGGTCCTATTGTGACACCGGGTAAAATGACCGCACGTTGTCCGATGAACGAACCCTCCAGGATCTTCACCGGAGCGAGACGAGTGATGCCGAGTTCCTTAAAAGTGGTGGCATCATGGGCGAGAATGAGAACGTTTTTTCCGATCCGGCAGTTATCTCCGATTTCTATGAGAAAGGGGTACCCCGGATCAAACTCCACATCCTGGAATATGTAGACATTCTTCCCGACCTTGAGCCCCCTGTTCATGAGGCTTTTTAATCGAAGGCGATCCCTTTTAAAGGAAATATACGTGAATATTCGATTAATCTTTTTCAACAAATTCAGAATCATGAGTTCCCAGCCCTCTAAACAACGTCTGCGGCGTCGGAGAGTGTGATCGGACTGATCCCGGCTTCACTTGTGAACGCAAGATATCCTCTTATACGATCTAAAAATCGACTTTCGTCTTCTTTTGTTTTCACAAAAATACTCAGACCAGCCTGCAATGACGTGGAATGGAAGAACAGATTTACAATTTCAAATTTTTTTCTCATTAAGACTTTCGTCAATCTGACCATTTCGCCCGAGTCTGAACCCTCGGGTGACAGTAACACTTTGTTCAGTAATCCTGCCCTGTTCAGCAATCCCTTCATGCGAAACAATCTGCCCAGTGGAGATGACAGGAGACGATCCGTCGAATTGCACAATTCATAGTTATCCTGAAGATACCCGATGGTGGCGGGTATTTCCGCCATTTCACCCTCAGAGATGCTATTAAAAATTTCCGGCGCATTGAACCTGTATGGTTCCGGTTTCATTTCAGAAAAATCCGGGCCGTGATACTCCGACCAGTCGGTAAAGGGCGTTATTGAGGTATCCACCCGATAGCCCAGTTTTTTAAGAACAAGCGCCGTGTGCCCGTTATAACCCCACCTGCCGGCTCTGAAGGATTTTGCCGTGACACCAAAATTTCTTTCTATCGCTTCATGAAGCACACCCATTTTCTTGCACTGAAGGTCAAAAGGCAGGTTGGAGAGCATGCTGTTAAAAGGATTCCGTTCTTCCTCGAAAGGCGGGGTGCTCCACGGGTGGCAGTGCATGCCGATTTCGCATTTGCCCCGCTGAAGAATGTCTTTCAGGATCTTGACCGATTCCCTGTTTGTGGCGACAGGATAGGTTACGAGATAGGTGGGAAAGACGTTAAATTCGTCGAATATCTTTTGAAGCGCCGGGATTTTTTTAATGTTTTCAATACTGAAAGAGTCTTCCGAGTATTGCCCCCAGTTATCCTCCTCTGTATCTATGGTGACCACAAGGTGCATAATGCTTTTTTTCAAATCCTACCGCAGCATCGTCTTCAGGGCGTTTTTTGCCATTCTCTTCATCATATGGATGACCGGCAGAGTCTTCTTTTGAACGATCAACACGGTCTGGGTCGTGCGGCCCTCGCTCGTCCAGTAAAATTTGTAATCCTCGTACCCTTTGAGAAAATCGTAAACCTTGAACTGATTTTCGATCGCCCTTACGATGCAGAGGCCGACAAGCAGATTGCCCGCGCTTATTCTCGGGTTATATGCTTTGTCCACGGCCATCAGGTACAGTGACAGCGCATGGTTGTGCTTCAGATGCAGGAGTCCGCCTATGGTATTCCCGTTTGCGAGGAGAAAGTCGATCTGGAGGTATTTTCCGGTTTCCGCGTTTTCCACGAAGCGCTTTATGAACCTGTGAAGGTCTTTCCCTTCCCACTCTGTTTTCTCGGCGTATAACTCGAAAAAACCGTCCACCGCTTCTTCAATACCGTCAGCCGCGTGCGTTTTTATCTCAACGGTGTCCGTCTTCTTCAACGTTCTCAGATCCTGCCTGAAGCGCTTGCTCCTGCTCGACGATATCTGAGACAAAAATTCTTCCTCGGTTTTCGGCAAATAAATGACCGGGCAGAACGATCCCTGGCTGATCTCGAAATGTCTCCCCTGGAGACGATGCCTGTGCATGAAGTTCAAAAGAAACAGGGATTCCGCTCTTGTGTCCTGCAGGCTTATGCAATCCCAGCTATGTGACAACTCGCCGAAAAGGTAATCGTATAAATAACCGCTGACTTCTCTTTCTCTTCCTCTTGTTGTGAACACATCAAGGTAATCGGACGCCGTCTCCGGCGTGCCTAAAAAACTGACCTGCCTGATCGTCGCGGGCCCTACTTTAATCTTTTCAATATACCAGGGCGCGATCCCAATTAACTTGTTTCCGTCATCAAATACTTTGACCACAAAGAGTTCGCGTTTTTCATTGATAAAACACTCTGCCCACGAATACGTCCACTCCCACGTCAGAAAAATCGAATTGGATATGGATCCCTCGAGTATCTTGTTCCAGTCACCCCGGATCGCCTCAAATTCTTTTATTGATGTAACAATCTCCGTCTTCAATCAATCTACCCCTTGATCATTCTTGAACAATTATCGCGCGGCAAAGCCATTTATTTTGATGTCGTCATGCGGCGCCGCGATTGCCCACTGACTTTATCATCCGGATCACGGCGGATGGGAAAGGCATGCAACTTATCATGAGTACGGCAAGAGATTGATAATCAAAGGGAATGCGGAGTACCCGTTTCGTCAGGTATCGCCTTGCATCCGCATATCGTCCCTTTTGAAAGGACGCATGCCCCACCCACCTGTATAAGTCGGTTTCCTTACGTTTCATTACACTCTGCGGGACTTTCTGATTGTCGCCGTTGCGTTCTCTCAGTCTGTAAAACACCTTCATGGCACTTGTTGCAAGCTCGTACATGCGGTGACTTCCGCTCGCCGCGTCTGCGGAGCCAATTTCATAGTGAATGGTCACCACGTCGATCAGACCGACGGGACCTGTCCGGCAAACGCGGTAATAATAATCCTGATCTTCGCTGGGGTGCACCGATTGGTCATATTCTCCGGCCTGAAAAATACTTTTTGCCCTTGCCACAACAGTCGATGTGTGAACAAGATTGCCCAGGACCAGCGCATCGGCAATCCGTCCCATGTAGCAGGGAATATTTCCCTCGACCATTTCCTCTTTTTCGAACAAATCGAGAGGGGATGGAAACAGCTGGTAAGTTCCATACATTGTACGCAAGTACCTGCGAGATACAACATTTCCGGATGTGTCAATGGCATCCATATCAGTCCATACCATGCTGAGCTCCGGGTGGCGCTCCAACACTCGAATTTGGAGTGAGAGCTTGCCCGGGAGCCAGTAATCGTCGGAATCCAGCATGGCTACGTATTCGCCCCTGACTTCTTTAAGCCCTCGATTCCTCGCGCCGCAGACACCGCTGTTCGGTATACGGGAAAAGCGGACGCGCGGCTCCCCGCCATATCGTTTAGCCATCAACTCAGCGGTGTTGTCCTTCGAGCCGTCATCCACAACAATAACTTCAATCTCCGGGTAATCCTGCCCCAGCACACTGTCGACGGCACGTTCGATCGTCCCGGCGCGGTTGTACGCAGGTATTACAACACTCACAAGTCCTTTTTTCATCGACTCATTCACCCTTTTGCAGTCGTTGAGATATTTTTCGCATCCCTGCCCCGGATGCCGTCTCTTGGCGCCTTCTTTACAGAGATATTCCTTTACGAAAAAGCGGGCCTAATGCATTTGCAAGGCAAAGCGGCATCGCCTGCCATATCTCCTCACCTATCTGCCGGAAACGGTAGGCTTTTTTCTCACCCCTGTGGTTTTCTTTATCGCGCTGTCCATCTTCATACCAGTGCAGGGTCTGCGGCTTTGCCCCCCACTGCTCCTTGAATTTATAGGTTCCCTCATTCGGCGTCGACCGCCCAAAGTCAAAGTGCCTGAACCCGGCATCGGTCACATATTCGAGAAAGGACCAGTAAAGAAGCATATTGGGACTTAGGTGATTGAAAGATTTAAGCGACGACGCCCAGATGATCTCAACCGTGTCCCTGAAGCAGAAGATCAGGCCCGCGGCAGTCGCAGCTTCTTTGTATTTGACAATGCCTAACCGGACACTGCATTCGAATTCTTTTAATATATTTTCGAACAGCTTTTTCGAATGCACCGGGCTGCCCAGGTCCCGCATGTTGATGGAAAATATCTGGTAGTAATCATCCAGCAATTCCGCCCCGCCGATGTGCGCGACCAATCCTTCTTTCTGCGGTTTTCGGATCTGGCTTCGGAGCTTTGACTTGAAAGACCCAAAGAGCTTCACGGACGATTCGGGCAAGTCGAGCATCATTCTGACTTTACGAGTCACCGGCTCAGGCAGTGCGGCGTCCGCAGACACCGCCGTACCCTGCCCGTTCGTCCAGGAAATCGGGTATATGTGTCTGAGTTCTATATTACGAACCCCCAACCGGAGCCCTAGTTTCCTGGCCTCATCAAAAAGCAGCTTTTCCGTCTCCTCATCATCCGCGAGCAAGCCGCCGTAGTTGAGAAAAGGCATGGACACCAGCGTATTGCCGAATAAAAGGCTCTTGATATGGACAAGCGGAAGGACCCCCAGGATACCCTGACCCTCAATCTTTTCCTGATCTTCCGCCAGCAGGTAATATGACGGATGTCCGTATGTATCCCGTATCACCCTGCTCCACCCGCACAGGTGGCAGAGCGTCGCCCTGGGATGACGATGAACGTACTCGTCCCAGAATCTTTCTTCCCCCTGCTCGAGCAATCTAATTCGCATGACCTGTCTGTCCTATGATCCTCTTTATATTTTCTCTGTCCGCTTCGGACACGCCGGAATGAACGGGCAGCGTTACAATCGAGGCGGATATTTGTTTCGCGTTTTTGTATTCCCTTTCGTCCGCCAGCACTTCTTTCAGTCCCGGCAGTATGTTCAGCGGGGTCGGGTATGAGCCCGTCGCGCCGGTACCCGCCGAAACCAGGCTTTCGAGAATCCTGTTTCTCACACCGCCGTCCGTGATGAGAAGCGGATATCTCAGGTAAGGATAAACCGGGGCCGGGCGAATGCCGGCCCATTGAAACTCCTCTAAATTGTCAAAATACCACCTGGAGTTATCTTCCCTGACCCTCTTCTCCTCCTCAATCGAATCAATCATTTCGCAGGCGAGTGACATTGCCAGGCTGTTGCCGCTGGTGATTTCAAACTCGGGCTCGAACACCGTACCCCCGAGATTAAGGGCCGGTATCAGCTGCGGAAACCAGTAAAGCCTCGGGTTTGCGAAAAGGGAATACAAGCCCAGCGAAAGGCAGTAATTCAAGCTCTGAAAGGACGAAGCACCATTCATGCGGCCGTAGAGGTTTAAAACCTCTTCATGAATATCCCTCGATTTCATCGTGAGAAGACCGCCATGCAGGATGCTGATGGGTTTTCCGCGCCCGAAACTGAAAAAGCCCGCATCACCGGCGAGACCGAGCTTCACATCGGGATTCCCCGGAAAGGTACCCCCAAATGCCTGCGCGGCATCTTCCACCAGCCAGGTGTCGTTACTCCGGCAGAGTGCCTGTATTTTATCAAGCTTCACCGGCATCCCATAGAGATGCACAACGATAACCGCAAGGGTTTTCTTGTTGAGCCTTTCTTCAAGCTCCTCGCACAGAAAGCCAAAGTCATCGATGTTGTTGTCGCAGAGAACAGGCGTGAGGCCCGCCTTCAGCACGGCCGACACGACGGACGGACAGGTGTAGGCTGGAACGATGACTTCCTTCCTCCCCGGCTTCATAGACGAAACGGTCTTCAGGTAAAGCCACAAGGCGGCCCTTCCAGATGACAGAAAAAAAACATGATCAGTTCCCAGATATCGTTTGATAACCTCTATCGAACGGTCGCGCGTATCTCGCGATTTGACGGTTAAACACCGTGCCAGCGCTTTCAGAGGTATTTTTTGACCGGCCGGTGGAAGGGAGTAAAATAAGGGTTTCTTCAAGGTCTTACACTGTGAGATACAGGGTCTAATCCGGCAAATATCGCATGATATCCAGAGGTTATTCACCCATGTGGCCCTGAATGACCGGGTAGAACGTTTCGAGAATTTCCCCGTCATCCAGTCGTTTGTCATCTGCAGATTCGTGACTGTTTACAATCCTGACAGCCGCAAGACCGCCGTTGGTTCTGTGCTTCATGATGCCATTCAAGACGAGTGCTAATTTCGCTTCGAGCCGGCTCGAAATCGCTTTACCATCGATGCTGTACCAGAAATAAGTATTGCCGGTTGAACCGCGTCTGTTGGGTACAGCCCTCCTCAAAATTACGCTGTCTCCCGCTTTGAGGATTCGATACTCCTCACCCTCTGTATACAGGTTCAAAGTGAAGTCCGTTACCTTATGGCTTTGCCGCTGATGAGTGAAATAAGCGACGTAGAGGTGCACCTCCTGCCCTTTTCCATTTTGATAACACCTGACAAGTTCTTCATCGGGATGCATGTCCGCGGGAATAAAATCCCTTTTCTCCGCGCACGCCGCTGTCCATTCCTCGACCTGCAAAGGGATATTGGAAAGCGGGTACGCCGGTTGTACGGGTTGCGGGCTGTAGATCTCGGTATACGCGAAAGCCGACATGGGGATGAGGGTAGCAATCAGAATCGGCAGGTACAGCGACGCGCCTCTTGCGGTGCCGAACATACCGAATCCACGTTTTTTTATCGCGGCACGATCCGACCCACCGTGACCGCCGGAGGACATCCTCCTTCCCCCCATCAAATAATTCAACCCGATGATCACAGCCAGACCGGAAAGGAAAACAACAGACACATAGAATATATCCCCCGGCCCGTGCAGCGACGCGTTGCGGCCGAATACGCTGAGAATCCCTATGACGGCCACACGGACTCCGTTGGCGGCCAGACCGATGAAAAGAGCGGCTGTGACAAGCACGGTTTTTTTCACCCACCCTTCCAGTGTGAAATGCGCGAGGAGAATGGATACGGCAACAAGCGCGATAATGTGGCTTGTCCCGGCACAGACCTGCGCAACCTGCAGTGTCACATTGGGAAGTTCAAGATAGATGAAATCGCGGTATACGGATATACCCGTCAATTTCAACAGGCCGGCGGCAAGCCAGGCGGTAATCTGCTGAAGGCACACAAGGAATTTTGCCGGAAGGTAATCAAACAGCGGGTAGGCGAAGATCAAATACCCTATCGGCAGCGCGAGAATTTTCATATAGCCTGTCCCCAGCAGAAGCCAGGCCAGCCCGAAAAAGGTAATGACGAGGGATAGATCGCACAGGATAACGGAAAAACTGTATTTGCCCGCGACAAGAAGGGCACAGCCCAGAGCTGTTATAACGGGCCCGGCAATCATATTGGGCTTGACGGGTTGCCTTCCAAGCTCACGCCGCTTGCTCCAGACCAGGTACAGGCTGATCGCCATGATGACGAGGCCATGCGAATTTTCATAGGACATCAAGCCCTTGCCCAACCTGACCAGCACGTCACGATAGAGATAAATCGTTGCCAGAAGGGGCGCCCCAAAAAGCAAGAGGGCGTATGGGTTAGCCTGTGAGCTCCACGCGTCACGCATTTTGATATTTCAGTTCCTATTTCTTCCGGAAGGCGCCATCGAGTGTCGGCACGACAATTGTGTCTAATATCCCGTACGCCGTCGAATTGAGGTGAAGCCCGTCGCCGCTGTGAAGATCGGCCCGGAGACTCCGGTCGTTCCGGCTCGTCCTTAAAGGCGTCTCGAGGTCAAGAACCGTGAGACCTTCCTGAGCGGCATATTCCCTGACCCAGTCGTTATACTGAAGCAGGCCTTCCAGCATCGCGCCCGTTGTCGGCCTGCCCAGAAGCGTTTTGATGAAATCTTTGACTCTTTCTTTGATTATCTTGTTTTTACTGCTTATTACGGGTACCACGGTCGTCGGTATGGGAATCACCTTTGCCTGCCTGCACTCCTTTACCCATCCCTTCATCAGTTCCTGGTACTGTCTAAGATCCCCGGGGAAATAGGCGGCACACTCCTTTATAAAGATGGCGTCGGGTTTGTCCTGCTTTCTCTGGAGGATCTTTCTGAGCGCTTCGGTTTTATCGAAAGCGTATTCGCCCACATACTCGAAACGATAGCCCTGAGCCGAGGCGACCCGTTCGGGCAGGGCCCCGATATTCCACGCGTTGCCGACCGACGCCCCCAGTAAAACGACATGCTTTTTCTTTGTCATACCGTACACCTCATCACCACAAATGATCGCGGACACGAGCATAACCGCCATTAGCGCCAACGTGAAGCAAGCCAGGTATCCCTTCATCGCATCCTTCACGCTCGAAGAACGGGACAGGGCTTTCCCGGTCGACCAAACTTTTCCGTTTTTTCTCATGCTTCCCATTTTCAACTCCTATTCAAGCTCAATCACTTCTCGCATGGATGAAAAGGTGAAGTCGTTCAAAAGTCTTCTAAGCTTTTCTGCCGTCCCGTCCAGATTGACGTAATGCCTGAACCTGCTCAAGGCGGAAAGGTTGTTAAAACGCGGCTGTTCCGGGTCCAGCTCCCAGGGGTGCAGATAGATGACGAAGGGTTTTTCTTCACTCCGGTTGATCTTTTCAAGCCCCTTTTTGGTCACACCATAGGGAAACAGCCTCATGTAACCGCCGCCGCTTATGGGCATGTTCAAACCCCATAACTTTACGGTCGATATGGGGTATTCGACAATGAACCTGCCGTTTGAAGCATCCATCGACGCGCCCACGGTTTTCACATTGTCAGAATCAGGCAACTTCACTTCTCCGTTTCCGTGAACACCGTCAAGATCCACCAGAAAAGGGAAGCGCGGGGCGTCGGGGATGCCGTATCGATCGTGATGAATGGGAAAGATGCTCGAGTCGTAACGATAACCCTCCTCCGCCAGTATCGGGAGGGCCCAGAGTGATTTTGCCGTGATGGAATAGCTTGGCGCCCGGTAACCCACCACTTCCTTACCGGCGGCATCTTCCAGAATCTTTTTCGATTTTCGAACGTCTTCGCGAAATTCGCTGGAAGTCATATTGTAAACAAGATTGTGGTCGTAGCCATGATTCGCGATTTCATGCCCGCAGGCGGTAATTTCCCTGATCAGCCCCGGGTATTTATCGGCTATCCAGCCGAGACAGAAAAACGTGGCACGGACGCCGCTGTCAGGTGGTGAGTTGTATGCCGCGTCTCGTGCAATTTTGAGTTTTGAGTTTTGAGTTTTAAATTGCGTGGAGGGGGGCTTGGCTTCGGCGAGGATTTCGAGAATGCGGTGGGTGTTGCGCTCGATTCGAGACTCGTACTTGTGCCAATCCTCGCGTTTGACCACGGACTCGAAAGCGGAGACCATGTAGTAGTCTTCGAGGTCGATGGTTAAAGCATTAAGAATGGGGTTTTTCACGTTGGTTTCGTTTATTTCGTTATTTCGTTTATTTCGTTATGACCTGAAAGGCCATAGTCTGTTCGGTCTGACTCGTTTTTTTCGTTGGTTCGTTTATTTCGTTGATTTCGATGGATTCGTCTGTTTGATTGATTTCGATGGTTTGGTCGATGACACGAAGTATCAGGCTAAGCGAGAGAGTCGGGCGGTGCTATTTTTTATGCATCACGGCATCTGCATCAATAAGTTCGAGTCGAGTATGCCGGCTGATGTCTCTGAAATGCTGATCGAGCGTCAGGACGGCGCATTTGTTATCCTGAGCGATCACCGCAATATAACAGTCGGTCAGGCCAACATTCTTGCCCTTTTTCTTCAATTCGTGAGACAACTTCCCAGCTCTGAGCCATGTCTGATCCGTCTGGTCGAGGATGGTGAATGCATCCATGAACTTCTCAATGACTACAAGCTCCTTTTCGGATTTCGCTCCCTGGAGCAATTCCGCCAGGACGATCCTCGGGACGCATATCTCCCTGTTCTTTGCGATTGCCCCCACATAGTCTACAAGCCCCGTGGACTTGCCCCGAAAATACTCTATCCACACAGAGGTGTCGATCAGGATACGCTCAGCGCTCATGGTGCCGGATTTCGTCTGCCGTAAGGTCAAAAGAAAGCCTGCCCTTCATAGCCAGGATGTTCTGCACTTTTCGTTTGCGCAGATATTCTTCTATTATTTTTTTCACTGCCGCGGACTTGCTTCTGGCACCCGTTGCTTTAACAAGCTCGTCCAGCACTTTTTTTTCAATTGTAACTGTTGCCCTCATCGCACAATTACCTCACATATATTTGTGCAGATTGTACTGCAAATACTGTGCATCGTCAAGTTGTTATTAATTCGTTGGTTTCGTTTGTTTCGTTGGTTTGTTTGTTTCGTTTATTTCGTTTATTTCGTTTGGAGGCTGCGCAAGTATTTTATAAGATTTGATATCATTCGTCCGACTTTGTCTGCCTGATCATATATTGATTCGAAGGTTCCCTTATCTATATAGCCCAGATCCATAGCCACGTATAAGTGGCTTCTGACTTCAGCTGATGATGACATCGCAATGTAAAGAAATTGTATAAATTCCTTGTTAGACTTCCTGATGAAGCCCTCAGCTATGTTTGCCATTGAGGAGGTGGCGGCGGATTGGATCTGCCCTGCCGGCCTCAAGTCCCGACTGAATCTCTTGTCCTCTGTCGCTTCATACACGTTTCGGACTAAAGTCCTTGCCTCTTGCCAGCAGTCGAGTTCTTCGAAGCGGGAGATTTTCACGGATTCGTTGGTTTCGTTTTTTTCGTTTTTTTCGTTTGTTTCGTTTGTTTCGTTATTTCGTTGGTTCGTTTATTTCGTTGATTTCGTTCTTTCGTTGGTTTCGTTTATTTCGTCGGTTCAATTATTTTTTGATGGCGCTTACGGCTCTTACTTTTCCCTCGTACTTGAAGAATTCAATATCTTTGTAAGCGTCATGCTTGATAAGAAGCCTCTCAACCAGTTTCTCCTGCCCTTCCCCGATTTCGAACATGAGCACCCCATCCTCCTTGAGAAACGTCGGTGCCTCGTGTATGAGCCTCCTAAAGATACTCAAACCATAAGGACCGCCGTCGAGTGCGACGACCGGCTCATGGTCGATGATTTGCCGCGCAAGCTTTTTCAGGGAAGTCGTCGGGATATAGGGAGGGTTGCAGATGACAATGTCCGTTTTCCCCCTGTATTCGTTAAAAGGCTCGTACAGGTCGCCACAGTACAGGGCGACTTTCTCTTCAAGATTGAATTTTTGAACGTTCTTGCGAGCAACCTCCACCGCTGCAGGGCTGATATCTGAAGCCAGTATCTTAACCCCTTCTTCACATGCCAGCGCAACGGAGACGGCGATGTTCCCGCAACCGGTTCCGATTTCGATGACAGTCCGCGTATCCGAATCACGAGTGCTATTCCGCACGATGAAATCTTCAGCTGCCTTCACCAGAAGACTCGTCTCCGGCCGCGGTATCAGCGTATCTTTGGTGCAATAAAAAGTATTACCCATGAACAAGGCTCTACCCAGGATGTACTCCGGCGGCTCCCCCTCACGCCGCCTGGCTGCGATGGTCTCTACATCCGCTGCCTCCAGCTTCCGGGCAGAGAGGACGTCCTGCAGTTTTCCATCCGAAAGAATATTGAAAAGTCGAAGCGTCTCGTCCAGAGGGTCGGGTAATTCCAACCTCCTGTAAGCATCGTAGATGAGCATAAAATCTTTAAATTTCAGCATCTACCCGGCCTTTATCTCGTAATCGTCCTCTGTGATCAGCCCTGCCCGGTATAGACCCTGACATTCTCATCCGCCCCGATGGGGTTGTATCGGAAATTGCGAACGAAGTGGTGATCCAGGAGCTGGGTTGAGATGATCCCGACCACCGCCATGTTTTCACGCTCGCTGAGAAGCGCCCCATCATGCTTCCGGCACTTGCTCACCAGCTTCCCCACCCTTCCCGCGTCGAAATAACCCGATCGTTTGAGGCCCTCTTGCGACAACAGCTCATCCAGGTAATCCAGCGCGGGGTCCCCAAAAAAACAACGGCTGATGGGCGCGCGAAAGGGCTGTTTCTGCCTGAACGCAAGCTCCGAAGGGATGAGTCCTTCAGCGGACTTCCGAAGAATGAATTTGTCTTTCAAAACATGGAGGCGGTATGTGGGCGGGAGACCGGCCGCAAACTCCACGACACGGTAATCCAGGAACGGGAATCGCCCCTCGACGGAATGCCCCATCCCGACCCGGTCTCCCTGGGAAGAAAGAAGATAATTTGAAAGAAATATGGTGATTTCGGTATATTGAGCCCGCGAAAGAGGATCCCAGGACATGAAGTCATCGGGTAGCGTCGCGGTGAAACGATCCACAAAATCGTCCACTTTGCCGGCGGACTCTCTATATTCATCCGCAAAGAATGTTTTGATCTGTGCCGTGTTTTCCCAGCGAACCATATGGGAATAGACGGGGGAATCAACCCTTGACAGTCCCCTTTTGAAAAAGTTCGTCAGAAAAGCGCCGGCCCGTGAGCTACCCCCGACAAAGATATCGGGATAGAGCCTCTTCAAAAGAAGGGGCCGAAATCGGGAATCGGGTTCCCGCGCCCAGAAACGCCTTATTCGATCCTCCTTGAAGATGTCGTAGCCGGCAAAGATTTCGTCGGATCCTTCCCCTGTAAGGACAACCTTGAAATTGTTTTCCCGGACAAGCCGTGAAAGCATGTACAGGGGCACAGGCGCCGTCCGTGTCATGGGGACTTCCGTGTGCCAGATCACGTCCGGCAGGTTCTCGCCTACATCCTGATCCGTGCACCGGATCATGCTGTGATCGGTCCCTATGGCCTGAACGGCCTTTTCCTGAAAGGAGGCTTCGTCGAAACGTTCATTGACAAAACTGACCGAGAAGGTGCGGAGCCGGTTGTTGAAATGTTTCTTGACGAGCGATGTTATATAGGTGCTGTCCAATCCCCCGCTCAGGTACGCTCCTACGGGAACGTCAGCACGGAGGCGGATCTTCGTTGCATCTAAAAGCAAGGAACCAACCTCCTCGACAAGCTCGGAGAGTTTCCTTTCTTCGACAACCCCGACTCCCGCAAAAGATAATTTCCAGTATGGTTGAGTTGTCAACTTTCCGTTTGAAAATAGCGCGCAGTGGCCGGGTGAGAGTTGATGAACATCCTTGAATGCCGTTGCATCACCGAGGGGTGACCAGCATGTGAAAATATCCGATATCGCCTGGAAATCAATCTCCCGTTTAACACTTGAATCGGCAAATATGGTCTTTATTTCCGAGCCGAATAGAAGCTTCCCGTTATTCAAATGATAAAACAGAGGACGGATGCCGAGGCGGTCGCGAGCGAGCAGTAATGTCTTCTTTCTCTTATCCCATATGGCAAAGGCAAACTGACCGTTGAGAAGATTGAAAAGATCGGTGCCCAGTTCCTCATAGAGGTGAACGAGAACCTCTGTATCGGTTTGCGTGTAGAAACGATGACCTTTTTTCTCCAGATCTTCACGGAGATCGGGATGATTGAAGACCTCGCCGTTATAGACAATCCAAATGGATCTGTCCTCATTGTGAATCGGCTGATCACCGCCTGTGAGATCAAGGACGCTGAGTCTTGCTGAACCGAGGCCGACATCCTCATCCCTGTATATACCGAAGGCATCAGAACCCCTGTGACGGATGAGGCCGAGCATCCGGCGCAGGAGATGCTCCTTGGACTCAGGGGGGCTATGATCGACTATTCCGGCTATGCCAGACATATGAGTCGCAAGACTCAGCTTGCTCCAGTTTTGAGTTATGAATTATGAATTTTGAGTTAATGAAGCCTGCGGCAATTTTGAGTTTTGAGTTATGCCGAATTCTCGGCAATTATGAGTTTTAAGTTTTGAATTTTGAGTTCAACCCGAACATCGTTAATCATAAATTTGGGGTTTTGAATTATCTACTTTTTCTCCTTTGAAGTCTTCACAATTGACGTAAGGATTTTTTTAAGTTCGTTTGACTCAGTGATGGCTTCATTGATTTCTTTTGCCAAATCATCTTTCTTCGCTATTTCTGAATCACGAATCAATCTTAACCAATAATTAGCTTCCCTTGCTTCCTTGGACGCCACCGACATCTTGAAGATGAAATCACTCCTGCTGAAACCTGCCGATGCTTCCTCCGCGTTCGAACCGACGGATGTCCCCGATCGGATTAACTGATCCCGGATCGGATATGTAAAAGAGCTGTTTGGAAGCTTGTTCGCTATTTGAATGATTCTGAGAGCGAATTTATAAGAACGTTTAACTATGTCCTTTTTATCTTCGTTATCTAGCTCATATTTAGTATTTTTCATTTACTTTCATTCAAAATTGGCCGCCATCTTGGCGCCCCCGGTAGGGAATTAGTTATACATGGTTCGCCCCACTGACGTGTTAGGCGCCCCGGTCAAAATTCATAACTGGAACCACAGGTCTGTTGTGGTTTACTCGAGGCGGATGTTGTCGAGGTAGAAGGTGCGCTTTTTGTCGTTGCCGGGGACAAAGAGCATGAGGCGCTCTATGTGCGATAAATCGAGGGGTCGGCGCGTTACGTTTGCCTTCACGGACGCCAGCGAGATGGAGATATGATTCATCCCCTTCTGAATTTTGAAATCCCGATCAAACCGGTCTTCGTATTCCCACCCGCTTTTTTTGTCGTCAATCCGCACATGGAATGTAAAAGGTTCTGCTTCCGGGTTGAATACATCCATGTTGAACTGTCTATAGGATGACCAATTATTTTCGACATCAATAAATTTAATCCCCGGAAACTGACCCGGCGGCAGGACCACCCGGAGACTGTATTTCCCCGAGGTCGCATGATCGTCGGACAGTTCAAACCATTTATGACACTCCCAGTTCAGATATTCCAGCTCTGTATCCGATTCAAAATCGAACAGTTTTCCCGCCGGGTTCACGCGGTGCTTTATCCCATAAGGCTTGGTGAGCAGGCCAAAGAGATCAAAAAGGGCCGCCAGGTTCGTGACAGAAAAGCCTGTAAACCTTTTTTCTAACGACATGTCGGATACCATCATCGATGTAGATGAACCTGTCGATGTTTCGTCAGGGAACTCAAAGAATGTGACCTCAGGACGTACACCCAAGCGGAAAGGCAAAAAGCTGTTTCCAATACCCTGGCTGACATGCATCAGGGTATTGCCTTTCTGGAAAAACCCTTCCAGATATTCGAAAGACTGATCAATCAGCATCCTCCCTTTCAAATATTTCGCAAATGATACCTGCCCCCCGTGATTATGCCCGGACAGAACTAAATCGACCCCGGCCTTCACAGCGTTCTGGAAAATAATCGGAGAGTGAGCGAGTAAAATTGTCGGCGCATTACGGTCAACCTTTCGCATGGCTTTCGCGATATCGTCCTTTTCATTTACAGGATCATCCACGCCCACCAGGTTGAATCTCTTATCTCCACTTCCAAGAGAGATGCTCGAATTTCTCAAGAAATACACGTTTTGTTCGACCTTCAGCTTCTGAGATCTGCCCTGATGACAGAGAACACAGGAACCGTTTTCGTTGTAATAATCCGAATTTCCCATTATCGCGTATGCATTTCGCAAATGGCTGAAAAACAATATGACGGGCTCATAGGGCCCATTGAATGAGATGTAGTCGCCTCCCAGAAGGATGAAATCGGGTTTCTCCCTCTGCAGAATGGATAAAACTTCTTCTTCACGAGAGCCGATTGTTTTAGAATGAAGATCAGATATGAAAGCGATCTTTTTGCCGGTTAACGCATGGGCAAGACGGCTATTGATGATTTGATAGTGTCTGACTTCAATGGTGTAGGTGTCGTAATAGATTTTCCCGACCAGGATGACCGCCAGGATAAGTATTGCGAGAAGAATGAAGCGAAACGAGCGCAAGGTCTATTTCGTTTGTTTCGTTTATTTCGTTTATTTCGTTTGTTTCGTTTATTTCGTTGATTTCGTTTTTTCGTTGATTTCGTTGGTTTCGTTGTTTCGTTGGTTTCGTTTATTTCGTTGGTTCGTTGATTTCGTTTATGGCATGAAATGCCAGGCAAGGGCTAAAGAATCTATTTCAATCATTTCATAGCTCAAAACTCAACATTCAAAACTCATAACTCTATCCGTTCAGGATAGGCCGAGTTTGGTGCGGACGGCATCGATGATTTTCTCGTCGCCGGATTTGTTGAGTCTGCTCAGGCCTTCCTCACGGGACATGACGCCCATGCGGACAAGGCCGGCAACCTCGAAAGCATAGGGGTGAAAACCGCACTGCTCGATATGAACTTTGTTGGCAAAAGCATTCATCAGACAATTTGTGGAATTGGGGTCGGTATCTGTCGGGGGCTCCCAGCCTAATTCTTTAATGCGCTTGTAAATCTTCCCCTCATCATATTCCAGGAATGCCAGAGGGTGGACGTTGTACGGGAATTTCTCGCCATCCCTGAACATCTCCTCGGAGAGAAAGCAGGGTTTCACCTCATCCCCGAATTTCGCATACAGGGGCTCGAACAGGACTTTCTGTGTCGCCTTCGTGAAGGGAACGCTCGTCCTCATGACAGCCGACTGCACGGGCGCCTGACCGGGTGACCAGCCGTAGCCGATGTAGGGGATTTCCTTTTCAAGGGCCATTTTCAACGTGATAAATTTGACCATGTTCATGCAGGAAGAGCAGATCGTGCTGGCCCGTTCGAGCGCTTTTTTCGTATACAGATTCTCGCTGATCGATACGACGAAGAGCCTTTTCATCAATTCGAAGTTCGGCTTGAAAAAAATGTGGTCTATCCCGAGCCTTTCGACCACCGTCTTGATGTTTTGCATGGCGAACGGTGAAAGGAACCCGTGATCAAAGCTCAAGGCCAGAATCCTGAGGCCAAAGTGATTCTTGAAGATGTCGAGCGTGTAGGAGCTGTCCTTCCCGCCGCTGTAGGCCATCAGGACATCGTAGTCCCTCGCGCCGCGTTGCTTCTTCAGCAGAGATTCAAATTTTTCCCGGTACCTGTCCCTGACACCCTCGTGATCCTTTTCCTTCTGGAAGGAACGGCAGTAGTTGCAGATGCCGTCGGAGTCAAAGGCGATGGAGGGGAAGGATTCGGGCAGAACACATGTTTTGCAAATTGTCATAACGGTCTTTTTCGCCTCTTTCGTTTGTTTCGTTTATTTCGTTAGTTCGTTGGTTTCGTTGGTTCGTTGATTTCGTTCTTTCGTTCATTTCGTTTGTTTCGTTTATTTCGTTGGTTTCGTTTGTCCTGTCGAAGGGAGCAATGTTGATTCCTGTTTGAGGACTAACTTGTCGATTTTGCCGGAGGGGTTTTTGGGCAAAGAATCCCGGAAGACGAAGTATTTCGGGATCGCGAATTCCTCGAGCATTTTCTTGCAGTGTAGAAATAGCTGCTTCTCCGTCAGATGATAGCCGTTCCTGGCCACAATATAGGCCTTGATGGCACTGCCCAGGATGTCGTCGGGCACGGGGATCACGGCCACTTCGGCGATACCTTCCATTTCGTAAATGGCGTTTTCCACTTCCTTGGGGCTCACCCTCTCGCCCCGGGTCTTGATCATGTCGTCCTTGCGCCCCACGAAGTAGATAAACCCCTCCTCATCCATTCTGAAGAGGTCGCCGGTATACAGGATCTTTTCACCCGGGAAAATACCCGGCCGAAGGATTCGCTCCGATGCTTCCGGGTCCCCCCAGTATCCTCTCATAACATTGGAACCCCTGACGACCAGCTCGCCCGTCACCCCGGGCCCCACCCTGTTGCCTTCTCCGTCAACGATCCAGACCTCCTCGTTCGGCATGCCGCGACCAACTGAATCGGGCCTGCGATCCAGCTCTTCCGGCGGCAGATATGAAACCCTTTTGCACTCCGTCAGGCCATACATGGAATATAACCTCGCCTGCGGAAACGCTTCCCGAATCTGCTGTATGTGTGTCACAGGCAGTGCCGCCGCTGTGTTCGTGATGTATCGCAAAGACCCCAGGTCGTATTTCTTCAGATCCTTCATCTGGAGAAGAATGGCAAAGATCGTCGGCACGCCGGGAAACCCTGTCACCTTTTCCTCAACCATTTTTTTGAGGACTTCGTAGGGAAAGACGAACGATCTCTCGAGGACAAGGGTCCCCCCGAATTTGAAGGCCATCAGTACCTGGTAGAGGCCGTAATCGAAGGAAAGCGGCAGGACGTTGATGACAATGTCGTCCGGCACGTTTTCGAGGTAGGTCGTGATGGATGTCGCTGCCGAGACCATATTGAAATGAGTGAGCATGACACCCTTGGGGTTCCCGGTGGAGCCGGAGGTGTAGATGATGGAGGCGAGGTCAAGGTCAATATTTGCCGGTTTCACTGCAGGTTCATCTTTCAGGTTCTCTATTTCCTGCCAGTCGATCAAATGATTGTGTATGCCCGGTTTGATCTTACCCCTGTCGCCAACGAAAACGACACATCCGAGACCCGACGTGTTCGGCAAAACACCTGCAGCAGCGTTGAGCCGGCTGACGTCCGAGATGAAGGCCCTCGCTCCGCAGTTGTTCAGGATGTATTCCAGCTTCGGTGCCTTGAGCTGAGGGCTCAACATCAGGAATACCCCGTCGGCTTTCAGGATACCGAAAAGGGATACGACCGATTCAACCGAGTTATCCAGGAAGATAGCGACACGATCTCCTCGTTTGATCCCCTGTGATCGGAGGAGTGAGGCGACCCGATCGGCGCGGCGGTTGATTTCGGCGTAGGTCAGGCGGGCATCCTTACATATGAGGGCGACCTTGTCGGGATGGCGTCGAGCGGAGTTTTCAAGAAAGTTTTGTAGAAGCATGGTCGTTGGTTTCGTTCTTTTCGTTTATTTCGTTTGTTTCGTTTGTTTCGTTCTTTCGTTGGTTTCGTTGGTTCGTTTATTTCGTTTATTTCGTTTGTTTCGTTCTTTCGTTGGTTTCGTTGGTTTCGTTGGTTCGTTTATTTCGTTTATTTCGTTGGTTTGTTTGTTTCGTTTATTTCGTTGGTTTCGTTTGGAGGCTGCGCAAGTATTTTATGAGGTTCGATATCATTCGTCCGACTTTGTCTGCCTGATCATATATTGATTCGAAGTTTCCCTTATCAATATAGCCCAGATCCATAGCCACGTATAAATGGCTTCTGGCTTCAGCGATGATGACATCGCAATGTAGAGAAATTGTATAAATTCCTTGTTAGACTTCCTGATGAAGCCCTCGGCGATGTTTGCCATTGAGGAGGTGGCGGCGGATTGGATCTGTCCTGCCGGCCTCAAGTCCCGACTGAATCTCTTGTCCTCTGTCGCTTCATACACTTTTCGGACTAAAATCCTTGCCTCTTGCCAGCAGTCGAGGTCTTCGAAGCGAGAGATTTTCACGGATTCGTTGATTTCGTTATTTCGTTTGCTTCGTTTCTTTCGTGCGGCCTGAGGCCGGTGATTATGCGCGGGAGGCGAGGGGGATTTCGGCTTCGTCGGGCTTCTCCAGCAGGCTGAGTTTTTTCTCCAGGTAGACGACGATGTTTTTGATCGAGTCCAGGTTTTCCGGGATCAGTTCCTCATCCTCAACCTTTATCTCGTAGGCGCTCTCGAGAAAGGCAACCAGTTCGAGGACACCTGTTGAATCAATGATGCCTTTTTCCAGCAAGGAATCGTCGTCCACAAGGTCTTCGGGGTTTTCGAGGATGAAGTTTTCCAGGATGAATTTGCGAATTTGCTCCTTTAAAGTCATTTCATTTCCTTCGTCTAATTCGTTGGTTTCGTTTATTTCGTTATTTCGTTTGTTTCGTTTTTTCGTTGGTTTCGTTTGTTTCGTTGGTTCGTGGTTTCGTTTATTTCGTTGGTTTCGTTCTTTCGTTTACTTCGTTGGTTTCGCTCCCCTTTTACTATCTGGAGCCTTTGCCGAAGAGGACGATTTTCACCGTCTCCGAAATGATCCTCAGGTCCAGAACGGCGTTGATATTTTTGATGTAGTACAGGTCGTATTTCAACTTTTCGACAGCGTCTTCAATTGTGGCGCCGTAGGGGTGATAGATCTGCGCCCAGCCTGTGATACCCGGCTTGACGAGGTGACGGTGACAATAGAAGGGAATCTCCCTTTCGAGCTTTTTCACGAAAACAGGCCTTTCCGGCCGAGGACCTACAATGCTCATCGTCCCTTTCAGTACGTTGATAAGCTGGGGGATCTCGTCAAAGCGAAGCTTGCGGATTATCTTCCCGACACGGGTACAGCGATCATCATTTTTTACAGCCCAGACGGGCCCGTCCTTTTCTGCGTCCACCACCATTGAGCGGAACTTGAGAAGCCTGAATACCCGTCCATCCCGGCCGACCCGTTTCTGCCTGTAGAAGACCGGGCCTTTCGAGTCCAGCTTTATGGCGACCGCGATCAACGTGCAGAGGGGCCCGAAAAACAGAAGACCAATCAGCGCTGCGATGACATCGAAAACACGCTTGAGCTTGCTTGTATAGAATCTCCCGCTGATGCCGTTCGAGAAGATGATTGAACTGGGATGCAGGCTCTCCACGCAGAGCTTCCCCGTCAGGTTCTCCGTGAAGGTCACGCCATCTTCGACATTGATGCCCCTGAGACGGCACATCAGGAGCTCTTCCACGGGGAGGCTCCCGCGTCTCTCGTCAAGGGCGACAATGATACGGTCAATTCTATTTTTGCTGCAGATGGAAGAGATCTGCCTGAAGTCCCCGATCACGACCGGCTCCGGCCCGTTGGCCGATCCGTTCTCCCTTTTCATCCACAAAGCCGACGATTTCATACGCGTCCTGTCCATGATCCATGATTTGCTTCTGTATATTTAAAGCGGAGCTTCCCGACCCGACGATCAGGACCCTCTCCTTGAACAACGCCTTGTCCGTAATCCAGTGGAAAAAAATCCGCCAGAATAATGCCGTGTAAAAGACCATCAGCATGCTGATCCCGAATACCCGCCTGTCCAGTGCCGCGTCAGGAAATATAAAATAGCCGACGACCAGTATAACGGAAGCAACAAGAAGAGCTTTCACAATCTGTACGGCCACCCAGATCCGCTCCCGGAAATTCCGCAGCTCGTGAAGATCGAGATAGTAGAATGCAACCTGGACGACGACGATCAGGAACATAATTTTCAGGGTCGGTTGATCACTGTCCAGCAGGACCGTCCCTGTCTGCCGGGTGAGAATCCAGGTGCTGAGAAAGACCGACAACATAACAAAAATGGAGTCAACGAAGGCGAAAGCAAGGCCCAGCGTCGTGCGATGCGAAAACCGGCTCATTCCATTGTTCACGTTATATCAACCTTCCAGAATATGTTTTTCCAACGCCGCGAACCGGGGGCAGGCTTCCGCCCTCTCGATTACATCGACAGGTAAAACCGCTTGTAAAAACGCGCCCTTATAATAAACAACAACTACGGTGGCGATGAGGCATACGCTAAAGTGATCAGCACTGCCAACAGGGGTCAATGGAGAGTGAGTCGTGATGAGTAACCAGAACTGTTCTCTCCGAACTGACTGCCGATCACCGGTCGCGCCTCGTGGTCAATGCTTGTCCTTCCACCCCTGCAGGAAGGACATATATTTCTGCCAGGGTTTTTCCGGTTTCTTTACCCCGTGCTCTCTTCGATAACGGTAATAGTAGCTCGTCGAGCCGAAATAACGGGCGTTCAAACCGCTCGACTTGAACTCGAGGTCGTTCAGGACCACGCCCAGGATTTTCTCACTGTCGAGATGTGATATGGCCTGCTGGACCGTTTCCCGGGCCGTCACACCGGCTCTCACGACCAGAACGATCCCATCCACCATCTTGGTGAGGACGCTCGGCTCCGTCGTCGCCAGGAGTGGAGAGGAGTCGAAAATGATGTAGCGGTCCCTGTAACGCGACTTCAATTCGTTCACGAGATTCTCCATTTTCATGGAACCGAGAAGTTCGACGGGGTTATCTTTTCCTGATCCCCCAGGGATGATTGTAAGCTTGTCGATCCCGGTCTTGATGAAAAAGTTGGCTATGTTCTCCTGGCCGATCAGATAGTCCGAAAGCCCCCTCGTGTGCCTGAAGCCGAACATTTCACTCACTGAGGGATTGCGAAGGTCCGTGTCCACCAGCAGGGCATTGTAGTTCAGTTCAAAGGAGATTGCCGCTGCGAGGTTGGCCGCGATCATTGTTTTGCCCTCGCCCTCCGTGGCGCTGGTGATCATGATGGTCCTGAGAGGGTCATCGAGATCGAAGCTCAGGATTCGCGTCCTCAGCTTCCTGAACTGCTCTGCGGTGATGGAGTCCGGCTGGGTGCAGACCACCAGTCCGTCGCCAAAGGTGCTGCGGCCCGCTATCTTCAGCGTCTGCAGTATTTCCCGTTCCCTGGAATCCGCCCTCGGCGGCTGGAAAACCTCCTGGCGGTCGATCTGACTAATCCTCTTTTCTTTTTCCAGACCCTTGTCGCGTTCGGCCTTTTCAAGGGCCTTGAACATTTTCCCCATAAATAAATCCCTTAATACGCCCGTTGAACTTTCTGTTTATACAAACCGCCCGTTGCGACCGCTCTTTCAATTCTGTTCGTCCATGAATCAAGAAATCCGGGATCGAACAGGTAACTGAGAAGGCCGAAGATGACCAATACGATAACGGTGATGAAAAACAGGGTTTTCCTGCTCTTCCTGCGCTGCCCGCCTTCCATATCTCGGACCACTTCCTTGATAATCGCTTTCCCGACCAGCTTACGCTCATAGGAATAAGCCGTCAGAAGGGCATTGTCGCAGATGACGTTAATGAGCCTCGGGATACCCCCTGAATGCTCGTGAATCTCCCTGACAGCCGCGGGGTCGAATATGACCTCATGACGGGCGCCCGCGGTTCTGAGCCTCTTTAAGATGTACTCCTCCGTCTCGACCAAACTAAGGGGCTTTATGTGATAGCGAACACTGATTCGCTGTTTGAGCTGGCGAAACTTGGGGTCGCTCAGTGTTTTGTCCAGTTCGGGCTGGCCGACGAGGACCACCTGCAGGAGCTTGCTGGTCGAGGTCTCGAGGTTTGTGAGAAGCCTCACCTCTTCGAGCAGTTCGGGGTTCAGCGCCTGTGCCTCATCGATCACCAGAACCACACGTTCGTTCTTCCTGTAGCAGTCGAGCAGAAAATGATGGAGCAGGTAGATGAGCTGGCCCTTGGTCAGGTTCGGTCTCGTCTTGATACCGAGGTCGTCACAGATGTACTGCAGGAGGTCTTCCGTGTTCAGCCTCGGGTTGAAGACGTAAGCCGTGCGGACCTGCCCGTCGAGCCTGGAGATGGCCATCCGGATCAGGGTGGTCTTGCCCGTACCCACTTCGCCGGTGATCACGGTGAAGCCCTTCCCCTCGTTGACGGCGTAGGTCAGGTAGGCGAGGGCCTCCTTGTGACTGTCGCTCAGGTATATAAACCTGGGGTCAGGCGTGATCTCGAAGGGCTTTTCTCTTAGTCTGAAAAATTTTTCGTACATAGGCTGAAGGTCCAGCCTTCTATAGTTTTGTATTTTGAGTTTTGAGTTAATAAAGCCTGCGGCAATTTTGAGTTTTGAGTTTTGAATTCAAATCACTTTCGTTCTTTCGATGTTTTCACTATGGAAGTAAGGATCTTCTTGAGTTCGTTTGACTCAGTGATGGCTTCATTGATCTCTTCTGCCAAATCATCTGTCTTCGCTATTTCTGAATCGCGAATCAATCTTAACCAGTAATTCGCCTCCCTCGCCTCCTTGGAAGCTACCGACATTTTGAAGATGAAATCACTTCTGCTGAAACCTGCCGATGCCTCCTCTGCGTTCGATCCAACTGATGTCCCCGATCGGATTAGCTGATCCCAAATCGGATATGTGAAAGAGCTGTTAGGAAGCTTGTTCGCAAGTTGTATTATTCTAAGAGCGAATTTATATGTTCGTTTAACTACGTCCCTCCTGTCATCATCACCCCGTTCATATTTCGGTTTCTTCATTTAGTTAATACTGACAACTCAAAATTCAACATTCAAAACTCAAAACCAGGCCGCAGTGTCATGCGGCCTTTTCTGCTTTCTCGACAATACGGGGTATGCTGGCCAGGGTCTTGATGCCGAGGGCGACTTCCACATCCTCGGGATCGTGGAACGAGCGGTCCATCTGCTCCCTCACGAAGGCGAGCCCCAGGCCGGAGCCCAGCCCAAGCATAAGGCCGAGAAGAAGCACACGTTCCCTGTTGGGCTTCACAGGTTTTCCCGGGATAGCGGCAACGTCGACGACGCGGAACTGCTCGCCTTTCTGCCTCCTCTCGAGATTTTCAGCCTGCTCCGCCTCCTGGCTCTTTTTCAGAAGAGTTTCGTAAGCCTCCTTGGTGGTCTGATACTCACGCGTCAGAGAGGCCATATCCTGTTCACGCTGGGCCGTCCTCTCGATCCTCGCTCTGTAATTCTCGATCTCCCCCTTGAGCCGGGCCTCTTCATCCTGCAATCGTTTAATTTCCAGGTTAACGGCCTCGATCTGACTGTTCAGCTCTCTGTAGCGGGGGTTGTTTCGAAAATCGAGGTCCTGGTTCGATTCCATCTCCTGAATCTTCTTCTTAATCCTTATGATGTCGGGGTGTTTGTCCGTGTATTTCGTCCTCAGGTCGGCAAGCTGGTTTTTAAGCTCGTAGAGCTGCGGCTCCTGGACAGCACCGGTTCTGGCAGGTGAAGCAGATGAGGATGGACGGCCTGTTGCCGACTGCCCCCGTTCAGCCTGGGCCGACATCACCGGGAATTCAAGGTCGGTCAGCTGTTTCTGTATGATGAGCTTTCTGTCCTGGGCCGAGCGCAAACTTTCACTCGTCCTCTGGTAGATCTGCTGGAGCTGTGTCAGCATTTGAAGATTCGTATCACGCTGCTCCGGAAGCTCCCCCGTGTGCTTCCTCTTGAAGCCGGTTATGAGTTTTTCCTGCTCCTCGAGCTTCCCCCTTGCCGCATCCAGCTCATCTTTCAGGAAGTCCGTCGTGCCCTTGGCCTGCTGTTCCCTGATTCTCAGGTTCCCCTCGATGTAGAGATCCGCAAGCCTGTTCGTCACCGTTGCCGCCGTCTTGGGATCATTGCTGGAATAAGCAATGGTGAAATACCCACCTGAGTCATTCCTATCGCTTCTGGCGATCTCCACCTTGATGTCTTTGCGCATGACAGCAACAACATCTTCCAGCGGCAGTGACCTCGTCAGTTTGGGGTAGAGGTTGTTGTCCCTGATGATGGGTTCGAGGCTGGTGCGGCTTGTGATCTCCTGCTCGATGGACGCAAGCCTTTCCGTGATTCTTGAAGTCACCGTCGTCCTTACAAACTCCGTCGGCACCCTCTGGGGCGTCACAAGGATCAGGGTCTTCGCCTCATAGGTTTTGGGCGCCAGAAAGGCGTAGAGAACGGCCCCCACGAAGATCAGCACCAGCGGGATGATGATATAGGGAAGGCGTCTTAAAACAATTTCCTTGTAGTCGTCAATGTTAAAGGCTTTGTTGGGATTGATCATCTCAAAAGTCCAGGCCGGGGGCCTGCTCCTTTTTGGGTCTGTCTGGTCCTTCTGGTCTATGCCGCAAGGCGGCAGGTAATAATTGCGTGTACGCTACGCCACCTCCTACCGCGCGGTGGTGGCTGCGGGTGTGGGACGGGGGGCGTCGCCGTAAGTCAATGTAAGATTGATAAAGCCCCTCCAATCCGTATAATCGTTACTCTCAATATTCGAATCGCTTTCAGTGTAAGCGACACCGGCTTCGATGTTCATCCACCTGAGAATCTGGTAAGTCATTCCCGCTCTGGCGGTGTAAAGCCAGGCTTTTTCATCGGTAGCCGCGTACTTGTCCCGCTCGGCATCCGCACCCAGGTTCAGGGTCAGACGCTGCAGGAGCCTGTGAGACACCGTTAACCCTCCCCTGTAGTACTCCATGAAGCCGGAGTTGTCCGCGGTCTGGAATTCCTCGCGGTACCCGCCGATGGCAAACAGGGTGTACGTCGTCAACTCGCTGCGCAGAGAAAGGTTCGTATTTACGGTAAGCCCGTCCCGTGAGTCCCCGACATCGGGATCCGCATAATAGTAACCCACCTGCAGAAGACCCGAGAGTGTCCTCGAAAAGGCATGCTGGATACCGGCACTCGGAGAGTGAACCACGTAATCCGTACCGGGGTCATCGTAGTCCCGGATCTGATAAAGATACTCGGCAAAGACGGAAGTGGCCGGGCTGAACCGGTGGGTGTACCGGCCTCTTATGTCATTGTTCTTCTGATCGGGTGAAATGTCATAATTGATCTGCTCGTAGCGGTAATCCAGCGTTACACCGTTTCGGACATTGAACCAGTACGTGAGGGTCGCGTTTCCCGCGTTCGATGTACTGTCTTCCGTGAGGGGGTCCCTGTTGTCGTAGTAATTGTTCACGTAGGCGACCCGCAGGGAACTGTCGCGGGCGAAGAGGTATTCGATGGAAGGCTCCACGATGTTCCGGAAATAGATCGAACGGTTCTGGTTCTGGGTTGAGTAATACTGGTCGTACTGTCCGCCGAACTGACGCTCCCTCGGGTCCTCGGACCGGATCGCATACTCCCGCACCCTTAAGTTCCAGTAACGGTTCGGGCTGTACCGGGCCTCGAGATTACCGAGAAGGCTCCAGAAATCCAGATCGCTGTTGTTCGCGTACCAGTTGTAGCCGCCGTTGACATCCAGAAGTATCCCCGTAAAGGCATCCTGCTGACTGACGCGAAGACCGGGGGTGACCGTCGTTATCCAGTCATGGGTCCGGTTATTCGATGAAAGGAAGAGGTTGCTGTCATAGACCTCCTGCACGGTTATGTAAGGCTGAAACCTGAACGGGATCGCCTGCAACGCAGACGGCTGCTGCTGTTGCTGCCGTTGTTGCGCCTGGACTTCCACCGGGGCCCCGGCCAGAAACACAAGAATGACGAAAACCGCCATGAGACTCTTGGTAGATAATTTCACCTCCATGCCCCTCCTTTTTCAGTTTACAACGATGACATCGCCAGCCTTCAATTTGATTGCGGGATCCTTCCCCTTGACGATCCGGTTGTAGTTCGCCCTGATCCTCTTTTCCTTTCCGTTTTCCTTCCGGATGATGGTGATGTCGGACTTGTCCGCCCACTCGGTGAATCCGCCCGCCATGGGGATAATCTCGAGGATGGTAGTCTCCGTCCTGAGGCGGAGGACGCCCTGTGTCCTGACTTCGCCGGAGACGTAGACCTTGTAGCTGTTCGCCTCCATGACAATGACGGAAACCTCGGGGTTATCCACGAACTCTTTCAACTGCTCTGTCAGGGCTTCTTTCAACTGAAGGGGCGTCAAACCCGCCGCCTGGACATCGTTGACCACGGGCAGGGAAATTTTCCCGTCCATCCTCACGGGGACCGTCCTGGTCAGCAACTCCTCCCGCCACACATGGATGTAAAGAGAATCCTCCGGCCCGATGACGTAGCTGTCCGTGTCAGCGGGCATCTCCCCCTTAACGTCCTTTTTGTCTGCCGCGGCCTTCGTCTCCTGCGCGTGCGTGAAAGGAACAAAAAACAGGAGCGCAAGCAATAAAACAACCACCGTGCTACCAACGCAACGTTTTTTCATGAGTCCAACCTTCCGATGTTTTGTAACCTGTCGCATTATTTATTGATTATTAATCTGAACGTATACCGCTCATTTAACTTTTTCTTGTTGATAAATTTTAAGTATTCACCCTCCCGAAATCAATACGACGAAAGTATGTTTTTACACCCGGAATTACTTACGACTTTCCTACGAAGAAAGTATTAGATGTTTCTAATACTATTCAAATATAATCCTTTATAATCAATAACTTGCTTGGTACTCAAATAGGAGATCGGGTAACGACAAGATGCCCTCGAGAATAAAAAAACGGCATTCGTCTCCAACGCTGCCCCGCCGGCTGCTTTGAAATCCTATTGTATTGAAATCGTAAGATTTTCTGTTTTCTTTACTGTTTATTCCTCAGTAGGAATGGCCTTGCCACATTGACAAAAAAAGATTAGAATTTCAATATATCGTATTTATTCACTTTTCGTCGTAATCGACTGAATTCAAATTCTGCTTGATGACGTTTTCACCTCGATGCCGTTACAAAAACAGGACAGCCCGGATGCAACTTCTTCCAAACCGCTGAATATAAGAATGAATAAATAATGACCTCCATGTCACGGCAGTCGTGACATAAATGTCGCCGGCAGCTTGTTTTCCGATGGTCATTCTCCGAAAAAGGAAACGAAAAAACGACTCAGCGGGAGATGTGAATCGGCTTCCCCTAAAAAAGACAGGTATTAAAATGATGTTAAAATATACCAGCGGCAGACGTCAGAGTAAAGCCCAAATTTTATTTTCCGATTCATTTCCCCCCGCATACACCCGGGCACGCCCTGGAGACGCCGGCCCGATCGGCGGTCCATCACAGCCACTAAAATTCCAATTTTTTCTTGACAGTCGCGACGGGATAAAATATAAAGCGGCTGGTACATAAATGCTCTCAAGGAGGGCGGTTTTCACCACGGCGAAACACCCCGCCCTCTGCAAACAAACATACACGCCATGAGGCGGATACCTCTGCCGTCTGAACGATCAGAAAGTCGCAAAGGCTTTTTGAACCGCTTTCAGTTTTGATCGTCGACGACTAACGATAGCGGACAGGGTTCATCGAGTAATCACAACCTCAGAAGAAAAGAAGCACAATCCGATATACGTAAGATTTCGCCCACAGGCCGCCCTGCCCGGCGGTTCAGGGAAAGAGCACTCGCGAAAGCACCGGAATCGCAATTGAGTTGATTCTACGCGCTTTTTATTCCAATCAAGAAGGGGGGTGAGTTCTACCATCTGAAACGTCGTTTTCCCGAGTTTCATGTTTTATCACATCGTGATCAGTATCAGAGGCATTTATTCACCGGTAAAAAAAGGAGGTAACAATGCTTAAACGTGGAGCAACAAAAAAGGCCCAAGTCATGTCACTCGAGGAGGCCGTCAAGACGTACATCAAAGATGGATGTATGATCGGTTTTGGCGGATTCACGGCGATGAACAGGAATCCGACAGCCGTCGCCTGGGAGATGGTTCGGCAGGGCATCAAGAACGTCCACTGTATGGACCGGCACGGGAGCGCATGCTCCTGGATCCTCAACGCCGTAGGGGCAATCAAAATCTACGAGACGGACTGGATGGGCTGGGGCGAGATGGCCGGCAAACTGGACGTCAACCTGGAAAGAAACTACAAGGCTGGGAAAATGATCCTCGAGGATTACTCCCATGGCGCCATGGCCATGCGGTTCCTCGCAGGCGCGATCGGTGCTCCGTTTATCCCCTATTACGCGCCCCAGGGATCGGACCTCTACAACACCAAATACGACGCCCTCGGTAGAGCCGGGTTGAGGGGCAAAGACCCCAAGATTCCGAAAATCAAATTCCAGGAAATGGCGGACCCATTCTACGGCGCGGGCAACGTCATGCTGCTTCCCGCCGCGAGACTGGACGTGGCGGTCATTCATGTGGCCCAGTGCGGTGAGAAAGGGACGGCGAGATGGCGCGGGATCGGGACGATCGACAAGGAGATCTGCTTCGCCGCCGACAAGGTCATCGTCGTTTGCGAAGAGCTCACGCCCGAAGCCGATCTGAGAAAGAACCCTGAAAACAACCAGATTCCCTACTTCGTCGTGGATGCCATCGTGGAGCTTCCCTGGGGAGGCTACCCGAGCGCGGTGCCCTTCTACTACGACTACGACGCCCCGTTCATGAGAGGCATGGACGCCGCATCCCGGAATCCCGAGGACTTGAAGAAGTGGCTCGACGATTGGGTCTTCGGACCGAAGAGCTGGGAAGAGGTCATGATCAAGGTCGGCGCCAAGAGGATGCTCGAACTGAAGGCAGACAGCACGACCGGTTACAGCACCAGGATCCTCAGAGGCAAGAAGCCTGCCCCCAGGATGAAGATGCCTCTGTCCGTCGCAAGAAGCGGTTACTAAAAAAGGGAGGGAATAAACTATGGCTAAAACAGTGGAACAATTGATGGAGTTGATCGACAAGATTCCCGATGAGGCTGCGAAGCCGGGCGAGTTCATTCTGCCTGAGCTGATGGCCATCCAGATTGCCCACCAGGTCCGCGATGACGATATCGTCTTCGCCGGCACGGGTCTTCCCATGGTGGGGATCATGACGGCGAACATGCTGAACGCGCCGCATGCGCTGCTCATCTATGAGGCGGGGATCTGCGACGGAAAGACGATGCACGTCCCCATGTCGGTCTGCGACCAGAGGGCGGCCAATATGAGCTCATCGCTGGGCGGCCTCGTGGACACCTTCGGGTTCTTCCTCCAGCAGGGCTTCGTTACCCTGGGGTTCCTCGGCGGCGCGGCCATTGACAAGTACGGCGGCGTCAACGTAACCTCGATCGGTGATTACTACAAGCCCGCGCACCGCTTCACCGGGTCCGGAGGCAACTCCGACATCGGCACGATGTCCAAGAGGGTGGCTTACATCATCCTCCAGGAGAAGAGGAGATTCCTGGAGCGCAACGAGTACACCACGACCCCCGGCTGGTGGTGCTGGGACTTCAAGAAAAACGAGTGGAGACCCAAGAAGGAAGTCTGGAAGGGAACTCCCTTCGCGGACAGCGGCCCCGTGGCCGTCGTGACCAACATGGGTGTCTACAAGTTCGACAACAACGGTGAGATCTTCCTCGAAAGCTTCCACCCCGGTGTAACGGTGCAGCAGATCCAGGAGAACTGCGGATTCGCCCTGAACGTGAAAAACGTGAAAGGTGAAACGAAGCCTCCGACCTACAGGGAACTCTTCGTGCTGAGGGAGTTCGTCGATGCAGAGCTGATCTTCCTGCCCCAGAAGGTGGAGTATCCCGCGGCCATCAAGAAACTAATCGAGAGCTAACCTGAGAAACTCCGGAAAGGTTGGTGAGGGGCCCCAAAAGGGCCCTTCCCCAACCTTTGTTTTTTGTCCATTTTCCCGCATAAAAACCCTTGACCCACCTGTTTGATGTGTGTATGAAATCTTGGGCATTAGGCATAGGGCATAAGGCGTTAGGTCAGGCATCCAATTGTTATTGAACGTTTCTTTTTTTCCATTTGTCGCAACGCTTGTCAGAAACCTAAAAATGTCAAAAAGTGGGCTTTGGAAAAGGCTTCTGCCCCAAAGGTCTCACAAAATATAACCCAGGGGAGGTTTGGCATACATGAATTTAGAACTCACAGAAACCCAGAAAATGATTCAGGATACGGCGAGAAATTTCGCAAAGTCGGAGCTAGAGCCCGTCGCCGCGAAGCTCGATCAGGTGGGGGACCGGGAGACCTTTCTCAAGAACCTGCGGAAACTCGGCGAACTGGGGCTCATGGCCATTAACGTGAAAAGCGAGTATGGTGGATCGGAAGCCGGCGTCGTCGCATTCAGCCTGGCGGTCACTGAAATCGCCCGGGCGTGCGCCTCCACGGCTGTGACCATGTCGGTGAACAACATGGTCTGCGAGGTCATCCAGGCCGTCGGCTCGGAAGAGCAAAAAAGGGCCTACATCCCGAAGATAGCCTCCGGCGAGTATTACGCCGGCGGCTTCGGTCTCACGGAAACGAGCGCCGGTTCGGATCCCGCGGGAATGAGAACGACGGCCATTGACGACGGCGACTCCTACGTGCTCAACGGCAACAAGATTTTTATCACGAGCGCCGAGTACGCCGGTGTCTTCGTTGTCTGGGCAGTTACGGACCCGAAGGGCAGGAAAGGCAAGAATATCAGTACGTTCCTCATTGAGCACGGAACGAAGGGCTTCACGGTGGGCCGCGCGGAGCACAAGATGGGTCAGCACGCGTCGATCACAAACGAGCTGGTCTTCGAAGACTGCCGCGTCCCCAAGACGGCACTCATGGGTAAACTCAACGACGGGTTCCGCGTTGCCGTGGGTGAGCTGGCGGGTGGAAGAATCGGCATCGGGTCTCTCGGGCTCGGCTGCGGGCTTGCCGCCATAGACTACGCCACACGGTATGCCATCAACCGTGTCCAGTTCGACCAGCCGATCACGAACTTCCAGGCCATCCAGTGGATGATCGCCGAATCCTACACGGAGCTGGAGGCGGCGAGGCTGCTCCTCATGAATGCGGCCTTCAAGAAGGAACAGGGCAAGTATTTCGGAAGAGAAGCTTCCATGGCAAAATACTACGCAACGGAAGCGGCGGAGAGGGCCTGCTACAACGCCATCCAGATACTGGGCGGCTACGGATACACGGCCGAGTACCCCGTAGAGCGTTACGCCCGCGACGTCAGGGTCTGCTCCATCTACGAGGGCACCAACCAGATCCAGAGACTGATCATCGCGAGGGATATTTTAGGCGCCCTCAAATAGGATCACCAAAAGGTCTAAAAAAAGAAGCGATCTCCGATTTGGAATCGCTTCTTTTTTTCTTTTCCAGGCGCCAATTTTGTAGCGTCTTTTGTTCTACACCCTGTACCCTTTACCCTTTTTTACTGAGGGCTTCGGATGACTTTTTCAGCAGGAACTCCTGGAAGACGACGTCGTGCTCCACGCTGAAAGACGACTCGAAGTCACGACCCTGACAGTTCACCATGAATTCCTTGCCCTGCCTCAGCGCCGCCACGGGGGCCTCGAGCATGACCCTCGCGAATTCCATGGCTTTCTCCAACAGACGCTCCTCCGGGACCAGCTCGCTCACAAGACCGATCCGGTGTGCCTCTGCACCGTCTATCCGCCTTCCGGTGAAGCACAGATCCCTCGCCGACCCCTCCCCCACAATCCATCGAAGCGGCGTGAAAAGAGGCGGTATGCCGAACTTGACTTCCGGGTGGCCGAAGATTGCTTTCGGGGAACAGATCCTGACATCGCAGAGCTTCACGAAATCGAACCCCCCGGCGAGCGCCGGTCCGTTTATGGCGGCTATCGTGGGCTTCGGGAAATACCAAAGATCCCTGTGATAACGGGCCGAAGTCTCGAAAATTTCGGCGAGAAGCGCGGGATTTTTAAATTCGCTCAGATCGAACCCCGCGGTGAAGGTGTCGCCGGAGCCGGTGAAGATCACCACTCCGATACCGGGGTCATCCTTCCAGCCCCTCAACAGGTCGGAAAGGGCTTTTCGCATCTCGACGGAAATCGCGTTTTTCCTTTCGGGTCGGTTCAGCGTCACAAAACCGATCCTGTCCTCCTTGACTTCAACTGTTATGGTTTTGAAAGGCATGTCGTTCCTCCGGGCGAGGTCTTTCTGGCCCATTCCGCAAATTCGTTTATTTCGTTGGTTTTGTCTATTCGGTCCGTCGAAGTCTACCCGAGTCTGTCTAGGTCATGCCGCAAAGCGGCAGGCATTAGGCTTATGGCTTAAGGCTAATGGCCTCGGGCAGAAGGCCTGATTCTATTTTCCTCCAAACTTGGCTTTGCGTTTTTCAAAGAAGGCGTTTACGCCTTCAACGTAGTCCTCGGTCTTCGCGGCATTGTACATGCCCATCCGCTCCAGTTCGAGCTGTCTTTCGAGAAGTCCCTGCATGGCAGCGTTGAGGTTTTCCTTGATGATCGCATAGGTCTTCGTCGGGCCGCCGGCAAGCCTCTCCGCCATTTCAGTCACCGTCGAAGCGAATTTTTCATCCTCCACGACCATGTTGACCAGGCCCATTTCGCAGGCCTGCTTCGCGTCGAACATGGGATCAAGAAGCATCAACTCCATGGCCTTCCCGAAGCCCACGAGGAGGGGCACGAAGAGAGTCCAACCCCCGTCTCCGACCAGTCCGATCGTCGGGTAACCCGCGCGGAAACGTACCGAGGCGGCACATATCCTGAAATCGCAGGCCGCAACAATGCTCATCCCGGCACCGCCGACGGCGCCGTTGACCGCCGCGATGACGGGCTTTTTCATCCTCCGCAGGGTGATAATCCCGGGATTCAGGGCCTTGATGAGCTCCCGGAAGGGTTCCGCCCGGTCCTTATCGAAAAAACTCCTGAAAACGGCGATGTCCCCGCCGCTGCAGAATGCCTTGCCCTCTCCGGTGATGACGACCGCGCGGACGCTGTCGTCGTCGGAGCACATCTCCATCGCTTTGGTGAAATCCTTGATGAGACCGCCGTCAAGGGCATTGAAGTTCTTCGGCCGGTTGAACCGGACGTACGCCACGGTACCCTTTTTCTCGTATATGATGTTTTCCAAGGCCATCGGCACACTCCTTTGTCGCAGGCCGAAGCCTGCCGAAATTTTGAAAAAAACGACAGTCTATTTTTTTATCCGGCAGGCTTGTCTGTAAGACGGGGCTCAGTCTGAAAATTCCTGAGCCCCGCTTGTTGACCAAAATCGTCAAACACCCGTTGCAGTCGGGCAGATCCCGCCCCGGCTACTTCGATGCCAGGTACCGGCCGATCGTCATGATCTCGGCTTCCTTGGTGCCCTCGTAGAGCTCGAGGATCTTGGCGTCGCGATACCACTTCTGGACATCGTACTCATCGATGTACCCGTAGCCGCCGTGTAGCTCCACTGCCGCGTTGGCGCAGAAGACGGCCGTCTGACCGCTGTAGTACTTCGACATGGCCGCAAGGGTGTAGTCGGGTTTGCCCGTGTCCACGAGCCACGCAGACTTGTACACGAGGCCCCTCAGCGCCTCGATGCGAATGGCCATCTCCGTGAATTTCTGCATAGACATCTGGTAACTCGCCAGCGGCGCCCCGAAGGCCGTCCTCTCTTTGCAATACTTCACCGAGGTTTCGAGGCAGGCAACGGAAAGGCCCAGCCCCTGCGCGGCGACCAGGATGCGGGTCACATCAAAAAAGTGCATGACCTGATGGAACCCTCTGCCCGGCTTGCCGACGAGGTTCCCCTGCGGAACGCGCACATCCTCGAGAGCGATCTCGGCGGTGTCGCTGGCGCGGATACCCATTTTCCCGTGAATCTTGTTCCGGGTCACGCCCTTCGCATCAGCCGGCACGATGATCATGCTGAAGCTGCTGTGTCTCTTCTCTTCCGGGTTCGTAATGCACTGGGTGAGCATCCAGTCGCAGACGGTCCCATTCGTGATGAACATCTTGTTTCCGTTGATCACGAAGTCGTTGCCGTCCTTCACGGCTCTGGTTTTGTAGCCGGCGACGTCCGTGCCCGCGTTGGGCTCCGTGAAGGCCCCCGCACTCACTACATCCCCTTTGCAGACGGGCGGCAGGTATTTCTGCTTCTGCTCCTCGGTGCCGAAGAAGTAAACCCCCTCGCACCCGAAGGACGCCGCCGCGATGTTGAGGCCGATGCCCATGTCCACGCGGGAGAGTTCCTCCGTGATGATCGCGTTGCCCAGGAACCCCGCCCCCGGTCCGCCGTATTGCTCCGGGATCCAGGCCGCGACAAGCCCGTTTTCCGCCGCCTTTTTCCTGATCTCGGGCGTGTACTTCTCCTGAAGATCACATTCCCTGGAAACCGGCTGTATCTCCTGGATGGCAAACTTGTAGGTCATGTCCCTCAACATCTTCATCTCTTCTGTCAAATTAAAATCCATGACAATCCTCCTTAAAAGTCTGACACGTCAGACAGTTTTGAGTTATGAGTTATCCTGCCGCGCGGTGCAACTCGAACAGCCTGACCTGCGGCAGCTTTGCGCCTCGTATTATGAGCGATCTCTCTGATATGAATTGAATATACAGATGCTGAATTGGCAAAATGAAACCAACTCCTACCGCCAATTCACCACTCTACACTCAAAACTCAATATCGTGTTGAACGCTTCACTTCCCGAACTGATCCCGCAGGGCGATTTTGTTGATCTTGCCGACACTCGTCTTGGGGATCGCGTCCACGATGGCGTACTTGTCGGGAAGCCCGTACTTGGGAATCCTGCCCTCATCAACGGCCTTCTGTAGAAATGCCTTTATGTCGTCAGGAGTCACTTTGTCCTTGAAGTCGGGTTTGAGTACCGTGACGATCATGGGCCGTTCACCCCATTTGGCATCCGGAACGCCGATGGCCGCCGCCTCCGACACGGCGGGGTGCTGACTGACCAGGCTTTCCAACTCGAGGGACGAGATCCACTCGCCGCCCGTCTTGATGACGTCTTTCAGGCGATCGGTGATCGTCAGGTAACCCTCGGGATCGATGTGGCCGATGTCTCCTCCGTGGAGCCAGCCGTCTTGCCAGAGTTCCTTCGTCCTTTCCGGATCCTTGTAGTAGCTCTGTGTGAGCCAGGGACTCCTCATCACGACCTCGCCCGTCGTTTTACCGTCGTGGGGCATGGGCTTCCCGGCGGGGTCCACGATCTCCAGTTCGATGAGCGGTACGGGGAATCCCGTTTTTATAATGATATCCAGAATCTTGTCTTTTTCCCAGCCCAGCATATGCGGCTTGAGATTGGCAATCGTCATAACCGGGCAGGTTTCCGACATCCCGAACCCCGAAAAGACCTCGATGTTGAGGTCCATCGTCGCCTTGGCGAGCCCTCTTGGCAACGCCGCACCGCCGATGACGACCTTCCACTTCGAAAGATCGACTTTCTTGGCCACGGGGCTCGTCACGAGCATGTGAAGGATGGTGGGCACGCAGTGTGAGAACGTCACCTTCTCGCCGAGGATCAGCTTCAGAAGCATCTCCGGCTCGTATCGTCCCGGATACACCTGTTTCACGCCGAAAAGGGTAGCGATATAGGGAAATCCCCAAGCGTGGGCATGGAACATGGGGGTCAGGGGCATATAGACGTCATTGCCGCGGAACCTTCCCAGCGACTCGATGCATCCGAGGGCGATAGCCGTGCTCAGGGTATGCAGGACGAGCTGGCGGTGGGAGAAATAGACCCCCTTGGGAAGCCCCGTCGTCCCCGTCGTGTAGAAGGTCGTGGCCTTTGTGTTCTCGTCAAGATCCTCGAATTCGAAATTCGGGGAGGCCCCCTTGAGCAGCTGCTCGTATTCGAAGTCAAATTTTATCCTGGTTTCGGGCACTTTGCCGTCATCGGTGACGACGATGAATTTTTTCACCGTCGTGAGTTTGTCCTTGATCGCCTCGAGAATGGGCAGAAAATCGGTGTGAATGATCACGACGTCGTCCTCGGCGTGGTTCATCGTGTAGAGGATCTGCTCCGGTGAAAGACGCCAGTTCATGGTGTGAAGGACCGCACCCATCATGGGAACGGCGAAGTAGGATTCAAGGTAGCGGTTGCTGTCGTAGTCAAACACGCAGATCGTGTCACCCTTCCTGACCCCCAGTTTTTGAAGTCCCGATGCCAGCCGTTTGATCCGTTCGTTGAGATCCCGGTATGTCATCCGGATCTTGTCGCGATAAATAATTTCCTGGTTGGGGGCAAACGCCAGCGGCGTGACCAACAGTTTCTTGATAAGTAACGGATACTCATACCACTCCCCGGGCTGGAAAACTCTTTTCATTATATCATCCTCCTTTTCAAAGTCTGATTCATCAGACGGTATTTAATGATAAGTTACGAGTTTTGAACGGTAATCATATTTTTTAAATTCAAACTCGGCCGCCTTACCGGTGCCCCCGGCAGGGTGATTTTGAAACGCATTGCGCCCGCCTGTCGGTGGAAGCCCCCGGTCAAACCCTGCAATTCATCATTGCCCCCGAAGACAGATGCTCAGTCTATCTGATCCATGTAGTCCGATTCGTCTATGTAGTCGTCCCTGTCCTTCGGTTTTGCCCGTTTTTTTATCACCCGGGACTTTTCGGCAGGCTGAGAGGCCCGTCCGTGGAGATCCCTGATGAAAGCCTCGACGCATACCGCCGTTCTGTTCGCCTGTTCATAAACCCTGTTAAACCGGGCCTTGCTGATGTAACCCTGATCGAGGGCCACATAAAGGTAGCTCCGGATCTCGGCGGCCGTTGACACGGCCATATAGAGAAACGTGATGAATTCCTGCTTCGTCCTCCTCGAGAAACCCTCGGCGATGTAGGCCATGGTCGACGACGCGGCGGCCTGGATGCGGCCGGCCAGCAGTGCATCTTTCCCGAAACTTCTTTCGCGAGTCGCACTGTAAACATGTTTGGCCAGCAGCCTGGCATCCTTCCAGCATTCAAGATCTTCAAAACGGGATTTTTTCATCTGTTTCATTTTTTTCGTTGATTTCGTTATTTCGTTTGTTTCGTTTGTGGCATGAAATGCCGGAGCAGGGGCGTGAAACAATGCCTCAAGTAATATACAAACCAAACATTCTATGTCATTGAAGTGAAAGAATAAATTCTTTCAATACGTTGTTGAATACCTCCGGTTCCTCATTCATGACGAAATGACCCGCCCCCGGAATCAAAGCAAGCCTGCCCCCGGGGACATTGTCCGCAATATACCTCGAAAGCGCGGGCGGCGTCATCTTGTCATCGTCCCCGCAGATAACGAGAACCGGGATGCTTATCTTCTTTACTGCCTCCGTCACATCCAGCTTGTCGCAGGCGAAAAGGTCGTCGTGAAGGATCTCCGGGCTTCCTTTCTTGAGCCCCTCGATGAGACCGGGACCCACGCGGTCGCGGTGGATCTTCGCGACGGCGAATTTGACGATCAACCCGTAGACGGTCTCCGGGTCCGTCTTCAACTGGCTCAAGAGCGCGGGATTTACCGGCATCGTGACCCCGCCGCCGACGGGAACGATGGCGCTGAGGAGATAACCGTAATGAATCGCGAAGGTGAGGCTGATGGCCGCGCCGAGTGAATGACCGATCAGGATGGGCGGTCTGCGTATACCGAGCCCGGCGATCATCTTCTTCACCCACTCCACATAGGCCATCACATCCTTTTCCCCCCCGCCACCGGAGAGGCCATGGCCGGGGAGGTTGACGGCCGCAATGTTGAAATCACCTTCCAGCGCCCTGTACTGGCTTTCCCAAAGTGTATGTTCCCCGCCGGAGCCGTGGATGAAAACGAGGTACTTTCGCCCATCGACGAAGCCCGCGTCGTTCACCCAGGAGGCGATCCGGATTCCGTCAATAATGATCTCTTTGATCATGGGTCTGGTCCTTTTGGTGTATGGCCCGGAGGGCCACTTCGTTTGTTTCGTTTGTTTCGTTTATTTCGTTGATTTCGTTTGTTCGTTTATTTCGTTTGTTTCGTTTGTTTCGTTTGTCTAAGTCATGCCGCAAAGCGGCAGGCATCAGGCTCAAGGCTAAGGGCTAAAAGCCCTATCTCACAACGTTCTTACTGAAGGCCGCCTATCACCGCCATTACTTCAAGCCTGAGCTGCTCCGCTTCCTCGCTGCGGGTGCCCTCCCGCCGCAGTTTCTGCAAGGTCCCTTCAAGAGCGGTCGGAAAGAGGCGTGCCAGAAGCTCGTCCACAAAACCCATTTCATAGTAAACCCGCCTCATCCCGAAGAGAGGATGTTCCCCATGGACGAAACGGGCCAGGCGTCTCGCCAGCGCCGTGAGACGGAGCACAGAGTCGATGTCCATTCCCCGGTAAGAGTCAAAATAATAGACATCCCCGGAGCGGCGGAATTTGCCGTCCCGTACGAGCCACGCCTGGAGCGGCGTCCCGAAATAGGGGATAATCGCCTCCGCGTAGGCGATCTCGGCCCCCATCTCGAAGATCCTTCTCGCAAGAGCAACGGTCTGACGGATGGTGTCCGCCGTGTCCATGGGGCCGTAGAGAATGAAATTCACAACGGGGGTCAGGTTCTGCTCGACGCACATGGAAACGGCCCGGAGCATGTCGTCAGGTAAGATGTCCTTGCGATAGTACCGCAGGATTTCCTCCGACCCTGACTCGGCGCCGACATAAAGACCCCGGAACCCGGCGTTGCTCATGATGCCCGCCATGATGGGGTCCCGGCAGATGTCATCGATTCTCCCCTCCGCGAAAAACTCAACCTCCCTGTGGAAACCCCTCTCCACGATCCCGTTACAGATATCCCCCACGCGGGGAAGGCTGAAGGTGAAGTTGTCGTCGGTGAAGAGAATCCTCTTCGCGCCGAGCCCGACGAGGGCTTCTATCTCGGAGACGACGCTCTCCACGCCCCTCGCCCTGACCCGCGCCCCGTAGAGGGCCCGGATGGAACAGAAGGCGCAACGGCGGGCGCAGCCCCTGCTCGATGAGATGTTCCGTGTCTTGTAACTCCCGTTTTCGACGAGATGGTGCGCGGGAGGCGGAAGGAAATCCAGATCCCCGATGAGATCTCGATCCTTTCCGCAGACGATTTTTCCTTCCCGCCGGAACGAGACGCCTTCTGTACCGCCCAAATCATGGCCGCCGAGGAATCTTTTGACGAGTTCCGCAAAAGCGATTTCCCCCTCGCCCCGCACAACGGCATCGATGACCTCATGCTCCCTCAGCAGGGTGTCGTGAAGGACCGTGGCGTGGATCCCACCCATGACGGTCAAAACAGCGGGATCCGCAGCTTTCGCCTTCCGGCAGACATCCAGGGCGGACTGGAAACTGTCCGTCATGGCGGAAACGCCCAGGACCCCGGGTTTGCGGGCCAGCGCCTCCGAAAGAACACGACCCGCGGCATCGGACGTGCCCAGATCGAGATCGATGACCTCGATACCGATATCCTCTTTTAAAAGAACGGAAGCGATGGCAAGGAGCCCGAGCGGCGGGAGTTCCGACCGGCCGTTGAAGCGCGGATTGACGAGCAGAACATCGACCATCGGCGGATCTCCCGGGAAACGGGCCTTCCCCCGGTCTCGTCGCGGGGAACGGGGGAAGGCCATTCCGGCTTGTTTCAACTGCTTCGCGGGTGTTCAGGATGGAGCCCGCGTCACAGGGCCATCAGCCTTTCTCGAACATATTCTTGTAAGTCACCCTCATGTCACGCTTCAGGATCTTCCCCGTCGGCGTCTTGGGGAGCGCGTCGACGAAAACAACTCCCTTGGGAACCTTGAAGGCCGCCAGTTGCTTGCGGCAATGCTCCATGATCTCCTCAGCAGAGATCATGGCGTCTTTTTTCGGGACGATGACCGCCACGACCGCCTCGACCCACTTGGGATGGGGCACGCCGACGACGGCGACCTCCTGGACCCGGCTGTCTTTGTAGATCGCCTCCTCGACCTCCCGGGTGGCCACGTTCTCGCCTCCCGTTTTCACCATGTCTTTTTTGCGGTCGACGACTTCGATGTAACGGTCCTCGTCCAGGATGCCGATGTCACCGGAGTGGAACCAGCCGCCCGTCATGGCGAGATCGGTCTTTTCCGGATCCTTGAAGTAGAGCATCATGGCGTGCGGGCCCTTCCCGCAGATCTCGCCGGGGATGCCGGGCTTGGTGATGGGGACGTAACTGTCGTCCTCGAGTCTCGTCTCCATGTTGAGCCCGCCCATGCCGGCCGAGCCGAGTTTCTTGAGCGCGTCTTTGGCCTTCAGAATGGTGTGGTAGGGCGCCAGTTCCGTCTGGCCGTAATAGTTGTATATCTGCGCCCCGGGGAGTCTCAGCAGCATCTCCTTGAGGATCTCGACAGGCATGATGGAGGCCCCGTAGTAGCATTTCTTGAGACTCTTGATGTCCCGCTTGTCGAAGTCGGGGTGCCGCAGCATGCCGATCCAGACCGTGGGCGGGGCAAAGAATATGGTGGCCCTGTACTCTTCGATGCTCCTTAGGATCTGGCCGATATCGGGAGCGATGAGGATATTCGTTCCTCCCAGCCAGAAAAGCGGGTTCAGAAAGACGTCGCGCTGGGCGCAGTGATAGATGGGAAGGGCGTTCACCTGGATGTCGTCGTCACTGTAACCCCCGTCGATGATGGCCCCCATGTACTGGGCCATCAGCGCCTGGTTGTTGATGATGACGCCCTTGGGGAGCGCCTCCGTCCCGCTCGTGTAGGTCATCTGGACGGGGTCCTCGATTCGGAGAACCGTGTCGGGCTCCGTGTCGGGATAGGCCTTGATCCAGGCGTCGAAATCCCTGAAGCGATTGTCGACGGCCGGTTTCCCCGCGCCCTGGTTGGACCAGATGAGAGTCTTGACCGTCGGCATGTCCTTGAGGACATCCTTTACCAGATCGTAGAGAGCGTCCTCCACGACGAAGACTTTGCTCTCGGAGTGATTGATGCAGTAGGCGATGTCCGGACCCCGGAGCAGGTAGTTGACGGCGAGATAAACCGCGCCGGCCTTGCAGCAGCCGAGCCAGGTCAGGACGTGGTGGATCGTGTTGTGCGCCAGGATGGCCACTCGGTCGTATTTCTGGATCCCGAGATCCAGGAGGGCGTTGGCCGTGCGGTTGCACTCCTGCTCCAGCTGCGTGTACGTGAGAGTCTTGTCCTGGAAAATGAGAGCCTTCCTGTCGGGGTAATGGTAGGCGCTCCTCCGGATCATGTCGGCGATGACCCACCGATTGACCTTGTTGTAACGGGTCAGCAGGAACTCGATGTTTTCGGGCGTTAACGCATTGAATTTGACTTTTTCCGCGTCGTTCAGAGCTCTCCAGCCAACTGACATACACCCTCCTTTCTAACATGTTTTGAAATTGAAAAAACCCTTTTCACCGCCTGTGGAATGGACCCGCTGCGGGCAGGCGTTCAGCGGGTCATTCCAGACCGCTCCAAAAACCACTCTGTGCCGCCGCTCCCGGTCACGGAAAGGCCTTTTCTCCGAATCCGGGGCCTCCCTTAAATCATCTCGAGAGCGGTCGCCATGGACACGCCGCCGCCCCCGCAGAGGGAGGCAAGCCCGAGCGTCTTCCCCCGCTTCTTCATCGCATGAAGGAGGGTCACCATGATCCGGCAGCCCGTCGCGCCGACGGGGTGGCCCAGGCCGCAACCCGAACCGTTGACATTGGTGATCTCCCGGTTCAGACCCAGTTCCCTCTCGACGCCGATGTACTGAGCCGCAAAGGCCTCGTTCAACTCGATGAGCTCGAAGTCGGACAGCTTGAAACCCGACCGCTTCAGAAGATCCTTCACGGCCGGTACCGGTCCAAGCCCCATGATCGCCGGATGGACGGCGCCGTATCCTACGGCCTTGATCCTCGCGATGGGTTTCAGGCCCATCTCTTTTGCCTGCGCCGCCGACATGATGACCATGGCAGCCGCGCCGTCGTTGATCCCCGAGGAGTTCCCGGCCGTGACCTTGCCGACCTTCGGGATGAAAGCCGGCGGAAGCGCCGCGAGCCTATCCATGGTCAGCCCGGGTATGTAGTGCTCGTCTTTTTCAAACATGAGCGGGGGTTTCCCCTTTTTCTGGGGGATCTCGATCGGGACGATCTCCTCCTTGAAATCACCTTCCTTCGTGGCCCGCTCGACATTGTTGTGGCTTCGGAGGGCAACCTCGTCCATCTCCTGGCGACTGATGTTGTGCTTCTGGGCAATCAGCTCCGCCGTGTGGCCCATGATGTAGGGCTTCCCCCTGAAAAGGTCCACGATAGGCCCCTCCTTGATGGGGCCTTGTTCCAGTCCCGGCTGGAGGCGGGACCCGCAGTAGAGGGCTTCGATCAGCATGTCGTCAAAGCTGTGATTCTGGAGACGGCATCCCCACCGAGCGGCCTGCACCGCGTACGCCACTCCCGACATGTGTTCCATGCCGCCCGCAAGCACCACATCGACAAGCCCCGCCTGGATCATGGCCATGCCGGAAATCACCGTCTCCATTCCCGAAATGCAAACGCGGTTCAAGGTGACGGCCGTCGATGTTTCCGGAATACCGGCGTCCATGGCCGCCACCCGGGCAATATTGAGCCCGTTGTACGGCTCGATGCAGCAACCGAAGCGGACATCATTGATCAAAGCCGGCGATATCCCGGCCCGCTTGACGGCTTCTTTCATCGCCGCGCTGCCGATGCGGTAAAGATGAATGTCCCTGAGAGTGCCGCCGAAGGACCCGATGGCCGTCCGGCAGGCGGATACGATAACAACTTCTTTCATGGTTCTTTCTCCTCCTGAAAAGGCTGAGGGCATAGGGCTTAAGGCTTATGGCTGAAAAGTGGAGGTCTTATCCCTCGCCCTGAGCCCCAAGCCTCAAGCCTTTCGCCATTAGCCGTTATTTCTTTGTATAATCATAAACACCCTTGCCGGTCTTTCGGCCGTAGCGGCCGGCCCGGACGAGCTTCACGAGAAGCGGCGCGGGTCTGTACTTATCGCCCAGTTCTTTATGGAGGCCTTCCTGGACGCGAAGGAGTGTCTCGTTGCCGACGAGATCCGAAAGCGCCAGCGGCCCGATGGGGTGATTGCAGCCCAGGACCATTCCCTTGTCGATGTCCTCGGCCGACGCTATCCCCTCGCCGAGGACAAAAAAGGCCTCATTGAGCATCGGGCAGAGAATCCTGTTCACCGCGAAGGCCGGAGCTTCGTTCACCACAATCACTTCCTTGCCGATCTTCTTCCCCCAGTCCATGGCCACTTTCAATGTCTCGTCGGAAGTCTCGTAGCCCTTGATGATCTCCAGGAGTCTCATGACGGGAACAGGGTTGAAAAAGTGAGTGCCGATGAATTTCTGGGGACGCTTGGTCACCGCGGCAAGCTCGGTGATGCTCAGCCCCGAGGTGTTGGTGAAAAAGTAGCACTCGGGTTTGCAGATCTGCTCCAGTTCCGCGTAGACCTTCTTTTTCACATCCATGACCTCGATGACCACCTCGACGACCAGATCCGCGTCTGCGGCCGCGGCCTTGAGATCGAGGGTCGGCTTGATCCGGCCGAGAACGGCGTCCATGTCGGCCTGAGTCCTTTTGCCCTTCTCGACCTCGCGGGCCAGGTTTTTCTTGATCGTGTTCATGCCGCCGTCGATGAAACGCTGCTCGATGTCCCTCATGGCCACCTGGTAGCCTGCCTGCGCGCACACCTGCGCGATGCCGTTTCCCATCAACCCCGCACCCAATACGCATATCTTTTTGATCTCCATACCTTCCTCCTCTATTTCGTTATTTTCGTTTATTTCGTTTATTTCGTTGTTTCGTTTATTTCGTTGGTTCGTTATTTTCGTTTATTTCGTTCTTTCTAGGTCTGCCTGAGTCTGTCTGGGTCTGTCTAAGTCTCTCTAAGTCTGTCTATGTCCACGGCATGAAATACCGGGCTAAAGGCTTAAGGGCATCGCGTCAAAAGCCTGCCTGTTCCTGATGCAACTCATGCTTGAAAGTACGCCGGATAATATGATTGCAAATGATGTACATCAAGAAACTTTCGCGATCGTTGCGCCAGTTGCGCAAGACATCCGGGAAAGCCGGGGAAGGTTCGTTTCGCCCCTCCCCGGCTGTAATCCCGGAACGATGTGTCAACTCAGAACCCGTTTAAATGATCTTTTTCTTCTCAAGTTCCTTCAGTTTCTTTGGACCGTATCCGAAATACTTGAGATAAACATAGCCGTTGTCGTAGCCGACGGGACGGCAGACCCACTTCGTCCTCGGCGGCGTCTCCGTCGCCTTCCACTGGGCCTGGGCGCAGACGACCTCCCCGTAGACGGGGTCCTTCACGGGCGTGAACATGCCGCGGTCGATCCAGTTCTTGTCGTGCATGGCGTCCCAGGGCGAGACGATCGGCGCGATGACGGTTGTGATGGGCGCCAGGCGGCCGCTCTTCGCGTACTCCACGGCCTTTTGCGCCAGCTCCTCGCTCGTGTACTTCGACGTTTCCGCATCGATCATGGCCTGGTACCTGAGCTGCCAGTCCTTCTTCGTGAAGGGTCCCAGGGTCGTCCACTCCTCGGCCTTCCACTCGTCGTACTTCCCGATGATATCCACGAAAGCCTTCCACATTTCGAGCCGAAGCCCGCCGAGGAAGACACCGCCGTCCTTCGTCGGAAAGAACCCGTAGAGCCAAAGCGCCGTATCGAGGCTTCCGAAACGCTCGTTCAGCACCTTCTGATCGTAGTACCAGTGAAGGGCGTAGTCGTGGAGACGCTCGTAGGCCTCCGGCGTCGCCACGTCGATGTGCTGCCCCTCGCCGGTTACCTCCCGGTAATGCACGGCCGCCAGAATACCCATGGCGCCGAAGGTCCCGGAAACGGACCAGGCGATCCAGGGACCGGCCTTCGTGGGGACGGCGTGAGGCATCTCCTCGTAGGTTTTCCCTTCCGGAAGGACCTCGCCGGTGCCGTACTGCACGCCCGAGCGCGCCTGTCCGATATTGTCGTAATCAAACTGCTGTCGTTTGCTCTCCGGCCCGAACTGGCCGAAACTCGTGATGGAGCAGTAGATGAGCCTCGGGTTGGCCTTGGCGAGATCTTCGTAGCCGAGTTTCCACTTTTCCATCACCCCCGTCGGGTAGGTCTCGATGAGAATGTCCGCCTGCCCCGCAAGGGCCATGAGCATGTCACGCCCTTCCTTCTTCTCCAGGTTGAGCGTCACGTGGTACTTGTTGCGCCCTTCCTGAAGGTAGGCAAGTCCGGTACCGTCTTTCATGAGGCCATGAGGTGCATACGTACGGACGAAGTCGCCCCCCGGAGGCTCGACACGGATGGTCTCGGCCCCGAGTTCCGCCAGAAGCGACGAGCAGAAGCAGCCGGCCATGCTCCGGGAACTGACGTCGAGCACGACGAGATCGTCCAGAGCTTCCGGTTTTTCAAAGTTTTTCGCCGGATCATCCAGGGGTCGGATGTGATCCGCCCATTCCGCCCATTTTGCTCTCTTGTAGTCTGCCATAGCTCATCACCTCCTTAAGATAGCGCCGGATGTTTTATCCCAGTCAGGAGGCGGCCTCCGACCCTGCATGTCCTTCCACTTCCCGATGAGCCCCTTTTCGTAGTACTCGGCGATCTGAGCTTCGCTCCTCCCGAGGATCTTCGTCAGGATGAAGTCGTTGTCAAAACCCACGGGCCTGACGGTCCAGTTATTCTTGGGGGGGCTCTTGGACATCATGACGGGAAAATCGTGCTCGGGGTAATAACCGTAGAGCGGATCGTCGATCATCTTGACGAAGTCCCGTTCGCGGCGGTGGGGATCCTCGTTCATGTCCCTGCCGCTTTGGACACGCTGCGCGGCGAAACCGTGCTTGAGCCCGAGCTTCTCGATCTCCCCGGCCGTCTTCGTTCTGGCCCAGTCGGCGATGATCTTGAGAAGGGCCAGGGCGTTTGCGTCCTGAAGCCGCGTTGCGTGATCCTTGAAGCGCTTGTCTGCGGCAAGCGCCGGCTGACCCATGGCGGTGCAGAGCCCCTTGAACTCGTCCGGCGCCGGCGCCGCGACGGCACAGAACAGATCGTCCTTTGTGAGGAAGGTGTCCGCCGGGCAGATACAGAGATCACGGTTGCCGGCCGGCTCAGCGCCTTTACCGGTCATCTGCTGGTAGGGCCAGACCCACCCCATGGCGCGCATGATGTTTTCGCTCTGGGACATCTCGATGTACTGGCCCTTCCCCGTCTTTCTTCGATGGTGCAGGGCGGCCAGAACGGCGACTTCCCCCATCATGGCACCGAAAACGTCGCAGATCCAGATACCCTGCTTGAGGGGCGGCTGGCCGGGGAAGCTCGACGTCCAGGCGTAGCCGGAAAGAGCCTGGGCAGCGCCGTCGTTGGAGGGCCGGTCTTCCTCGGCATACTGCCCCCACTGGCCGAAGCCGTTCTTCTCGATGTAGATGATCCCCGGGTTGATTTTCCTTATGGTCTCGTAGTCGATATTCCAGCGCTTGACCACGGCGGGTCTCATGTTGAACTCGATAATGTCGGACTTGGCCGCAAGCTCGTGGAAAATCTTCTGGGCCTCCTCCTTGTGAAGGTCGAGGGCCATGTAGTATTTTGAAGGGTTGATGTGCATGAACATCGGCCCCTGCTCCTTGTAGAACCAGCCGAAGGGGGTAAGGGAGCGGGTCACATCCCCCGCGGGCGGAAGCTCGATCTTGATCACTTCGGCTCCCAGCTCGGCGAGTAAGGCAGGACCCGCCGGCCCGAAGAGGAGCGTGCAGACCTCGAGGACGCGGATACCCTTCAGCGGAGCAGGCCGACTATACTTGTTCTTGACGTAACCTTTGAAAGCCTTGCTCATATTCTTCCCTCCTTAGAAATTTCTGGAACATTTCGACCGCCGTGACAGCGGCGATCACCCCGTACCCTTTCACAGATGAAAAGATCCTTTGACGACTGGAACCCCCGCATTCAACAATTCCGGGGAAGCTTCACCTCCTTTCCCTGCCGTGATATTTTTGATCCGTGACTCCAGGGAAGAAACAAAGCGTGCCTGACGGGGCGTCTTCCCAAAAAGGACGCGACAGCAGTGCCCCATCCGGCTTGATCGTGCAATCTGTTTAGGGTTCTGCATTTCTCGAGGGGAATCCGCCCGGAACCGGTCACTCCGCCTGAGGGTGTGAATCAGGGAACATAAAGGATGAGGGAAGGCCTGTGCGGTTCCGGGGAAAGCGCTCCGGGTTTCCTGTGATCCGGATTTCTGAAGTCTCATAGCTCTTCCATGACACGAAGGCTGGGAAAATTCACAAAGACCGGCTACATCACGAACGAAACAAATCCGCCTGGCTTGTTTCGGGGAAGGGTTGAACTGCCGGGCGTCTCACCCGCGGAAGGGCGTTTGGGATGTCGGTGATCCGTCTCGGACCACCGGGTGAGACGCTCGAAGTTACGGAAAACCCCCTCGTATATGGGATATTTGAATACCACCCTTCTGACCCGAAATCAAGGCAAATTCATCCTCCCGAACGGCCCGTCATTCCATGATCTGCCGCGATTCAGGACCGGTTGAAAACACGGAAGTTCGACGGCATCGCCGCAGGTAAAAAATGGCATTTTCCCCGCCTTGCCGGCAGGTGAACCGACATAAAAAAACCGGCTTTTAGCCGGCTTTTCCCTCACCATGAATTCATCCCGACGGCGGCAACAAGGTGGAAAAAAGGACCCCCCGGGGAACGATGTTTCAAAGAGCAGTGCTTTCAATAAGATAGCGTCCAGCTGCTTCCGCTCTGACGAGTCGGACATTCCAGGATGCGCAGCATGAATCACCTTCGTGCCCGGCTGTCGAAAATGCCCGCGATTTCCTGACCGCATTCATTGCAGCGGGAGCCGGCGAGATTCATCTTCTCGACGAAGAAATCGCGTCTAAAAATGACGCTCCTTCCACAACGCGGGCAGAGGGTTTCTCCGACCTCCGCGAGGACATTTCGTATGTAGATGTAGCGAAGCCTTTGTTTTTTCCCGATGGAATAGGCCCTCCAGAGCGTCTCCAGGGGGGTCATGCGGGCGTCGGGAACCCTGTCGTCGGGATAACCGCGCGCGACATGCCAGGGGATGTTCCTGTCCAGACGGGATATGAAGCGGGCGATGCCCTCCAGGTCTTCTTCGCTGTCGTTCAGCCCCGTCCTGACCGTCGTCGAGACCTCAACCCAGATGCCGAGGTCCCGCATGGACCGGATGCAGTCGAAAACGGGTTCGAGGCTTCCCTTCAGGACATCCCTGTAGAAGGCATCCCTCGAGGACGGGACTTCCACGCTGAAGGCATCGAGGTAGGGCGCGATCGCCGTCACGGCTTCGACCGTCATATAACCGCGGGTGAACATGACGCTCAGGAGATGGGCATTTCTGCCGAGCCTGGCTGTCTCGAAGGCATGCTCGAACGGCAGGGTCGGTTCCGAATCCGTGAAGGAAAGGCTCTCACAGCCCTGCTCCCGGGCGGTTTTTTTTGATGAGATCCGGCGGAGAAAGGTCGCGGAAAGGGACATTGCGGCCTCTTTCTCCCGGCGTGGCGACCGCTTCGTCCGGGCTCCCGAAACAGGGCAGACGGGACCCTTCAACGGCGACGGACACGGACAGGGACTTCGTACCCGGCATGACGTGATAAAGACGGCTTCGTTCAATCGGCTCGGCACGGGCGGCGAGCACCTTTCCGTATGAACGGGCATACAGTTTGCCGTTTCGGTTCTCCCGGGTCCCGCAGAGGCCCCGACCCGCCTCGGCGATATCGCACCGGTGACTGCACAGGCAGCAGTTCACCCGCGTTTCGCCGAGAACCCGGTAAAGCATGGCCTCTTTTTCAGACATGCACCCTCCCCCCGCGGAGCGGGACAGACCGGCGAGACGGCGCCGGCGTCTCAGTTCCTCAGGGCTTCGATGATCGCCTTCAAAAACGCGGGCAGGTCGTCGGGAATCCGCGATGTGATGATGTTTCCATCGACGACCACCTCGGCATCACGGTAGATGCCGCCGGCGTTGACAACATCATCCCTGATGGAGAAAAAACAGGTAACCCTCTTCCCCCTGATCACCTCGGCGGACGCGAGCATCCAGACGGCATGGCAGATCGCGGCGATGACCTTGCCGGCTCCGTCGGCCTTCCGGACGAGATCCACCATCTCGGGACAACGCCTCATGAGATCGGGGGCGTACCCGCCCGGGATCACCAGGGCGTCAAAGTCGACCTGCCGGATCTCGGCGGCGGCGAGATCGGACTGGACGGGGTAACCCAGCTTGCTCGTGTAGGTCTCCCCCTTCTTCGCGCCGACGACCAGGACAGAAGCACCCTCCTCCCGGAGGCGGAGCAACGGGTACCAGAACTCCAGCTCCTGGTAGAGATTGTCAACGAACAGAAGCACTTTTTTCCCTGTGAGCGTCATGATCAAACCTCCGTCATCGTGCCTTTGATGCGCGACGGGTTCTGCCCTTCTTCCGGGTTCCGGGGGTCCTTTCCTTCAGGGTCTTTGAAAAATCCGTCAGGACGTTCATGTAGTTGATGTAGGCGTCATAGGGTGATGGATAGGGGTTGAAAAACAGGGGGACCTCCCCCGTTTCGTGCCACCGGCTTCCCATGTATTCGATGTGATCGGACGCCTGCAGTGACCGCCAGATCTCCGTCAGACGGCCGTCCTTTCTCAACCGGACCCTGCGGGAAAGCCCGTAGAGGGCCTTCAGGGCATCCCGCTGCAGGTGGTTCCCCCGCCAGGCCCCGAGGTCTTTTTCCTCCCCCGCCCAGGATACAAAGCCGGGCACGCCGAGTTCCCCCGAGGGTTTCAACTCCTTCACGGCCTCCCCCGGAGTGGAAAAACGAAAACCCGGGTTCTTCAAGATCTCCCCCGGCAGCACCTTCATGAATTCGAAGATCCCTGTTCCCTCCCACTGACGCTCGCCGAGGGTCTCGTAGTCCACCATGATGTTGACCACGGCATTTCCCTCTTTCACCCGGTGAACCCAGGCGGCGTACTTTTCCGCCGTCAGCGGATATTCCGACCAGGTCCTGTCGGAAAAACGGAAGGAAATGTCATCGGAAAGACGGTTATTCCTGAGAAGGAGCCCTGTCCGTCTGCATTTCGGGGGCCGGTAGACAAAATGAGGACTTCTCCCCTCAAGGATCCGGTCGGCCCCTTCCGAGAGGACGGCGCGAAAGCCCATTTTCTCGACCATCGCGGCGAGATCATCGTTGTAGATGAGCCCCGCGTTATGAAACGAGACGGGCGCATCACCAAAGAGATCCTCGACCATCTCGCGCTGGAGCCGCACCTGTTCCTCGAATTCTTTTTTTGAGTACAGGAAGGCAAGGGAGTGATGGTAGGTCCCCCCCAGAAACTCCACGCAGCCGGTGTCGGCAAGTCTCCGGAAACTGTCGATCACCTTCCGGTAGGGCCCACGCATCTGCTGGAGGAAAAGCCCCGAAATCCCGTAGGACACCTTGAAGGATCGGCGGTGCTTCCGGATCAACCCCAGGATGAGGGCGTTCGCGGGCAGGTAGCACTTCTCCGAAAGCTTGGCCAATCTCCGCCGGCCGCTTTCGACATCCTCGTAGTCGTGGTTCTTCCCGATGTCGAAAAAGCCGTAATGCCTCAGCCGGCGGGGCTGGTGCAGTGTAAAGGTCAGAGTGACGAGAGGCATAAAATTGCTCTGCAATTTTGGTTTTGAGTTGGGAGATATGAATGATTATCGTTAATCTTGTTCTTTTCGTTTATGGCATGAAATGCCGGGCACGAGGCTCAAGGGTAAGACCCTCTGCAATCTTGACCGGGTCGCCCCCGGTCATCATTCCTGACTCAAAATTATCGCAAGACCTTTCGGTAGACTTCCAGGGTGCGTGTGGCGGCGTTTTCCCAGGTCACTTCGATCATCTCTTCGCGGCACCGCTCCAGGAGTTCGGCCGATAGACCCCCGTAGGCGAGGACGGCATGAATCTTGTTCGCCAGCTCCTCCACATCCCAGAAATCCACCTTCAGCGCGTGGCGCAGGATCTCGCCGACGCCGGACTGCTTCGATATGATCACCGGGACATCGTAGAGGAGGGCTTCCAGCGGTGATATGCCGAAGGGCTCCGAGACACTGGGCATCACGTAGAGATCGCTCGCCGCGTACATCCGTTCCACCTCTTCGCCCCGGAGAAATCCGGTAAAATGGAAGCGCTCCGAGATGCCCATCGTCTCCGCCCTTTCCATCAGGCGGGGAAGAAGATCACCCGAACCGGCCATGACAAACCGGATGCCGGGGATGGCCTTGATGAGTTTCTCCGCCGCCGCCAGAAAATATTCCGGTCCCTTCTGAAAGGTCACCCGACCCAGGAAGAGGACCGTTTTTTCACCGACCGGTTTCACCACGTGATAACGCTCCGCCGCCTCCCCCCTCGAGACTGCATTGTGCACGACGGTGATCTTGCCGGCGTCGATACCGTATCGAGCGGTCATTCGCTCCTTCGTGTAGGCGCTGACGGAGATGACGTGATCGGCTTCTTCCATCCCCAGCCGTTCAATGTCGTAAACCTGCCGGTCGATCGACTCGCCGCTCCGGTCGTACTCCAGAGAGTGCACGTGAAAAACCATGGGTCTTCCGCTCGCCCGCCTGATCTGCACCGCCGCGAAAACCGACATCCAGTCGTGGGCATGGATGACATCGAAGGTTTCCGTTGCCGCGAGAACCGAGGACGCGGCGGCGTATCTCATCACTTCGGATAGGAGATCCGTGCCGTACTCCCCCGTCAACTCCAGGTACCCCCTGTCCTCTTTTTTTTCGGCGTACCGGCGAAACAGGCTTTCGTACTCCCCGCCCGTCATGTAGGGCCGGAGCATCGCATCCACCAGCCGGACATCGAGACCCTTGAAAAAGATCCCCCCCTCGAAATAACCCGTCGGAACCGGGACTTCGTCGGCCGCGAGAAGCCGGACGTGGCTCTCCTGCCGTTCCCCCCGGAAAGAAGGCAGGACAAAAAGGACCTCCACGTCACGGTTGACGAGGGCTCTCGTCAGTCCGAAACAGGCCGTTCCCAGCCCCCCGCTGATATGGGGCGGAAACTCCCAGCCCAGCATGAGTACCCTCATCGCTTCATTCACCCCTGTGACAAGGTATTCGCGGGACCACCCGCGGCCCGTCCAAAAGGCGGGGTCCCGCCCGACAAAAACCGGATAAACGCGGAAAACGGTGATCGGACCTTCTGATGATCAGCGACATTCGCCGCTTTGCTGTCGACGGCCGGGAAAACAGTACCCCTTCCCGATCCTTTTAAACGGGGCTCAGTCCCGAATGTTCGTCCGGCTCCCGAGGCCGGGTCTCGGCGCTGATGTAATTCCCGAGAACAGCCCGCTGTCCCCGGTACCAGACCGATGTCACGATTTCCCTGACCCTCTCGATCCTTCCGTCCCGGGTCAGCAATCTGAACTCGTAAGGCTCCGTCCGTTCGCCTTTGAGCATCATGACCGCCCGCCGGTTGACCATCTCCCGGTCGTCGGGGTGAACCAGGCTGAGCGGGTCGGCATTGATGAGATCTTCTTCCGTGTATCCCGTGCATCGCTGGAAGTGGGGGTTGACGAGCTTGAGTCTTCCGTTCTGCGTAATGTAAACACCGGCCAGCGAACTCTTTGCCAGGGCATCGTAGGCCATTTCGGGTTTCCCCTCACGCCTCAGGTCCCTGAAAAGGCCGCGGACACCGACGACCTCCCTGTCTCTGAAAAGCGGCAGAAAATGCGCGGAGACGGGTATCGAAAATCCATCCCTCGTCAGCATTTCAAGCCTCATATCCCTGATGCGTTCTCCCATCATCACCGTGATGAAGGCCTGAATGGCCCTGGGGACTTCCCTGTCGGGAAGAAAAGAATGAAAGAATTCACCGGGCACGACAGCGGGTCTGCGGTCGACGCCGCCCGCCGCCGACGGCGAGACATGGGTCAGGCGGCCTTCAAGATCGAATTCGACGATGAATGATTTTTCGTCGGGGGGACGACGGCTGCTCCATCGGTGTTCCCACGGCAGGCTCCCGGTGATCCATGTTTTCCTGATGGTCCACCGGAGGCGGGCGTAAAGCCGCCAGGCCGCTATGACGACCGCAAAGAAATAGCTCAGGGCATAGCGAAAAAGGGCGTTCCCCTCATCCGCTCCGTCCCGGCGTCCTTCATCCGCCGCGGACCGTTCACCGAGAATGCCGAGGATCCATGAAGTAAGCACCATGTTGTCCCCGCCCGCTTCATTTCATTCAGATTATCCCACTCGCGGCTCCGCATCGCATTCGTTCCGAACAACCGCAGAATAACTGAAATGGCATGCTTCCATCCTTTTGTTGAGCAAGGGATGTGCCACAGGCATCTGGGTACTGGATAGCATATATGTCTTTAAAATAACATTATATTCTGCTGACGAAAGCGCACCGTCCAGGCCGTGGCGCACACCATGATGTCGCCTCTCCGCAAAACCGGCGTGGAAAAGCATGATTGCAGGCAGGCTGTAACTGATTGAATTGAGAGGACATATAAGGCGGCGACCTTTATGTCACAAAGAAATGACTTAAAAGTCACCGATCACGCCTCTCCAACGGGCGCTCTTTTTCATTTCCGCGAGCTTTCGCTGGAGTTGTCTCACGGTGACCCCGAGAACCTGCGCCGTCTGTTTCCGGTCTCCCTTGAAATGATTGAAGACGTACACCACATGCATCTCGTAGTTTTCTTTCAGGCTCACGAGACTGCGCGCCGCGAGAGGGGGCGGAGGCACCTCTTCCCCGAGCTGCTGCGGCGTGATCATCGTCGAGTCGGCCAGAAGGACGGCGTTTTCGATCATCTGCGAGAGCTGCCGGATGTTTCCGGGATAGTCCTTCCGCAGGAGAATGTCCATCGCCTCGGGGCTGAACCCCCGCACGTCCTTGCTGAAACGGGCGCCGGCCTGCTTGAGAAAATGGGCGGCAAGCAGTGAAATGTCCCCCTCCCTCTCACGAAGGGGAGGCAGGTGAATGACTGCGGACCTCACACGGTAAATCAGATCGAGCCTGAATCGCCCCTCCTGGCAGGCCTTGTCCAGATCCATGTTGGTTGCCGAGACGATCCGGACGTCGACGCGTATGGGCTTGGTCTCACCGATGCGGCTGAAGGTTTTCTCCTCGAGCACGCGCAGCAGCTTGGCCTGCAACTGGTGCGGAAACTCGCCGATCTCGTCGAGAAAGAGCGTGCCGCCGTTTGCCTGTTCGAAGTACCCCTGGTAATCCCGCGTGGCGCCGGTGAAGGCCCCCTTGATGTGACCGAAAAACTGGCTCTCGAAGAGCGTCTCGGGGATGGACGATATGTTGACAGGCACGAACGGCCCCTCCGGCGAAGGACCCGCCCTGTGAATGCCGCGGGCCAGGAGCTCCTTGCCGGTCCCCGACTCCCCCGTCACCAGGATGGGGTTGCCGCTGCGGGCCATGATCTGGGCGTAGGACAGCAGGGCCTTCATGCGCGGACACTGGGTGATGATATCCCCAAAGGCGTCGGGGACCTCCCGGTCCCTCTCATAGCGGGCAAGGTTCAGCCCCGCGATGAGTCCCCGCCTTTCGTAGGCCCGCTCGATGGACAGGATCAGGTGCTCGTTGTCCACGGGCTTGATCAGGTAATCGTAGGCCCCCATCCGGACGGACTGAACGGCGTTGGCAATGACGTCCACGGCCGTGACGATGATGAACTCCGTGTGGGGCTTGAACGGTTTCGTCTCCTCCAGGACCTTCATCCCGTCCACACCCGGCATCAGGAGATCGAGCAGGACGATGTCGTAGTCTTTTTCCTTGATCCTCCGGATCGCCTCCTGCCCGTTCGCGCAGGTTTCGACATTCCTCATGCCGTGCCAGCGCAGGAGCCGCCTCATCGAGGTCAGATAGACCTCTTCGTCATCCACGACAAGGATGTTCATAACCGTTGCCTGCCCGCCTGATCCATGATGTCCATCAACGCCTTGAGTTCGAAAGGCTTGCCCAGGGAATCACCGGACGCGTCGCCCCGTTCTCCGCCCCGGCCGATCACGGTCAGCAGGGGGAACCGTTGCCTGATTTCGGCCGCGACATCGGGGAAAGCATTCCTGTCACAGATGACCGTATCCACCTCGGGGCGCTCATCGAGGCAGGCGATGATCTCCGCCACGGAGGCCTTCGACCCGCACAGGGAGAAATCCACGCCGGTCAGGTTCGCCCGCAGTTCTTCCTGAAGTTCTATATCATCACTCAGACAGAGAATGGAAGGTCGAAGATCCGGCGGCATCTCACGGTCCAGCGGCAAAAAGACCGTGAAACGGCTTCCCACGCCGGTCCGGGAAAGAACTCCGATGACGCCGCCGTGTTCCTGAACCAGGCCGTACGAAACGGAAAGTCCCAGCCCCGTGCCCCCCGCTTCCCTCCGGGTCGTGAAAAAGGGGTCGAAAAGACGGCCGACGGCCTGCGGCTCGATCCCCTGGCCGTTGTCCTCGATCGTGACCACGATACTTTTCAGTCGCTCGAGAAAACGGGTGGTCACGACGATGACGCCGTCCCCCCCGGGTTTCACGGCCTGATGGGCGTTGATCAGGAGGTTGGCGAAGACCTGCTCCAGCTTCTGAAAATGTCCCGGAATGGGGGGGAGGTCATCGGAGAGGCGGAGGTCGATCTTCGAGACGGTCCGGCGGACCTGCCCGCCCACGATCATGAGCGTCCTGCGGATCACGTCGTTCACGCTCAAGGATCTCATTTCGGCTCCCTCGTCCGCTCTGGAGAAATCCTTCAGGTTCGAAACAACCTTGCTGATCCGGTCCGAGCCGATCCGGAAGGCCTCGATGATCTCCTTCATATCCAGCCGGATCTCATCGAAAAGTACGCCCTGCCCTCCCCAGGCGGGGTGTTCGGAGGCATGCTGGGCGAGGACGGGTTCGCACAGTGTCCAGATTTTCTCAAGGAGAGGCACGTTGTAGGCGATGAAGCTGTTGGGGTTGTTGATCTCGTGAACCACACCGGCCATGACCTCCCCGAGGGCCGCCATTTTGTTGCTCTGTATCACCTGCTGCAACCGGACCTCCGCCTCCTGACGGAGCTTTTTTTCCTCCGTGATGTCCTGCCACACGCCGGCGATGTAGTCACCGGAGCCGCCGGCGCCCTCGATGCACTGCCAGGTGTCGGCAAACCAGCGGTAGGTCCCGTCGGCCGCGCGGAACCGGTACTCGTATCTGCCCCTGCCCTTCTCACGATCCCGATCGAAATCATCCAGGATCCGTTTCCGATCTTCGGGATGCAGATGATCGAGATAAAAGGAAGGGTCTTCCGTGAATGGATCGGGGGAATACCCGGTGATATGCCGAATGGTCCCCCCCACATAGGTGATCCTGGAGATGCCGCAGCTCTCGCAGGAATAGGGCACGATGGGCAGCGAGGCAAGAAGCATGGAGAGCTGCTCCGTCATCTGCCGGAGGGTCTCCTCCGCTTTTTTCCGCTCTTTGATCTCCCGCTCCAGCTGGACATTCTTGAGCAGGAGTTCGTTCGTCCGCTCCTCGACACGTCTCTCCAGTTCCGCCTGCGCCTTCCGGATAACCTCTTCCGCCTGTTTACGGGCCGTAATGTCCAGGGCCGTGAAAACCACGCCGGCCGACGGGTCCCCCGGGTCCACCATGGCGGAGCTCAGGTAAATATCGACGATGGTTCCGTCCTTCCGTCGCCATTGCGTCTCGATGGAACCCATCCCGCGCTTCCGGATCTGGGCATACTTCACGAGCCCCACCCGCTCGAACTCGGCGTCGTCCGGGTAGAGGACCCTGGCGCTTCGTCCCGAGAGTTCCTCCGGTCCGTAACCCGTCATCTGGTGAAGGTCCTCATTCGTCCACCCCAGAACACGGTTGTGCACGAGCCCGATTCCGATGGGCGCCGCGCGGAAGAGACTCTGCAGCCTCCGCTCGCTCTGAAGCAGGGCCTCATCCATCCGCTTGCGCTCCGTGATGTCCACGAAGGCCGCCAGGGTGGCCTTCTTCCCGCCGTACTCGATGAGCATGGCGAACACGAGCACGTCGATCACGGAACCGTCCCGCCTGTTCAGGCGGGCCTCGTACTGCACGGGCACCGGCTCCCCGGCGATGCGGCGCCGGGTGAAATCGGCGATCCGGGAGCGGCTGTCTTCGGCGATGAAATCGAGGATCGAACGCCCGACCGCTGCCCCCGGGTCGGTGTAACCCAGAAGCCTTACGGCCTCGCGGCCGACGTACCGGAGAATCCCTCCCTCGTGTATGATGATGCCGACGGGGGCATGGTCGGCGAGGACCCTGAACTTCTCCTCGCTTTCCTGCAGCGCCTCCTCCGTCCGCAAGCGCAGCGTGACGTCATGAATGATGGAGTACAGGAGCTTGCGCCCGCCGACCGTGACGGGGCCGCTGTAGACCTCCACGTCACGGACTTCGCCGGAAGACAGGCGGTGACGGAAGGTGAAGTTGCTTCGCCGCCCGTTTTTCGCGTGGTCCATCTCCCTGAAAACCCGCTTCGGGGGGAGGGTGTTGATGTCCGTGATTTTCTTCGTGAGGATCCCCGCCCTGGCGTACCCGTAGAAAGAGCAGGCCGCGGGGTTGGCATCGACGATCCTGCCGTCGTCCGGATCGATGAGGAGCATGACGGCACGGGTGTCTTTGAAAAGGCCCTCATAGAGACCCTTGCCGTTCAGGCGGGCACCCGTCCTCCGCCTGCGAACCGGCACCGATGTTTTTTTCACGGAAAGGCTTTTCGATGTTCGGACGGGTCTGGCCTTCCGAACCGTCCCGGTCACGGCTGTTTTTCTTTTCGGTTTCTTCTCCTGAGTCTTCAAGGCTGTGGCCCTTTCCGGCAGTCCGGCGGCATGCGCGGACTGACGAAGGAGGTGAGGCCGGTTCGCCGATCGCTGTCACCGTCCATCCGTATCAAAATCAACGGAGTGTCTTATCTATAGAAGGCGGCCGGAATCGTTGTCAAGGAAATTGTCTGGTCGGTGAAAAGCGACAATTTTGAATTTTGAATTGTTAAAAACACGAGGTAATTTAGAACGGTGGGCGATAGTGTAAACTGAACGATGTGGTCAAATTCTGAGTTATGAATGAACAATTTCATTCCCCAATTCATAACTCATCATTCATAACTCAAAACTGGCGGCAGCCCCGGGGCGCCGTCAAGGCGGCCAATTATGAATTTTAAGTTGAAGGAAAATCTTAGGAAAGAACGACGATTGGATAATGGTCAGCGGTCAGTCCGACTATGTAAACTGCATGAATTCAAAACTCAAAATTAATGGTGGCCCTTCGGGCTATTGATGCATGTCCTGCAGGTATTCGGCGATGTTCACGCAGTGGTCGCAGATCCGCTCGACGTGGATCAGGATCTCCACGAAGATCGGGCCGGCCTCGGTCTGGCAGATCCCCTTGTGGAACCGTTCGAGGTGCCGGTTCCGCGCTTCCTTGACGAGGATATCGACGCGGTCCTCCCGCTCGAGGATCTTCGCGACTTTTTGCGGATCGTGATCCGTCATCAGGGAGACGGCGTCCTTGAGATTCGCCCTCACGAGTTCGCAGATTTCATCGAGATCCGCGAAGGCCCAGCGGGTGAACTCGGCATGGCTGCGGTGTTTCTGTCGGGCCAGGTCGGCGATCACCATGACGTGATTGGCGCACCGTTCGATGTCGTCGGCCATGCCGGAGTAATCGAAAAACCGCCGGGCCAGACCGGGGGAGAGGTCGTTTTCAGACATCTTGCAGAGATAATCCGACACCTCCCGCCTCAGGTTGTTGACGACGAACTCGATGTAGACGATGTCCTTTCTCGCCCCCTCCCGGTACTCTTTCAAAAGCCCGATCCCCCGTTCGTACATGTTCGCCACGATGACGAGGTCCCTGTGCATCTCCTTCCTCACGCACTCGACGGCCTTTTCGGGCTCTCCCAGGTACCGTTCATCGAGAAATTCCGGCCAGATGGGGAGTTGCTCCGCCGCTCCGGGAACGATGCGTTCGACGAGATAGGAGAAGGGGCGCAGGAAAAAAATAAAAACAACCACGATGACGACATTGAACAGAACATGGCCGAGGGCGATCTGCTGCGCCACGGCCGACGACAGGTTTTCAATCCCCGCGATGAAAAGAGGGAAAACCGCGAGGCAGATCACCGTACCGAAAAATTTGAAGAGAAAATGCGAGAGGGCGCTCCTTTTCCCGTTGACATTCGCTGCAAGGCTTGCAACCAGCGCGGTGACAGCTGCGCCGACATTCGCACCGAATACGATCGGAAGGGCGTTCTCGAGTGTCATGAGGTTATGCTGTGCCAGGATGACCAGAATGCTGATCGGAATGGCCGACGAACAGACGACGGAAGCGAAGACAAGACCGGCCAGGATTCCCAGAACGGGATTCCGGCTCTGCCGGAAGAGCTCGACAACTGCCGGGTTATCGCCGAGGGGGGCCGCAGCGTCGGAGACGATGTTCAGCCCGAAGAAGATGAGGCCGAAATAAAAAATACCCTCACCAACAGCCTTCCATTTCCCCTTTGCGGAATACCAGAGCATTCCTCCGATGATGACAAAAAGCGGGGAGATGTCCGTGATCTTCCAGACGACGAGCTGGACGGTGAGTGTCGTGCCGATGTCGGCACCGAGAATAATGCCGAGCGACCGGTAAAAGCTCATCAGGCCGGCGCTGACCATGCCGACGACGAGAACCGACGTGGCCGTGCTGCTCTGGAAAAGGATGGTGGCCGCGACCCCGGTGAGAAGCCCGAAGATCGGCCTTTCAACGGCGAACTTGAAATAACCCCTCACGCGGGTGCCGCTGAAATAGCGCTGAACCTCCTCGCTCAGCCGGAGCATGCCGAAGAGAAAAAGCGCCACCCCGGCCAGGAAAAGGGCAATCTCTCTGTAGAAAACGGTTTCGATACGCGTCCCTCCGGAACTGCAGCGTCGATGAAAGGGTTTACGGGATGCCCCTCGATCGGACGCCCCCCGCAACTCCCGCCCGCACTTGATTCAGGACCCAAGCCATACACGCCAGCCGTCTTTCTCCCTGACGAGCCGGAATGTTTCGACAACCGTTTTCATGGGCAGGCCCTCCCGCCTGTACTTCGTTTCGACGCGGCCGATCCTTCGCCGGATGAGCGAGAGGTTTCCCAAATTGCTCTCGGTGAAGCCCCCTGTCACGGATTCACCGACTGCCTCCCTGTGTATCTTTTCGAAATCGGGGATCGTGACGTCCGTCTCGCAGCGGGCCCGATCGTCCGTGACGACGACCTCCCGGATACTGTAGGAAGCCCTGCCGGCCACAAATTGCGCCAGGAAAGACCCCTCGTCCGATCGTTCGGCCAGGTAACCGGCGAGACTCCGGGCCGCCCGGTCTTTCTCCGAAAGGCATGAATAGGCGTCCTCAAACCGGCCCGCGAGGACGGCATCGAGATAACCACGCAGTGTATCTTCGGGGCCGGCCTGCCGAGGCCCCCCCGACGGTGCACAGCTTGCAAGAAAGATGCACAGAAGAAATGAAAAACAAAGGATTTTTCTGTTTTTCCCCTGCATGGGTGACCCCGCCTCCAACCGCCGGTCTCTCCGCTACGATTCGAAAGCCGCCTCGATCTTCGCGTCCACGGCCACACAACCCCGGCCTTTTTCATAGACGATGAGGGGGTTCATGTCGATGTTGACGATCTCCGGGTGATCGGCAAGAAGCGTCGAGACCCGGCAGAGACATTGGACAAGGGCATCGATGTCGGAGGGGGTTTTCCCCCGGGCCCCCTTGAGAACGGGGGCGCCCCTGATTTCGTCGACCATCTCGCGGGCCTCAACCTCCCCGATGGGAACAACGCGCATGGCCGCGTCCCGGAGCACCTCGACGAAGACCCCGCCGAGGCCGAAGAGGACCACGGGGCCGAACTCCCGATCCCTTTTTCCCCCGATGATGACTTCCGTCCCCGGTGGAACCATTTTCTGGATCAGGAACTCATCCCCGTTCATGTCCCGGAAGGCCTCCCCGAATTCCCGCCCGTCTTTGATGTTCAGACGCAGCGCCTTTGCCTCCGTTTTGTGCAGAATGGCCGGGGAGGAGACCTTGAGCACGACGGGATATCCGATCCGGTCGGCCGCCTTCAGGCCCTCGTCGAGGGTTTTCACGGTCGTCCATGGTGCAACGGGGACCTGATGCTCCGAGAGGAGCCGGAAGACCCCAGAGGCCTCCATGAGCCGCGAACCGGAGAGGGGCCGCGCCTTCCTCCGGCCGGAATCCTTCCTCAGGGTGTCCCGCGAAGCCTTCGCCGACTGGAAACGGTGATGCCGCAGGCAGCGAGACAGCGCCCTCAGGGCAAAGGAGGGATCGACGAACAGGGGAAACCCGCTGAACTGCTTGATCGCATCCCACTGGTCCTTTTCGCCGTTGGAGACGATCACGATGGGTTTTCCATGCCGCAGGGAAAGCTCTCCAACCGACCGGAACAGTTTCTTCGTCGGTTCGATCTCCCCGGGGGAGACATAAGAATGGCTGAGAATGACGGCGTCGACCTCCTTTTCTTTCAGGGCCTCCTCGACGATGACATGATAGAAATCGATGTCGAAGATATCGCCCATGTCGAGAGGGTTGGCCATCCGGATGACACCGGCGCGCAGTTTCTTCCTCGCCACATCGAAAAAACCGTCCGAAAAGCGGGCCAGTTCCAGCCCGTAGCGGTGGGCGGCATCGGCGGTCAGCACGGCCACCCCGCCCGACCGGGACAGAACGGCAAGACGGGGACCCCTCATCGGCGGGAGGGAAAAGGCCTTGAAGGCATCCATCATCTCGTAGATGTTGCCCACGCGATGAAGCCCTGCCTGCCTGAACGCCGCTTCCGCCACCTCGTCGTCGCCGGCAAGAGCGGCCGTGTGAAACTTCGCCGCATGATGGCTGATGGGGCTTGTGTTGGCCTTCAGGACGACGACGGGCTTGTCCGTTCGGGCCGCCAGGTCCATGAGCCTTCTGCCGTCGGTGACGTTTTCCAGGTAGAGCCCGATGACCTTCGTCGCCGGGTCGGAGACCAGGTACTCCAGGTAATCGTTCTCGTTGAGATCGAGCTTGTTCCCCATGCTGATGAGCTTGTTGAAACCGATGTTCTCGAGGGCGAGGAGCCGTAGGGCCTCGACGACGATACCGCCGCTCTGCGCGGCGATGGAGAGAGGCCCCCGTCTCATGCCGTCCGGCTGCAGAGGGACAAAAGGCAGGGCAAGCCCGTTTTCAAGATTGAGAATGCTGATGCAGTTGGGGCCGACAAAACGGATATTCCAGCGCCGGGCGATTTCGAGGACTTCCCGTTCGAGGTCGCGATTCTCATCGGCGAATTCGCTGAACCCCCCGGACTGGATCACGCCGTATCGCACGCCTTTCCGCCCGCAGACGTCGAGGGCCTCGGGGACATAACGGGCCGGGATCAGAAAAACGGCGACCTCCGGTGAACCCTCTATGTCCTCGATCCGCTCATAGATCTTCCGACCGTTCAATGCCCCCCCTTCACGGCCGACGGCATAGACCGGTCCGCGGAAACCGAACTTCTCCAGGTTGTAAACGATGTTCCTTCCGAGATTCGTCTTCGCGGGAGAAACACCCACCACGAGGACGCTTTCGGGGTAAAAAAGCTCCTTCATCCTTTCCCCTCCTCAAGAACCGCACCGCGACGTGCGGGTGATCGGCAAAGACCGTGTCATGAAAGAGCCAGAGCCTTTCTGTAGGTCGTGAGCAGGCATTCCGCCTCCGTTCCGGGATCCGGCCACCGGCCGGCTCTTGCCAGTCCCGTCCGCGCCATCGTTTCCCGCAACGACCTGTCGTCGATGATCCTCACGGCCTGACTCACGAAATCACCGGTGTTGCCCGGTTCGAAGAGGCAGCCGCAGGGCCCGCCGTTTTTGCCGAGGACCGCCCAGCGGTTCCCCGGGACATCCGAGGCGAGAACCGGCTTCCCGCAGGCGATGGCCTCGAGCAGAACGTTGGAAAGCCCTTCGGCGCGGGAGGCATTCAAGACGACATCGGCCGCACCGTAGGCGGAGCGCATGGCCTCGGGCGGGATTGCCGGTATCCAGCGCGCAATCGCCCGGAGCCTTCCGATCTCCTTCACGAAACGGACGGCGTACTCCCGGTCGAGCACCGGTCCCGCGAACACCACTCTCGTCTGCGGCCTCAGGGCGTGGAGTTTCTCGACGGCACCGAGGCACTCAAGGTTCCCTTTTACGGGGCGTATCCCGGCGGGCATGAAGAAAACGAAATCGTCCCGTGTCCAGCCGCAGGCCGTCCGCAAATCGCAGGGGCCGTCCCCGAACCACATGAAGGATTTCGGAACAGGAATCAGTCTGCCGTCGAGTTCCGGCAGAAGCGTTCTCATCCTCTCCACCGTTCCCCGCCCCTGGGCGATGACCGCCCGGGAAAGGCGACAGATCCCGAAAACGATCTCCCGCTTCTCCTGATCTTCCAGGCCTCCGTTGATGTCCGTCCCCGCCGGCGAGACGACGAAAGGAATGTTCCCCTGTCGCCCGCGCACCTCCGGATCAAGAAGAAACCTGCCGGAGCGAAAGGCGTGGTGCCCGTGAATGAGATCGGGCCTGAAGCGGTCCACCTCGTCGATCAGCACCGGCAGGGGCGTCTCGTCGACGGGAAGGACCTTCACGGAGATCCCCTTCGAGACGAGCGAACGGCGCCACCGCTCCGCGGTGATCGCGTTGCCCGTCAGGCTCGGAAGGGCGGTGGGCGTCAGGATGAGAACTCTCATGAACCGTCTCTTTTCAGGCATCCGGAAAGGAAACGAGGCGGACCCCCTGTCGCACCAGCGCATCCCTGAAACGCGTATCCATCAGGGCCTTCAACTCGGCCCATCGATCGGCCGTCGAAAAATAGGAAAAGGGGCCTCCCGCATCGACGGCGGCTCTGCCGGGATGGACCATGAGTTCCGTCAGACCGCCGGGCAGGTTCTTCAGAACGTCCTCCAGGAGCTCCACCGAAAGTCTCCCCTTCAGATACAGGCCCCTGAAGGCATCCGTTCTCATAACACGAGATTCGTCGAAATGCACGCGGGCTCTGGACGCAAGTCCGCTGAACATCTCCGCCTCCTCGCGAAGGGCCGCCTCTTCCCGCCGAAGACGCCCGGCGGATGAAGGCGGCGGTTCTTCGGGCAGCCTCACCCAGCGAATGCCGTGACGTTCCGCCAGGCGCAGGGTCGCCGGGGCAACCGCCGGAAATATGTGGACGTGCTGGTGGCCGTCCATGTGGCGAATGTCGAGACCGGCCTTTCGAAGCCGCAGGAACTGGGCCTCCATCTCGCGGGCCGCTTCCTCCTCGAGATCTCCGTTTCCCTGCTGCAGCAGAAGCTCGCGGGCGGCCGTCTTGCCCGGGAAACAACCGTCCGGCCCGACGATCAGCCGGTGGCCTTCACCGAGAGGCTTCCCCTGGGACAGGTTCAAGTGAAACCCAAAGGAGACGTCCTTTTTTTTCAGGGCCCGGATACGCGAAAGGGCATCCCCCAGGGCCGGCCCGTTGGCCAGTACGCTCGCACTTGTCACCACCCCGGCTTCGATCGCCTCGAAAATGCCTTCGTTCCTCGCCTCGTCGGCGCCGAGGTCGTCCGCGTTGACAACGAGACTCCTCATCATACCCTGACCCCCGAGGCCCGGATCACCTGGTTCCGAAAGACGAATTTCCCGCCGCCCGCGTCGGCGAACTCGGATCGCTTTTCGGAACGGAGTCCGAGCAGATAATCAAAGAGCCCTTTCTCGATGTCCTCGTACTCGGCGGCTTCAAAAAAACGCTCCGTCTCCCCGACCAGGATGACCTCCCGGAACCTTTCCCGCAGAGCCCGCCAGAGAAGGGGCGGGTTTGCAAGCGTGATGGCCAGCAGCCACAGCCGCCCCCCTTTCGGCGCCAGGAACGCTTGTGCGCCCTGAAGGACGTCCATGATATGCTTCGTCCCGTCGGCGCCTCCGTAGCGCGGGCCGAAGGGAACGGGGCCGGGGGTCTGGGGCGGTATCGCGATGATCACGTCGAACCGCTCCCCGTCTTTGAGGGGTTCGTACCAGGACCCCGGGCGGACTTCGACAATGCGGCTCACGCCGTTTTTCCGCGCGTTCCGAAGGGTCGCCGCAAGGGCCCCGGGATCGACGTCGGTGGCGACAACACGCCCGGCACCGAGTTTCGCCGCCGCGATCGAGAGCATTCCTGAACCGCAGCCCAGCTCGAGAACGCTCTCCTTCTCGCCGACATCGAGAAGCCCGGCCAGAAGAACGCTCGAGGCCGGAGGCGGATGGACGCCCGGCGGGATTTCCAGAAGCAGTGCGCCGCCGGGAAGATCGACGCGGACCTCCCGGACTTCACGGACGGGCATCGCGCCGTAACGCCGGAGGGCCGACGAGAGCATCCGCTCCACCAGCGCGGCGTAACTGAGGCCCGCCCAGCCTGCCGAGAGGGCCAGGGCCTCGACGGGCTCGAGGCTCGGCGTGGCGTTCGCCTCGAGAAAAAAGGCGGACCCCCCCGGCGAAAGCCGGACGTCGAAACGGGCATAGTCCCGGAGGCCGAGGGTCTGAAATGCGCGGCCGGCAAGGCTCCGGAGTTCGGTGAGCCGACTTGCGGAAAGATCCGCACGAACAGCGTCGTCTCTCTTCGGGCCGGGTTCCGTCAGCTTGTAAGCCTGGGTGAATATCCCCCGCCCGCCGATAAGCCACTCGAGGGGCGGAAGGACCTCAGGCCCGTCGGGACCCTCGAGGACCGACAGGGCAATCTCGCGTCCCGGGATGAATGTCTCCACCACGACGGGCCGTCCGAATCTCTCGAGTATGCCCGCAAGCATTTCACGGGCTTCTTCCCCCGTCCGGGCAAGATGAAGACCGCGGCTCATGTGCTCGCTTGCGGGCTTGAGCACGCAGGGGAACGTGAGCCATGGAGGAAGTGCATCGTCCTTCCCGCTGATCACGACCCCCGGCGGCGTGGGAATGCCGGCTTCGGCCAGCCTTGCTTTCGTCGCCGCTTTGTTGTCGGCAAGCGCCAGGGCCAGCGACCCCGAGCCGACGACTCTTGCACCCTGCGCCTCGAGGAGCAGGCGCGTCAGAGGACGATAAAGCCCCCTGCCCCTGAAGGTGTCCGTGTGGTCGATGACGAGGTCCGTCGACGAGGCCAGTTCGAAGGCCCTTGCCCCAATCTCCTCGGAGTCCGCGAACAGCGCTTCATGGCCGAGCGCCCGGAGACCATCGGCAACGGCCTCGGCGCACCGGCAGGGGGAGCCTGCCGTATGAACGATCCCGATCCGCATCAGATAAAGTTAAGGCCGGGCGGGAATCCGTGAGCTGACGGGGTGAATCTCTCTTTCCCTGACCCGGCTTGACGCAAGGTTCCGTGTCCGTTCCTGTTCCCTGTTTTTTTCAGGTCCGCAATTCCGCATAAAATATGGCGGATACTACCCCCGGCGTCACCTGTTGTCAAGGACGCCCGGCGGGAAGAAGTGGAAGCGGCATCGTCCTAATCGCCGATGATTTTGACCAGGACCCGCTTGCGCCTCCTGCCGTCGAACTCGCCGTAGAATATCTGCTCCCAGGGGCCGAAGTCGAGCTTCCCTCCCGTGACCGCCACCACCACTTCCCTGCCCATGACCTGCCTCTTCAGGTGGGCATCGCCGTTGTCTTCGCCCGTCCGGTTGTGGCGGTACCGCGAGACGGGTTCATGGGGGGCGAGCTTTTCGAGCCACTCGTCGTAATCCTGGTGGAGGCCGGATTCGTCGTCGTTGATGAAAACGGAGGCCGTGATGTGCATGGCGTTGACGAGCGCCAGCCCCTCCCGCACGCCGCTTTCCCTGAGACAGGCATCCACCTGGGCGGTGATGTTGATAAAGGCCCGGCGCCCCGGCGTGTTGAACCACAGTTCCTTCCGGTACGACTTCATAAAACCTCCTCTGGGGTCAGGCTTGAATAATTGAATATTGATCAGATTGGAGCTTCTCTTCCACCCTTTTGATTCTTTTCGCGAATGATACGTTTTCCCGGATGCGCTGCTCAACCTTTCTGATGCCATGGCTCAGCGCGGAAGGATCCATGTTGAAGTGAGCCGCGACCGCCTTGTTCTCATACCCGCACAGTGCCCTTCCAAGGTACCCGACGACGGCGCGTCCCAGGGCTCCCTTTCTGTTGCGGGTGGCACCGTACAGCGTAAGACGGTCCAACGCTAAAACCTCACTTGCAACTGACACCAGGTATTCCAGACTTATTTTAGGCTCCTCGCTATTCCGAGTGGGTAAATTCTTGAACCTGATCCGTGTCAGTGATAGATCGTCGTTTCATGAAAGACACGGAACTTCTTCAATTAGCGTTAGGGTTGGCCCCACCGTGGACGGTGGTG
>Ga0255345_1000363_pt1 | contig 76710 bp, 73 predicted proteins | sample wastewater_treat_6_FD_192415 | JGI IMG/M metagenome (GOLD analysis project Ga0255345, IMG submission 192415) | Wastewater microbial communities from Lulu Island WWTP, Vancouver, Canada - plant20 | ecosystem: Engineered > WWTP > Wastewater > Unclassified | place: Canada: Vancouver, British...
GGGGACACATTCCCCCCGACCCCTTTGAAAAACCCTTATATTACCCTAAATCTAAAAACCTAAAGACTCGCTCGGTGGTATACTTTCACTTTCCTATTTTTGGTACCCTTTATCATTCCCAGAGACAACAATCTTCATTTTCAAGTTGAAAATGCTGTTGCCATTACAGTCAGACTCGAAGAATATAAAAAACGAGACGAATACCAGGTTCAGCGTATACAAGATCTTGAAAAAAACCTTGAAACAAAGAAGGATGAATCTATGAATTATGAGCTTCGGTGCAGAGAGCTTGAGCATAAGTACCAGGCGCTGGGAAAAGACCTCCAACAACGTATCGAACTTGAAAAGTCTGTTGCTGTATCTATCGAGAAAGAAAAACACATGACCGAGATTTCTGCCCACATGCAGACAGAACAAAAGCTTAATAATGAACTCCGCGCGGAAAGGGAACGCGTATTGTCTACACAGAAAGAAATCCTTCAGATTGAAAAAAGATTCGAAAAAGAGCTCATTGAGAAAGATCGTGAACTACTTAAAATTACGAATACAATAAAATAAAAGGATGAACTGGACCATCAGAGTTTATCGATGATCTGCGGTCACAACCAGGAACTATGAAGGGGTGACCAAAGAGCAGGTGATAGAAGCCGCGGAATCCGTGCTACGTCTTGCCGGTGGCAAATATATGAGCATTTCCCATACGGATGACGGTTTTACGGCCGTGCGAATCTGGTATTATTATGTGGTTCTGCAGTCTGAGCGCGGGAGCGACCATTGGACATTCAAGGCAGAGACCACACCCGCCGGCATTAAGGCCAAGGTACAAATCACGTCAAAACGGGAGCTGCACGCCTACGGGGTCATGCCCGGCAAAGCAAAAGACAATGCAGTAGAAGGGACGGCGATCTATGACTTCTTCTGGGACCGAATGGACTATTTGCTGGGGAAAACACCTGAATGGATGAGCTGCGAGATAGCTGAAGAGAAGATAGAGAAAGGGATCGTGTGGGGAGAAATCAAGTGTGTGATTCGTAGACATTGTTTACATTCGATAATATAATGGATGAATGGACAAAGATGAACGAGCTCGCTTGAGATGGGTCCAGCTTTATCAGAGCACCGAGAATATAAGCCTTGTCTGTAGACGATGCGGGATATCACGGCCAACTCTTTACAAGTGGATAAGAAGATTCAAAGCACATAGCTTAGAAGGCCTGAAGAGCAACAGCCGTGCACCCCTGAACTCACCCTCCAGGAAGGTAGGCAGCCAAGAGGAAAAATGGATTCTTCACCTAAGGAAAGAACGCAATCTTGGAGCGAGAAGGATCCAGAATGAACTCAAACGAAACCATGAATGCTCCCTTTCTCTCGATACCATTCATAAGGTTCTGAGCAAGCATTCCGTTAAACCAATTGTCCGCTTGAAGAGAAAGAGTATCAAGCGATATGAAAGGCCTATTCCCGGTGATCGTGTGCAAATGGATACCTGCAAGATCCGTGATAGGCTCTATCAATACACAGCCGTGGATGACTGCACCAGATATCGCGTGTTGGCGGTATATCCACGCCGTACTGCGGAAAATACCATCCACTTCCTTGAGAAACTCATCGATGAGATGCCTTTCCCAGTACAAAGAATTCAGACGGATAGAGGGCGTGAGTTCTTCGCCGTAAAAGTCCAGGAAATGTACAGTTACTATTGCATAAAATTCCGGCCTAACCGACCTGGTGCCCCGCATCTCAATGGCAAGGTGGAGAGATCTCAAAAGACAGACTTGCAGGAATTCTACGCTACGCTTGAATGGCCTTGTAATGACCTTGAGGATCGCCTTCAGGAATGGCAGCATCATTATAACTGGCATCGACCTCATGGGGGCTTAAAAGGGAAAACTCCTATGGATCGTTACTTCGAGCTGATCCATGATACCCCATTTAATGAGGATGTTGCTGCCCTATATGATGACTCCAAGGAACGTATAAGAAATCCAAATTATCAGCAGGACAAAAAGTTAGCCCAGTTGCTCAAGTGTAAATGATCTTTGCGAATCACACAAATCAAGGCTCTTTGCGGTATCCTTTGCCTGGAAAACAATATGCCCACAGGGCCTTTGCTGCAGACGACGAAATAAGCCCGGGGTTCATCTGAGGCTTAGCTCGTTTCTGACAGCGACACCGAGGGCCTCCAAGGTATATGGTTTTTTAAGGTATGTGTTCAGGCCCAGGTTCTTGGCCTCATTGACTCGATTTGTTGCCGCATATCCGCTTGCGATGATAGCTTTCTGATCGGGACGATATCTTATTGCCCTTTTATACGTTTCCAGGCCGTCTATCCCGGGATCCATGACCATATCCAGCACCAGCAATTCAACTTTGTGTTCCTTGAGATATTCGACAGCCTCCTCGCCATTTGAGGCGGTTTTGACCGAATACCCTAAGTGAGTGAGGATCTGGGATGCAATCTCCCGCTGGTCTTTGATGTCGTCGACCACGAGGACTGACTCGCCCTTCCCTTTGTACATTTCCAGAGACGCCTTTTTTTCTGGTCGATCGGTCTTAGCGTCGGTGGTGGCCGGGAAATAAAGCGTAAAGGCAGAGCCCTTGCCCACTGAGCTGTCCAGGTCAATATATCCGTTGTGATCTTTCACCGTTCCCCAGACAACGGCCATTCCCAGCCCCGTGCCGCTCCTGCCCATGACCTTTTTGGAGTAGAACGGCTCAAAGATCTTTTCCTGATCTTTCGGGAATATCCCGATTCCCGTATCGGAAATCGTGACAATGGTATAATCTCCCGGGGGAATCTGCGTAAGGCCGCTGAAAGCTCTCTTGAGATGGAGATTTTTGGTAGTGATCGTTATCATCCCTCCATCCGGCATTGCCTCGGCTGCATTTGATATCAGATTCATGATCGTCTTTGCCAGATGGAAAGGTGATCCATGAACATTCCAGAGGTCTTTTCTCAGATTCGTTTTTACCTTTACGTACTTATGGAAGGATAGCATTTTATTGTATTCAGGGCTTTGCAGGTAATCCTGGATTATATCGTTGAGGCTCACGACCTCCTGTGTTGCCACACCTCTCCTTGCCAGTGTGAGGAGATCCATGACGATGGCAGCAGCCTTTTGACCTGTTTTCTGTATTGTTTCAATCGGTGATCTCAGAGGACTGTCCTCGGGGAGCTGCATCAGCAGCAGATCGGGATAGCTGACTATTCCGGACAGTACATTATTGAGGTCATGAGCTACGCCGCCTGCAAGGGTGCCGATGGCCTCCATTTTATGTGCGCGCTCGAGGCTTGCGGCAAGCTTTTTCTCTTGCGAGACATCAGATGCGAAACAAAGGAGTGCATCTTTCCCCTCCCACGTTATTTTCACAGCGTTCATACCGACCCATATGGTATCACCGGTCTTTGAAACGATGCTGAAATGGTTATTTTCTGGAATCTTATTATTTTCGAGGCTATATACGTACCACTTTATGGTCGAATCCCTCTCTTCGGGAGAAACGAGTTCAAAGAAGCTGACTGACGCAAGCTCATCCCTGCTGTATCCGCTTATTTCTTCAGTTCTCCTATTATTGAACTTGATCGAGAGGTCTTGGATGATGAAAATCGCCTCGCTGGCGTTCTCTATCAGGAGCCGATATTTTTCCTCGCTCTCCTTCAGGGCAGCCTCGGTTTTCCTGCGCATGTCGATTTCCGTCGTGAGGGCTAGGTTGGATTCTGCCAGTTCCCTGCTCTGTTTCTCCACGGTAGCATAGGCTTTTGAGAAACGCCTGGATAACATGATTGATTGCGTGAGAATGAAGGCAAACATACCGAGGTGAATCAGTTGACCAGTCCTTATGACCTGGTTATCGTAGAGGATATCGTTGATGGCTGCTGCAACGAGTATGATGGTTCCTGAAAGCAGGGTGAGAGCACCTTCACGTTTCTTGGATAAACAAAGGATAAGAACATAGACAGCATACAGAGCTCCTGTCAGGGCCACTACATGGAATACTGGGATGACATGGGTATAGATCCTTGCTGGAGTAAGTAAAACCACACTAGCCAGCAGGAAAAACAATAAAGTCAATATATTGTGCAAAGGATTCTTGATATCGTCAGAGTAAATTCTGTCAAGAAAGAGTAGAGAGAACGGGACCGTCAAGAAACATGTCAGGTTGGTAAGCTTGACCATGAGTTCCCAGCTAACGTGCGGGAATAGCGTTGAAAACCAGCGCTCTCCCAGATAGACCAGATCGTAAGTCGAGATGAGAAGGCAGAAGATGCCCAGATAAAGTGCTGCCAGCTCCCTTCTTCTGAGAAGGAACAGGACCAGGTGATATACCCCAATGATGAAGATGCTGCCGCACACGAAAAAGCTCAGGATAAGGTTTCGCTCCCTCAGCCTCTGGATGTCCTGGAAGCGTCCGAATTTGATTCCTTCAAACGCTCCTCCTTTCCTGTGGTTGAAGTTGGACACGTGGAGGATGATGTCCATCCGGTCACCTTCAGGAGTGTACTGCGCAATATGCGGGCGCCACTCCGGGATCATGGTCTCGCGGGTGGTGCCGACCACGCCTTCGGAGCTCACCTCTTTTCCGTTCGCATAGATACGGAATGCCGATCCCATTGACATGAATTTGAATGCCATGGGGTCTGAAAGGGGTGGCAGAAGAACTTTCAAGCGATACGTTGCATAGCCGTTGCTGGTGATCTTTTTGCCGTTTACTGTCTGACCGTTCCATACCCGTGGCACAGAGATGAACATCCGGTCTCTCTTAAGATCCTCATCGGCAAGGCTTTTATCATCGAGGAACCTTTCCCAGTAAAACTCCCATTCTCCCGAGAGATTTACCGGGCCGTTCTGCGCAAAATCCCACCCGGTAAGGTCGAGCACACCATTTTCTGCTGTCGGGAATTTCATGGAAATATTATCTTGCTCACAAGAGGAAACCGATAGAAGCAAGAAAATACAAATGAAAACGATAATTTGAAATAATCTAGGCACCGATAATTTCAACATAGCACCAGACTTTTCGGCATTTATAAGGATAATAATAATATGGAATTTCCTGAGGCGTCAGGAAAATATACGGTTGTCTCTAGATTGGTAGTAAAGCCATTTTACGCCTGCAGTCTTCTTCTGATGTTTTTGTTCAGATTTTTCGAAACGGACATGACCGCATTTTTTAAGTTGCAGGGGAATATCATGACGACTGAATGATCAGGTCGTCGTCCAGTAAGCGAATTAAAAAAGGCGGCCTCGGGTTTCTCGACAGTAACGACAGGCTTATCCCCATCAAGGTCGAGCTTGACGTAGTTTTCGCAGTACACGACAAAAGGATTGTCATCCCTTACAGTATTGTAATGAAACACCCTGCTCAGATATGATGTAAGGCTCGTAAAGGTTTGAGGCGTGCTCTTATCCGGACGGGGATACATCTCATGGAGTGCGTTTGCCCAGGCACAATAGCTGGCCGGATGAATGAGCCGCTGGAAGCTGTATATTTTTTCAAAAGGATGAGTGATCACGTACTTGACAAGAACGGAAGTGAAGAATGATGTAATGAGGCCTTTCTTCCTTACCGTTCTGTCGAGGCCTCCCAGGTTGAAGAAAATGGTATATCTTTTCCCATCGTGATGGACGTGCCTGGCATTGATCCAGCAGAACCCTACAGATTTGCCGTCTTCGTTCTGGAAGATTCTTACCTTGAACAATACGCAATCCTCTGCACTGATATGTTTGTAAATTTCTTTTTGAGACCAACCCTGAAATATATTCAGATATATTCCATAAATTTCATCTGCAATTTCCCGTTTTTGACTGCCAGAAAGTTTATTGATATTAATGGTTCGATAAGAGATATCGTTCTTCATACAATGAGAAAATGGTTGCCGGTTTGGAGACAGTTAAGGTTTGACGACGTATTTAAGAAAGGACTATGAAATCGATGTTGGTTTAGACCTGTAGAGTTCTGCACAAAATACCCTCATATGTTCTTTTCATAACCTGATCTGTTACGCAAACATCCCAGGTGAAAAAATTATAAATTAATCGCTATAAATCTTATTACCTTATTATCATACCAGTGCATGATAGATCAATTGTCAATTTGAAATTAAAGTGAAAGCAATAGGGTGCCGAAAATGCTACTTGTTTCTCTATTCTATGCGTAAAGAATTGTGGTGTAACAATGAATTGATGAAAAAGGAGATGATCATGAACGATTGGCCGTGTCGCGGGTGCAAGTATAATGATAGAAAAATGACCGAGGAACCCTGCAGAACATGTAGATGGAATTTGGCAGATAATAGATTATCAGAGGAGCATGGAGATAACAGGGTTCATGTGAAGATAAAATTGAACCCGGAGAAGGAATAAAAAAAGCAGTCAGGCGGGCTGACTGCGGAATAGAGGAGATCGTGCCCATTGAAAGGAATAATCAAAGGACTCGACTCGATGTTTTTTTGGTTAGCACATGATTCGTTCGATATCAATGAGTTGCAGCAATCATGTTGGTTCGTTGCGGTTACTGTTGATATCGAGTGGAGTATTCTTTGTCAGGTAAAAGGCAAACGCTTCTGAAACGTTCTTTATAATTGAAATGCTCGGCTGGATAATTTTCTTTACCAGGATGACAGGGAAACGAAGTACTCTTTTCATGTCGTTTATGAGACTGTAGATGAGCAGATCCTTCATCGTGATAGCCTCGTAGAAACCATTGTATTCTGCTTTTGAAGGTTTCAGTATCTTTCCGCAGCTGTGCTCTGGTTTGGATTCGGCACAGGAGGAAACCGGTTCTACGGCATGTGCGGTCATGTCAGAGGAGTCATCGAAAGCGACTTTACTTGTGGAACAAAACGGGTTGTTCATTTCAATCCTCCTTGAAATTCATCTGAAATGGATATAGTCACGCTATCAAATTTTGGTGGTTTTCAGTTCCTTAAGAGTCGAGGGTTGCGTGCTGCCGATATCGACATAGATGTTTTTTCTGTCCGATTTTTTCCTTGTTACGGACAGGATATTTATTTCATCGGTCCTTGGGTTGATCATAAAACTTACACATGTTTCAGTGCTTACGATAGTACCGTCTTTATGGATCATCTCGAGATCCAGGATTGTGGCATCGTTCGGGTCGATGGAATCAGGGGATATGGAGGATACTTTGTTTTTGATGAAATTGCTGATCAGCTTTCTTGAGTTCTTCGAGAGATGTTTCCCGAGATTGTAAATCCCTGGCTGTCTTATGAAGTATTTGATGTCGTCTACTGAAAACCCGAGGAACTTGGTCACGCTGGGGGAGATGTAGAGCGGTTTGAATCCAAGGTCAAACGTCACGACCAGGTCGTGCATATTTTCTGCAAGGAGTCGATATTTTTCCTCACTTTTTTCAAGGTCTTTTTTACTTTTGATTTCATTCTCGACCGAGTAAACGACGCTGACAAAACCCGTGAGCTCGCCTTTCTCGTTCATGATGGGTTGGCAGTGGAGCCTGAACCAGCTATAGTTGCCGTCTTTTGAGCGGATTGGATATTCGTGATATTCGTGGATGATACCCTGCCTTGTCTCCTGAATGTAGTGGAAAGCCAAGGATAGATAATCGGGGTGTATAAGTTCAGCACAGTTTTTACCGACCAATTCATGAGCCTCATATCCGAGATAGCGATTGGATACTCCCGTTGAAATGTATGTGATGGTTCCTTCAGGACTGTACGTCATTATGGCATCCCTCATGTTCGAGAGGACGAATTTCTGCATTTGCTCGGCGGCCTTGAGGCTTTCTATCGCAAGGATTTTTTCGACATCCCTTTTGATTTTGACGGCAATTTCCATAACTTTGATGATATCTTCACTGGCCCAGACCCTGTTGATGTCCGAACTGTGGCAGACAACGATGCCGATCAGGTCATTACGAGATTTCACAGGGCAGACCAGGCAGGAAAAGGAAGAGTCGAAGGGGTAAAGGGACAAATAGTTCTTTGAGAAATTGTCCTTATGAGCGAAAAGTGGGACATTATCTTTATAGAAAATCGAAGGGTTAGTAAAAATATCGTGAATGCTCTCTATGTATTTTGGCTCTTTGACGACTTGCATGCCCTGGCCATTTAGATGAATGTATTTTGAGATAGATTCGGAATGGGGATCATGGACAAAAAACAAGGTTAAGTGATTCAAAGACAGAGTCCTGAAAAGATCGCTCAAGAATGATTCTACTTGAGAATAAAGCTCATACGAAAAGTCTTCAATGGTGTACATGCCTCTCCTCCGAGAAAAATTAAATAGTGACATTTGGATTTTAGCAAATAGCGGACCATATAATATAATAATTAATGGTCAATAATATCATTAGCTTAAAAACGCTCGCCGATTGATAGTGGAAGATATATTCCCACAAAATACAAATTTTTTACCATCTTGTCGAATTTAAAAGATATTTTATAATACATATATTACATGGTGGCAGGTATCAAATATTTGATAATGAAATCAATAAAATTGATTAACCTGCAATTGCATATTATATTATTACTATGTCTGGGTCCAGTATTTAAAATGTTTCTGTTATTTTTTATAAAGATCAATTATTTAGTGGTGAGCACATTCTTTACTTTATCGAGATGAGCGACGATGAGTAGGTGAGTATAAGAACGTCCCGAGGATGAATGATGGTTATGGAATCAATTCTAAAAGAGATCGATTACAATCTTCTGAGTAAAATGGTCGATCTCGGTGAAAAATATGATGTCGACCAGATCATTATCTACAAGATGAATTTCGGAGATAACAACAATCCTGAAGGTGCGGTCCCTTATGCACGATGGCCTAAAAATACCTCGGCGGGGCACGAGGAAGCTATAACGATCGAGCAATTTCAAGAGTTAGTCCAGAAGATAGAGAACAATATCCCCATAAAAGGAGATCTCGAGGAATACAAAAATATAAAGCTGCTAAGCGCATTTAAAGAAAGTTTCCATAATTTTGTCATACTGAGCTTGAGTCATAGGAGCGAACTCTGGGGTTTCATGCTGTTTCTGATGAAATCGGCCAAGATCAGATGGATGGGTGACGATCTCCTGACATTGATGGAGCACGCGAGTAGAATAGCAGGAATTCTCAAAAACGAGGACATGATAGCCAGCCTGGTAAAAGTGAAATCGGATTATCAAATTTTGAGAAGCAAGGGAATCGATATTTATTTCCGGCTAGGCAGTGACCTTACCATAAAGGAAATGGACGGCAGAGAGGTTGGAGGTAACGAGAGTATAAAAAAATATATCGGGAAAACTATTTTAGATATAGCAGTCTTGGAAGATGAGGCGGGGCAGTTAAAACTTGCAGAGGAATGCTCAAGAGTTCTCGCCGAACACAGGTCGTTTAAAAGAAACCTGCTTTTGGAAGGCAATGATCTCACGTGGTACAGTTGCCAATTCTACCCTGTTCAGGATGGTGAGATAGCATGTGTAGCAATTAACATTGATGACAACTTGAGGTCCTTGAATGAAACAAGGGTGTGGCTGGAGGCATTAAAGCAGGCCTTCGGAAGCATGAAAAATATAGTTGTCATCATGGGTGAGGAAGGCACCTTATATGTCTCGCCGAATACATTTGATATCACCGGCATCACGGATGAAAAAATCAGGGAAAGATTCCCTGGTGATGGAACGGGGATATTTGATGCCGGCACAACAGATGCGCTCAGAGGCGTTATTGAGCGGTATTGTGAGGGATCAGATGTCGGCGGAAATATAAGAGGGGAAATTTTTCTGGGCGCAAATGCTTATGGCGACGCTGAAATCAGGCCGCGAATTCTTCGCGGAGGGGCATCGGATGAGAAAGGCCTGCTGATGTTCGAAATTGAGGAGTTTTTCATTCCGAGAGAAATTGAAAGGATAGAAAGCCTTATTGAAAGAAAGCACGGGGGCATGGCCGGACAGGATACGTACATTTATGCTCTCGGGATAAATGGGGATATAGTCTGGGCGGATGAAAATGCCGGAAACATGTTCGAGTTGAATGCGGGGAAGGAAAGACAGGGAATTGATGCGTATCTCGAGATTGGTCACCAGGAACAGCTGGTGAAGATACTACTGTCCCCGTATGCGCTGAAGAGAAGAAGCGAGATCGTAATACACAGGCTTATCAGCGGAAAAAGAGCTGTGGATGTTATAACGGTTTCATTTCTCGCTTACAGGCAAGGGGTTCCGGATAGGGTCATTTGTGTGTCCAAAAAAATGGTCATGGACCAATCGACATTGGGACATGATCAGGAAATGCTCATCGAGAATATTTCATCGGAGATTCGATGGATCATGGATCTTGAATTATGCTTCACGTACATAAGTCCGTCAGTGGAGCACATTCTTGGCTACTCGAGAGATGAGGCCATGAGAGAGGGACTGGGGAAAGCCTTGTCGGAGAAGTCGGATGAGGAACTGGGAAGGCATCTCAGTGCGGGTTTGGGAGCTGCGAAAAAAAACAAGCCCTGGTCAAAAGTGGTATCCGTGGAGTACTCCACCGCATCCGGAGAGAAACTCAAGGGCAAAATGACAATCAACCTTGCTTACCGGAATGATAAGCCGGTGTCGTTTGTAGGCGTGGCAGAGTTCGCAAGGAAACAGGCCGGAAAAATACCGGGCAGAACAAAACGCTAAATGCCTATCTCGACGTGTGGCGATCATCCAGGCCACATTGATATCTTACCCTGCTCTGACTGAACAATACAACGGGTAATGGGTTGATGATTCATAAATAAAATCGATATTTGTCATATTTCTATTATTGACTCGCGCAAAGAACATCCATATAATTTACGCATATTGTATCCTCCATCATGGTTTTGATGGTTGCACCGCCTTTGAGCGGCAAACGGCAGAGCGTAAGACGCTCCCCGAAAGAGAAAGACAACAGTACCTAGTGTGCCAACTGTTGTAAGCGATCAGGCTCTGGCCAAGCCGCGTCTGGAATCTTATTCCAATCATAAACCTATAGAATCGGGACGTTTGCATATCTAAAGCTATTCAATACCAGTTCAATGATCATGACAAATCCCGAATAAAATATCAGGAATGCCGGTACCATAAAAATCCCTGCACGGGAGACATGTCGATCTCCCGCGGGAGCCCGATTCTTGTCTCCTGGTGCGGAAAAAACAGGAGGAGACAATGAGAAAAGGCTTCAGGGTTACTTATGAGATCATATCTCATGAGTCGGCGGAACAGGGAGATGTGGAAGAAAGGGGGTTTCTGGAAGAGGACGGGATTGATATCTATCTCGACGAATACGACATCGCAGATGGGATAACAATCGTAGACAAAGCGGTGAATTTCCTCAGGGAGAACACCGGAAGCGAAGGTATGGAGCCGAGCACGACGGGAGAGATGAGCGAGATGGACTGGTGGACTTCCTACAAGATCAACGAGGATTACAGCAACGGGAATGTGGAGAATCGATCCTACCATCCCTACGGATTTACCGTCGAAGAGATCAAAGAGATCAATGCACGGCTCAAGGAGAGGAGGAGGTGAAAATGGGTTAGGGTTAAGTGTTCCATGAGGGGAGCACGCAGACAGAAAGAAGACGCTCGGAGGCTGCTGATCAAGATGATCGCGGCTTTTTTTGCGTCAAAAAAACCGATTGGAGGTAATTTTATGAAGGCAAGCTTAGGTCAGGTGTACGAGCAGGTCAGGAAAATGTCACTCATGAATCATGACGAAGTGGTTCAAGCCAGGGACATAAGGTTCGAATCGCTGGATACGGTGATGATCGGTACCGACAGGTATGCATTTTTGCCCAATGCGCAGAGGCAGATCGCTACCCGCTACCAGGTCCCGCACAACTATCTGCAGCGATGTCCCCAGGAACTTCAGGAGAAGAACCTCAATCACTGGCTGAACAATGAGAAGAACGATTCGTTCTTCGTCAGGTTCAACGACAAGGGTGTGCGGGCCATTTTCACCCCTCGGTACAAACCCATGGACAACATGGAGTTGATTCAACTCCTTTTCGCAAAGGGTTATACCGAAAACACGAGAACGATCTTTGGGCTCGATGATGGGATGATGAAGCTCAATCTTCAGGATGATCCCGTGCATCTGTTCCAGATCAATGGGGAGCAGTTTCTTCCCGGGCGGTCATTCGTGAATTCGGAGGTGGGGCTCTACCAGCTTACACCGTCCCTGTTCATTCTCAGGCTTGTTTGTACGAACGGGCTGATTTCCAGGGTTTCGATATCCCTTCACTTCAGGCATATCTCCCGGAAATTCATCGAGGATTACGACTTGGTCATGGCCAGGTTCAATGACGAGCTCATCTATCAGAAGTCACAGATCGGGATCGCATTGAACAGTCCGGTCAGGGAGCCTCTTATTCTCATCAACAGATTCAACGAGAGGTTCAAGGTGACCGACAGCGAAAAGGTGGCGATGGAATGGGCTTGGCCTTTCGAGAAGGGTGAAACCATGTTCAACGTGGTGAATACCTACACAAAGGCGGCTCAGTACCCTACCCTCACTGCTGAAGAGTCGTTTCGGCTCGAGAAGATCGGAGGGAATATCCTCGGGCTGCTCAGCAAAGGTGGTACTCACTGACGCAAAGCAGAAGAAAAGTCCCCTAAAAGAAGGGCCATGAGACGATAGTCTGTGGCCTTTTTTCTTAAACGGAAAGGAGAGAAGAAGATGATAGCCCCTTCAAAGCTGCAAAAAGGAGCTGCGAGGACGGTTGTATCTCTACTGGAGAAGTTGGGAGTTATCCAAAGGGTCGCTTCGTATGAAAAGGCCAGGATGCTGGTGAAAAACAGTCCTTACGAGCCCCTGGAGATAACGAAAAACGATGATGAGATAGCGCTCATAACGTATGTGAACGAAGACGGCCAGACGGTAATCGATTCGAAATGCATCTTCGAGATCGACTTCACAGGGGTGATGTGCCTGCAAAGCATGGTCACCAGAGGTACATGCGGTCAACAGGATCAAAAAAGCGAGAGCCTTGCAAACATCTTTGCAATGAATCTGATCAATCACGGATACGATCAGGGCGCGGTGATCTGGAAGATTCCTCATGATCCTACTCAGGTGATGGGCGAGGATGATGTTCAGGTCAAGCTCGATTTCAGTCAGAAGGAAGATGTGCAGGGAGAAGAACCCTCGAAAAGTGCGGAGGTGGATGAGAACAAGGATGAATACCAGGGAAGATACAACCAGGATCCCGGTAAGATATTCGGATCTCTTCTATCAGCCGAACCGCTCGGAAATGCATCTCTGGAGACGTTCATGCCCTTGGACGGTATGGTTTTCAAGACGAAAGAGGGTGAAATATCGAACGGGATATGGCTCATCCGGAAAGATTACACGACTGATGAGATGTTGGACCGGGCTCTCCACTGCAAAACCCCTTTGAGGGAAAGCGATACATCGTCAGAAAAGCTCTGGCTTGGGGTTCAGGACAGGTCACGGGCATTGCCTGTGAAGTTCGAGTTCGGAATCAAGGGATATAAAAAGGGCGATCTGATGGTGTACTCGACAAAGGCAGGCGAGCTGATTGCGTTTCTGGCGGATCATATCAGCTGGTTTCAGAAGATCATTCCGGATTTCAGGCTCCTGTATTTCACGGATAACGCAATGGCGCTTATCCTCTCGGGAAATGCCTCTGCGGGTTTCATCAAGAGGATAATCATAGAGGAGATAAGCGGACTCCGAGTGAACATAAGGTTTCTCGCAAAGGACTATCCGGAAGTGGATGAACTTGCAGATGAAACCGTGACGGAGGAGGAAAGAGTCGAGCTGATAAAGCAGCTGATGCAGAATATGCCGGAGTTACAGTTCACTCTGGATTCTACTATCGGCGATATCAGTATGGCTTATGACCTCATGAACGACGTCATAGATCGTATGAGGGAAGCGATCAAACCGCTGCTCGATGTCTACAGGAAAAAACTCATAGGCATCCAAAACAGCGATAGTGCGTTTTCTAAGGCGACTCTGCTGAAGATCACCGAGATGGAAAGCCTGGAAAGAAAATTCAAGCTCACCATAGAGGAGAGGTTCAAGGCTGCCAGGGAAAATCTTGATCTGCAAATGAGAGACGAGATCTCGAAACTCACGCAGAATGTCTCCCAGTGGATGACGTACATACAGGGGATCCTCTTTGCTCCCATGGCCCGTGAGGAAAAAATGAAGAATGATGACTCCATTGTATCCTCGACGACCGTGCGAGAGCTCATAGGCATCGCCATCGAAGACATGTCACCCAAGCAGGAGACGAAGAAGCAAAGCGAGAACGATTTGTTCTCTCAGTTGAAGCCGCTTTCAATGCAAGCGGATAGGATTTTCCGGAAACTGGTGCAGGGTCTCAATCAAGGAGAGGCACGGAAGATCGATACAACCAGCGGGACTTTTATGCCGGTACACATCGAGTGGCTCTATGACCAGGTTTACAGCATCGCTCATTATTGGACGCAAAACGGCGATCTGATGAGTGATCCGCGCATGGAGTTCATGGTTTTCGGCGAAAAGGTCTATCCGGTGTATTTCCGTCAGGATGGGATGCCGGCATGCGAGAATGAGATTTTCTACCATGATGAACAGGGCAACCTGAAGATCAGGAATATCAAGGTTCAAAAAGATATCGCAGGCTTTGCCAACACCTGGATGAAAAACATCAAGGAACAGCAGAAAGAGTACTTCAGCAATCCAGTTCCTCCGGAGGAAAAGAAGCAGGAACCCAAGACCGAGCCTGTGGAACCGTGGAAACTGACAAGGGAAGAGTACGTGTCATCTCTTGGCCTGGACGCAAGAAAGATCCCGCCGCAACCCATGAGATTGTCAGCCAGAATGGTGAAGCTTGAAGATGGAACAACCTGGTCGACCGATGATCATGGCAAAGCGGTCTACAAGGCTGTGATGGCAGGAAAACCGGTAAATGAGAATGTACTGCGGGAGTATATCGAAGAACCGTGGGCGAAAAAGGCTCTCGGAATCGAAGATGAGAAACTGCAGGATCACTCGGACACCGCTGTAAAATCACAGCTCCAGAAACAGGAGGAAGTCGAGAGGTCCCTCGAGGTCAACTCCGATACCCGGAAAGTGAGGATATCCCAGAGGATACCGTTGAAGGGATTAAGCGGTCAAACAGGGATTGTCATCTCGTCGAGGACAATGCCTGACATGGTGAAGATGTACACCGTGAGACTCGACTCGGGGCAGTTGCGAGATCCATTCGACGGACAGTTGTATGACCCTGAAATAAGCGAGGAATATATCGTGTTGGAAGAACAGCACAATGAAAAGCCTGAGCCTTCGGGGGAAACATCATCGCCGATCGCTTCGACTCAGGGGAAGTTCTCGTTCGGGGAGAGAGTGGTCCTTGTCACAGGTCAGTATCATGGGCGTCATGGAAGCATTGAGGAAGTGAATGATTCTCACCTCACGATTGTTGATGGGAAAACGAACCAGGCGATTGTTTTCAAGGTGAGGACAGACAACGGCCTCAGCGTACAGGTAACCGAAAACTGCATCGAGAAGGAGGATACCAAGCTGCCGGCAGAGAGCATCATTCCGGACGTTATGACCGAAGATGGATACGAGCTGCCGGAAATTGTTTACCAGCGCATGCAGAGTTTCAGAGCGAAGGCAAACAAGTACAGCGAAATGGCACTCCGGGAAAGAGATCGCCATAGAAAGTCCAGTTTGATCCTCGAGTACCATGCCATAATGGACAAAGGAAGAAAGCTGGCTGCGGTTTACCGGGAGTGGGCCCAGAAGAACGAAAAGGAAGCAGAGAGAATCAGAGAAAAGTACAAACCGAAGGATACTCAGAGCAAGCCATCGGGCACGGAGCAGAATAACAGCGCCGGCAGTTCGCCAATAAGGGATTATGGCAGATACGCTCACGGGGGTATCAAACCAGAGAGACGAAGAAGGAGGTAAGTAGATCGTGGCAGAAAATTTTGCGATATTCAGGAAAAACAAGACTGAAGCTGAGAAGGGGCATACAATTTGCCCTATCTGCCGGATGCAGATACCGAAAGGTAATATCAAGGATCACCTGATTGATCATCAGATGAGCTTGACCAGGAAGGCTCTGCATCACATCAGGAAAAGCTCCAGAAAAGGCGACCCCAAAGCGATCTGTATCGAAAGACAGCTTTGTCAGGTCATGAATCTTGTTGAAAACGCAGCCTGAAGAATTCCGACAGACAACCGAAAACGGGCTCCCCTCTGGCAACGTCCATGGGGGCTCTTTCATTATGAGGTGAATTATGAACGAGCAAATGGTTGATATTTTCAAGGTGACCCAGGGCGAGAAAATGTTCCGCATCCAGGTGAGCGAAAAGCTGATCAAGAAGGAGAACATCGCGGAAACAGTGATTTTCTACCGGGCGATGAAGAGTGACAACGCTCTCGTATCGCTGGAGGTGAAAGGGAACAACCTTGTCATCACCGATCCCGGCACATCAGCGGAGGCCCGGGAATACGGAATGGCGAAAATCGACGCCCAGGACATCATAGGGATTATCCCGGACATCAGACGTCTCTACAAGATAGAGCGTTCAGCGACGGGGGATCGAATGGTGGAACTCTGGACATTCTATCCCGACGAGAACTATGTGGAAATCCAGAAGCTGGATGATGGCATGGTTACCGTTACCAATATCCATGCGGGCCAGCCGGGTCTCTTCGAACACAGAGAGAACGTTCCGGCTGTGGTGCCCTTCATTGGTGAGGTACCCGCCAGAGAAGTAACCTGTCATTAATCCCCAAAGCGGACCCTTGTATGCGGGTTTGAGCATCTTGCTCTTTCAAAGAGCTTTTGCCCATTCCCCCCATACAGGGGTCTTTTTTTTTGCCTTTTTACAAGGAAACGCCCTGGGAAGAAATCGGGAAAGGCTTGTGGCTATACGTTAGTGGTGTCCAGCTTATTTTGTATTGATGACCGTCTTCAACTGCTTGAACGGCCGGAATCTTACCCGTTTTGAAGATTTTGATTTCGTCATTTTCCCGGTTCTCGGGTTATAGATATTTCGTTCTCCCACTTGAGACACGTCGAATGATCCGAAGCCAAAGAACTGGACCTTTCTGCCTGACGAAAGAGCGGCGGTGATGGATTCAAATGTGGAAGTGACGGCTTTCTCGGCAGATGGCAACGGCAGACCGGTCTTTTTTGAAACCATTCGGATAAGATCTGATCGATTCATAAAACTCCCTGAACATATTGATTATTATGTTTGCTCCCCCTACCCTGCGGCATCAGACCGAAAACAACGCGAGATCATTGTTGCAAGCCGAAGAGCTGTCGGTGGAGGCAATCAATGTAAATACATCATCGGCTTCTTTTTTGACAGTTATTTCTCGAAGAAGAGAGCCTTTCTCGAGACTGCAGTCATAGTCGGTAACGACAAGACGGGAATGCTTTGCCAGAGGAGTGAGGTAAGAAAGGTATCCACGTTTATGCGACATCTCGCGGAAAATGGCGTCCGGGGTGCAATACGGAGAAAAGGAGAAGCTATGGAAATCCTTTTTATGTCGAGGGATTCCCCTGCTGATAGCCTTCTGCCAGCGGCTGTTCGGAGAGAAGCCTGTGAGGTTGGACCTGCACTGGGAGATGGAACCATGGTTCGATAGGGTAAAGGACCGTTTCATGAAATCGATGGCCAGCAGGCCGGCATGGATGTTAATTGAGCCAGTGAGCTGTTCGATTACACGGGCGGAGTCATACTCATGGATCCGTCTGACTTCAGTGATAATAGAGCTGACGCTGGAACAGGAGCGATGTGTGTCACGGAACAGATCACCGGAGAACTGGTATGCGTCGAAGACGCGGCCGGCGTCGCAGGGATGTATGCAGGGATTTTCCAGGCACAGGTCCTGTATGGCACTTCTGCGGGTTGGATGGTTATCGTTTTTCGCCCTGGACAAGACGATGTCGAATATTTTCTCGAAATTGCATTCTTTGAGGTACTTGAGAAGGCGCTCTCGAGTAAGAACTGCATGATTCCACTGAATTTGGGATAACTTCAGCAGAAGATCTATCTGGGACCGCTGGGCCTCATTTGGATAGATAGTAAACTTATGCCTGTTCATAAATCATTAGCCTCATGAAATCATAATAGCTTTGGTGATGATTTAGCCCACAAAGTTGGCCTGAACTGTCTTTATAAATCTACATAACTGAAATAACATGATCCGTCAACATTTGTTGGTGTTCAAATTATTATTATTGTTATTTACTACTTCATAAATGTCATTTAACCAAGTTAGCTATTGGACAAATATGGGATCTGGTGGTAATTAGGGGGGAGATGAAAAGAGGCGTGACCAGGAGCGGAAGGGATAACCCGGGGTCGACGGAAAGCATTTCCGGCAATATACTGCTGTATTTTCTATGGATTACAAGAAAAAGAGCCGAAGTTCTCTGGCAGGGTGTCGATAAGAGGTTGGAAGATCTACTGAAAGAACTATGCGAAACAAAAGGATGGGAACTGGTCAGTTCGGAGATTGAACCTGATCGAGTTTACATCGGGGTGAAGGCAACGCCAGATTATAGCCCCCGCCAGATCGTTTTTAATCTGAAGCGCGACACGGCTATACTCTTGAGGAAAGAATACCAGGACCTGGCAAAGATGCCGTCTCTTTGGAACCGTGAAACGTTTATTTCGACCATCCCTTTGAGCAAGGATCAAATCATGCAGTATGTCATAAGGAAAAGACGGTCGCGTTCATCGATGGGGTAGCCTGGAAGAACCGAACCCACGGACCCCGATGGTCCGTGGGCTTTTTTGGAGGTAAATCATAAGCAGGCAGCCAGTCGTAAGAGAGGCGACAAGCTTAGATCTACGTATCCCCTATATGGAGAAACTCCCTGGTAAAAGTCAAGTGTTAAAAAAGATATCCGATCCGGATGCTGACACCCGTTGTTTTCGATCGGCTTGAAGGCTCCATGACACCGAGGCCGCTTTCTCTATCAATAATTTCCAGAATATCACTTTCCCCGAATTTTCTGAGATAAAGAAAAGGCACGAGTCTCACGACGAATGAGTCCCTCAGCCTAATCGTCACTGGTCCCTCGACATATAATCCCGGCTCGTTGCCGAGATCTCCGGAAATCGATTTACAGGTGATGCCGTCGATTCTTATCTGGCTGCCGAAAGTATGATGATAGGCGATGTCCAGGGATGCGGCGATCCAGGGAGTGGGTTCGAAAACAAATATTATCCCCAGGGGAATATAGTTCAAGGAATATCTTTCCCGGTATTCACTCGCTGTGCCGTCGTCCAGTTCCCTTTTCCACATGCCGGTGCCTATGCCGGCATAAGGACTGATGGTGGTGGTATTGGTCGGCCAGAGCGTGTACCCGAGGCAGAGCTCATAACGATGAAAGGAATTGTCTGTCTTAGCGACCGCGGGGGTGCCGTCCTGGCGCGAGCCGTCATAATCGGTCCTGCCCTTGGATATTTCGGCAGAGATCATGAAATAGAGATTTCCTGGCCAGCGATGATGGTATTTTGCGATGATACCCGGGACCATGCCGCTTTCATCGCTCTTGAAGGGCGCCTCGAGTTTTTCGGAATAGTCGTATGAGTTGAAAGAGTATCCGATCTCGAGAATATTTGCTTTATAAACCCAGCCGTATGCTGTATTGTGGCCCACAAGAAATAAAAATATTGCTATGAATTTTGTTGTTACCTTGCGCACCGACGATCTCTCCTTTCTTGGTTAATACCTTGTTCATAGCCATGGGATAAAGCGGGTTGGGGTATGCGTAAGGTCAGGTAAATTTTAATGTAGGGCTATTAACCAGATAATAGCACTAGTACATTAAGGGGGTAGTATGAAGGGATTAAATGCTTGTTTCTTGAGGAACGTCTTTGTGATTTTCGTGATGGCGGTCTTTGCTTTTCTGTCTACATCGTGCGGGGGTGGCGGAGGAGGGGGTGGTAACCCGACACCTGAAGAGACTCCAGTTGCGCAGATTCTGACGCCCAACAAAGACATGACCGTTCATGAAGGTGACACTGTATTTTTCAGTGCATACACCGCGCCTCAGAAGGACTGGACATACGACTGGAACTACGGAGGCGGGGCAACGGCAACCAAGGGGCATACTCCCGGCAATGTGGCCTTCAATACTGCGGGTGTGTATACGATAACCCTTACCGTTACAGCAGGAGACGGGTCAGCAAAGGATTCCGTGAAGATAACGGTACTGCAGTCGTCCGTGGATACGGATCCTGTGGCAACCATCGCATCTCCTGCCGGCAATGTGGGAGTACTGCCCGGGGGAAGTGTGAACTTTCAGGGCAGTGTGTCCGGAGGGAACGCCCCATTCCAGTATAGATGGAACTTCGGTGGCGCTGCTGCCGAATCGACCGCAAAGGACCCCGGGAACATTACTTTCAACACTGCGGGAACGTTCACCGTGTCTTTTACCGTAACGGATCAGGACGGGGACACCTCAACCGATACGGTCGTGATAACCGTTTCCCAGCAGGATACGGTGCCAACCGCGACAATCGTGAACCCGGCGGCAGATGCAGTCATATTCACGAACGGTTCACTGGTTTTCGATGGCGAATCTTCCGGGGGGAATTATCCCATTTCGTACAGCTGGAGCTTTGGAGCCGGAATGCCCTCTTCCACTCTCCTGGATCCCGGGAGAGTGACATTTCCGAATAACGGGACATTCAATGTGACGTTGACCGCCACGGATGCGGACGGGGATCATTCATCTGATTCCATGAGAGTCACTGTGGTCAACGGGACCCCTTCCCTCTCCAGTCCAGCGAACAGCGCCGCGATCATCAATCCGGACATCTTGCTGCAGTGGAATTCCGTCACTTATGCGGGGTCTTATGGAGTTCAGGTCTCGAGGAACAGTCAGTTCACGAACCTGGTAACAGATATATCCACGAGCGCAAACAGCCACCAGGTAACCGGACTTGCGAGCGGCACATACTACTGGCGCGTGAACGCAACCGACGGCAACGGCAATGACAGTTCATGGTCTTCCGTAAGAACGTTCACCGTCACCATTGCCACCGTGTGGTACAGATCCTCAGCCGGGTATGATCATACTTTGGCAATCAGGGATTCGGACAAGAGCCTTTGGGCCTGGGGAGAGAATGTATACGGGCAGCTGGGAGACGGAACCGACGCTCCGAGCGACGTGCCTGTGATGATAACGCCTGAGATAGGCTGGGAATTCGTTTGCGCGGGATATTACACCTCGTTTGCTATCAAGTCTGACGGCACGCTCTGGGCATGGGGCCGGAACAATAACTTCCAGCTTGGCGACGGGACTTCCACGAACAGAAATTCACCGGTCTTGATAGGCCTCTCGGATGATGAGTGGCTCTACGTCAGCAACAGGGGCGATCACACCGCGGCCTTGAAATCCGATGGCAGTCTTTTCATGTGGGGAACGGGAGGTAACGGTCAGCTTGGGACAGGGGTTGCATCTGCGCAGATCGCCGTGCCCACACAGCTGGGAGAAGATGTCTGGCTCCAGGTGGAAGCCGGAAGGTATCATACTGCGGGGATAAAATCGAACGGATCACTCTGGACCTGGGGATCGAACAGCAACGGACAGCTCGGAGACGGCACACTCGTTGATAGACATATTCTCACGAGGATAGGTGCGGCAGGAGATATATGGACCCAGGTTTCAACGGGATGGTACTTCACGCTGGCTATCAAGGGCGGTGAGCTCTACGGCGCGGGGAGCAATTTCTACGGGCAGATCGCTCCATCTCCGTACACCTATCGGGAAAACATCGTTCAGATAGGCTCTGACGATGACTGGTACATGGTTGCGGCCGGGTATGACCATTTCATGGGCGTAAAGCAGGACAATACTCTGTGGGGAGCCGGCTGTAACGACAGTGGACAGCTGCTCGGCTCATTTACGCTTGCCACTCGGTACAGCCTCTCGCAGTTCAGCACAGAGACGGTCTGGGAAAGCGTGAATACGGGCAGAAAGCATACCATGGCCCTACGGGTAAACGGGACCATGTACGGTTCAGGGCTGAATGACAGCGGCCAGGTCGGTGTAGGATCTCTTGCAGAGAGGATAACCGAGCCCACGCTGGTAAATGCCCAATAGAAAAAACGTTTAACCCCCTTAACGAGAGCGGGCCCGTCAAACGGCCCGCTCTTTCCATTTAATGAAAACTTTTCTTTTTCCGATAAAATAGTTATACTATATTGAAATGAAGGGAGATGATTGTATGAGCGAGGTTTTCTCGGACAATCAGACAATTAATCTCAGCAATGAAATATATGAACAGCTCAGGGGCTTGAATTTTCGGGATGATGAGGCTTGCTCTACCATCATAGCAAAAGCCCTGAACTGTCCGCCCGCACAGATATTCCAACCGCAGGGATACATCAAGGAGACCATACGAAACATAAAGGGTCAGAAGTTTCAGGAGGCCTTCAAGCAGGACAAGGTCACGTACTGGTCTTTCATAGGATTTGCAGTCCTCTGTCCGTATAGTCTCCTGGCGCCGTATGCTGAAAATATTCTGTATGTGGTTGTGTTTCTACTGGGCCTTTTTCTTGGGTATCGAGTTGACAGATTGTATGGAAAGATATTTGCACTGCAGAAGACTGCCAGGACCCCTTCGGACGTGATCATCAGGCATAAAATGCGGATGTATGAACCGGTATCGTCGCTTGTCAAGATGCAGGATAGCGGAGATGCTGCGGTAAATGGGATGCCGGCGGTGGTCATATCGGGTTACTTATCCGAGGGGCTGAAAAGGATCTCGGATTTGGCAGGGAAAACACCACGGGAAATTGTAGAAAAAACCCTGGATAATTTTGTCTCGAAGTATCAGGAAGGAACTTGCGGGTTAGGAGCAAACCTCGCGTGGCTTTGTGTATGGATATCGCTTATGCTCGCATCGTCTGTGATGTTGGCCATCTTCATAGCCATGATGAGGTCTTAGCTTAGAAAAAAAGAAGGTAGCCTGTGACCAAGGCGGCGGTGGTAGCGGCTCCGTAGAAGAAGTATTTGACCTTATTTTCCTGGGCGACTTGAGGTGTGACAGATCCCACCTTGCCTTCGAGTTTGTTCTTTTCCACTTCGCGGTAGATATCTCTCAGATAGGTACCAAGAGCAGTCGGAGTAGTGCAGCTTTTGTCAGAAAGCTGCCGGTACAGGGTTTTGTCGGCAGAATGGCCGATCGCGCTGATGGTGGCGACACCACGAAGGCCGATAAGGACCTTGCAGATATCGAGGTCATCGAAAATCTCGAGCGATGCGGAGCTCCCCCCTCCCCGCACAACACAAATCACGTCATAAAGAGCCTCGGATTTTTGAAGAGCTGCGATAATCTGACTTTTGTCAGACAGATTCACGCGGATTTCTCGTATGTCGTACACTGTCTGTACATCGCTGAGCGCTGTTATGACGTCCTGATCCACGATGCCCTCTTTCCCGAAGATCATGCCGATTCGCGGTTTCTCGCCGGAAAGGAGTTTCCGAAGAAGGATCTTGTCGACGTCGACGTTTCTTTCCAGGGCTTTCTTCCTGAAAAGTGCGATCATGGTTTCCGTGCGTTCGTCGACAGCGGGTTTTTCAACGTTGAGGATCTCGAGCGGGGTGAACAGGATCTGGAAGCCGATATTTTCACGGTTGTTGGGCTGTGTTTCGATCATGCCCTTGAAGGTGTACAGGGATCCGTTTTCGAGCTTCACTCGAATGGATTCAGGAGTTTTTGTTACCAGATGCTCACCGGTAACTTCATCACGAATGGAGTCATAGTAGTAGCCGTTATAGGGCTTTCTGCCGGTGCTGTAGAAAAGGCCTGAAACAAGAGCGGGTGTATTCTCGAGGCTTATTCGTACAGCTTTTGTGTAGATCTTGCTCACCATGCTTGGAGTAAAGACCTGGGGCTGTGCCTTGAGTGTGGTTTTCTCCTGTTTCTGCATGTTTTTAAATCCCCTGTTTTTTCGTATCGTTCAGCCTGGCTTTTACTGCAAGAGGCAGATGGTCAGAGAGACGAAATTTTAAGGCCTGGCTATCTGTGACGGAAATATCTTCCGAAACCAACAGATGGTCTATGCTTCTGAAAGGTCTCCAGCTGGGATACGTAGCGATTCCGCATGAGGCATGCTGAAGACATGTTTTTCTCGTTATAACCTTCATCTCGGTGCTGCTGTGGCAGCAATTGAAGTCGCCCATGAGGAGAATGCTTCCCTTGCGGTCTCTGATGACCTCGGAAATAAAGTGGGCCTGGTTTATGCGGTCCTTTTTCCCGAGCGACAGATGAACCACGGCCGCGGTCATGGGAGAGCCCGCGACATCGAGGGACGCAATAAGCATACCTCTTCCCGGGATGCTGCCAGGCAGGGAAAGCTTCTCAGCGGCAATGATGCGGTATTTTGAGAGGAGACCAAGGCTGTGGCGAGCAAAGCCGAGCTCCCTGGTAACTTTTTCAGAACAGTAATCGAATCCGGATACGTAAGCCAGATGAATCGTATGGTTGATGAAATTCGATCTGAGACTTCCCCCATCAGATTCCTGTATTCCAACGATGTCGAAATGCTTGAGGATTTCTGCGATACGGTTCAGGTTTTTTACCTTATCACTGGATGGAAGAAAGTGCTTCCAGGCATTAATGAGCCTGTAGGCATCGCTCGATGCTCGGATTCCCACGTGAGTGTTGAATGTGAGAATGTTTATATTGTGTGAGGATGCCTTTTTCATGGTCTGTCCTTTTGTCCTCATTCATATGCCCAGTAGTAAATTTTAAATGAGACAGAGTGTTATAGGAGCCCTCCCCGGTATGTTGCGGAGGGTTTTCTCAGGCCGAAATAGACGCTTAAGGCCATGCCGGCAGAGAGAATGAGAGCCTCAAGGGTCAGGCTCAACCGCATGGTGAGGAGAGGGTTCGATGTATTCCCCCCCTGCCCTTCCTGCATGTACAGTTCCGTCATCAGGATCGATGAGATGATGCATAGAAGGGATCCTGAGCAGCTCATAAGGACGCTTAAGAGGCGTAAAGTCTTTTCCCGCCAGTTCGCGGGAGCACTCTTGATGGTTATCAGATTGCGAGATACGATGATTCCGGTTGCCGTTGCCACGCAAAGTGATCCCAGAATACCCAGGAAAATCCAGCTGTAGCTCTGCATATCACGGCCGGCCAGGTAACGGAAACCGGTGATGACGCACCAGGCTGCGAGGAGAAAGCCGGACAGTTTTTCAGGAGAGATTCGGGACCATGAGCTTACCTGTGTGGGCTCGAGGGGGTGATTGACAAAAGTATAGTATACTCGTTCAGGTATCTTCACTATCCTGAATATACGCCTGGGATCAAGTTGAGAGGCCGGCGAGAGGTGAATTTTCAACACTCGCCATATATGTGTGATAATGCCCTCTCAGATGCCCGGTATTGCAAAATTTGATTCCGGGATTATAAAAAGGGTAGACAGGACGATAATTACAATATAGGCATCCTTTTTCAGGGAAAGGAAAAAGGATGGAGGGCTAAGAAGATGGAAATTTTATTGATTGTCGCAGTTATCGCTTTGTTCTTCTGGAAGGCTGAAATCGTTGATCCCAGAAAGGATGAGGAATTTTACTCTTCGCATAAAAGCCAGTTTAACAAATATCCTCAAAGCATAAACAATGTTGACAATCCCAGAAACTCACCAATCATGGATTGATAAGGGCAGATAATTTAAATTGTTAATACATGTTAATTGCGGGAAAGATTGTCTTTCAGTGTTCGAAGCTCATCATCTGATTTTCCTTTTATCCATGCGTCACGCAATTGCAACATAAATTGATCGTTTTCCAATAGTTTTCGGTCACTCGAGTTTAGTTTGTCAGTATTTTTATGAACCCACTTGGAAAATGCCATGTCTACCGGGGATGTGCCTTGCCCCGGGTTCAGGGAAGTATGTGCATTACTCATCTCGTCGCCGGCTTTCAATAATTCTTCTCTATAGGACAGCAGATCCATACTTATTTCTTCATCACTCTTTCCGTCATTGATTCCGGATGCAATTATGTAGAGAGCTTTCCCAGCAACAGGGTCAGATTCACCGAGAGATTGGAACTGATCAATATTTTGATAACCCATATTTTCCATTAGTTTGCCGAAGATCCCAGTATTGAAACCGAGGGCCTGTTCGAGGCCCTTCGTAAACGTCGAGGAATCAATGTTTTTATTACTGCCACTATAGAAGCTCTTGAACTCTGAAGACAATTTTGAAGCAAAGGTCATCATCCGATCTGAGTTTTCAGACATTACTCCAGGATCCAGGCTCCCCTTCTTCGCAGCGCAGTTTGTTACCTGGTTCCATGCGGCAAAAGGTCCGCGATAATCTAGAGGAGCATGGTAATTGGTGGAGTCTCCGATGTTCGTGGTGCTCATTGCGTCGTTGATGGCCCGATATCCTGAAGAGCTGTTGACATTCAGTATTCTTATGTTTCCGTCATCGGTGACGCCCCAGCTCATAGTCACATTGTGTCCAAGGAGGTCTTTCATGCCTATATCCATGCCTCCATGTTTGCGAATGGCTTTCTGCATCGATATTGCATGATTTTCGTCGCTTATACCGATATGGGCAGCGTTGAATTTTGAAGCCTCTGCCCGAAGAACGTCCAGGCCTCCAGGCTGGGCAGCGATAAGGCTGAATATTGCGGCGTCGTCGCGTGATATTGTTCCGTCGCCCTTGGTAAAGCTGTTGGCAATTCGTTGCATGGCATATGAAGCTGCTTTTGTGTACGCGGTCTTAGCGCCCATTCCAGCATTAACCCAAGGGACGTTTGCTTCCAGGAGTCTTAATGTGTCAGCCTCCGAGAGTTTCTGAGTATAGTCAACCCAGGCTGTTGTCATTGATGCCTCTGAGGCCGATTTCCCCTGATCAGAAGCGGCTAAATGCTTACCTGCAGTATCGCCATATTTGAAAGCACCGCTTATACCGCCAAAATTGTCCCAAGTTTTCATCAAATTATCTGAGGTCGATATACCCTCCAAAGCCTCTCCGGTCTGAAATACCTGACTGAAAGCCTTTGCCTCAGATGCAGTGCTTATTGCTTGATTCATGCCCCCCAGCTCATCGATGGCTCTATTGGTTGATTTTATATCTGTTGAAAGACCAAAGGTTTTCTGATCCGATCTGGCCCAGGTATAGTCGAGATTGCCTCCCATGTTCGCTACTGTTTGAACTTGGGAGGTCAGATCGGAAGGCGCATCGGTGTAAGACCTAAATCGGCTGGAATGTTTTCCAGGTTCGACGGTTTCTTCGCCTGCGGAGGCGCCGACACCTGACACATTCCCCCCTACCCTGCCTGCGAAGGACGAAAGGAAGACGCCTCCGAACTTGATGAGCATGGAGGTGATGGCGCCGGCGAACATCATGGCCATGAATCTCATGTATCCGAACATGGAGAGGGCTTTCATACTCATGCTCGGCAGGAGAAACATATTGGCGAGCCCGAGTTGGTCGCCTTGAATCTGCTGGAATACGTCTGTGGCGCGATCAAGGGACATTGCGTTTACTACGGCATCGCACACGGTCCACATGCACATGAAGCAGAAGGAGCCGAAAAGAATCGATAGGACTCTTCCAAAAAGCGGTGTCGGGAGAAGAAAGCAAAGAAATGGAAACAAACCAAGGAACATCGATAAAACAATGGCCTTCAAAAGCGGGATATAATCGTTTGCGGTGAGACCTATGCCGATTCCCGAAGAGGTGATTCTTTCATTTGACGAGAGTCTTATCTGGGTGGTCATGTCAGAAGTTTGAATCGCTGTGCTCATGGCTCTGGCTATTACAATATTTCTGACGAGGTTCAGGTCTCCTGCTGGATTATTGGTGTTGCCGGCAAGAGTTCCGACACCATCGAGCATCCTGTCGAGGGTGGAATGTATAAGGCTTCTGCATCGGGTCATTGCAAAGGAGTTGTTGATGTTGAACCCTGTGGCTGCGCACTGCTGGTTCCAGAAGTTGACCGCAGTTATGTTTGAAAGCTCGTTACGCAGACCCGGGACAGAAAGGCCTGATACAGTACCTCCATGCCATGCCACATTACAGGTGACTTGTACACCCGCGTTCGTAGGATTCCCCGCGGTGTCGTCACCGTAGTACTGAGTAAACAGAGCCGGACTGTCGGCAAGACCTAAGGCTTGGGTGAGATCGTTATTATTGGGTGTATAAAAATTGTCGACAGAGAGCGTGGTCCCTGGACGGTAGATCTCGAAAAGAACGCAATTTTGGATATACTGAGTGAGGGTCGATGATAAAGAAGTGGGGTATGTCGAGCTGTCCGGAAAGCCGGAAAAGACGTTTGCGACGGCTGATAGGCCGATTCCTCCTGCTCCGGAAGCGTATGTCATGCCGTCGAGCCCAACAACATCAACGAAATTGATAAAGCCTGTCTCGATGTCATTGAATAGACCGGCAGTAATAACTATGCCGTGAGGAACGTTGGGCACTACGTGGAGCTCATTTGTTGTGGCATCCCAGACATTCATGGAGGTTGTGGGCATGAAAAACACTCCTGCGACGAGCATGCCCATCACAATAGAACCGAACCATGATAACCAGGGCACGAGGCCTGCGTTCAGAGTCCCCAGTTGTTTTAAAGATGTCATGACCCCGCCAATGAGAAAAGCGAGAAGCATGGCGACGTAATATCCGTTCTGGAACTGAGGGTGGAGCATGATCAGGGAGAGACGCTGAAATGAATCAGCAATTAATTTTCCTGTCCCTCCGTAAGTGGTGAAATTTCTTGTGGCATCGAGTACATCCTGTTCGTCTGCAAGGGCCGGCACGGATGATACGACGAGAATGAGTCCGGCTAAGAACAGGAAAGAGACGAGTGTTTTTCTCCAAGTCAAAGTTGCTTCTCCTGTTATCTCGAGATCCTGGCAGCGAGACTGGAGCCAAAGGCTCCGGCGATCTTGCTCTGGATCAGATTGCTGACTTCTTGTGCGACCCTGGAATTGTTTTCTAACGCTTGATGCGCAAGGAGATGCATGGTGTACTCATCACCTGTTTGTTTGTGAAAATCTTGAAGTTTATTTCGAATACCATCGAGTCCCTCGATAAGGGAGTTCATTGATATGACTTTGCAGGTGGAAGACGCAGTATTTTGAGCACTGCCGATGCGTTTGGCCTTGATGATTGCCTCTGATACTGCTCCATAAAGGTCCTCGATCGTTTGATAGACAAACCCTGCTGTGCAGAGATTGGTATAGGTGTCGATGCTCACATCGCCTGAGCCAGTCATTGTGCTGTTTCGCATGTGCAAATAAACAGGCGAGGGTATGTGCTCTATGAAGAACTGGTTATCCGCGGATAAGGCGACTTTATTGAGCATGTTGTTGTGAATTTCGGTAAGCATCGTTCGAACCCAGTCCCGTATCGACGAGTAGGTGGTTCCGTTTTCCGTGAAGGTCATGTCCATAGCGACACATGCGTCATTGGAAAGCCTTTTTTTGCGGCCCTGGCCATTCCAGAAGAGCTCGAGTTTCTTACCTTCCTCATTCGATGGGCAGGTGTCTATATAGATAGCCTGCGTGGGAGTGACTCGATAGTCGCCGAATAAGCCTCTTACAACCTCTACAACGTCATCGCTGTATCCATATCTGTTCAACAGATATTCGATAATAGATGGAGCCGTTGCGATAGCCTGCAGGTCTGCCGGGCATCCCTGGACCAGATCGTTTTCGTTTGCTCCTCCCCCGGGTGTGTTGATGGGGGTGTTATTGATAGTGTTCTGGGATTGCGTCCAGAGATTGGAAAAACCCGTGTCCTGATAGAAGGAACTCCAAGCCTCGCTTGCGCCCTCAACCGTTCCCTTGTTGTTGAATGGGGATATCATGGCAGCAGAGATGGGCTTTGCGGCAGCACAGTCGTTGATATTGATGTTGTTGAGAGCGTCCACGACGCTCAATGCGTTCTGAAGGGATCCGGCAAGCTGCTGATTGAGAATTTTGAGCGCCATTTCGAATGCGATATATGGTGCCGCCGAAATGATGTTCTGGGCCTTGTTGATCAAATAGTTGGGATCATTGACGAACGCCACCGCGCCTAGAAATCCGTCTATCCCGCCGCATCCGGCTTTGATGCTGGGCCTTTGAATTGAAACAAGATAATCGCTTGTCGTGCTTTGGCGCCTCACATTGAAGGACCCTGCTGTTGCATAGCCACGTCCTTGGCTTGTGGCATAGCTGCCTGGCGTGTAACCTCCATAATTGGAGTTGGACCACCATTCATCGAGCCAGTCGGCATGAGCGGCATTGAAGGGACAGAGGAGGTATATAGCCAGGTACAAGGCAAGAAAACTTGAAAAGGGTTTAAGGGAACGTTTTTTCATGTGATTTTTCCTCCTCGTTCAATCGGGTTTGAAGCATTTTAAGCGGGTCTCTTCCGCTGCCCTCTTGGAAATCGTACAGGAAATATTGTTCCGGAGAGACTTCTTTTCTCATGTAGCGGATTGTCCAATACAGCTTGTTTCGAAGCTCATCAAAAGAGGTGACGCCGGTGGAGATAGGCATGGACTCACCGGTTACGCGATATATCAGGAAGATGGCAGGGACAGTCTCCACTCCCATGCTTTCGGCCATGGCTGCGCTCTGGAAGTCGTTTGATATGTTCGCCTCCTTGACGCTCCATTGGTAACTGGAGTGGAGATACCGATCGATGATTACCTTCTGAGCGTCGCAGAAGCGGCAGTTGTCCCTGGTGAATATCACCAGACCGAATTCTTTTTTGGCGCCGGCAAGAACACCTGAGATGCTGTCGTGCATGGTATCTCTGAGAGCAAGCTTGCCTGGAGTGGTTATGGGATACGAATCGAGCGAATTATACTCGGGGTGCTTCTGGGTAACGAGTGTGTAGACGCCGGCAAAGGCCACGGACTTTCTTCTTGCGATGTCGTTCAGGACGATGGTTTCGAGCAAGTTTTCTTCTGTTGGATACTGGACCGCCTTCTTGTTGATTTTCTCCGTTAGTTCCGTGAAATCGTCGGGGTGCATATTCCACAGAGCTTCATAGGTGTAGTTTTTCAGGGAGGGATATCTGCCAGAGTCCTTCTCTTTGACTGCTTGAGGGGCATTTCTTTTTTCTTCTATCTGCTCCTGGTTTAAATCCTCGAACCAGTACCATCCCCATTTTTTTTCCTGATAGTAAGGCCCGCGGACGGGAATATCCGAACTCTTATTCTGGCCGATTTCTTCGGCATAGCAAGGAGCGCAAAAGAGAGCGGCGCTAAAAAAGAGGAGTAACCAGTTCAGTGATCTCATTTTTAGATACGAGCCCGTAATACCGGCTGTCATACGAGTCCTTATGTTCGTTCATCAGAAACACATGATTTTCAGGGATTATGCCCTCATACTCGAAAGAATCGAGTGGAACCCCCTTTTTGGAATGGGTTTTCGATACGCCCAAGGGGTAGTTGTTGCAGTAGAATTCCCTATCTTTTGCCACGAGATTGTCGCCTTCGGCGCAAGCGATTTTTTTGATGGTGTTGCACAGGCATACATCAGAATATTCTCTGCTTGGTTCACAATCGGGTTTACAGTTGGTTCCTACAAGATTTTTGGGGACCTGTCTGGGAAGCCGTATCCATGTGTGCTTCTTCAGACCATCTCTATCGAAATCTCCCGTGTAATAAAACACGTGGGCGCCTGCGGATGCGGTTGGACTGATCGTAATGTGGCTCCACATCTGCGAAGCGATGTAATTAAAGGCAAAGACCACGGGCACCCAGGGAAGAAGCAGGATCACCATGACAAACCACGATTTCAGTGATTTCCGGGAAAACTTATTTCTGAAGCAACTGATGAATGCCCGGGTCGATTTCTTCGACGTTCCCATTTACGATAACCTCCTTCAAGAGAATAAGTGTGTTCGTGCCTTCGGTACGGTCATTCAGGGAGTTTCTGAGATTGTTGAGAAGATGATCGGACTCATTTCCTTTGATCCTGCCAGAAACGATCTCATTGACGAGTGTGTTTTTGAATGACGCGAAGTCAAAGGCTATGATTTTGGTGGCATAGTGGCTGTGGTAATAATACAGCATGGATGCCGTTACAGCGGCGTTCAGGAGTACGGTTGTTATGAGCATGAGAATGAATGAGGAAAATGAGAGGCGGGTCTTGACAGAAATGGTGGATGCGCATGATTGAGGTGCAGAAGAATCCTGGGAAGGATTGTCAGATCCTTTTACCATGCCGGTTTCGGGCGAAGACTGGGATATGATTGTCGTATCCATCAGTAAAACCCCTTCCTGAGCTGTTTGATTGCTGAAAGGATTGTGCTGCTGTTGGTCTCACGATAGAATCGTTCAAGGGCATACTCGAGAGAGGTATCGCCGTAAATGACATAAGCGTTGCTGATATTGGCATTGTCCATGAGACCCTCGCTCATATCGCTATCATTGATGCTGAGACCCCTTGCATAAACGATGGCCGGCACTGACGTGATATCGTACCGGGCAAAAAGCATGGGATCGATCTGAAACTGGCTTTGATACACTTCGCACTTTTCCCCTCGCTCCAGGCTACAGCTCTTATCCTTCTTTAATAGACCTGTCATAAAGGACAGTGTCGGCCTGAAATATTTCATTCCGCCGATAAATCCCCGCATGACGAGAAAGACATTTGGGTCCTGTAACTTGTCAATATCGCTGACGTATCCTCGGATGGTATTTTCGGGGACGGATGACGAGATGAATACATAAATGCGTTCATCGGCATCGAGGATGCCGCTGCCGGGAGGGGCCATATCGATATTGCCTGTACATTTTCCGCACGATTGTTCGGGACCTTGAATTTGCTCCTGGAGAAGGTTTTTGTATTCGAGGATTTTTCCCTGGAACTCCTTTGCGGTGAAGGTTTTCTGCAGTTGTTGAGCGGCTTGATCCACTTTTTTCTGTTCTTCGGTTTTCTGTTTTGTACCGGTATGAGGATAGCCGTTATCTGTGGTTGTTATCGATTGCTTATATTGGTCGACTTGATCCATGAACCTTTCATGCTCTTCGCTATTGAAAATATCGGCCGAGAGCAGGGTCAGAGATGTGAATATGATCAGAAGCATTGGAAAAACGGATTTAGAGAACACAGCAGTCCCTCCTGACGAAGATCATGTATAAAAAGTTGTCGCTCATTCGTGTGGGCGGGTTTTTTGCTATACCCCAAATGATGTTGGATCTGCCGATGGGGATGCTTTGTCTTCCGGCAATAGGTTTCGCTACTTGGAGCTTAAAGTGGGATTTCATAAGAGTAGGCATGGGTAAAGGCCCACAGAGATATGATGACCAGTTCAGAAGCATGCCCTGCCTGGCGAGACGATACAGCATGCGGGCAGCAATATGAGCGCTTGCAGCTGTATTGTCCGATTGCAATGAAGTGCCTGTCATTGGATAGGCACTTCCCCACGACCCAAAACACCAGAATAAAAAATCGAGGGGGAATCCGATCTGGGCAGCTACGGAGTCCACGGTGCAGGCGAGCTGGGCTATCATGTTGGCAAACAGAAGAGATTCAGGGTGGATGAATATGGAAATTGAGTCGTCCTGCCACAAGGGATCGATCTCGGTGAGCCAGGTTATATCGAGCTCGGCGCTTTTTGCTTCAAGGCAGAGACCATCAACGAGGATATCGAGAAGTCGTATGGGAAAAAAATCGGCGTAGTGGGCATTGTAGAACGTATACCCGGGAGAAGAATTGCTGTCCCTGCAGGAGAGGTTTTCACCTTGGGCCCTGCCGGAAACAACGGATGGAACAGGCATGTTTGTACCAAAAAAAGGGAAACAAAACGAATCCTTAACGACTTCTATGTACCCGGTAGGTTCTCTGAAGGATAGGGGCACACCAATTCGGAAAAAAAATGGTGGCGGCATGGGACATACGCATATTGGACTGTTTGACGATGTACTTGATACATTGAGGCCGTCCTTCCCTGGAACGATAGTAATGCCACCAATTTTAATGGGGAACATGGCAGGCCAGTAAATGTCGGTAACAGGATTGAGAATGGTGCCTTTGCAGACGGCATGCAAGATGCCCGGGCAGATAAGAAAAAGGCAAATATTAATTGCGACGATTCTTTTTATGTACATAATCATGAGCGTTGATCTCCTGAACTCTCATTAATTTCCCTTCCTGGTAGACGATTGAAGGAAGGGCATTGAGTTGAAATCTTTCAATGATTTGCTTGTTCGCGTAGAATACCCGAGTGTTCAGTTCCTTTGAGAGGTCATGCCAATTCCCGTCAGTGATGAGAAGCTTGACCCTCAAGTCTTTGAGATAGGGAGAATCCTTCAGCCAGGTGAGTTGGGCCTCATCGGTGGCGTCAAGGAATATGAGGGTTATGGGATAGCTTACGTAATCCAGAGGATTGAAAGTATATCCCTTGGGATACAGGACACCGATAATCTCGCCTCTTTCGTTGACCCTTGGAATATCGAATTCAAGAGTGTATGTCATGTCGACGGCATAAGACTTGTTCTCTCTGGCAGCGGGCAGGGAAACCAGATCTTTCGGCTTGAAGTTCTTGGCTTTCTGCTCCAATTTGCTTTGGGAGAATTCCTTGTTCCAGTCGATTGACTTGGCTTTCTCTAGGATTTCCGAGACAGCGTCTTTCTCGGCAATGGGATATGTGGAACCCACTGTGCCGAGTTGTATTGTCTGCCCTGCGGATATGGAACCAGTAAGTACGGCAGCTAGAATGAGGGTGGCTGTCTTCATCTTCATGGCGTTGGGAGGTTGAGGTTATTCAGGTGGTCCTGAAGCCTCGTGTTTATCGTGTTCTCGTAGTCTTCCATAGGCATCACCTCAATGTCCGGATAAAGCTCGGTGAGATCTATCTTGGACCAATCCAGCAGGGAGAACTGCTCCGGAGTGTAACCGTCGCAGACAGGGTTTTGCGGGGTGCCGAACGGGTTTACGGGATCGAAATCCTTGAGCAGGGGTCTCCCCTGCACCTGGAGGATCCTGCCGAACTTGGAACCGAAGCAGCAATATGTCTGTTTATGCTCGATGCAGACGCTGCCGCCCAGAAGCCTCATACGCTTGGAGCAGTACTCCCCAACATCCACGCAGAGTTCGGAGCGTTTCCTGCAGGCAAGATCCAACTCTCTCGCGTTGCAGGGTTGGAAGCCGAGCCAGATGTTATTGATACATTCATCACCTGATGCCGTGCTGCAGCAATTGACAAAGTTGGTGGTGGTGCCGGATGTTCTGCAACGCTTGTCGAAACCGCGAAATATGTAGATCTGACCTGCGCAAGACCCGTCATCCTCAAAGCCGATGTCATTGATATCGTTTTCACCCTCCAAGGTATCCGTGTCTTCGAGTACGTCGTTGAAAGCCTCACAGATGTGGGGCGAGCATTGCCACAGTCCTCCGTTGTTCATGCAGGTGTAGTCGGTTCCTTGAGGGCAGATGTCGGGCCAGTTGTGATAGCACAGATCGTCCATGAGGTTAATGTGGTAAAACTCGGGACAGGAGTAGTCAAATGACAGGCACAGGTTCTCAGCCGTCGAGAGCGTGTAAGCTCCGCCGCATTCCCGGGAAGAGGCGCACACGTCATTGGCAATGTCGTGGTTCGTCCCGGCTGGGCAGACATTCGAGTTGGCGCACACGTTGAAGATAGAGTTAAGGGTATAGCCTCCGCTGCAGCCGAATCCTGTGTATTGGCACATGCCGGTGCCGGTGTTGAACTGATACGTCGAGGTGGTGCAGGAGTGATCGGAGTAGTGGGTGCACAGTGTGTCCTCGATCCCGTAATTGGTCGGGCAGGAGGTTACCGGGGTCGAGTTGGTCCAGCACAGGCCATACCCCGTGGGGCAGCTCGCGTCCGGATCGAGGGTGGAGTCATAGGCCCAGCCGGTCCCGTACGTGGAGCAGATGGGAGCCTGGTAGCAGACAGTGCCGTTCCGGGTGTAACCGGCAGGGCAACTGTAGTTTGGGGTGACGTAGCACCTATCCCCACTCAAGGTTCCGGTGTTGCAGGTGTACCTGCCCCAGGATCGTTTGTCCACGCACTTGATGCCATAATGATTGTCAGATACCCTGTGGACGTCTGGAAATGCTTTCCGACCAATTTGAACGGTCCCGCTGGGTTGTGTATTGCCCGAACATACCGTGTTGGTGTAGGTGCCTGTGTTCGTGAATGTACAGCCTGGTGAGTTGACTGGAGTATTGCTTAAGGAAGAACAGCCAAAATTAGCGCCAGAGTAACAGGAACAACCTGGAGCTGGACCAATACAAGAAAAACCATTCGAATCGTAGCAGAATTGATAATCGTGAATGTAAGCACCACACATATTATCTACGTCATCACGCCAGAAATTGTAGTTGGAGTACTGATCTAGGGTATGCCCCTGTAGAAAGTTTGGGTAATAATAACCTGTGTAGTTAAAACAGGTTCCATAAGCAAATAAACAGTAAAATTCGAGGCCTCTCCCATAATCGTAACCAGAATCCGATATGACGGCTGTATGGCAGACAGTCTCTATAGATGCTGATCTATAGCATGCTGGCTGACCGTTGAGGGTCCCGAGGGTGTACCCTGTCGAGCAGCTCACGCTTGCAGCCCGCTCGCATCGGTGATTCTGGCACAAGTAGGAATCTCCCGGGTTGCACAGGGGAAGCCTGGTGCAGATGATCGTGCCATCACGGTCGTACTGAAGCGATCCTTCGGGACAGTCGTAATCGGTGGTAATAGGGGTTTCACACCTCTGGGCCCCAACGTTGTAAGACGGCCTTGTGTTGTTGAACATCGTATTGCAGACAGGCATTGTCTCACAGACATCACGGGTCGAATGCCATACTCCGCCGTCAGGACATGAGATTGGGTAGTCGCAGATATCATGATCGTTGCTGTATGTCGGGGAGAATCCCGATGCCGGAGGGCATAAGACGGGAGCTTCGCACTGGTTATGGGCTTCTACCCAGGAGCCGATGGCACACTGCATGTTATCATCGGTGGTGGCTTTCCAGCATCTGTTCCTCTGGGGGTCCCAGGTCCCGTTCTCAGGACAGATGATGGAAGTGGTGCTCGTCTCGCAGGTGGCGAGATCGATAGGGCACAGACTTCCCTGGGGCGTTGTGAGGCACATCTGGATCTCGTTTTCGTTGATGGTTCCGTCGTTGTTGATGTCCCTGCCGCAGATGTTATCGCTGCCGGAGAACCCCGAGTCGTTATCGATAAGATAGCCAAGAGTGAGATTGTACACGTGGGTATTGCCGTAGATAATCCAGTAATTCAGGGGCACTCCCATGCTGTTGAGCCACTCGTTGTCGTTGTTGTAACGCTGCCACTTGCAGGCCTCAGCTCTGTAGATATTATCGTTTACACACACGGGGTTTGTCCTGCTGGTGCCGTCCAGTGAGGGATCGACCCCGTAACCCGGGGCGCTGGCGTAGGGGTAGTCATAAGCATCTTGATCGAAAAGGTTCAACGTGGTATTGATGCTGTCGCCGTCTTCTCCGATGGTGCAGATGATTGTGTTGGCGATATCTTCAGGGGAGGACTCCACCTCGTCGACCTCGATCTCGAGGAAGCATGTGTCGCTGGAAGGGTCGAACGTCGCGGAGGGAGGGCAAAGGTTGTTCGAGGTGCATATTCCGATTGGATTGTAAGAATAACTGATGGAGCATGCTGGCGCCTCGCAATAACGCGAAGTATTGTTGAATGTATAGCCAGCGTTTCTGCAGAAAGGTACGCCGATGCAGTGATATTCCCCGTCAATCTCTGTCAGGTCATAGTTCGTAGGGCACGAATAGCTGGCTTGTACATACATGTAACAGAGATTTGTTCCCGCATCAACATTATCGAAACTCCATTCCGGAGGGCATGGATCAGGGTTCCGGTAGCATAAAGTTTCGTCTTGCATAAAACCATTTGGACATGTCTGATATGACGGCTGTGCTGTGCAAGACGATCCGTTGGCGGTGTACCCTTCAGGGCAGACTTCGTAAAGCCAGTATGTAGCAAGTCTACATCTAGACTTGCTGAAATTACCAGAAAGGCCACTACAAGATGTGGTGTAATCGCAACTTCGGGAGGGGCTGGCATTTCTTTCGCAGACAATGGTTGAGTTGTTAGGTGGGTTGTTTCCTGGGCATGCCGAAGAAGGGTAAGGGAAACAGTCCATAGAGGGTGAGCCCGGGCAGGAGAGTCGAGCAGGTTCCCATCGTGCAGGATATGTCTGTCCTCCTGAATCAGTGCATGTGTCGTGACTTGCAAGGCACGTGTTTTCATTTAAGTTTTGATAAGCATTAAAAACTTCTCTGCATTCACCGTTAACGAAGACATAGTAAAAGCAAGCTCCTACGAAATCCATAAAACAGTCATCACGGGTAGGTAGATTATACAGATTTTGAGCTGAATGCCACGTGTAGCAAAATTCTTCAGATGTTTCTGTGTAGCAATAATTTTCTTCGATGGAGGATACACAAAGACCGGAAGATTCCAGAGAGCCTCCTGGCGGGCATACTGCCCCGATAGTGAATTCGCACAGACCAGTAGAAGGGTTATATATCGACGGAGACAAGCAAGTGGGCTGTTGTTCGCATATACCCTCTCCATCAACTTCTCGATATATTCCTGAAGGACAACTGATATTAGATATGACATCTGCTTTGCATCTCATTTCAGATGTATTGAATAAACCACCTTGTTCACAGTCAGGATATTTTCTGCATATGCCCAGAGATGATTCGAGTGTAGCGTCAGAGCTTTCACAAAGGGTATCTCGGGTGCATAATTTCAAATAGGGATCATACGTTCCGTTGTTGCACTGAATATTGCCGGAACAGTAGTTTCCGTCCCATTCAAGGGGGAACGGACAGTCACGGGCAACTGAAGCATTACCAAGAACCTGTTCTGTTCCGTCACAGGGAACGCTGTACGTTACTCCGTCATACTCAATATGAACAATGTTGCCCGTAATATTAAAATAACAGACTTGATTATCAGGATCGAATTGGGCTGCACCTGAGCAGATCTCATCTGAGTTGCAGACTCCGTGATCGAAATAATACCCTTCAGGGCATGCATCCGATTCACAGTAGTGTGTGGTGTTATTGAGCGTGTAGTTTCCAAAGCAGTGAGCAGTTCCGAGGCAGTAATTTTCCCCGGTGATCTCAAGGAGGGTATATTCTGGAGGACAGGAAAAAGAAGCGTCAGCTGTCATGTAGCAGAGGTTGGATCCTCCGCTTACTGTATCTAGTGTCCACCCAAGGGGGCATGGATCCGGATCACGGTAACAGAGGTTTCCTATTTGTGAGTAACCTAATGGGCACGTGTCGATGGAGGCGGGCGAGGAGCAGGTGAAACCATCCCATGTGTACCCGGAGGGGCAGCTATGGGTATTCCAATATGAAACTAAGCGGCACGCGGCAGAGTAAAAATTACCAGAAAGGCCACTACAAGATGTGGTGTATTCGCAACCTTGTGCGGTGCTGGCATTTCTTTCGCAGAAAAAAGTGGCATCGTCGGGTGGGACATTTCCGGGACATTCAGGAGGTGCCGGCCAGGGGAAACAGTCCATAGAGGGTGAGCCCGGGCAGGAGAGTCGAGCAGGTTCCCATCGTGCAGGATATGTCTGTCCTCCTGAATCAGTGCATGTGTCGTGACTTGCAAGGCACGTGTTTTCATTTAAGTTTTGATAAGCATTAAAAACTTCTCTGCATTCACCGTTAACGAAGACATAGTAAAAGCAAGCTCCTACGAAATCCATAAAACAGTCATCACGGGTAGGTAGATTATACGGATTATGAACTGCAGACCATGCATAGCACATTTGCATGGAATGATTCGTATAACACATGTGTGATGAAGCAGTAGCTTCGCACTGATTGTGCTCCTGAGAGAAGGAACCTCCATCGGGACATTGGGTGGTAACGGTAACTTCGCATAAACCAGTACTCGTGTTATATACACCGGGTTCTATACAATGAGGAGAAATCTCACAACGTCCTTCCCCATTCACTTCACGAAAATCTCCTGCGGGGCAGCTGTAATCGGCAATTACATCGGCCTCGCACCACATAGATTCAGGGTCGGGATTGAAGGTTCCTCCGAGATCGCAATCAGGGTATTTTCGGCATGTGCCAAGAGTAGAGTCGAGCATTCCCCCCGTGCTCTCGCATATGTTCGTGGCCTGACAGGTGTTAGAGAGCGGGTCGAAAACCCCTTCCGAAGAGCATTCGAACTCGGTGGTTTCGCATCGATTTCTTGATTCAACGAATAAATATGGTTCGTTGCACGAGGTAGAGAGAGGAAGGTTGTTTCCGTTTTCATCTTTAGGAGGCACTAATGTGATCGTATGCCTCCCAAAAATCGTAGAATTACTGCTCTGATAGATAGAGACATTGCACGAGTTCGACTCGGGACATGTGACAAGCGTCGCAGAATAAACGTTATGAGCCATCAAAAGTGAGAATATGAGAAGATAGACATGCTTTTTCATACGTGACATCTCGTCATACTAATTTTCACCGCAGATTAAGTCCTGGGAAGCCTCTTTAATCGCGCTCAAGGTAGAGATGGCATTTTCAAACTCATTGAGGCAGGCGCAGTTTTCCACCATGTTTTCGCCGGCATCGACCGGACATGACCATGAGCCGCCCACGAGTTCGCAGACTTTGTAGATCTCGGTAACGGAATCGATATTTCTGTTTTCCTCGCCTTGGTGGCCGGCAATGTTTGCCCCAGAGGATTTACTTGCCCTGCTGACTTTGCAGACCATCTCGCAGGAGTTGTAAGCTGGGTGCTCATGTATGTTTACAGATCCAGAAACGATAGAGCCAGAGAGATAGTCGTCATAGTTAAGTGTAGTGCCAATTTCATTGGCGGATGCGGACCTTTCTATGGTTTGGGCCCTGATGAGAGCGTCACCGAGCCCATAATCGGCTTTGTCCTGAGGACAGTGGTATGTTCTGTTTATTCTCCACCAGAGGTCTTGGCCTGACGCCACGGTAGTTGTGATATTCGTCGATATGGATCGTGATGTGATGGATGCTCCATTGGCACAGACGATGTAGTTATCGTTGTCAGTGTTTACCTGCTTACAATTGGTCTGGGGAATTTTCGCTGTCCCGATGTAGTTGTTTATGGTGGTTACGCAAAATCCGAGGGAATCGCATATGTTCTCAGAGAAGAGGCGGCATCCGGGATCTGGAAGGTTGCAGCTCCCAGAAGTCAAAAGCTGAGGTGGAAGATCGTTTTCCCTGCTCCAGACATAGTACACCCTGTCTTCACATGCGTAATCATGGCAGTGGCTGCCGCAAACCGCGGTTTCCCCTAATGGATCACAACACGTTCCGCAGTTGTCATGATGAAGAATTTTCCATTGGCCGGATTGAGTTGCGTCTAAAGGGGGCTCGCCGGTTACGCATTGATCAAAGGCGCCGTAACCATCGGAAGGTTCATCGTCTATGAATGGCGTGTTCACTTCTGTAGTTCCACAGAGGCTGATGGAAACCGCAGCGCTACCGTCATTTCGAGGATGGCAGCCATATGTTTCTGAGAGTGTGAAACAGCGATGAACAATTGTCTGATCTCCGATTGTTATGTCTCGGCTGATAGTGCATTGGTAGGTGGAGATGTTCTGGTTCGACATGGTTTGAGAGATTGATGTGAAGCTTTGGGTATTTGCCATCTCGGCAGCCAGGAGGGTGCTACCGTCATTTTCGAGCTGATTTGGGTTGCCGAAGTAATTTTCAGGGGTGGGAGAGCCTATCTGTTGAAAAGAGGTAGGGGCGGCTACTTGGTCCGATTCCTGGCCCCAGTAGAGTATTCTCATGTTGTTGATGTCTGTGTGGGCCTGAGTCACGACACATCGAGGGTCTGCGTTGTGTATTGCGGCGACGATGCCACCGCCTATGGTTTCCAGGGAGTTTTTGATGTTCGTGAGGAAAAGGCTGGGACCTACGCCGGAAGGGTGAGCGTTGCTGTTGATGGCATAGCATCCTCCGAGGTGGAACATGTCGGAGTTGACGATGCTTATTGATCTGTTCGATGGGTTTGCTGTCCATAACTTGTAAGAGCAGTTGGACCAAGTGCCGGCGTCACATGTTATATATCCGTTTGCGCAGATGCCGGATATGTGGTCAGGTAGCAGATAATTGCGATCGAAAGAGTTGTCAAAATCGGTATCCTGGCTCACGAGCAGTCTGATATCTCCGCCTGGTCCGACATTGGTGGCGGTTATCTCAAGGAATGCAGATGAAGAAGGGCTCTGAAGTTGTGAGGTAAAGCCTTCGGTACAGGCGGCAACACAATTGCTGTCGCATTCAGCTTGGTTTTGAAAATATCTGTTGGTGGAAGGGCACTTGAATATCGTGTCTTGAAGCGGGTTCATGGAGGCATCGCTTGAGGTCATGGGAACCGAAACAGATTTGTTGAGGCCTTCCGAGGTGGAGATTTTAGAATTGATCTGATTGCCGAGATTGTTGCCAATGTCCCAAGCATCTGTGTAATCATCAGACAATGCCGCAGTATTAAAGATAAGAAAACAAAGAAGAGCTATGCATTTACGCATTTCAATTTTGCTTCCTCCTCTTTTTTCCTGGCCTCCTCGACCAAGAAGCCGATTGCATCAGCATACGAGTATCCCTGGTTTACGATCTTATTGATCATGGCGTTTTCTTTTCCGTCAGAGGTGAACAGGAAATAACTGAAGGGATCCATGATGAGTCTTGAGACTCCCACTCCATACGGCGTATCAAGAAATATCTCGCTGTATTTGGGCCTTGGCGTTTGGACGGACTTCAATATTTCATGGATTGCGGGATCGTAATTGATCCGTTTGGACTCGCGGGCCTTGTCGTAATCAGGCGAGGATAGGTAGAATTTGAATGCGGAATTGGCGAAAAGCACATTGCCCACCTCTCCGAAATTGTCGATATCTAAAATGCTTTGTGTAACCGCTGAAAAAGAAGCGGAGTATTTGCGCGCTCTTCGGTAGCCTTCGGAAATTACGCCACTGAGAAGTTGTGTGTTCGTCGAGCCGTCTTTCTGAAGAAACTGCCAGGCTTCATCGAAAATGATGAATCGCTGAGTGGATCTGTCCGAAAGATACGTATCGTAGGTTATGTAGTTGAGGATCTGTAGAATGATGACAGAAAACAGGTCCTTCACGGGTTTTAGCTCCTCGAGTTCAAGGACTACGAAACGATCGTGGGAAATATCGAGGGTGGACCTGCCGTTGAAAAACCGGCCGTATGTGCCTGTTTTGGTATAATCGATCAGATTGAAAGCCAGTGTATGAGCCTGATTTTTTATGATATTGAGGGTGATGTTGTTGCCGGACGTGTCCTCGAAGGTGAAGCTCGATTTCGATTTCAGCCTAGGAAATTCTCTCAGATACCGGGCAACATCGTCGATACAGGCGTCAGAACCCATCTCCTCGTATGCCCATCTGCATGCATCTTTGATGAGAGAAATCTCGTTCTTGTCGGGAGCAGCCTTGGTGGAAGAGAAAATCATCTGTTGAACGATAGCGGAGATAACGGAAATATCATTCTCAAGATCATCAACCTTTACGTTGCTGAATGGGTTTAGAACGATGTTTGATTGGGGTCCGAAAGTTAAATAAGTTCCACCAAGGATATTGCATAATTTTTTATAGGAAAATCCGATATCTATAATGCGTATAAAACTTCCCATCAAATAGTAGTTGTATACGAGGGACTGCGTGAAAAATGATTTGCCGGTACCGCTGGAGGCCATTATTAGAGAGTTGTAGTTTGTGGCCAGAGGATCAAAGAGATCCAGAGAAATCAACTGGCCTTTCCTGCCCATGAAAAGAAGGGCCGGTTTTCCTCCTCCTGCGAAATCTCCTTGTGCCGGAATGAGATTTGTGGCCGCAGGGGCGTGTACAGTGAATTCGCGTTCTATGGTCTTGAGAAGATCCTTGTCTGCGATGAGACCCATGGGAAAGCATGAGGGGAAGAGGAGCTGCAGGATGCGAATCTCTTCCTGCATGGTGAAGCCGTATTGTTGCCAGAGCCGTTTTGTGCGTGCTATTGCTTCCCTGCATTTGTCTTCATCATGACTGTAGACCCAAATGGCGGGCATGACTTTCACGAAAGGCGTTTTTTCAAGTTCGCTTGTAGCCCACATATATTCGTCTTTTCTTCTCTGCTGGGCCAAGGCGAAGCTGCCAAAATTGTTTTGCATGAGCGATGCGTTACATTTATTGTGAAGGTACTGCTTCATTTCCTCAAAATGGATGACAAAGACAGAGAAGAAGGGAACGTGGATCTGGTTATTGTCGTCGACTACACCCTTGATTCCACCATGGATATAATTGGTCAGCATGGAAAAGGCATTTTGCGGGTTGTTTTTTGGAGTGAGACACCTGAAGTACTTTTTTCCCACCTTGACATGATCACTGCGGAAGGAAATCGGGGTGTCTGCCATGATGATCTGTTTGTTGATGGGAATGGTGTCGTCATACACTTTCCCTACATCATCAAAATCTCGATCGTTGAAGATCCTGGCAAGGGTCCTTATGAGTACCTCGGGCTCGAGCGGATGGGGGAATAGTTTGGCGCCACTGAGTATCTCGGTGACGGAGTCTCGTATATTGAGAAATCTTGATGAGTCAAGAACTTGAAGAAGATCCTCAATTGATTGAATTTCAGGATTATCTAGGCCAACCTGTTGACCTGGAAATTTTATGGAAACAATAAGTCTGAAATTCCGGACAGGAATATCCTGGCATTTGGCCATGCCGTTTTCTGCACCTGCTTTGTAGAAATCGACTATGTTGTCGATAGTTTTCTGGCCGAGATCGAAACTGCTAGCATAGGTTTTCAGAACTTTGTAGTAATCAAGAATGTGATTTATGTACGGGTCTGCTAAAAGAAAAAACTGAATAGTTGTATGCTCGGGAACTCCAAGGCCGATCAGACCTTGAAGAACATTATAAACATCCTCGCCGGCGTAAACGAGGGGGGAACATTCCCACATGTACCCTATTGAATTATCATTATTGTAATAGGCTCTTGAAGTGGGATCGTAGACTTTGTATCTGAGGTGATCGGAGAACTTGTCTCTTCGCCCGAGATTGATGATATTATCTTTGGTCAAACCCCCGTTGGGGCCATAGAAAACAGACCTGAGAAAATCTTGGAAAGCATCAACGATATTCAAGGCCATGATTACCTACCTCGCTTGAAGGGTCGAAAATCCACTTGGGATCTGTTGTGAATATGTACATATAGCGGTAAGAGTAGAGGAAATTCTCAGGGTCGGTGTATCCGAGCAAAAGGATACGTAATACCTCGGGGGGCCTTACGACAGGTGTTTGGGGCTCGTCGATGATGGATTTAAGGTCGGAGTAGAGACTTTTTTTGTAGAGAGTATCGTAGCGATTAATGTCATCGGCAGCAGTTGTGTCACTCTGGTTTTTAGAACAGCTCACACATTTGCTATTGCCCTTCCTCCGATTTTCCTTGTCGTCGAGGGTAGCCTTGTGGGCTTCACTGGCTTTTATATCCTGATCGTCGATGCTGTTTTGGTAAGCCTCCTGTGTGGTAAGACATTCTCCTTTATAGGTTTCCCTGCACTGGAATTCGCTGTTGTAGGGATTGAAAATGGAGCAACTCGACAAGATAAGCGCCAGAGCGATGGTAAGTATAATATGATTTGCTGCTCTCATTGTTTATAGACCTCCTCGTTTTTCAATTCCAGAAACACGCCTTTTGATATGATCACCGTGCATGGTTTATTGTTCCCAACCTCCAGCACTGGCATACTCTCCTTAGCCAAGGCGTAATAGAAGGACTGAAGCTCTTTACTTGCAGTGCTTAACCCGCCCCCGACAGCTGATCTGGCGATGTTCCGGGTGTCGGTCTCGGTTATGATCTGAGTGGTTCCGACAGGAGTGGTCTCAACCGTTGAACTGGCTGTTTCCATGGCATCTCCGGCACCCTCTAATGCCCCGGCGAGGAACGCACGGGCTATCTTGCTGCCGAATCTCGCTGTAACGATTCCACTTAGGCCTACAACGCCGTCTTCGTCCTGAACAAATCCCGATATGTTTTGATCGATGATGGAATTGGAATACTTGTCTATACAAGACAGTGAGATCGTTCTTACATGAACTCTCTCATCGCTCAATTTTCCGGTACCCTCAGCGATAATGTAACATCCTGATATATTGGACCTTACATAATTAGGGAGTATGGCAGGAGTCTTTACCCTCAAAAGAATTGGTACAGGATCTTTTTTGGCGTCCCCCATTGTTGGAGCCCGTAAGCCCGAAAGAAGGGTGGCCTGGAGAATACACGGTGGAAGAAAATATTTTTTTTTCTGCAGGTCTTTTGCGGAACCGTCTTTCTGGGAAACGCTGTCTGATGGGAGGGGACTCTTGTTTGATACAGTCGATATGCTGCCGATGATGTTGTATACAGCAGGTACCTTATATGGCGGCGGAGGGACGTTCATAGTATTTTCCATGCTGATGAGGCATGGGTCCGGAACAGGAGGAAATGTGGCAGGTGTTACGGAGGCTTTGTTCCCTGTCGCGCCATGCCTGTTTCCTTGGCCTCCTTTTGTGGGAACAGGGACTGATGGGAGACTGTCTAGTTTGGAGAGGAGCTGGTCGATTTTCAGATTGGCGGCTTTCTGACTTTCTTCAAGTTCTTTTTGGCGACGTTCTATTTCGCTGTTTTTTTTCCTTGTTTCTTCATAGATAGTGTTTTGAACCATCTTGGGATCAAGATTGATCTGTTTTACCGTTTTTGAGTCTGCATGATTGATAGAGTGCTTCTTATCGCCAGCGTTATAAACGGAGAGACCGATAAAAACAACCATTCCGACCGCAATGAGCAAAGAGATCTTTTTTTTGGTCGTAGGTGGCAGTGAGTTGTAGTGATTTTTAATACTGGTTAATAAGTTTTGCACGGGGAAAGACCTCCTACATTTGCTCTATGGATCGTTCGACAATGAAAAGACGGACTAGCGCGCTACCCGACAGGGGTTTTGGCTCCAGGGAGATTGCAAGCGGTGTTCTTGTCAGTTCGGGAACGAGAAAATCGGTTTCCTTGAATTTCAGTTCGATATCAGGGAGGGGGTTTTTCAATGAGAGCACGAATTCTTTCAGCTTGAGACCCTCACCGGGAACGCTGACTTCATGCCTGAAGAATATATCAACGTCCTTGAAAACAGATATCTGGTTATTGACGGCATTCACGGAAAAGGATGATGGTATTTCGCCGTTATACGCGAACCTGATCAGCTTGGCGATTTTGGTCTCGAGAGGAATGCTCTCAAATATGGCAATGTTGTCATGGATATTGTCCTTGTTGTCTACGAGTTGAATGGTTTGAGCTGGGATCTTTTGTGGCTGTGCGATGATTGAATACACATTATTGTCAGAGCACACAACGAACATCTCTATGGGAAGATTTGCATAAAGTTTGGAGTTGTCCATCTGGTTCTGGGCGATCGAGAATTTGACGAAGGCGCTGTTGCCGGACATGGAAACGGATATTCCTTTCTCCTGAGAGAACATGACATCCTTCACGCCTCCTGAAGAGCAGACGATGCGATTGACGTCAGAGCTGGAAAGGAGGATCTTAGTTGATATTTCGGGTGTTACTGAAACGATTGTACCGGGTATGATGGTGGTCGAGTTGGGGATGTTATCATAGGAGAAAGGCTCTGTGGAGATAGTCAGAGGGGGGGGGACATCGGGCTTTTTGTTACCGAGATCCAGGGCATGGGCATGAAAAGAGATCGAAAGAACAAGCAGAAAAAAAAGAAAAAGTTTATTTTTCATTGATTTCGAGAACATAAAACCTCCCGTTTCGTACCGTATAGCTAATGAGGTAGATGACCTTTCCGTTAAAGATCGTGCTTTCTGTCGTGGTCTGTTTTTTGATCCCGGTAATTTCTATAACGTGGGTGGCGGTGTTAAGCTTGATGTCCTGTGGGTAAAAAACACTCGATATTGTCAGAGCTTCGATGTTTGATCTTATTTCATCAAACTTCGATTTATATACGTCAAAAGAACTGGGATCGATATGAAGCATCAGTTCTTCGAACTGTCCTTTTGCGGTATAAGGCGAATATGTGTTTACCAGATTAACGATATATCTGCTGAATTGTCGAATGTACTCTTCGTCGACGTTGTTGCCTGAAATGATAACTTGCTTGTCCAAAATGGGTGGAAGAATAATAACTTTCTGATATTTCATGGCGAAAAATGTGGATATGCTGTTGAAGATAAAGCCTATGGTGAGGATAACAATAATAGATTTCAGAAGTCTGTTATGGGCGTAAACATTAGATGTCTCATCAATATATGCTTTGGGCTTCATGTGTTCACCTTGTTTTACTCATAGAATTCAGTGCAAAATGCTGATGGATAACCTTTGAATTCCTTGAATCCCACGAGATATATGAGATGTTTCAGAAAACCCCGATTGTATTTGCGCTTGTAGTGGATGTACGTATACGGGCCGATTGGAAGCAGCGCCCAAAGAACCCATCCGCCGAAGGCGATAGCTAGTGTGAAGAAGAGAAGAATGAATGCGAACTCATCGCTTTCCCAATACAGTACCTGAAAAGGCACATCCAAGTATTGTGGAATATTGACCATTTGTTTGGGCTCCTCTAAAGGAAACGGCCCTTGCGGGCCGTCTCCTCGTGTTGTCCTGAATGGCTGAGATTAGACCAGCATTCCGAGGGACTGGATCATGGTGTCGGCCTGGAGAATGACGACGCCGCCGAGCAGGCAGGGCACTGCGCCCAGGATCTTCTGCTGAACTGCGAGCACGCCACCGGCGACGAGGCAGCCGATGCCAGCGACGATGCCGATAGGCCCGGCGAGTATGCTGTTGGCCACAATGTCGTAGAGCTCAAACGCAAAATCGCCGGCTGCCGGGGTGGTGGTCAGAGCGAAAGCTGCGCCTGCGCAAACCATGGAAACTGCCACGAGTGCCATAATGGTGTAGAACCTCTTCATAATGTAACTCCTTTTTAATATTTTTTTTGATTTTTGGTTTTCCGGTGCAGCTTTCTCACCGATAATCAGGCGTCATCACCTCCTTCCACGACGGGAATGATATCCACTCGCCTGTTGGGCGCGGGAGCGGTTTTATCGATCAGGTTGTTTTCCCCCCTGCCCTCTTCATGGCGTATATGGACGTTTTTCGATTTCAGATATTTTGCTGCATTGGACGCTCTCTGTTTGGAGAGCATGATGTTGTACTCTTCAGAACCCAGCCAGCATGCATGGCCGATAACATCGACGGAAGCAGCCTGGGGAAGCTTGGAGACAAAATCATCGATTTTCTGCCTTTCACCATCTTTAACCTCAGGAGAATTGAGGTCAAAATAAACACTCATTTTCTGAGGCGCAATTTCCTCTACCGCAGTATTTTTCGAGGAGACCGGAGTGTATAGGGCAACGCCGGAGGAAACCATATTTTTGGCAGGAGGATTCTTCGGCATTTGCAGAGCGGGGAATTCCCTTATGTAATTGAAGATATTGATCTCGCGTTGTTCCTTGACGAGCTTGTGACTGGATACGCACATCTCTCGAGGCTCGACAACATAAGTGGATATTTTTTCAGCAGTAGCAAGCCTGATATTGAACGTGTAGTTCTCTTTGCAGACAACCTGTTCTGTCACCGATGCCATGCAGGCAGCTGGTAAAATTGCGCCTGCGGCGAGAAGAGCTATGAAGGACTTAACAATTTTGTTGTCTGCTGTGTTCATCATCGAGATTTTAAATAGGCTACCCTGAAAGTGATTACGCTAAAGGGACAGTTTCTTTTCCAGTTCGGCCATATTTGCACCTACTACTTGGGTCCCATCTTCCAGGAAGAATGTGGGAACTCCACGTATGCCGAGCTTCTGGGCAAGAGATGTGGATGCTTTGACGAGCTCGATGCCCTCGGTGCAAGTATTGCCTGTTTCACTGGACTGCCAGGTTCCGGAGCTGTACGTCTGGAGGTCGACTTTTTTGCAGACAGCTTGGGCCGCTTTTTCACCAGCAGGTCCGTCTGCCTGGAATATAACTTTCAATTGCGTGCCTGTTTTGTCGAGAATCGGCTGAATTTCCTTTGCCGCTTTGTTGCAGTAGGGGCATGACGGGCTGCTGATCATGTAGAGGATATGATTCTGTTTTCCTTTTGGAGTGTAAGTAATGCCGGCAACATTATCAAGCTTCGGTCTGATTGCGAGAAAGTCCATAGCTTGCTTTTTGGTCATCTCCAGTTTGCGTTCCGAGAGAATGGAACCGATGCTGTTGTACGATTCCCTGGTCACCTGCACCTTTTTTGAAAACATTTCTCCAGCAATGATGAAATCCTTGGAGACATAAAGGGCAACCGGTTCACCAGCAATGTCGAGTATGATCTCACATATTCCGTTGGTGTTCTTTTTCGAGATGATCTCGGCCTTGGATGGAACAGGGGCATGAGACAGGATGGTATCCATGGAGATTTCTTCACAAGGATCAGTGGCGACAGCAGGCTGGGCAGCAGAAAGAATTACTATCCCGATAGCCAGGAAAGAAATAAATGTCTTCAACATATGGACTCCTTTTCGATATGTGTTTGAAGGAAAACATAGGAAACGCACAAAGAGGGGGGCGCAAATGCGACATTTGTCGTTTTTGCGCCCCCCCATGGTTGAGTTGCTAGAGGGGACGCCCTTTGTATTTACAAAATATTTGTTTTGTTTTGTTTTATAATAAATTTATAAAGTACTTATAAATACCTTCCAAAAAAAAAGGACGTTTTTTAGGAGTCGATGATGAAAAAAAAAGGGGAACAGGGAAGGATCGAGAGATACGTAGAGAGCCGATTATGGAAATGCCGGCTGAATGATAAAGATTATTTGTCGAGAGAGCAGCTCCTGAAGGAAATACAAAAATACTTTCTGCAAAAAGGGAGATCGTTAAAGGGTGACCCGGATTCCGAAGAAAACTTTAAAAGGCTCATCGAGCGATGCAGGATGAGGGTGAGGAAAAAATGGAGTAGTATGAGAGCTCGAGAAAACACGTGGGCGGGTATTCTCCATGTTACCCAAAACCAGATTCATGCGTTGGTGGTTAAGGGTTATATAAAAAACAAATCTGATGTAAAGAAAATCAATAACATTCTTGAGATAGTCAATTTTCGAAGGTGAACTATTGGCCTTTTCGAGAACAGCCTGTTTGTTCACTCTGTTTCAGACAAAGATATTACCCAACCTCATACAACGATATTTTCATCAATATTCGCAGTGCCTTAGTAGTGATTGAACTATTGCACCACCATTTTGTCGGAAGGGTCGATACCGTGTTTGTACCAATCTATGCACCCCTTCACAAAGTAAGCAAGTATGCCTGGTAATTCATTCTGGAACTTTTCGGCAAGGAAAAGGTCTTTATGGTAGTTATCCGGCAGGGCCAGATTGAATGAATAGATTTGCCTTCCGAGTTGAGCGATATTGGAGAGATATTTCTCGCAGGGGTTCATGATGAGAATGATGTGAGGAGGAGAGCATTTACCGGCGAGGTCACCTTCTGTGGTCGAATGAATGATGGAACTAACGGCCTTGATGACCTCGGATTTGTTTTCCGGGTGGATGTATTCCCAGATGAAACGTTTTCCTGCAGGATTGCACAAGGCAGACAAAAGGTTGTGCTTGGATGAAAGCCCAAGATGACTGACATAATTGCCGAAAATACTTTTGAATGTGCGGAACAGGATGGATTTTACGAACTCATCATCGGTCTGAACGACCACGATGGCATTTTCGGTATGAAAGCCTGCGATGAGCCGGCCGATAGTTCTCTTGAATCTCAGTGATTCATCGGGGTCTTTGAATAATTTCTGTATGAAGCCTGACCATGCGGGAGTATTGAAATCTAAGCCTTGCCAGCCAACTGGAGAAAATGTTCTTATGAAATCGTGAGGTTTTCCCGGGAAACTGTTGCCGTCCTGGAGATTGATAACGCAGTTGCTGCAGGAAAGGTACCATGGATTTCTATCCCATTCCTCGCCGGTGAGGCCGAGTGATTCATGCCCGCTGCTGGAAAGCTTGAGGATCTCTTCACGATAGTGAAGGGATTTCAGTTCGTTTGCTCTGATAATGAGATTTGCATGCCTTTTGTTAGCGATGCATGCGATATGTTTATGATTTGACTCTAAGGCTTCCTTTTCGAACATGATCTGTTTGTTCGCCTCTTCCTCGTAAATTTTCGTGAGGATCCCTATGGACGTGAGGGCTTTTCTTGTTGTGTCCTTGACCCAATGAGGGCCCTCGAAAACCCACCACTCCCGGGAGGAATGGTCATACCTGTACGTATTTTGGAATATCTTCGAGAAAAGCTTGGCATCGCCAGCCTGTCCGTTTTTCAATGCCATGATTATGTCATTGCCTGTTATTTGGACACCGTTCACGGTGTATATGTTTGCCGGGAAAATCTGTGCCTTATTTCGATCGTCCAGGTTCAGCAGGACGAAGTTGTCTCTATCGCCACTTTCAGCCATTGCCACCTCCGGGTGTATGATAAACACAATAATAACCCCTGGAAAAAATGGTCTGCCGCTATAGCAGGAACCGAGTTAGGACGTTGATCACCGGGAGAAAGGCAGAGGTGAGAACGCCGGAAAAAATAAAAACGATGAGTATAACGAAGCCATACGGTTCGATCGAAAGATAGAACTTCAGATGCTTGTCGGGAATGATGCCTTTCAGAATATGTGATCCATCGAGGGGTGGAATGGGCAGGAGATTGAATAAGGCGAGGCTTATGTTGATTTTGACCAGGAGCTGCAGGATCGCCGCCATAGGGAAGAGAAGTGATGAGGTCTTGAGATAGTCGCCGGTGAAATGGAAGATGATGGCCGAAACAAGAGCGATCGAAATATTTGCTGCGGGTCCGGCCAGGGAGATGAGCATCATTTGTGATCGTGGTCGATTCAGGTTTGCTGGGGATACCGGTATCGGTTTTGCCCAGCCGAAGCTGCGGGTGATGAAGAGCATGGCAAGACCGATGATGTCGATATGTTTGAGGGGATTGAGTGTGAGCCTGCCGGCGACTTTGGGTGTGGGATCTCCCAGGAGATATGCCGAATACCCATGTGCTATCTCGTGCAGGGTAAGCGAGAAAAGGATAGGCACGGCCAGGAGAGCAATCTGTATGATATAGTAGGTCGCGGACTCAGACATGAAAACAGGCGGTTTCTATCTGGGAGATTTTGTCTTGAGCGTGGATCTTGACGTTTTTTTGTTTTCCTGATGGACCATATACGAATTCCAGGCGCTTGCCTGCTCTGTGAGAGAGCGGATTGTCTTTTGGTCGGTTATGACTTTATGGAAATGCAAGCTCTCGTCAGCATCGACGATTTTAACGATGGTGTGGCAAATAGTACAGATATGATAGAGCGGGTATCCGAGGTTGAAATACCACCAGGACCTGCCCGGATCGAAGGTTTCCAAAAAAAGCGGAACGTAATTGCATTCGTGTTTCTTTTTTTTCACTGTAGTCCTCCTTCTTGCCCTTTCTATAGGACTGGTATCAAATTCGGATAATAAAATAGCTAACCAATTGATATGTCATATTGTTACAAATAAAGAGCCTCTTATTTGGCCTGTAGCGTGTGGGCTTGGGCCAGGGATGACCCAATGTCTATATTTAAGTCAAGGAATGCAGCACGGCCAGGTACAGAAAAATATATGGGGCAAAATTAGCGTGTCTGACATTATTGAAATAATCGAAGATATGGGCAGCTCTGATACCTCCGGATCGGGCAAAAGATCGCTCGATGTCTTTCGCAGAACAGTGGAAAGCTTGACCATCCAGGAACGGGAGGATCTGGAAGAGAGGTATGCGATAATGTTTTATTGCGGTGAAAACGTCACCAAAGAAGATGCCTTTCTTGCGGCTCTCACATGCGTGTTAAGAAACAGGCGCAAGAAAGATCAATCAAGGTCGGCGTGACAGTCTCAAATATTAAGCATTCTTCGATATAGGTAATATTTCAGGATCAGGGCATCCCAGATCGAGTAATACCACCCCATTGTCTTTGACCCGAGTTTGTCTTAGAAAAGACAAACATTTTGCGATTACTGCATGTTCATAAGAATACCCCTCTTTTAACACTCCGGATCTATACACGTTCTCAAAGCTATGGGGACTGATGCTCGTCATGAAATCAACGAAGTAATATTCGCTGTTTTTGATGAGAGGATAAACAATTCTGACGAGAGCCTTCATGATGAATGATGCTGAGATATGTGCTTCGCAAAGACAATTTCGCTGGCTCAGGATACGACTGAGGTCTTGAATAGTGTCTTTTTTCTCGTAATGACCTTTCGAGTACAGAAAGACGTGACGGAAGGTCTGAAGATACTCTACCGTTTTTTCGTCCAGCGCTTTCTTCATAAAGCCTCCTGTTCAGTAATGAGGAAAGTATGTGGTTCGTGAGTACAGTGATGATTTTCTACACATAAGTTAATCACAGGTTAAAATTCAGCAAATTATCAGTCACTTAAAAGTGAGGATATATTTTTTATTACATTCTGATGAAGAAGGGGAGACTGCAGATGAAAAAGAAAGGATTGAAAATTGGGTGGCTGGCCGCTTACTTCGTGGGATTTTTGTCGTTGATGATGCTCGCTCTGGTTTATGGGGACCCGAAGGTAATGATCGGGGAGGAAATATCATCCAGGGAGTATTCACTGGTCGCATACACAGCGAAGACATGCCCGGAGCTGAGACAGAAGGTTGTCCGGCACATGAGCGATGGATGGATAGATCATGAAGAATACGATGCGATCATCAGGGAGTACTGCCCGGGGGTGAAAAGGAACGAGGACAAGGATTCCCAGAAGATCGCGCTTGCGGAAATACTGAAGGAAGAAGCGGGCGAGAGTGAGAAGCATGAGGGGTATTTCTACGAGTTCTGACCACCCTACCCTTCCTGGCGTAGTATTCTGATCACTTCTTCGGTTTTTTCCTTAAAGTATTCTAGTTTTTTGATAAGTTTTGTCCTGTCGCCATACGGGATGCTGCTTGGTTCGCTCGATGAGAGTTTTGATAGTGCCTTATCGTAAGAAGAGGTATTCTTGACGAGGGAAAGGTAAACAGGTGTACTTTTCGGCGTCCCCCTACCCTTCTTCATGTTTCGCCTTGCATTTCTGAGATCATTGGCCGACAGCTGGTTGTTCTGAGTGAGCTCAATAAGCTTCGTCATGTCATCTTCTGACTCTGCTTTGGCGATTTCGACAAGGTGTTTTCGGGAAATATCGGCCAGCCGATAATTTGATCGGATTGGCTCTGGGAGCTTATTGAGAGACATAATTTCAGAAACAGTTGGTTGTTTTTTCTTTACTGTTCGGGCGATGTCTTCCTGCGTCATTCCATACATATCCTGGAGCTGTTTGTACCCATTGGCCTCTTCGAAGGGATCCAGGTCCTCTCTCTGAAGGTTCTCTACTAGGCTGATCTTGAAGGCCTCGGCGTCATCGACATCTATGAGAATGCAAGGAACCTGATAAAGTTCTGCCTCGAGAGATGCCATGTGACGTCTCTCGCCAGCTACGATTTGATACCTACCGTCTACACGACGCACGATGATGGGCTGGATAAGTCCATATTCCCGAATAGAGTCTGCGAGTTCCTGAATGGAATCCTGGTCGAAGTGTTTCCTTGGCTGATTTGGGTTTGGGACAAGATTTTTTGTATCGATCATGATGATTTTATCTTGGCCTGTGGCAAGATTGTCCAACCCGAGGGGTGGATTGTCGATATCAAAAACGGAACGACTGATCAATTTCTGGGCGCTGGCACTGGTTTTTATCTGTTTTTTCGTATCAGTCATGATATCTCCTTGGCAGTATGATCTTCCATCTGAATGACCTCGCTCGCGAGCTCCGTGTAATCTTGTCCTGCGGATGAATAGGGTTTGTGATCGAAAATCGAAAGGCCGAGAGTTTGAGCCTCCTTGATCTTGATGCTGTTGCGGATGGTCGTTCTGAAAACACGGCCGGTAAACCTTTTGTGGATCTGGCTTACCATGGCGTTGGGCAGAATAAGGTTGGGAGTGTGCCGGGTGATGACGACGCCGGAGACTCTTGCGGACGTATTTATGGGGTAAATTTCTGATCGGACGAGGTCCTCCATGACCGTAGCCCCCTTGAGGGAGAAAACTTCCGCTTCAGTTGCGATGAATATTTCGGTGCATGCAGCCAGTGCATTTTTCAGCAGGAAACTTTCGGTGCTTGGGGAACAATCGATGAGAACATAGTCGTATGCTTCATTGATCTTCTCGAGAACGATACGCAGATAAAAGAAAACATTATGTTTCTTGAGGTCTGGAAGTTTGGCGTGATTGTTTCTGATGGCCTTTTCGATGTCTGTAAGGGAATACGATGAGGGCAGCACATGGAGTTTGTCGTTGTACTCCTGGACAACCTGGGAGAATGTGTTTTGCTCGGCCATCAGTTCGCGTATTGTCGGCCTGTTCTTTTGCAGTCTGGTCAGGAGTGCAAGGGTAAGATTTGACTGTGTGTCGAAATCTATGAGCAGGACTTTTCTCCCTTCTCGGGCGAGAGCAGCTCCCAGGTTAGAGCATGTGGTGGTCTTGCCTGAACCACCCTTGTGATTCGCAATGGGGATAACGCGAGATTTTCCATTGTAGACGCTCATCTTGTCCTCTTCAGTCATATGATCTTGAAAATTTTATATTCACAGGATGAAACCTGAGTGTGCGTAAACGAGGGAGGGCTGTGGTTGGGGAAGACCCCCCTACCCTTTCGTTCATCAGAACTCCTTTTGAATTTGTTGAGTGACTGGCGTTGCTTCTTTCTCTATTTGCTAAAAATAACTATTGATTTGCTTCGTCCAATAATTTAAATACATACATATTGATCATTGCCGAACAGGAGCATAACATGCCTGATATATTGAAGAATTACACAATGGCATTTGAGATAACGAAGGTTGCCAGGCTGGAGAAGATGGTCGATAAGATCAAGAAGCGTGTTCCCGCCTCTAAGAAGAGCGGTGTGAACAAGAGCGTTCTGACCAGGTTGGCTGTTGATAACCTTCTGGAACTGCCTGAGGACGAAATCATAAAGAGGCTCGAGAAAATCCTGTGAGGTGATGAATGGTAAAAAATGGCAAACTGGCTCGTGTTATTGCGGTAGCTAACCAGAAAGGCGGCGTCGGCAAGACAACGACGGTTGTAAACGTGGGATCCGCTATTGCCCGTGACGGGCTCAAAACTCTTATCGTGGATATGGATCCCCAGGGTCATGTATATTTGACCCTTCGGAAAAGCATCTCTATGAACAAAGCGACCATGTATGATTTTCTGATGGACCCCGGCCGTTATGAGGACGTTGTTGTTCGCTATTCAGAGAACCTTGATGTTCTTCCATCAGATGAGACGCTCAGGGAAGTGGAGAATGCGCTTGATCTTCCTCCCGACACGTCGCCTATAGTTCTGAAAAACAGGCTCGCGGTCATTCGGCCATTGTACGATTTCATTCTGATCGACTGTCCGCCTAATCTTGGATTTCTCACAGTGAATGCCCTCGTTGCATCGACGGATATCATTGTTCCTACCCTTGCCTCATTAACTTCTTACGACGGCTGCTTGGATCTCATGAACAATGTTTCTGATATTGTTAAACAATTCAACCCGGAAACCGATATCAGGGCTATTGTGGGGAATATGGTCAGCGGTAATACAATAGTCGCAAGAGCCGTGTTACAACTGTTCAATTCAAAACTTCATAATCTCATGCTAGACGAATACATACGCAAGGACACAAAAATTGATGAGGCCCAGCTTGTTGGGAAGTCTGTCGTGGATTATAAGCCATATTCAGGAAGCAGCATGGACTATGGTAAACTAAAAGACAAGTTGCTTGAGATTTGCAGGTAGTATTGGGGGGTTCCAATGGCAGATAGGAAAAGTTCTGTTGATACCATCTTGGGCATGGCTGATCTAGGTAATGGGCCGGTTGATGAACTTGGGTCTCTTCGTGGAAACCTGAAGACGTCTATTACAAAGAAGATATCCCCTACCCCACCTCGGTCTGCAGATGATGATTCCGAGCACGTCTTGGACCTCAATATTTCAGAGGTTCATCCAAATCCCAACCAGCCTCGTCAACATTTCGATGAGAAAAAGCTCAATGAGTTGACTGCGAGCATCAAGGAGAACGGCCTTATCTCTCCTATTCTGGTGAGGCCGGTTGGAAAGGGTTACGAGATTGTGGCCGGCGAACGCCGGTACCAGGCCAGCCAGCTCGCGGGAATGACGACCATCAAGAGCATCGTCCGGGAAATGACGGACAAGGAAGCCTTCAAGATATCCCTGACCGAGAATCTTCTTCGCGAGGACCTGGATCCCTTCGAAGAGGCGGAAAGCTATATGACGCTGCAGGATGAGTTCGGCATGACCCAGGCACAGATAGCGGAGACTGTACAAAAAAGCCAACCGGAAATCTCTTCAACAATGCGGCTGATTACTCTACCAGAGCCGATTCGCAGAGATTATTCGGCGCCGAATATTTCAAAATCTCATCTCAAGGAACTGTTTGCCATTGACGACCCGGAGATGCAGATCAAGGTTTTTCAGGAAATGAAAAGGGGAGACTTGTCTCACAAGGAGGTCCGGGCATTGATTAAGAGGATCTCGAAGCAGCCCACGACGAAGAGGCAGGTCACGATGACTGTCCAGGTGAAGAAGAAGTTTGCCAGTTTCTACAAAAATATTGACAAGGATCTGAGGAAATCGTTCGAGAAAGCATCGACTGATCAGAAGAATGAGATTAAAAACATACTCGATGATTACATAAGTCGTCTCAAAAAAACGAGGGATGAACTACTGTAAATTAGCTCTGGTACTAATCTGGAAGGGTTTTACTCGGCGCCGAGTATTTCAAAAACTTATCTTGATGAATACCGTCAATAATTCATCTGAACACGCTCCTAGAGTCGATTCGCAGCGATTACTCGCCGGCGAGTAAAAATGGTAATGGGGCAGGGGGGGCCAGGCGCAGAAATGGCACTCTTTTTTGTCTTTGGTTTTTTTCTCAATCTATTTTTTGCCAAAGGGGGTAGGGGGCGTAACAAGCTAGGATTCTTGATTTTCCAATGGTCTTGAGAGCGTTTCTGCGAGTTCGTTCATTATAGAGTCTCTCAGGTGAATGAACATCTGCATTTCGATCTGTTTTTCTTTCACGCTTTTTACATTTATGTTTTGCATTACCTCTTCTCTCAGTTCTCGCCGCTCTTCATCTGACATGTTTTTCATGTTTTCTTTTGCCAACTCTGTTGCCTCTTTGGTGAGGTGTTCCTGTATTGTTTTTTGAGCCCTTTCACGCTCTTTCTGTAAGTGTTCTTCAACTTCTTTCTGTTTTTTCTTCTGTGCTTCAAGGCCTGTGCGTGAGAAGAGATGTGACTGATTGGGTTCCCAGTCTTTTGCAAGATTCCTGCTAAGGACCGTGTGTAGATATTTTCGATAATCTTTGAAGTTTGCCTGATTTGTATAAAGTATCGCCTTTTTGACGTATTCAGGGCCGTTTTTTTGCAGATATGCGAAAACCACGGGGATTACGACATATCTATAATCTTCAGGAATGAGCTCTATTATGTCTTCCGGCAGATCCTGGAGCATTTCTTTTCTGTGTTTTGCTATGTTCGCTTCATTTGGTTTGATGGTGAAATCCAAAGCTATGACTTTCTGTTTTCCTTTCTTTATTTCATCAACGGTTAGGAGAAGATCTGTTTTCTCGTTAATTTCTTTTATCTGCTCTTTGAGGCACCATTTATTTAAGTTTCCATAGGTATAATTCTGTGGCGCTCCAATAAGTCCTTTGAGATCCTCAATCTCGATTCTTTCCTTGCCCTTGAATTCTGATTCTTTGAGCCTCTCATAAAGGCGGATCGAATAGACGCTGCTCAACCGAATCACGTTTATAAGCTTATATCTCGTGTAGTCTTTTTTTAGATTGAGAAGGTAGGGTAGGAGCCTCGGGTCAAACATGAGTCCAACTTTACCCTCTTTGTCGTAGTACTTTATCGATGATACCCAGCCTATCTGGAGATCTCCATCCTCTTCCTGGATAGTGAAGCCCTTTTTCTGAAGACGAGCGGTCAGATTTTTTATCTCATGGTAGTAGCCTTTTCCCCTTACCCCCGCCATATCGCAGAAATCTATGATATCAAGGAAGTACTCCTTGAATGTTGGATCATCTGACTTGGTTAGAGACATGAACAGAAGAATTACTCTTTGCTCCTGAAGGGAGAGGGAGTAACGTGCTTCAATGAGCTTGTTCGATTTGACTACCTGATAGTCTTTGATCTTGGTTATGGATTTCATGATGGCATATTGAAGGATGCAAACCGATTAGTCAATATAATTGATATACTCGGTCACATTTATATGACATTTCAATGAATTATATCTGATAAGATATTTTGTAATATCTATCTGATTCAAAGTGAGTAGATTATTTGTGTCCTTGCCCAGGAAGAAAATTATGATAAACCGAGTAGACAATTTGTCCTTGGAAGTATTGCAGGCCCGAAATCATTAAGGGGTCAATCATAACGCCCGGTTCTTTTTCTGACGAGTTGCACATCAAGACAGCTATATAAATCGAGCATCATATGACCGGGTAGATATCTTGACCTTTCTTGGACTGTGTAGAAAATTAGGGTTTGTGATCCAGCTAATTACTTTGTTCACGGGGAGAATTGGCGCTCCATGAGCCGAGTAGAAAAATAGGGTGTACAATCCAGATAAAGGCTGTCAAACCGAGTAGGAATCTTATCCTTTTTGAAAGAACCCTGCAATAAATCGGTGCATTACGAAATCAGATAGCTCTCTGCTACTCAAGTTGATTACCGAGTAGAAAAATAGGGTGTGTTCCTTGAGGGATGATGCTCTTGCTGTTCAAATACGTTATAGATCAGACAGTCCCTACGGACATTAATAACTGGGTAAAGAGAAAATCTCATCTGATTAGAGATTTTGATCCACTAGTTGATGCTCAATCGATTTGCAATATTCTTTGGAGCTTACAAGATGAACCGAGTAGAAAAATAGGGTTCTGGTGATTTGATCAGCTTGAACCGGGTAGAAGATTTGTACAGACTGAGCAATGGCAATATCTATTGGATATCAGGCTAGATTTATAGACTGAAAATATGTTGACTCATTAGAAAAACAGGGTCGCTCCAAGATGAACCGAGTAGAAAAATAGGGTCGGCTGGTTTTATTGGAGATTCGGGGGTGGAGGGCGATTATCCATATAACTGATTAGAAATATAGGGCAGGGAGAGATCATCCTGTTATCAGGAAGGGAAGTAGAAAATTAGGGTTAGTGATAAGGAATTTAGGGTTGTCGATTATATGGGGCAAAGAGAGTTATAATCATCTTTTGTATTGATTTTATGGACTATTTGCATCAGTATAGTCATATCAAGTAGTTGGATTACACAGGTGATTTAGGACAAGATCTCTACCCGGTAATCATGATTTCGCACAAAATATCTAATGGATTGCCCTAAATTTCAACCTGGATAATCATTTAACCTAACGAAAGTATTATTCAATTTCATCATTAAATATTAATGTAGTATAAAAACAACTACGTTGTTGTTTTTCTAAGCATAGAAAACCAAAAACCCTATGCTATTTTGAGCAAAGCATATCGAAAAACGTGACCTATTTTCACTTTGGTCAGTTTCTATAAGTATCATCGTCTCATAATTTGTCAATAAGGGAGAGCATCATGCAGATTCCATCAAATATTAACGATAGGAAGGACGTATCTCTTGCGCAATTTGATCTGTCCGCATCTGATGTTTCAGACATTACAGTAGATTCTGAAGGGGTAAGGGAGGATATTTCAGATAATGTTGTAGCCGAGTTGCTCCATAATTCGAAGAAAGATCCCTTTTTAACAATGAAAGATATTTTTCAGATGAGTGAAAAGGACCTCCTGGAAAAAACCGATGTCGAGCTCATTGAGCTTGCCAAGCGATTTGATGACCCCATGTTGTCGGCTCACGTGGAGCATTACGAGCGGTGTATTTCCGGCAAAGAGAAAACGTCTTTTATGTCCAGCAGGAAGGACCTTGTTTTCCTTTTGCTGGCCGCGATCAAGCATGCGCAGAAAGAAAATGATTTCGCCAGGAGAGAATCAGTGGCGAATCTGCCGGAAGGGGGCTGTGAGGTCCCTAAACAGATGTCTTTGCCCATAGTTCACATGCCGACCGATCTATGCCGTGTTTCCCCATTTTTTCCGATGTCCAAGAATGAAAAGAATGTCCGGCCGTTTATCGATAACGCGGTGATAGCCAGGTCTTCATGGGGAGAGATCCTGTATACTGGACCCAAGCTGTCAACGGAGGAAGAGGATGTGTTGATGGGGCTGCTGTCGGTAGTCTACGACCCGTCCAAAAGGATTATCACCGATGTTGACGGAGAGGCGACATTTTCTTACAGGGGACCGTTCCGGCCGGTGCTGGTAAGTATGGGAAAGGAGAACTTCGGCAAGAAAGAGTATGAGCGAGCCTGGAGAAGCATAAAGCTGCTTTGCTCGTGTGTCCTGGAAGAGCTGAAGATTTATAGACGTGTGAAGGCGGGAGGCGAAGAAGAGGGCTACGTTGAGATCAGAAAGCACACACTGCATAAAATACTGACTCACGCGAGGTGGGAAGAAGACAAGGTCCTCGAGTATACCATCAATCCCTTCTTCTACAGGCATTTCATGGCGGGATCGCTGACCAGGATCGATCTCAAGAAGAGAGCCTCGCTGATCATGCCAATCGCGAAGCACATGTATAGGTTCATGAAAAGTCACCAGGCGGATGTCTGGCATGGGCATTACATGAAGCTGGCAGAAGCCCTGAATATCGACTTGGATCTCCCGGCAAAGGAGATCAGGCGGTACATAAAAAATGCTGTCAGCAGGAATATCGAGAAGGGAACCTTCTTGCCGGGGAGTGGCTTCACGGTCAACTCCAGGGATATTGTTCGGATAATCAGGGCAAAGGATGACTCGAAAATGAAATTCACGAACCATTGATGTGTGTTTTCATCCACCGGAGGAGAATGTGTATCTGTGGGTGGGTGATAACACACATGATGAGAAGCCGTATGTGTTATCGTCCACCGAATAATATAATCGATTGTAATCAGTAAAATTTATCTATTCAGCAAACTGAGCAATATCTATTTCTCAGTATCCATCGGTTGATCGTAGGGTGGGCGATAACACTTATCCAATTCTGCTTGATGTGTGTTATCGTCCACTTAACAACAATGTGGTGCAGGTAAGGTCTAAAATTTCTAGGACAATAATGGAAAACGGTCATGTGTGTTATCACCCGCCGAATCGTGTGCTATCTCCCGCCATTTTGTGTGTTATCGTCCACCTGCATGTGTGCTATCTCTCCCTGTTTTATGTGATATCACCCGCTGAAACACCTGGGAAGGTAGTCTGTGCCAAGGTTTACAGGCACGTAAAAGGTATTAAAGATTTTTAAAAGTTAAAAAAGATAAAAAGGGAAAGCCCGTTCTGCCGTTCATTCAAAAGCTTCAAAAACCCCTGCAGGTTTAATGTCATGCATAAATAATATCATATGGACATAATTGAGCTTCTTACTCGTGATGGTGTCACTCCTAAAAAAATCAGATTGTCTGATGGCGGGGAGAAGTATGTTTCTCTTCATCCAGGGTGTCCGATAAATGGGAAGAGCGAGAGCAGTTTTTACATCTGGCCAGAGGAAGGCAAGGGCGGCCGGGCCTGGTGCAGTGCATGTGGCTGGAAGGGTGATGCCGTTCGGTACCTGAGAGAAACTCGGAATATGGGTTTCCTTGAAGCCTGTAAATATCTCGGCGTAGAGCCCAACGGAAACAAGGAACTGTCCAAACCGGAAGGGGAGGGGGCTCAAGCCATGGTACAGCCGAAAGAGTATGCTATTCCGAGTGATGTTTGGAGGTCCAAGGCGAACGAGTTTCTCCGGGTAAGTATCGAGAGTCTCTTATCGGGCAGGTATCCGGCCATGATGAAATATCTGAGTGAGACCCGGGGTTTCACCAGGGAAACCATTGAGAGACATCGTTTGGGCTTCAATCCTGACGACAAGGCTTTTGCCCGGGAGGAGTGGGATTTGCCAAAGGTCAAGGATGCAGGGGGTCGCGAAAAAAAGTTGTGGCTGCCAAAGGGCGTAGTCATTCCATCTTTCCAGGACGGGCTGCTGCAGAGGATCCGGATAGGCTCCTGGGGGCAGGACGGTAAAACGAAGCTGAAGGTCAGGGAATACTACGTGCCGGGCTCGTCTCTGGCACCGGTTGTCATCAATAACCGGAGGAATGCGACAGTAGTGGTTCTTTATGATCTTGATGGAATACTCTTGTCGCAGGAGTTGGGTGACAGAGTGAATGTTATCTCCTTGGGTCATCCCAAGGCAAGGCCGGACAAGAATGCCCTTGGTGTAATCGCGAACAGCGGAAACGGTGTCTTTTATACCCTGAGCGGCATGTCTGATGAGCATCAGGATTCTCATGAATGGTGGCTGAAAAATATCAATGGAGTAAAGAGGTGGCCGTATCCGGAGGGAGACGGAGAATATCAAGAGTTGAAGGCTGGCATGACGTTGAAGGCGTGGATAATGTCGGGTTTTGGAACACCCATTGAGGCTGTAGAGAAACCGGAGATCGGTTCAAAAACTGTCAAAAAGAAGAAGGCAGGGAACAAAGAGGACAAATACCGGTATCCCGATGTATTCGGCGAAACACAGGTTTACTTACCGAAGTCCAGGGAAGATGCGATCATATTTTTCATACTGACCAAGTATGTTCGGGCCAAGAGGTATAAAGCGGGATTTGAACCGTTGTTTGTCTCTGATGGAAGATGCTCGGGTCTGGCGGCCTTTTTTTCCGGTGAAGCGAGGTTCATAGTCCGGGTGGCAGCTGTTGAGAACAGGAGGTTTGTTCTGAAAGGATACGGTCTCACGTACGGGGCGCCCGAGAAGTTGGTAGCGTACCTGAAGAGCAAGGCTCGCAAGTATGATCTTGATCTCGTGAGCGACGATCAGGGAAAAAAGGTGTACCTGACGCCGGCCAAGAATATCTCCCTTGACAGGCCGAAGAATATCGGTTGGGTGGTGGAGTCCATGAGAAACTTTGTGCTCGAGGTAGGGGATTACTGGATTTGACATCGGGAAAAAATGCCCTCGGTGTATTATTTGCAAATTGCAAATAAATTGACATCAAATCATTTTTGTGGTTATAGTTTGTGAAATTGTTAAAAGTGCAAGGAGGTTGAACTCATGGCAGAGCAGGAAAACGCCGTATTGATAAGCATTGAATCGGTTGTCTTTGACGAAAAGATCTATCCCCGAAAAGAGCTGAACCTGGATGAGGTGGACAGGCTCGCGGAGCTGCTCGCAGATGGAGTGAATCTTCCTCCGATTGACATCAACCAGGACAAGAAGCTCCTCGACGGCCGTCATCGCCTGATGGCTCACAGAAAGAACGGCCGCAAGGAGATCAGGACCGTCTTTCACGTGACCGAGAACGAGTATGAAGCATTTGTCATCGCCTGCCAGAAAAACAGCGACCATGGCAGGCAGCTCACCAAGGACGAGAGGCGTGACTGCGTTCTCCGGCTGTACAAGCAGGCCTGCGAGAAGAAGGGCCCGTATGGGGTAGCGGACGGCGAGGATAAGCGGATAATCGCGAAGAGTACCGGTGTCAGCACCAGGTCGGTTGAGCGCATAACGCAGGAGTTGCGGAAAGAGGTCAAGGAAAACAGGGAGCAGGAAGTAAGGCAGCTGTCGGAAGAAGGCGAAGGGAAAAAGCAGATCTCGAGAGAGCTGAACCTCAAAAGAGACACGGTCTCAAGAGTGATCAAGAGAGCGGAAGAGGGGAGCGCAAAAACGACAACTGTCGCATTTGCGCCCCCTGATAGTGCCGGGAGCGATATCTCCCAGGCCATCAGGGAGGAGCGCGAGAAGTACGGAGTGACGCTGCAGTACTTCAATGACAAGCTTACCCAGATCGAAAAGCTCGTCAAGGAGTACCGTCTTGCGGGGGACCGGTTGCGGAACGATCTCATCCAGTTCTGTCAGGATGTGAAGGACCAGGGCCTCAAAAAAGAGATCGACCGCGTTGTGTCGTTCGTCCTCGACGATCATGATGAATTCTATGCTTTGTACAAGAGGTCGAATGTTATTCAGGCATCGAAGCCGGATACGTCGAATGTGTTTCCTCTCAGGGGGGTAGAGAAGAAAACTGCCTGATCGACCATACATACAAAACTGAAACCAAGAACAAAAGGGCATGGAGAGTCGCTATCCCGGTGACTCACATGCCTTTTTGTTATTTGCAAATAGCAAAGAAAAAGAAAAATGTTTCAATCTGCAAATAAAAGGCGTTGACAATTCGATAAATCTTGCCTTACCCTAATAGGGTGTTCATAGTTTTTGAGCCATAGGGGGATGACTGACTATGAATTTGCAGGATGTATCGAAAAGATATGGGAAGGCGACGGGGAAAAAGCAGTACGAGATTGCCGAGGATCTCGGCATATCGGCTAGCTTCTGGTCTCAGATAAAATCGAACAAAAGAAACATAGATCCCGATCTTGCCGAGAAAATCGAGAAGTATTTCTCTGGAGAAATAACTTTCAAAGACATCCTGATGCCCGCACAGGAACAGGCGGTGCCCAAAGACAAGGTACGAACAAGCGTTGTCATGCAGAGGGGTGGGATTCTCAGGCCGGAAACAAGGCGTGCCGTCATGGAGGGTATGCATGCTGTTCAAGAGCATCGCATGGCGTAGCGCCGTTGCGATATTCATTTTATCCGTCTCGATGCCGGTCTGGGCGGATGACTACTGTTTTGTGCGGGCGGGCCGGTATTATGGCATTTCGCCTGAGTTGCTCAGGGCAATATCATTCGTTGAATCCAACCATAACCCGCAGGCCGTCAATAAAAACAAGAACGGTTCCGTGGATTATTGTCACATGCAGATCAACACATGCTGGCAGGATACGCTCGGGGAGAGATGGGATTACCTGAGCAACCCGTGCTACTGCACCTATGTGGGGGCCTGGATCCTGAAACAATGCATGATCAGGTATGGATACACCTGGGACGCTGTGGCCTGCTACAATTCGAATAAAGCGCTGAACGAGCTTTCCGGTGAAAAACGGGAGCGCGTAGAGAAGCATGTTTCAAAAGTAATAAAGGCAATATACGGGGAGTAACTGTATGAAAGGCAATGAAATTGTTATTGAGGAAATAAGGGCACTGCTTGAATCGAGAGGAATAGAGCACACCGAAGGCGACTTGTTGTCGATCAGAAAGACGATCGGATACTACGCGAAAAAGGTCATGCCCAAAAATTGGGACTGGGACAAGCGAAGGGACTGGGAAGAGGAATCGCTGCAGATCGGGTACATGGCCGTGCTCGAGGCTCACGATCAGTTTGATCCCGGGAAGAATGTACCGTTCGTAGTATGGGTGGGCGAATACATACGGCTCAGAATGTTCGAGGCATTCTCGTCCCAGGTGGTCGTTGACAAGATCGATATGGAGATCAAGAAGGAGCATCGTAAGGGCGTGCTCAGCTTGATAGGCCTGATCGTTATGGACAGGGTGATAACGCTTGACAGGATACCGCTGAAGCTTTCGAGCGAGGAGGTACGTACTCTGAACGCTCATCTGAAGGACAACGGATATGATTGCCGGTTTGCAACGAAAAAGAACCAGAGGCCAACGGAAATCACGGTGCGCATAGTGAATGGCTCTCTGTTTCTGACAGGAGACCGGAGACGATATGCCGACCAAACGTGCATTGATGAGCTGGCAGCCAAGGCAATACTTCCCAAGGAGCTCATTTCCCCAGAGGAGAAAATATACGTCGACGGCGAGAGCAAGAGCGAGATTGAATGGAAGAAGCTGGGGCAGATCATGGATGTAATATCCAACCCTGATATCCTCAGGGCATACTCGGCCATGACTTTTGAGCAGAGGACGGTCCTCAGATCCCGTCTCGGAATCTTCGGAGCAAAGGAGCTCAGCCGCAGCGAGTACGCAAAGGCGAGGATCCGGACTACCCAGAGGGTTTTCCAGATTGAGGACGAGGCTATGGTAATCCTGAAAGAGAAATATATGAGATCCATAAATCTCAATGAGGAGGCCATGGCATGAAAACGGGCGGAGCAAGAACGGCTGTTCAGTCAGATCAGTTGGATAGTGCGGCGATCCCCGGGATTATCAGTGCGATAGCAGAGGACATGGAGCATGATCATGCCCAGCAACAGAAGGAGCTTCGCCTAAAGTACGAGGACATTATCAGGGATCTCAACGAGCAGCTGAGATCGAAGGGAAATGAAGGGCATCTGCTCAGCATGATCGTTGACGGCTCCATAGTCGCTCACCTCAAGGCAGCGGAACGGACGATCAAGAAAGTTGGCGGTAAGATCAAGAATCCTGACAGGGAATTGATCATTTCCATGCTGCAATCGATGATAACGGAACTCTCCAATGCCTAAGAACGAGCCTGTCGGCGCAGCCTGGATCATGGAAGGTCAGAACGGCAGATACATCTCCGTTGAGCTGGACATGGGGTTCAGGGGTTCTGCCAATTTGTTCCTCTTCAGGAAAGATGATAGCATGTATCATGCGTTCATAAGGATGTCCGGAAAAAAGAGGAAAGAGGTGGGAGTTGCCTGGGAGAGGGTAGGCGCCAACGACAAGATTTTCTATGTATTGAAGCTCAAGCAGGGCATTGACGGCGAGCCGATGACAGTAATGGTCCTTCCGAATTTCGATAAGAACGAGGCATCCAATCAAAGGCTTCCCGACTTCAAGGTTTTTCTGGGCGAAGAGCGTGATGTAAGTACTGAAAAGTGAAAAGGCTTGATCCGGGGTATTGTTATACGACCTGAGACATGCCGGTATGACGGCTTACGGTTCCATCGAGTTCCCAAGTGATGATCTCACCTAATTCACGGGCAACGTCGCGGAGGATCGTCTTGTTTTGCAGATAGATGTCCGTCACGATGTGGCTTCTGGTTCCAGGTATTCTCAAGGTGCAGCGAAATGTTCCCCAGGGAATGCCCTGAAGAAGGAGCGCCTCGGGCAGAGATTTGGTTCTGCGGCTCAGATAGATGGTGCTTTTCCTGGATACCTTCAGGATGTAGAATTGCATGGGTTGGCCGGGTATGTACTTCTCGCTGCCGATGGTATGTGACTTGAGCATGAAGCCGGTCTGTCCTCCCAGATCGACGTCGATTTTATCTTGAGAGGTTCTCACGATGATTCCTTCTCTGGCTGATGATTTGAATTGACGCCAGTAGCAGTAGCGCTCGTTCGACTCGATGTCCTGGATGTAGCCGGGCAGCCTTTTTTTGACCTGCTTTATGATTTTTCTGGGTATTCGTTTTATATCGAGAAGCTTGTGGTAGTCATACGAATCGAACCAGGCGATTATGGTGCCGTCCATATTTATCCGGATCGAAACATCCTGTTTGAAATGATCGTAGTAGCAGTCGGCGATGCAGTCCTCGAGAGCGAAGCGGACGTTCTGCGTGGTAATGTCTCGCTCCTGGGCAATTGTATTCAGGATGCTGGGAAGCCATGCATTTATACTCATCCTATCTACGTTATAGGTCGCACAGAAAATATTGTCGTGGCGGAAAGATGGGATTACCTGAGCAAACCAGTGAGAATATGAACGGAGGCTGGAGTGTTTCGTTGAGCAGGATGCTCGCCGTGCTTCTGTTTCCGATTCGTGTTGTCGTCGTGTCTGCAGTATGGCTGTTGGTAGCCTTTTACAAGAACATTCGATTGTTTGGCCCCCTCATTTTTATCTGCGGGTCGTTCCTTGCCGGCACGGTGTTCGAGAATGATATTCGCCGATATTACCCGAGTTTCTCGGGAGAGCTGGTGATAAGTTTTGTCGTCATGGTATGCGGGGTGATCATCGCCATCATCGAAAGGAGTATTATTCTCCTGATCTTGGCAATCTTTGTATCAGCCATAGTTCCATCGATGCATCAGTATCTTATCGTTTACTGGCAGGTGATGGTCAGAATAATCTTTGGAGGATAGTAATGAAAGACTCGTCGCATCTGTCAAAAATCATTCCCATTTCGACGGTGGACAAGATTTACGGCTATGAGATCGATGAACATATCGGGATTATCATCATGTCCGCATCGTCATCCGGTGGAATAATTGCCGATTTCAAATCGTCTTGGGCCGATTTTTTTGGAATGCGGTCCCGGACATACGAGAAAAAATTCGATGAGTATATCAACGAGGGCCTGGAGGGGCTAAGGCAAAGAGCGCTCGAGATGGGCGCCAACGGCATCATCGGTTTTCGCTGTGAGTCGGAGTCGGTTCAGGCAGGCAAGTCGATGGTGATTTACACACTGGTAGGGACCGCGGTCAGATGCCATAAGTCCAGCATCAACAATGTCTTGAATCAGGCGGGGCAGGAGGGAGCGAATTCCGGCACGTCGTCACCGACAGTAGCGAGGATCGCGAAGTAAGGGGGTGATACATGGCAGGCTCAGCACCCGAGGTAGTTCCCATTGAGAGTCAGTCAAACAGCCAGGGCCCTCCGAAGCTCAAAGGTTTGGTAGATGCCCTGTCCCGGATTCAGATGATTTATGGCCAGGAAAAAAACGGCAATCAAATAGACCCGAACTTTCTCCCCCTGATGGATAGCCTGGATTATTTCCTTGTGGGGCTCAAGGCCTCTATTCACGAAGGGGTATGGTTCATTGGATTGATGGTGCTCATGCTTCCCTTTTTTGCAGATCCTATTCTGCTGGGATCGTTGACCAGTGCTTTCCCGCTGTTTGGCAATGAGGTGATGCTCTGGCTCATACAGTTGCTGCCTGTCATATTCATAGGGGGGTTCTGCTGCTACCTGTCGAGGTTTTACATGGGGTCGTACACCCGCAAGGCCATAGATTCTCTCCTGGTGGGCAGGTTGGTGGCTCTTCTTCTCAAGGGGATATTCATGTTCTGGTTGCTGGTTTACCTGTCCGAGTGCATCAACCCCGAAAGGGCGTGGAAGATTGGAAAGACGGTATGTTTCTGGAACTATGATTGGCAGGTAAGGGTCTACCAGATCGTCATGGAGATCAAGCCCCTTCTTCTGGAACGTGCTGCAGAGGTCCTGATCGTGTTCTGGGCGGGATTTATCCTGCCGTTTGTCATTGTTTGGGGTCACTACTGGTATCGGCGGGCAAAAATTACCATGAACCTCAGGAAATGGAGGTACGGCTGATCATGAGTGTTTTGGGGATGATTAAGAATGTTGGCGTATTCCTGGGGCTTGGAAAGCTTTTCCCGAAGGTTTTTTCAGGCACGGTGCTGGTGGGAAAGGGCTTCGACATATGGACGAGGGGCTTTCGATATGACGATATCGATAACAACTCGATAGAGATAGGCGAGATACGAAAGATCGGCATTCAGGAGAAGTTCCGGAACTCCCACACGATGATATCCGGCACCACCCGGATGGGCAAGAGCGTACTCCTTGGCTACATGGCCGCGCAGGACATCAGGAACGGAAACAATGTGGTTGTGATCGATCCGAAGGGGGATCAGGCTCTTTTCACTACATTGGTGAAGGCGGCGTTCGATTCCGGTCGGGAGAATGATCTCATGCTGGTGAACCCTATATTTCCGAAGTACTCCGCAAAGATAGATCCGCTGGCGTATTCGTACATGATCGAGGAGAAGGTTCATCACATTGTTTCCGCATTGGACACAAAGGACAAGGGGGATCAGTACTTCATAAACGTTGCCTACGAGACGTGCCTGGTGATCATCCAGGCACTCGATCTTCTGTCCCGGTACGGTAACTATATGAGCATCATCAATATCGCCATGGTCAAGAAGTATGCGTCCTATGAGGGCTTGGCGAAGCTTCGGGAAGACCTGAGGGCTATTCGGAATCTGAGCCCGGAAAAAGTCGACGAGGTCCTGAACAACTTGAGCCATGTTCTGCAGTCCCCGGCCGATTTTTTCGCGAAGGTATCATCGAGCCTCAGAACCGTATTGACGGCCATGTCCACCGGCAGTGTTGGTGAGATCATCGGAAAGGCCAACAGCAACGAGTTCATACAGCGTCTGGAGAAGCAAAAATCTGTCATCCTTATCGTGCAGACAGGGTCGATGCTTACCCGGCAGTCTGCACACATGATTGCCAGAATGTCGCTGTCGATGATTCAGAGTCATATAGCTCGTAGGCTTGCTGTTGGAAAGAAGTGCAAACCCGGGCTGTCGATCTATCTCGATGAGGCAGCGAGCATAATGTACATGGGAATTCAGCAGCTCTTTTCCCAGTCTGGCCAGGCCAACGTGAAGCTTCATGTATTCACGCAGTCTCTGGCTGATTATGCAAAGGAGATTGGTCCGGAGGCGGCCAGGGCCATCATGGACTGCACCAACACAAAGATTTTCTTCCGTGAGAACGACGAGGAAACGTGCAAGTACATATCGGATCTCGCCGGCACGGTCACCAGGCTTGATCACATTATTTCCTCGAGCCGCGCCTTCACCAGCCGCGAGACGGACAAGCAGAGAATCAAGCCGGAGGATGTCGGCCGGTTGCGGGAGAGAGAGATTCTGCTGTTCACCTATGAAGGCATGTTCATGGGCAGAACCATGCAGTGTGAGCTGCCGGATCAGGATGAGATCATCCGTTATCCCAGTCTGGAGGTAGTAGATGTCGCTAAGCCTTGATACCTGGGCCTGTCTGTTCTTTCTGTTTTTCATGTTCGTGCTGTTTTATCCGGAGATCAAGAGAAGATTGGAAAGCAGGCGCATCAAGATCGAAACGCCTCTGAATTTCCGCGCAGGTCTTTCTCTCATGGAACTGGCTCCTATTTGGTGCCCGCAGGATATGGACAAGGATTCCATACTGCCTTTGGACATCGAAAAATATCACCAGAGTCAGCAGGGCGAGGGGGAAGAGCACGAGCAGGATAGTAACGATGGCGGGATAGGGCTGGACGATTATCTGTCGACCGCGGAGGATATCAGGGAACCGGAGGAAAGGGAGACAGCGGGGGATGAAAAGGGCCCTGAGGCCTCCGATGGTGTTGTTGCGCAAGTGGACGCTGCGAGCGGGCAGGGGGAGAAAAAGAAGAGATCTTCGAAGAAAAAGGCGGCGAAGAAAAGCATCGAATGGATGGACCCCGATATCAGGAAGTTCGCGGAGCAGTATGTTTATCCGAACCAGAAGATGTTCCAGCAGCTCAACACGTGGGACACGATTACCCAGTTGCTCGATTTCTACGAGCAGCACGGTGGGTGCTCCTCCGTGGTCAAGAGCGATTACGATCTGGAGTACAAACTGCTCAAGAACGAGTACGATAATTTCAAGCGGATCACATTGAGGGAGCACGCAATCAACACGGCGAGACAGATGATTGCCATTGTCCAGAATGCTGACGAGGAAATCGGCGTGCAGCTCGGGAAGCTCATCATTGTGGCCTTGGGCCATGACATCGGCAAAATGCCCGAGTTCAGGAACAGCAGGCAGGAATATATGAAAGCTGATCATGCGATGACGTCAGCTACTGTGGTACGGAGCATTATACCGCCCGATTTGTCATGTGCCAAGGAAGTGCTGAGGGCAATAAGGAATCATCAGGTAAAGACGGACGACAAGTTGACGGAGACTCTCCGAGCCGCTGATCAGAATGCCCGGGAATACGAGGCAAGAAGCATATCGAGAGAGGCCACCAGAGGTTATAGCCTGATCTTGGAAGAGGCGGAAAAAGCCCAAAATGAGAAGGACAACCCGGAGAGCAAGACGCCCCAGGGCCTGGATTTGACCTGGTTGAATTACGACAGGCTCATGGACAGGCTCAAGGAGTTCATAAATGCCAAGGACGTGGTGAAGGCCCCTGCGTTCTCCATGCCTGATGGGACGGTATACGTTATGCCCGTGCTCATAACAAAGGCAATCCTGGAGTTCGCTTCTGAGGTGAGCGGGAATGAGGAGCTGGTAAAGATTGCTGAATCAACGAAAGGCAAAAGGGATATCGAATACAGCGTGGTGAATATCTGGCGGAAAAGAGAGCTGGTACCCGAGTATGTTGGGCAGAATTATAATGGCGGCAAGTTCGAGCTCCTGGATGAGAATGATAAGTGTCTGGAAAAAGGGTTCTATACGCCTCTGAAGTTCGAGGCATTCGTGAAGAATCTGGCCGATCTCGAGCAGAGAAAGAAGGGCATGGAGCATCTTACCCGGGTAAAGAAAATCAAGAGAAATTTTGGTCATTGAACCTATGCTTATAAATTTTGAATAAATCTGAACAAGGAGGAGTCATCATGCAAAGAGATAGAGAAAGGGAAACGGCACAGCCCAAGGAGATCAGGATACAGGTAGATCCGAATCTCCCCCCTCGGATGAAAACCATGATCGAGAAGAACGTTGAGCTTGCCAGGGCGCAGAATGCCTGGGTGACCAGGGCGGACGAGGAGGAAACCAGGATAATGCTGGAGATGGCCAGGAATGTGAACCAGATCAGCAGGATTCTGAGAAAGAATCTCTTTGCTGTCGGTCTGGAATACACACCGATTGATCTGTTGAAGAAGGTCAACGATAAGCTCCAGGAACTCAACAGTGAGCTGCTCAAAATCGGCGATATGATCGGCTACGTATGCAGTTCGCCCAGAGCGTATCGCACCGAAGAGATGAGCAAGGCGTACCAGGAAAAGATGGATGAGAAGCGCGAGCAGCGCCAGAAGGAGCGAGAGAAGCAGCGCATGTCGCGCAAGGACCGGAAAGCGACAGAAAGACAGGCCGACGCCGACAAGGTCATCGTGCCCAAGAAGGCGAAAGAGGCAGTCGCTGCTGCGGGGTAAGCCATGGAAATGAGGTCTTTCCTGAAGAAAGTCCCCTTTCTGCTGGCTGCGGCCGGGTGTGTGTACACGGCGGTCGAGGCGGTGCTGCAGTTCATGGGGGGCAGTGTGTGCACGTCTTCCGGGTGTGCCAAGGTTGATACGTACGCCACCTATGGAGAGATCACCGTTCTGATAGCCGGCTTGTTGTTCTTTCTATCGCTGGGACTGGTGCTGTATCTGACCTGGAAAAAGGGGGAGCGATCCCCCTTGCTGCACTTACTGGCGGGTGCCTTGCTGGTGTCAGCCTGCGCATGCGAAGGATATTTGCTGGGGGTGCAGCTCTTCCTGAATCATGAATTATGTCTGTACTGTATCGGGGTCCTGGCGTTGATCGGCATTACGGCGGCTGCGTATTCTGCCGGGTACGGCTGTCCGGCTGCCGGCGTGAACGGTGCCGTGGCATTCGTTGCGGTATGCGCGGTCATGGGGTTGGTGCACGGTTCGCCGTATGTCGACCTGGAAAAGGCTTCCAGCGGCAGGATCGTGAAGGGAAATCCCGGGCGCACGTGCTATCTCATATACAGTGATGACTGCAGCCACTGCTCGAATGTCATCGAGTACTGCAGGACCGGCATCGACGATATCGCCGTGGTGCTCTGTCCGGAGCGTGAGAGCAGGGGCATACTCAGTACGCTCAAGGTAGATCAGCTGCCGGTGCTGCTGCTTGACAAGGGGAGCCGCAAGGAAATCGTAGTGGGTGAGCGTGACATCATCACGGCGCTTTCCGAAGAGGGTTCGGTGATCGTTCACGGCAAGGACTGGGGCAGAGTGTTGGAAAATCCGGCAGGGGCATGCTCTGCCGTGAGAGAAACCTGTGGCGGGTGAGATATCATGGAAATGCTCAATCTGAAAAAAAGAATAGTCGATGCTATCCACGATAAACTGATGAATCGGGAGTTGGTCATTGTTCCTGTAGACTTGCTCAAGGAGTTCGGGTGCATATCGGAGAACGGATATGAACGGTGGAAGAGGGGGGATATACCGACTCTTGATGAAGCCTTCGTCCTTCCCGCGAGTACCATCCGTGATCTCGGGTTTTTCCTGAGGGAGGTCTGCAGGAGGTATGACCATAAAGTGATGCATAATTACTGGAGAAGCCGGTATAACGGTAATGGGTTGAAGGTATCGGCGAGAAAGGGGTTGGATCTTCTTCTGTCCGAAGCCTTTTACGTTGAGCTGAACGGACATGGGCCGAAGCTTTCCAAGGAAAGGCGAAGGAACATGATTCAAACCGATCAGTCAGCCAGATTGAGGAAGAAGGTCCGCACCGAGGTTTATCTCCGCAGCAAGAAGGCAAGGGAAAAGGCCGCGGAGAGGCACAGATCGGTGCATGTCGTATGATCACCGATACCATGTCGTATATCGGCCTGAGTTTTCTTTCGGGAATAATGCTCGGGGCTTTGGGGAAGACCGTCGTGCTGTTTCTGAAGAGATATGAGGCGGAGATCATGAGTGTGACGGATCTCGTCATGGGCCGCAAAAGCATTCGTGTTGCACAGAAACCCGAGAGTTAAGATAAACGATCAAAAGAAAGGTCCGAGGCTCACGGGCCTGTCGCTGTGAGAAGGTACCCATATTTTTCACTTCTCCCCGGGTAATGTTTCTCATCCCCCAAGATGACGGCGGGCATTATCCGGGGAAATCTTTTTTAAATCAATTCGGTAGTAGGGTTTTCAGCTTGACAACTGGCCGGACAATAACTATAATTTACGCATATTGTATCCTCCATCATGGTTTTGATGGTTGCACCGCCTTTGAGCGGCAAACGGCAGAGCGTAAGACGCTCCCCGAAAGAGAAAGACAACAGTACCTAGTGTGCCAACTGTTG